>Ga0194125_10009075_pt1 | contig 13874 bp, 11 predicted proteins | sample TA2KigC250mmetaG_FD_148626 | JGI IMG/M metagenome (GOLD analysis project Ga0194125, IMG submission 148626) | Freshwater microbial communities from Lake Tanganyika, Tanzania - TA2015034 Kigoma Deep Cast 250m | ecosystem: Environmental > Aquatic > Freshwater > Lake | place: Tanzania: Lake... | reverse complement strand
GCTTGCCGGAACTGTAAAGTGCTGCCATTGCCCTGGAAAGTCCATGAATTTAAAATCAACGAATTTAATCTTGTTAGTTTTTATATAAGAAAGAACTTCTTGAACTGGCGAGACAGATTTTCCCATTGTTTCTCCTTTATATATTTATTGATGTAGTTTCTTTAATAGTTGATAAAACAAAATTTGTTACTGTGCGTGTTACTCCTTGCCATGATTGTATTTTACTAAGCAATTGTTCAAGTGATTTTGTGTCTTTAACTAATGCTTTCATTATATGTGAACCTTCGCCAAGAATTGCATGGCATTCTAATATTTCTGGAGTTTTTTTTACATGCTCAGTTAACTTTTCATAATTTTTTGATGAATCCATTATTACAACAATAAATGCCATGAGATCATAACTAAATGAATGTCGGTTTAGCTTTGTATAGTAGCCTTCGATTACCCCAGCCTCTTCTAATTTTTTTAATCTTTCACTCAAAGAAGGGAGTGATAAACCCACCTTTTCCGCTAATTCACTTCTTTTTGTTCGTCCATTTTCTTGCAGCTTTTTTAGCACGTTAATATCTAAGTTATCAAGCATGATTAACCTCAATTATTTAGGTAATTCATAAATAATGACTGAAAATATAAGGGATAGATTTAATATTTCCAAATTGTTTATTTCTTATAATTTGCAAGAATTGCTCTTATTTTATGCCTTGTTATCTTATGATAGGTTGTTAATTTTGTAATAAAAAACTTATGGCTAAAAGCAAAACTGTTTGGTGTCTATTAATAATTGCATTTCAATTCTCTTTTGCACAAGTCGATCCCCAAATAATGGAGTTGGTGGCGCAAGTTAATTCAGACTCACTTTATGAAAATTTAAAAATACTTACTGGCGAAAAACCAATTACACTTTTTGCCGGACCAATATTTATTTCATCGCGACATAAAGATGATGTTGGCAACAGTTATGCAGCGGAATTTATTTATAGAAAATTTAGACAATATGGTTATGAAACTTATCGGCAAGATTTTCAATTTCCCGGTCAAAATATTTACGCATATAAACCTGGCAGTAAATTACCCAATCAACAATTAATAATTTGTGCGCATTATGATAATATGCCGCAAGGAAATAAAGCTCCCGGGGCTGATGATAATGGAAGTGGAACTGCTGCAGTTTTAGAAATAGCAAGATTATTAAAAAATGTAACCACTGATTACACTATAATCTTTGCACTTTGGGATAATGAAGAACAAGGGTTACTTGGAAGTGCTTATTATGCATTTCAAGCAAACTCGAGAAAGGATGTAATAATTGGTGTAATAAATCTTGATATGATTGGATACGATAGCAATAATGATATGAAAATGGAGATACATACAAGAGATGTAAAAGAATCAAATCAAATGGCTAGTAAAATTTCCAAACTAAATTCATTTTACGGGATTGGATTGAGCACTTCCATAGTAAATCCAGGATCAGCAAGCAGCGACCATGCATCATTTTGGAATTTCAATTATTCAGCAGTTTTATTGATTGAATCCTTTGCTGATTTTAATGCATACTACCACAAGCAGACTGATACAATTGATAAAATGAACAAAACATTTTATACAAAGAATACTCAATTAGCCTTAGCTTCTTTATGTGATTACGCTCAAATTACAATCTCATCACAAGAGTTAGAAATTCCAACATTATTTCAACTATTTCAAAATTATCCTAATCCGTTTAATCCAACTACAAAAATCAGATTTAAAATAAATGAAAGAGTGCATGTAAAACTTGTTGTATTTGATTTACTTGGGAATGAGATAGCAGTATTAAAGGATGAAGTAATGCATCCTAATCAATATGAATTACATTTTAATGCTGAGAGAAATAATCAGCATTTATCAAGCGGTGTTTATTTTTATGCTCTTTATGCTGGAAAGAATTTCTCGGTTAAAAAGATGATTCTTGCTAAATAACTTTGAGGCGCAATTTAGTTAATAAATTTTTTAATGCATCATTTGGGCGGGAAAGTTTTATTGTATAATTGTTGAACTCTCTTCTAATTCGGTACTCCTTCCTTAATTTATCAAAATACTTTGGTACTTGAATTTCAGTCAGCTCAACAGATTTTTTTAATAATTCACTGTCTGATGTTATATCATAAATGTGAGATGTAATTTTTAGTAATATCTTTTCAAATGATTCATTAGAATCAATTTCTATCATCTCGTTTTCAACTATTGGATAGTTAGGGACCCATTCTTGTTTAGCTTTTAAGAAGTCACAAAATTTTTTATAAATGTAATGCGTTCCGTTTAATTTTCCCTCGAGTGAATATCCGGCTATATGTGCCGTTGAAATGTTGGCATTCTTTATTAATTCTATATTAGGAGAAGGTTCATTTTCCCAAACATCAAAAACAATTCTCAGGTTATTTTTTTGTGCCATTATTTTACTAAGGGCATTGTTATCGACTACTGGTCCGCGGGAGCTGTTTATTAAGATTGAATCACGTTTAAGTAAGTTAAGGATTTTTTCATCAAGCAAGTGATAAGTTAGATCAATACCTTCAAGATTTAAAGGTACATGAAGCGTTACAATATCACATTTTAATGATTCTTCTAATGAGTTGAATTTTTGTTTCCCAAGTTTTCTATCTAAAGGAGGATCGTTAATTATAGTTTTAAAACCAATTGCCTCAAAAAATCTTGCTACCTTTGTTCCAACATTTCCATACCCAATAATACCGATTGACTTACCTTTAAAATTAGAATTAGTACTGTTATAAATTTTTGTAACAGCACATAGTACCCATTCAGCTACAGAAAAAGCATTACATCCGGCTGCGTCTGCAAATGAAATGTTTTGTGAGGATAAATATTTTTGATCAATGTGATCTGTTCCAATTGTAACAGTTCCAACAAACTTAATCGAAGATTTTTTAAGAAGAGTTTCGTTTACAGTTGTTATCGATCTTACGAGTAAAACATCCGCATCATGAAGAATTTCGCCTGTAATTTCTCTTCCGCTGCATAATTCTATTTTCCCGAATGAGCCAAAGGCTTCTTTTACTTGTGGAATACTTTCGTCAGCAATTATTTTCATTTAGTTTTTTAATTTCTATAATGTAAATATAATTTAATGAGCAAAAATACCCTATAATGCTAAGATTTGTAAACCCCTTATTAAATGATTATTTTTGCCAAAATTTTTAGAGGAGTTCTTTACTTAGATGAAGTTTAATATTAGAACACATACATGCGGTGAATTAAGAGAAAATAACATTGGAACTCAAGTTGTACTTAATGGTTGGGTTGCCATAAGGAGGGATTTAGGGGGCGTCATATTTATAGAATTACGTGATAGATATGGTATAACTCAAGTTGTATTTGAACCATCATACAATTCAACTGCTCACGAACTGGGAAAAAAATTAAGAAGTGAATTTGTAATTTCTATTGAAGGAAAAGTACGCAAACGACCAGCTGGAACTGAGAATCCATCGCTTGAAACCGGTAACATTGATGTTATGGTTGATAAATTACTAATTCTTAATCAATCTGAAACTCCTCCATTTCCAATCGAAAATAAAATTGACGCAAGCGAAGACTTACGTTTGAAATACCGCTATTTAGATTTACGCAGACCAGACGTACAAAAGGATTTATTGCTGCGGCATAAAATGTATCAAATTACAAGGAAATATTTTGATTCCAATTCCTTTATTGAAATTGAAACACCAGTATTAATGAAAAGCACTCCAGAAGGCGCACGTGATTTTTTAGTACCAAGCAGACTACACAAAGGGAAGTTTTATGCACTTCCTCAATCACCTCAAACCTACAAACAATTATTGATGGTATCTGGTTTCGATAGATATTTTCAAATCGTGAAATGTTTTCGTGATGAAGATATGCGTGCTGATCGTCAACCCGAATTCACTCAAATCGATATCGAAATGTCATTCATTGATATGGAAAATTTATTTGAAATTATTGAAGGACTGATGAAGGAATTTTTTAAAGAAATTTGGAATATTGAATTAACAACACCAATTCCAAGATTAAGTTTTGATAAAGCAATGGAAAAATATGGAAGCGATAAACCTGACATTCGGTTTGGACTGGAAATGGTTACTCTTAATTCTGTATTTAAAAATTCTGATTTTAGAGTTTTCAAAGATTCTATTTCTAATAATGGTGTTATTACCGGGTTACTTGCAAAAGGTTGTGGTGATTATACTCGCAATCAACTTGATGTGATAACAGATTTTGTGAAAAAGCTTGGTGCCGGCGGACTTATTTGGATGCGTGTAAAAGAAAATGATCTTGAAGCGCCTATAGCAAAATTTTTATCTGATGATGAAAAGAAAAATTTAATTCACGAAGTAAAAGCTGAGACTGGCGATTTATTATTTTTATTAACTGGCAATAAACTAAAAACTCTTTCAATTATGGGAAGTCTTCGTTTAGAAATGGCAAAGAGAATGGGTTTAATAAACTCAGACCTAAAACCAGCCTTGCTTTGGGTTACTGATTTTCCTCTCTTTGAATGGGACGAAGAAACAAAAAGATTTTATGCAATGCATCATCCTTTTACTTCTCCAAGAATTGAAGACATTCCTCTTATGGAATCTGATCCGGGTAAAGTAAAAGCACGTGCATATGATTTAATTTTAAATGGAAATGAAATCGCCGGTGGTAGTATTAGAATACATGATGCAAATCTGCAAGCTAAAATGTTTAATCTTCTTGGAATTAGTGAAACTGAAGCAAAAGAAAAATTTGGATTCTTAATGAATGCATTTAAATTTGGTGCACCACCTCATGGAGGAATTGCATTTGGTTTTGATAGACTTGCAATGATTTTTGCCGGTCGGTCTTCAATTAGAGATGTTATGGCATTTCCAAAAACTTCAAGCGGACTTTCATTAATGGATGATTCCCCGGCTAATGTTGATGAATCTCAACTTACTGAACTTCATATCAGACTAAAAAAATAGCTATTAAGCGGACATATTTTTACATGTAATATTTTCCGATTTATGGGTTGGTAGTCCACTCTACTTTAAAAAAATCCTTTCCTTTTAAAAAAAGCTTACTTATATTAATTATGCGATCAGAAAAAATTTCCGTTTTTATTAGAGTAAATTATTAATTGGATTTTGAAACTCGTTATGAAATTTACACTTAATCGAAAAATGATTTTACTCTTATCCTCAAGACAAAATTACCAGTGGAATTTTTTTATTTTTAAAAATTTCTCTCATTTTTGTTTATCCACTTGGCATTAGAAATGACTTAATACTAATTGAAGGGATAAAAAAATCAAACATGATCATTAAGGCATTAAACATAATTCAAAATATCTTTAACTAATCAGTAGGAGTATTTTATGGGACAGCAACAACTTCTTCTTATTGTTCTTGGCGTTATCATTGTTGGTATTGCAGTAGTAGTTGGCATCAATGTATTTTCTGCTAGTGCTGTTACGGCAAATCGCGATGCAGTAATTTCTGATTTAACTAATTTAGCTGCATTAGGACAACAGTTTTACAGAAAACCAGCAGCTCTTGGCGGCGGTGGCAATACATTTACCGGCTGGACAATTCCAACTCAATTAGCTACAACTGGAAATGGAACTTATACAGTTACTGTTGCAGCTCAAGCATTAACCTTAGTTGGTGTGGGAACTGAGCTTGGCAATAATGGAACAAGTGGCGTTAAAGCAACAATGGTCGTGGGTCCAAATGCTATAACTTCCACAACCATCAACAATTAAATTTTCTCAGATAGTTTTTGTCGATTCATTTGAGAAACTTCAGATACCTGAAGTTTCTCAAATTGTATTTCTTATAAAGTCATTAGTAATTTATGTATAAATGGGAGAGCAGAAAGGATTGTTTTTAGGTTCATCATATTGGTTAAAAAAATATTCATAGCAATGATCAATCAATAAATTTTAACCTTTAGCGGAGGTTGAATTTTAATTTTGAATTGATTTTCAGATAGTAAAAATAAAATTGAAATTGAGGGCTTTTCAAATAATAAATAAGAGGTTATAATGGGACAGCAACAATTGTTATTAATCGTTCTTGGTGTTATAATTGTGGGGATTGCGGTTATTGTTGGAATTAATTTATTTTCTGCAAGTGCTGTTACTGCAAATAGAGATGGAGTGATTGCCGATTTAACAAACTTAGCATCATTAGCACAGCAGCATTACCGAAAGCCAGCTAATATAGGCGGTGGCGGCAATACATTTACGGGTTGGACAATTCCAACTCAATTAGCTACAACTGGACATGGAACATATACAGTAACTGTTGCAGCTCAAGCTGTAACACTTGTTGGTGTTGGTAGGGAATTGGGTAATAATGGAACAAGCGGTGTTAAGGCAACAATGGTTGTAGGACCGAATGCAATTACATCTACAACTATTAACAATTAAGTAATAAATTTTTTAGTTAAAGTTTTAGTGTGCTCTGTTTGATACTAATGTAAAGCAGAATTGAATTAATAAAAACAAGAGGTTATAATGGGACAACAACAATTATTATTGATAGTTCTTGGAGTAATTATTGTTGGTATCGCCGTTGTAGTTGGCATCAACTTATTTTCAGCAAATGCTGTTACTGCAAATAGGGATGCCGTAGTAGCTGATTTAACAAACTTAGCGGCAATGGCACAGCAGTTTTATCGAAAACCAGTTGCTCTTGCTGGAGGCGGTAATACATTTACCGGCTGGACAATTCCAACACAATTAGCAACAACCGTAAATGGAACTTATACAGTAACTGTTGCAGCTCAAGCAGTTACACTTGTGGGAGTTGGTAGAGAATTGGGTAATGATGGCACAAGCGGTGTTAAAGCTACAATGGTTGTAGGACCAAGAGCAATTACATCAACAACTATTAATAATTAGATTTTTATCTGAAATTTTTTCAAATTGGCGGCTGATAAAACAATGTTTTATTGGCCTTTAATTTAAAAGGGATTTCACATGATTGAAGTACGTTTTAATGCACAAAAACCAAACGGACAAGCTGTAAGTGGAAGTTTAAGTGAACCTACATTTCGGGAAGCAAAATTAAAAGTAAACAAACTTGCCGAAAGGCATCAGCTAAAAATATTATCGCTTGAAAGAAAAAGTTCCTATCTCTATAAAGTAAAGCGCCCAAATGAAAAACCGATATCTGGTGAACAACGAGCTTTTAATAAAGATGAAGTATCTCAGGCTCTGCGTAAACTTGGCTACGAAGTTGTTTCCATAAACAAAAAATTATTTGAGTATAATCCAAAACCTCCAACCCAGGATATAGTTTCTTTCGTAAAAATTAGTGCTGAATTATTAGATCAAAAACTTCCTTATAGTGAAATTTTAACTTTACTTGTAAATGATATTGAAAATAAAACGTTAAAAGAAACTCTTAGACAAATTAATAATGAACTTAAAAGAGGGGCTGATAGTGAAGTAACTTTTTTGAGGTATCAAGGAGTCTTTGGAAAATTTACTGCTTACATGCTCGGCTTGGCATCTAAGAGTGGAAATATGACAGAAATTTATAAAGCTACTGCAAAGTTTTTAGAAAGGCAGCAAGAATTCAAGAAAAATTTACGAAGCGCACTAATTACTCCTATGGTTACTATATTTGTTTTATTTATTGCAGTATTGTTTTATGTAGGATATATTTTCCCGGAAACCGCAAAATTATTTGTTAAATTCGATATTGAACTACCACCAATGACAGCCGCAACATTACATATTAGTGATTTTTTAATGAACAATGTTGTTCTCGTCACATTAGCATTGATAATTCCCCCTATCGTTCTTTTTCATTTAAGTAAAACTCGTAGTGGAAAATTAATTGTAGATAAATACGTTTTAAAGATTCCTTTGCTTGGTTCTTTAATTCATAAAACATTGATTGAAGTTTTTTGCCGAGTATTTTACACACTCTACAGCGGATCAGCCGAAAGCATTGAACCAATTAGGATTGCTGCAGAGGCGACTGGAAATGCGTATATTGAAAATCAAGTGAAATCAGTTGCAATTCCTTTAATGATAAAAAAGGGTATTGGAGTTACAGAAGCATTCACAGCATCCGGTGTATTTACTGAAACAGCACTTTCCCGATTTCATTCTGGTGAGGAAACCGGTACTATAAAAAATACAGCGTTACAATTAGCAAATTATTACGAAAGCGAAACTGTTTATAGACTTAAAAATGTTATTGAGTTAATACAAGTTTTCATTGCAATGATTATCATGATAGTGATGATTGCATTAACTTTAGTTTCAGCAGAAACTGCTACTATTAGTCCAAAATCGCCAGTCATGTAATAATATAAGGATAAAATGATGTCAGAAATTAATTTAGAAATGACTGATAAAATTGGTTATCTGCTTCTTAAAAAGGGAATTATTGATACTAAAATTTTAGAGGATTCATTAAAACTTAAGGATGCAGATCAATTCAAGCAAAAAAGAAACCTTGCACAAATTTTGGTTGATGAATTTGGATTTGACCACGATGTCATCTTCCGTGAAGTAGCAATTCTGTATGCATTTAAAGAATTAATTTTTCATCCGGAAGATTTAACCGACGAAAGAGTTGCTGATATAAAAAATATAATCAATAAGCAAAGTAAGGAAGTACGGCAGATGCTTCTTGATCACAGAGTGATTCCGTATAAATTTGATGATAAAACAAGAGACAAATTAATTTTAGCTGCAGTTGATCCTACCGATAGAGCATTAGCAAAAGTTGCTTTCACGTTGAATGCAAAAAAATATGAAATCAATTATTTAAGAAAAAAAGATTACGATAAACTTATCAATGTTATCATCACTTCTGAAAATGAATACTTAAGAATGATTGAAGAAGTTGGCGAGGAAATGCACATTGTACAAGATGATTCTTCAATTGACGAAGAACAATTAGATGCCGAAATAAATAAAAGTGCTTTAATAAATATAGTTGAAGCATCTCTAATGGAAGGCGTTCGAAAAGGAGTGAGTGATATTCATATTATTCCTAGAGTGGGTAATAAAACCGAATTTCATTTTAGAATTGATGGAAAACTTCAACTTTGGCACACTCAAGATAACACAATGCCCGAAGCTGTTATGGCTGTTGTTAAAGATAGGTCAAAAGGGTTGGATCGATTTGAAAGGGAGAAAGCTCAAGATGGTTTTATTCAAAGAGAAATAGATAATCATATAATTCGTTTTAGAGTTTCTGTTCTTCCAACAGTTGGAACAGAATTAAAAAATAAATTTGAAAGCATAGTAATAAGAATTCTTGATGATAGAAAAGTTATAAAAGACCTTTCTAAATTAGGATTAACTGGCTATTCTCAACAAGCATTTGTAAAAGCAGTTACTCAGCCGCAAGGAATGATTATTCTTACTGGTCCGACCGGTAGCGGAAAAAGTACAACATTAATTGCTGCACTCTATCAAGTAATTGATCCTACAAAAAATGTTCTTACAGTTGAAGATCCAGTTGAATATGTTATAGAAGGTGCAAGGCAGTTAAAGATTGGTTATAAAATGAATTTTGAACAAGCAATTCGTTCTATATTAAGGCACGATCCGGATATAGTTCTGGTAGGTGAGATGCGTGATAAAGAAACTGCTGAAACCGCAATCAAATTAGCAAATACCGGGCACTTAACTTTTTCTACACTTCATACAAACGATGCGCCAAGTGCTGTTGCACGTCTCTATAAAATGGGAGTTGAGCCTTTCTTAATCGCATATGCAATTAATATAATTGTTGCCCAAAGATTGATTAGAAAATTGTGCGAGTTATGTAAAAAGAAAGTAGTAAATGTTGAGGAACACGTTCACCATGCCGGATTAGATTTTAAAGACTGGGCTGGTGCTGAGATTTATGAAGTAGTAGGTTGTGAAAGATGCAACAATACTGGCTTTAAAGGAAGAATGGCTATTCATGAGGCGTTATATTTTACTCGTGAAATAAGACGACTGATAGTTCGCTCTGGTGAAGAAGTTGATGAAGAATCTATTCGTGAACAAGCTCGTAAAGATGGAACGATTAGTTTAAGAGATTCAGGATTTGAAAAAGCAAGAATGGGACTTACTTCTATTCAAGAAGTAATTGGCGCAACAATGGAAGATTAATTCTTGTTTTTTTTGTTATATTGCATTAAAAAATGCTAATAATCCAAATTATCACTAATTCGGTTTGCTGATGATTGATGCTGCCAAACAAATCCTTTCATCATTTGCTAAACAAATTCCAGCCACTATCTTAGGCCCAGAAAGAGTTAGATTTATCATTGATCATATCGATCAACTTACGCAAGAACAAAAACTTCATTTACTCAATTATGCAAATTTTGTTTTAAGTATTATGGTAGATCGTCAAGCTTCTGATGTTGAAATTGGAGGACACGGTGCAGATGGATTTATTTGGTTTAGAATATTTGGAAAGAAAGAACGTGTTAATGATCTTATGCGGTTGACTCCGGATGAAGCTTCAGTTTTAATTTCTTGTCTGCTCACAAAAAATCAATGCTATTATTTATTACAACATCGCAATTTAGATTTTAGCTACACTTTTAGATATGAGAAGATTGCTCGTAATGTTAGATTTAGAGCTGATGTTTATTTTGATCTTGATTCATTATCCGTTAATATGAGATCAATCAATGCAATCATTCGTCCAATAGAGACTTTAGATTTCCATCCTAATGTTGTAAACACAATGAGTCATAATTATATTAAATTTGGATTATCACTCATCACCGGCATCACTGGTTCAGGGAAATCTACAACCTTAGATTCGTTAATAGATTATCATAATCAATTTGATCCTTGCCACATAGTAATTATAGCTTCACCAATTGAATATGTTCATCTTTCAAAAGTTTCGATAATAAAACACAGAGAAGTTGGAAGAGATGTATTAACTTTTAAAGATGGTGTTGTGCAAGCTTTAAGGCAAGACCCAGATATTATTGTAATAGGTGAAATGCGAGATCCCGACACAATTATGGCCGCTTTAGAGGTAACTGATACAGGTCACAAGGTATTTTCTACATTGCATACATCTTCGGCTGTTGAATCAATAGATAGAATTATTGCAGAAGTACCCTCAATTGAACAAGAGAGGGTCAGATTTCGACTTGCAGACGTATTGACTTCAGTTGTTTCTCAAAAATTAGTTCCAAGCATAGATGGTAAAATAATATTAGCAAAAGAAGTATTAGTAGTAACGCCAAGCGTGAGAGCCGCTATAAAAAATAATAATACAAGCGAAATTTACATGATGATAAATCAAAGCGGCCATCAAGGGATGGTGACAATGGAACAAGATTTGTATCGTTTATATGTTGAAAGAAAGATTTCAAAGGAAAACGCAATTGGTTTCGCAAATAATAAAACCAGAATATTACAGCTAATTAAGGGCGTTTAGCAATGAAACCGATTGTCTGTTTATATTGTGAAGGATCAGATGCAAAGATTGCAGTAGTTACTCGCGATAAAAATGGAATAAAAATCCATCGCGTTTCATCGCTTACGATGACTAAATCCGCTCATATTTCTGCAAGACAGATGGATTCAGAAGCAATCAGCAATGATTTAGACACAGACATTTCATTTGATAGTTTAGATAGTACGCCCTCCATCAGCGAACAAGACGTTGATAATTCCAATGTTTCCTTGCTTCAATCTGCATTATACGGGCTTAAAATTAATAGCATGCAGTACCTTCCAATTATCACCGAACCCGTGGTTAACTATCATCACTATGAAGGGCCAAGAGACGATAATAGAAAAAAATTATATCAGAACATTATTACTGATATTCAAAGCGTAAAAGGGATAACAGTTCATGAAGATTCAGTTGATGTAACGGAATTAAATGAAAAAGCAATGCTCAGCGTTTTTATTGAGGGGAGTATTCCTTGTGTTGGATTAATAAATCAATTAGCGGTATTTAACAAACGCCGTTATTTGAAAATTCCAACAATAAAAGTATCCGAACTTTCTTTAGCATATTATGTAAGTAAAACGAATAAATTTTTCCCAGAGGACAATACATTAGTAATATATATCGGTAAAGAATACAGTAAACTCATTTTCTTAGAAGGACAAAAATTAAAACATATTGGCGCTACACTAGATATTGGAACAAGAAATTTACATACATATGATGTATACTTTTCCAAAATACTTCTTGAAATGGAAAATGGAGGAATTCCAAAACTTGATAATATTATATTGTGCGGTGAAGACCGATCTGAAAATTTAATACTATCATTTTTTGGTACATTCCCAGAAGCAAACGTCTCGGAATTAAAATTTGAAGATTTTGACACTTCAATGCTCACGGAAGATGATGCAAGAAACATAGCTCTTTATGCCGTTCCAATTTCAGTAGCGGTAGAGTACTTTGACGAACTTGATAAAAAATATATTGGAGTAAATTTTTTACCAAAATATATTCAAGAGCATCAGAAATTCTTGCAGTTTGGCTGGCACAGTTATGCACTTTTACCAATTCTTTTCGGATTGACATTCTTCCTTACATATCAAATTTTAAGCCGCTACAGAGAAATAAATGATCTTGATACTGAAATAAACAGACTCACTCTCCAGCAGCAGCAAAATCAGGCATTGGTTGAACAAATAACTCCGCTTGATAATAGAATTAATAGTTTTGATGCTACTCAAGTTATATTAGATTCTGCTACTGTTGGTTCTGGTCTTTGGAATAAAATGCTTACTAATGTTTCTGATTTTGTAGAAAGGCGAAGAAATTTTTGGCTGATTAAATTAGAGACTGTTGAATCAGATGAAGTAAAAATTGTTGGGTATTCTTTATCTCGCAGCGTGCTTACAGAATTTGCTCAATACAACAAATCTGCCTTACTAAAATATATTAATTACGAACCGTTAAGAGAAAAAAGTGCATTCACATATACAATGAATTTTAAACTATTAGAAGACTCAACTCAAATTAGATGAGCAGTAAAGTAAAAAATACAATTATTATTTTGGTTATAATGGTAATCTTGGGTCTTGCCGGCGGACTCTTCAACTACGTTCTCCTAAAAGGGAAGGTTGATGATAGAGAACAAAAAATAAAAGAGTTGAGGTTATACAGCCTTGATACAGATGTATTAACCGAGCAATTAATTATGTTATCTGCTAAAGTTGCCCAGCTTGATTCAATACTGGCCAATAGAAAATATAATATTCCATTTGATTTACCTCAATCTGATTTCTTTGATTTCATTAATAATGTAAGCTTTTCTTTTTCACCCCATTCATATGTTAATATTGAGTATGAAGAAACAGAAACTGGAACTAATTTTAATATTTACCATTTTCTACTGAATGGTGTCGCAGAATTTGAAGATCTTAACAGATTAGTATATGCAATTGAAGAGAGTAAATTATTGAAAAAGATTTCACGTGTCGAATTATCCAACAATATTAAAGTTGATGCAGACGGCATTGCTCATTACCTTGTAACATTTCGCATGAGGGTAGCAATTTATAGTTCTAGTGATGACCGTTTTTATGTAAAGAATTTTGTAGAAAATAAACTTGAGCCTAATCCAGTTTATGATATTTTCTATCCGCTTATTAGAAATGAAATACCTCCAAATAAAGAAGGATTGCTTGATGTTCAATCAGCATCACTATTAGCTCTTATACCTGATGGGGCGTTTTTATCTGATGTAAATGGAAACACCTATTTGCTATGGGAAGGCGATAAAGTTTATTTAGGCTATTTGACCAATATTAATTATCAAGCTAATGAAGCGAATTTTGTTCTTAATAAAGGCGGCGTAGTTGAAAATGTAACACTCAAACTTGATAGAAAAAAATAGAGTATATAAAATGA
>Ga0194125_10009072_pt1 | contig 13875 bp, 11 predicted proteins | sample TA2KigC250mmetaG_FD_148626 | JGI IMG/M metagenome (GOLD analysis project Ga0194125, IMG submission 148626) | Freshwater microbial communities from Lake Tanganyika, Tanzania - TA2015034 Kigoma Deep Cast 250m | ecosystem: Environmental > Aquatic > Freshwater > Lake | place: Tanzania: Lake... | reverse complement strand
CGCGCGGCGAGCCCGCGCGGGGCCAGGGCCTCGCGGAGCCGGCGCATGCGGCGGCGCAGGGCCGCCTTGCGCGTCAGGATGGGGCTTCGGGCGTTCGTGGCGCCTTCCTCCGCGACTCCCAGGCCTCCATGCGCCTGCGGATCGTCTCCTCGTAGCCCTGGTCGGTCGGGGTGTAGTAGACCTTGGACGTCGGCACGTATTCCTGGTCGACGAAGTGGCCGGGGTGGTCGTGCGCGTACCGGTAGCCGGCGTGGCCGAGGTCCTTCGCGCCCTTGTAGTGCGCGTCGCGCAGGTGCATCGGCACCGGCAGCACGCGGCCCTGCTCGACGTCCTTCATCGCGGCGTCGATCGCGACGATCGCCGCGTTGCTCTTCGGCGCCGTCGCCAGGTACGTCGTCGCCTGCGAGAGCGTGATGCGCGCCTCGGGCATGCCGAGGAATTCGGCGGCGTGCATCGCGGCGACGGCGACGGCCAGGCCGCGCGGGTCCGCGTTGCCGATGTCCTCCGAGGCCAGGATGACGAGCCTCCGCGCGATGAAGCGCGGGTCCTCGCCGGCGTAGAGCATCTTCGCGAGCCAGTAGACGGCGGCGTGCGGGTCGGAGCCGCGCACGCTCTTGATGAAGGCCGAGATCGTGTCGTAGTGGCCGTCCTCGTCGGCGTCGTAGAGGATCGCCTTCTTCTGGATCGAGTCCTCCGCCGCCGCGCGGGTGATGCGCACGCGGCCGTCGGGGCCGGGCGGGGTCGTCAGCGCGGCGATCTCGAGCGCGTTGAGCGAGCGGCGCGCGTCGCCCTCGCAGACGGTCGCAAGGTGGGCGAGGGCGTCGTCGTCGGCCTCGACGCCCTTGCCGCCGAGCCCGTCGGGATGCTCCAGCGCGCGGCGCAGCAGCCGGATCACGGCGTCGCGGTCGAGGGCCTTCAGCTCGAAGACCTGCGAGCGCGAGACGAGCGGGCTGTTGATGAAGAAGAAGGGGTTGTGCGTGGTGGCGCCGATCAGGGTGACGGCGCCCTCCTCGACGAACGGCAGCAGCACGTCCTGCTGCGCCTTGTTGAAGCGGTGGATCTCGTCGAAGAAGAGGATCGTCTGCCGGCCCGCGCGAAGCCGCTCGCGGGCCCGCTGGAGCTGGGCGCGGAGGCTGGCGACGTTGGAGCTGACGCCGCTGGCGCGTTCGAAGGCGCGGCGCGTGGCCGCCGCGATGACCTCCGCGAGCGAGGTCTTCCCGCAGCCGGGCGGGCCGTAGAGGATGAGGCTCCCGAGGCGGTCGGCCTCGATGGCGCGGCGCAGCAGGCGTCCGGGGCCGAGGACGTGGTCCTGGCCGACGACCTCGTCGATCGAGGCCGGCCGCACGCGCGCCGCCAGCGGGCGCAGCGTCACCGGCGTCTCCGCCGGCCCGTCCTTCCCGTCCGCCTCGTCCTCGAAGAAATCCGCCACCGCCGTCTCCCGAAAAGAAAGTACCCCGCCTTGCCGTAGGGGTCTGCTCTCTGAACCTTGTGACCAAGGTGGGCGCCTCGCCGGGTGGTTTCCTCGTGCCCGCAAGGGGCGGAGGGCGACATCCGGACTTTCGGCTCCCTTCAGAGTCGATTAATGGGTCAGAGAATGAGACCCGTTCGCGAACAAGGCAGGGTACAAATCCTTCGGGGCGAACCCCGATTCCTGCGCGCTGCCAAAGAACACAGGCCTACCGCCGGCACGCCGGGTCGCCGCGCCGGATGTCCGGCGGCGGGTCCCCCGTCCAACCCGGGCGCCCCCGGGCCAAGCGTGCGCGCCGCTCCATCCGCCCCGGGACGGCCACGCGGACCGGGACCCAACCGGCCCCGAACCCCGTGTCCATGCCCGGCCGCGGCGCGAGCAGCAGCCTGACGAACGTTTCAATCCATGTCGCGAGGAACATGGCGATCATACTCTGCCTTGTCAAAATGTCCCGGGTGCAACGGCCGGTCAGGCGTCCCGGATCTCCGCCTTCAGGTCCCGGACGACCGCGTCCGCGACCGACTGGTGAAACCGCTGCACCTCGTCGTCGGTCAGCGTACGTCCGGCCGCACGGTAGGTCAAGGAGTACGCCATGCTCTTTCGATCGGCCGGGATGCCGCGGCCCTCGTAGAGATCGAAAAGCTCGACCCGTTCGAGCTCGGCCGGCGCGGTATTTCGGATGACGGCGAGCACGTCCTCGTGGCGCGTCGCGCGCGGGAGCACGAAGGCCAGGTCGCGCACGCTGCACGGGACGGTCGGCGGCGGCCGGGGCGCCGGGATCGCATGCACGCCCGCGGTCAGCGCGTCGAGGTCGATTTCGGCGACGGCGACCGGGTCGTAGATGCGCCACTCGGCGGCGATCCTCCGCCGCAGCACGCCGCAGCGCCCGGCCGCGGCCCCGCCGACGGTGATCGCGAAGGACTGGCCCGGCTCGAAGGCCGCGCACGGCTCCGCGCGCAGGGCCAGCCCGCCGCCGCGCAGCGCGCCGAGCAGTCCGGCGAGGATGCCTTTCAGCCAGCGGAAGGTCTCCAACGGCTCCGGCGCGGGCCGGCGGACGAGGGGGCCGCGCCCCGCCGCGCCCATCAGGCCGATCGCCACGCGCGCCGCCTCGCGCGTCGGACCGCCGGGCTCCTGCTCGTAGGTGCGGCCGAACTCGAGGAGGGCGGCGTCGGCCACCTGGTGCGCCCGGTTGCGGCCGAGGGTTTCGACGAGCTGCGGGACCAGCGAGGGGCGCAGGACCGACTGCTCGGCGCTCAGCGGGTTCGGCAGCCGGATCCGGCGCGCCGCATCGTCGAGGGCGAAGCGGTCGAGGAGCGCCTCGGACGTCAGGCTGTAGTTCATGATCTCCGTCAGGCCGAGGCCGGCCGCCGCGTCGCGCACGAGCGCGGCCGCGCGCACGCCCCGGTCGTCCGCCCCATCGACCACGCGGGCCGCGGGCGTCCGCGCCGGGATCCGGTCGAGTCCGTGCAGGCGGGCGAACTCCTCCACGAGGTCGACCTCGATGCGGAGGTCGCCGCGGAAGGTGGGTACGGTCACGTCCAGCGTGTCGGCGTCGCGCGCGGCGACGCCGAGGTCGAGCGAGCGCAGCACGTCCGCCACCGTCCCGGCGTCGGTCTCGACGCCGAGCGTCCGGCGGATGGCCGACACGCGGCACGAGAGCGTGCGCGGGGCGGCGGGCGCCGGGTAGCGGTCGATGACGCCCGGGGCGACCGTCCCGCCGCCGAGCTCCGCCAGCAGCGCCGCGGCGCGGCGGCTCGCGCGGTCGGCGAGGTCGGGATCGACGCCGCGGGCGTAGCGGTAGGAGGACTCCGTGACGAGGCCGAGCGCCTTCGACGTCGCGCGGACGCTCGCAGGCTCGAAGCAGGCGCTTTCCAGGAGGATCGTCGCGGTCGTATCCCGCACCTCGCTGCCCGCCCCGCCCATCACGCCCGCCACCGCGACGGCGCGGTCCGGGTCGGCGATGACCAGCATCGAGGGGGACAGCGTCCGCTCCTGGCCGTCGAGCGTGTGCATGACCTCGCCCCCGGCGGCGCGGCGGACCACGATGTGCGCGTCCTTCAGCAGCGCGTGGTCGAAGGCGTGGAGGGGCTGGCCCGTCTCCAGCATCACGTAGTTCGTCACGTCCACCGCGTTGTTGATCGGCCGGAGGCCGGCGCGGGCGAGTCGGTTCTGCATCCAGCGCGGCGAGGGGCCGATCCGGATCCCGCGGATGACGCGCGCCGTGTAGCGCGGGCACAGCTCCGCGTCGCGCACGTCGACCACGGCTGCCGCCCCGACCGGCTCGCCGGACTCCCGCACCTCGAAGGAAGGCGGACGCAGGGGCAGGCGGTAGAGAGCGGCGACCTCGCGCGCGACGCCGAGGAGGCTGAGGCAGTCCGGGCGGTTCGGCGTGATCTCGAGGTCGAGGACCGTGTCCGGCCCGCCGAGCACCTGCACGAGAGGCGTGCCCGCCACGGCATCGGCGGGGAGATCCATGAGCCCCGCATGGTCCTCCGACAGGCCCAGTTCATCCTCGGCGCACAGCATCCCGCGCGACTCGACGCCGCGCAGCTTCGCCGCCTTGATCTTCATGCCGCTCGGCAGCGTCGCGCCCTCGGGTGCGAAAGGGTAGCGTCCGCCGGCCCTGACGTTCGGGGCGCCGCAGACCACCTGGACCTCGTCCGTCCCGTTGAAGACCCGGCAGACCGTCAGGCGGTCGGCGTTCGGATGGCGTTCGACGGCGCGGACCTCGCCGACGATCAGGCCGGCGAAATCGGAGCCGACCGGCTCGATCGCCTCGACCTCGATCCCGCCGAAGGTGAGCTTCTGCGCCAGCCCCTGCGGGGTGTCCTCGAACGCCACGTACTCCCGAAGCCATTCCAACGGCACGCGCATGGTTGTCTCCGTACTTCCGACGAACGGCGGACACTGTCACCCGCCCGCGGCCCTGTCAAGCCGGCGGGGGCCGGCCGAGTCCGCGGGGCGCATCTCCGGTCCGGCGCAGCGATGGCGATGACGCTCGCACGGGCTTTCCGTTCGACGGATCCCGGCCGCCCCGCGGACACCGGGAGGCGCCCGCACGATCAGGTCCGTGAACCGCGGATGCGCCCGGACGTCGCCCGACGCGAACACGTGCAGCCGGTCGGCGCCGGACGCCCCGTTCATCGCCCCCGCCTCGGCATCCCGCTCCGCCTCGGTCCGTGCCCGGCTGCGGAACCGCCGCGCGTTGAGGTCGCGGACGGCGACGCGCGAGAAGCCCAGCATCGCGGCGCCGTGCGAGACGGCCGACGGCAGGGCCGAGTTGACCGCGCAGGCCATGGCGCGGGCGTCGACGATCCTGATCGGCCCGACGGTGCGGCGGCGGGCCGCCCGCGGAGTGCCGGTGGCCCCGGCGATGGTCGGCCCCGTCCCGGTTCCGAGAAGATGCAGCTTGGGGCTGGCCCTTCTCCCTGCCGATACGCTACGGTCTCCGGCGGATTCGGAGGACGGCATGAAGACGACGAGACGAGGGTTCCTGCGACGGTCGTGCGGCGCCGCGGCGGCATTCGGGTTCCCGGCGATCGTGCCTGCGCGCGTGCTCGGGGCTCTTGCGCCGTCGAACCGGATCGTGATGGGCATGATCGGCGTGGGAAGCCACGGGACCGGCGTCAACCTGAAGGGCTTCCTGGGCCAGCCGGACGCGCAGGTCGTCGCCGTTTGCGACGTCGATTCCAACCACATGGCCAACGCGCGGACGCTGGTCGACAAGAAGTACGGCGACGGCGGCTGCGCGGCGACGAAGGACTTCCGCGAGATCCTCGCGCGTCGCGACATCGACGCCGTGATGATCTCGACGCCGGACCACTGGCACGTGCCGATCTCGATGGCGGCGCTGCGGGCGGGCAAGGACGTCTGCTGCGAGAAGCCCACGATGACCCTGGCCGAGGGGCGGATGCAGGCGGACCTGGTCCGGCGTTGCGGCGCGGTGTTCCAGACCTCGACCGAGGACCGCGGCGTTGCGGTCTACCACCGCATGGCGGAGCTGGTCCGCAACGGCCGCATCGGGCGCGTGCACACGGTGCGCGTCGGTCTGCCCACGGGGCCTGACGGCGACGGCGATCCGACGCCGCAGCCGGTGCCGCCGGAACTGGACTACGAGATGTGGCTCGGTCCCTCGCCGTGGGCGCCGTACACGAAGGAACGCGTCCACTACACCTTCCGGTGGATCCTCAACACCTCGATCGGGATGATCGCCGACTGGGGGACGCATCTCTTCGACACGGCGCAGTGGGGGCTCGACGTCGAGCGCAGCGGGCCGGTCGAGATCGACGGGCGGGGCACGTTCCTTTCAAAGGGTCTCTTCAACACGGCGCGGGAGTTCCGCGTCGAGTATCGCTACGCGAACGGCGTCCGCATGATCGCGGAGAACGACGTGCCCTACATCCGGTTCGAGGGCGACAAGGGCTGGGTCGGGAACCGCGGGTGGCGCGGTCCGCTGCAGGCGGAGCCCGCGTCGATCCTGGGCGAGGTGATCGGTCCGGGCGAGACGCACCTGTTCACGTGCCCGGCGGGCGAGCACCGCAACTTCCTCGACTGCGTGAAGTCGCGCCGGGAGCCGTACTTCCCGGCGGAGATCGGCCACCGCGTCAGCTCCGTCTGCCACCTCGGCCACCTCTCGATGCTCCTCGGACGGAAGCTCCGGTGGGACCCGGTGAAGGAGGAGTTCCCCGGCGACGAAGCCGCGAATCGCCTCCGCACGCGCGCCTACCGCGCGCCGTGGAATACGTAGGGACGCTGGGGAACTTCGAACATCGAACACCGAGCATCGAACATCGAACATCGAACACCGAACATCGAACGCCCAACATCGAAGTTCGGATTCAGCAGCCAACAGCCAACAACCAACAGCCAACAGCCAACAACCAACAGCCAACAGCCAACAACCAACGGCCAGCATCCGACAGCCGGCCCCACGTCCGTCTCCCGCATGCCGGCCTCAGGCCCGCGGGTGGAACTTTTCGTGGATGGATTTCAGGCGGGACGAATCGACGTGGGTGTAGATCTGGGTCGTGCCGATGTCGGCGTGGCCGAGCATCTCCTGGATCACGCGGAGCGGCGCGTTGTTCGCCAGCAGATGCGTCGCGAAGGTGTGGCGGAGCGTGTGGGGATGGACGTCCTTGGCGAGGCCGGCGCGACGGGCGTAGGCGCGGACGGAGCGCCACAGCGTGCGGCGGTCGAGCATGCCTCCGCGGCGGGAGAGGAAGACCGCCGGGGATTGCGACTTCCGGGCCAGGCGGGGGCGTTCCTCGGAGAGGTAGCGCTGGAGCCAGAGCTTCGCGGAGTCGCCGAACGGGACGATGCGCTCCTTGCGCCCCTTGCCGATGCAGCGGAGGTAGCGCTCGTCGAGGTGGATCTGGTCGAGCGTGAGGCCCGCCAGTTCCGAGACGCGCAGCCCGCTGCCGTAGAGGACCTCGAGGATCGCGCGGTCGCGCAGGCCGAGGGGCTTCTCCAGGTCCGGCGCGCCGAGAAGCCGCTCGGTCTCCTTCGTCGTCAGCGTGTCCGGCAGGAGGTTCCACAGGCGGGGCGAGTCCATCGTCTCCGCGACGTCCTTGAGCAGCATGCCCTCCTGCTGCAGGTAGCGGAGGAAGACCTTGATCGCGGCGAGGCGCCGGGCGAGCGTCGTCGTGCGAAGGCCGGCCTCGCGGGCCTCCATCAGGAAGTTCACGATGTGGCGCCGCGTGACCTCGCCGAACGAGCCCGCCTTCTGCCCGTAGAGGAACCGCACGAACTCGCGAAGGTCCGTGCCGTAGGCGGAGCGCGTGTTGGGACTGAGGCCCCGTTCCAGCGCGAGGAAGTCGAGGAACTGGTCGACGAGCGCCTGCACGCGGTCCCCCGGCGCCGCGTCAGCCGGCGAGCGTCGCCTCGAGCGTGCGGCCGGTCAGCGTCTGGAACGCCTCGAGGTACTTCGCGCGGGTGCTCGCCACGACCTCCGCCGGCAGCGGCGGGGCGGGGGGCGTCTTGTCCCAGTCGAGCGACTCGAGGTAGTCGCGGACGAACTGCTTGTCGTAGGAGGGCGGGTTGCTTCCCGGGCGGTACTCCGCGGCGGGCCAGAAGCGGGAGCTGTCGGGCGTGAGGGCCTCGTCCACGAGGTGGAGCTTCCCGTCGATCGTGCCGAACTCGAACTTCGTGTCGGCGATGATGATGCCGCGGGCGAGGGCGTAGGCCGCGGCCTCCTTGTAGAGCGCGAGGCTCGCGTCGCGGACCTGGCGCGCGAGATCGGCGCCGAGCAGGGAGGCGGCGGTGTCGAAGTTGATGTTCTCGTCGTGCCCGACCTCGGCCTTGGTCGAGGGCGTGAAGACGGGTTCGTCGAGCCGGTCGGCGAGGCGGTAGCCGGCGCGCAGCGGCATGCCGCCGATGGTCCCGCTGGCCTGGTAGTCCTTCCAGCCGGAGCCGATCAGGTAGCCACGGACGATGCACTCGACGGGCAGGATGCGCGCCTTGCGGACGAGCATCGTGCGGCCGCGGAGCAGGTCGCGGTGGGCCTGCATCGCGGGGGGGAGGTCCTCGACACGCGTCGAGACGCGGTGGTTCGGGACGATCGCCCCGAGGCGGTCGAACCAGAAGGCGCTCATCAGGTTCAGCACCTGCCCCTTGTTCGGGATGCCGTTGGGCAGGATGCAGTCGAAGGCGGAGATGCGGTCGGAGGCGATGAAGAGGCACAGGTCGCCGAGGTCGTACACCTCGCGCACCTTGCCGCTCTTCAGCTTCGGGATGCCGGGCAGGTCGATCGTCGTGTGCGCCTGGACTGTCATCGTCGAGGTCTCCTGCGGTTGCGTGAAACGGCCCGGGCGGGAGCATAGCAGGATCGGCGGGATTGAAAAGAGCGAGGCCGTCCCGGGCGGGCGCATCCTGGGTCGGCGTTGCCGCGGGGATCCCCCGAAGGGCGGGCCCGGAGATGCGCCCCTCCGGGCCGCCCGCCGACGGTTCCGCTGGACACGCGCGCGCCTTCGTGCATAATGGGTGCGATCGGAAACAAATGGAGCCGGGGTCATGCAGGGCGTCAATCCGTACCGGGCGACGGTCGAAGGCTATGCGCGGCTGCTGCGCGAGGGGCGCTCGCTGCCGCTCGGCGGCATCGCGTCCCCGGCGGGGGTGCCGGAACGGCCGGACGCGCCGAAGGTCCTTATCCTCGCGCCGCATCCCGACGACGAGTGCATCATCGGCGGTCTGGCTCTCCGGCAGCTGCGCGAGCGCGGCGCGGCGGTCGTCAACGTCGCCGTGACGCAGGGATCGAACAGGGATCGCCAGGCCGGGCGGCTCGACGAACTGCGCGCCGCGTGCGGCTACCTCGGCTTCGGCCTGCGGACGACGGTTCCCGGCGGGCTGGAGAAGATCAGCCCCAAGGGGCGCGCCGCCGATCCCGCGAACTGGTCGGCCGCCGTCGCGTGCGTGGCGGCGATCCTCCGCGAGGAGCGGCCGGCCGCCGTGTTCTTCCCCCATGTCGCGGATTGGAACGGCACGCACATCGGCACGCACCTGCTGGCGACGGAGGCGATGGCGTCGCTCGGCCCCTCGTTCGCGACGACCGTGGTCGAGACCGAGTTCTGGGCCGCGATGGACACGCCCAACCTGATGATCGAGTCGTCCGCCGCCGACGTCGCGGACCTCGTCGCGGCGACCTCCTTCCACGCCGGCGAGGTCAGGCGCAACCCGTACCACCTGACGCTGCCGGCGTGGATGCAGGACAACGTCCGCCGCGGCGGGGAGATCGTCGGCGGCCAGGGCGGCGCCGCGCCGGACTTCGCCTTCGCGACGCTCTACCGCGTCCGCCGCTGGGAGCGCGGCGGCTTCCGGCCCGCCCCCGCCGGCCGCGCCGTCGCCGCCGCCGCCCCGCTCGACGGCATCGCAGGCGTGTGAGGGATCCGAGGACTGAAGAGAACCGAGCCCGAAACCCGGAAAGGACCAGGACCATGAAAGTTCCGTTCTACGGCCACGTGAAGCAGTACCAGAACATCCAGGGCGAGATCGACGCGAACCTGCGCGAGGTCCTGATGAGCGGCCAGTACGTGATGGGCCCGATGCTGAAGAAGTTCGAGGCCCAGTCCTGCGAGTACTTCGGCTGCAAGCACGCGATCGGCGTCGGCAACGGCACCGACGCGATCTGGCTCGTGCTGATGGCCCTCGGCATCGGTCCGGGCGACGAGGTCATCACGCATCCGAACACCTTCTTCGCGACCGCCGAGGCGATCTGGATCGCCGGCGCCACGTGCGTCTTCGTCGACTGCGACACGACCACCCGCTGCATCGACCCCGCGAAGATCGAGGCCGCGATCACGCCCAGGACGAAGGCGATCATCCCCGTCCACCTCTACGGCCAGTGCGCCGACATGCCCGCCATCTGGGCGATCGCCGCGAAGCACGGGCTCCAGGTCATCGAGGACAACGCCCAGGGCATCGACGGCCGCGGCGACACCTTCCGCCAGGGCGAGCGCAGCGCGGCGGTCGCGACGAGCTTCATCATCCAGAAGAACCTCGGCTGCTTCGGCGACGGCGGCATGGTCTTCACCAACTGCGACGAGATCAACGCGACGGTGCGCAAGCTCCGCAACCACGGCTCGGCCCAGCGCGACCACCACAGCTTCGGCTTCAACAGCCGCCTCGACGACCTGCAGGCCGGCGTGCTGAGCGCGAAGATGCGGCACATCACCGCGTGGACCGACCAGCGCATCGCGCTCGCGAAGCGCTACGACGCGGGCCTCGCGGGCTGCCGCCACATCGCGCTGCCGGTCTGCCGGCCCGGCTACCGCCACGTCTACCACCTCTACGAGATCGAGACCCGGGACGCCTCCCGGCGCGACGCGCTGGTGAAGTTCCTCTGCGACGCCGGCATCGACGCGAAGACGCACTACTCGATCGCGATCCACAAGCAGGCGGGCTTCCCGTGGGGCAAGCCGTTCCGGATCGCCGGGTCCGTCGCGAACGCCGAGAAGAACGCGGCCTCGTGCGTCAGCCTGCCCATGTTCCCGGAACTGACGCCGGCCGAGGTCGATGCGGTCGTCGCGCAGGTCAGGGCCTGGGACGCCGCGCAGGGTTGATCGTTGCCGCGGCCGCGACCGGCTGCCGGTCGCGGCCGTACCGGGGTGGGGAGGAGAGCCGACGATGAGCCAGGTCTACACGGTGATGGTGGTCGGGGCGGGGAAGCGCGGCATGCACCACGCGGCGGCCTTTGCGGCCAACCCGCGGTTCCGCGTCACGGGGCTGTGCGACATCGACGCCGCGCGCGTCGAGGCCGGCGTCGCGAAGCTCGGCGGGGGCGCGAGGGGCGGGTCCGACGCGGCCGCGATGGCGCGGGACCTGCGGCCGGACGTCTTCTGCTTCTGCACGATGCCGCACCTGCGTCTGCCGATGATCGAGGCGGGCCTGGCGGGCGGCGCGAAGCTGATCGCCTTCGAGAAGCCCGTGGCGCTGACGAGCGCGGAGCTCTTCCGGGTCCGCGGCGCCCTCGCGGCGGCGGGCGTCAAGGCCGTGGTCAGCCACCAGCACCGCTACGGCCCGCACTACCGGGCCGTAAAGGAGATCGCGGCCTCCGGTGCGCTGGGGCGGATCCACACCGTCTACGGCACCGCGACGGGCTGGATGACGCACATGCTCAGCCACATGATCGACTACGCCCGGTGGTACGCGGGCGAGCCCGCCGCGCAGTGGGCGATGGCCCAGGCCGCGGGCCGGGGCAAGCTCGCGGACAACCACCCGTCGCCGGACTACATCGCCGGGGTCGTCCAGTTCGCGGGCGGGATCCGCGGGGTGTTCGAGGCCGGCGCCGGCGCGCCCGACCAGCCCGAGGTCGCCAAGTGGTGGGGCAAGAACCGCATCGGCGTCCAGGGGACCGGGGGGTTCGCGGAGGTGCTCACCAACGGCGGCTGGCGCGCGCTGACGCGGCGCGACGGCTGGCGCGAGGGGCCCGGCGCGATGAACTACGACGCCGACATGCCCCCCTACGTGCAGGACATGGCGGACTGGCTCGACGGGACGGCGGTGCACCCGTGCAACTTCGACGGCGCCGCCGCGGGCGCGGAGATCATGCTCGCGATGCAGCGTTCGGCCGCGCAGGGCGGGCAGGTTGCCCTGCCGCTGGAGGCGCCGGCCGACGAGCAGGCCCTCTTGAAAGCCGCCGTGGCGGAGCGCAAGGTGCTGGTGTCCGACCCGGTCAACGCGAAGGAATACGGCGTCTGACGCCCGGCCGGCCGGAGGAGGATCGCCCATGGAAGTCGTCCTGATGCCCGACCGCGACCGTGCCGACGCGCTCGCCGCGCGGCTGCTCGCCAGGGCCGTGCGCGCCCGGCCCACCCTGGCGCTCGGCCTCGCGACCGGCCGCACGATGGAGCGCGTCTACGCGCGGCTCGCCGCGATGCACCGCGACGAGGGGCTCGACTTCTCGCTGTGCCGCACGTTCAACCTCGACGAGTACGTCGGCCTGTCGCCGGCGGACGAGGGCTCCTACCGCCACTACATGAACCGGCACCTGTTCTCGAAGGTCAATGTCGACCTGCGCAACACGCACCTGCCCGACGGCATGGCGGCGGACCTCGACGCGGAGTGCCTGAAGTACGAGGACCTCATCCGCGAGGCCGGCGGCATCGGGCTGCAACTGCTCGGCCTCGGCAAGTCGGGCCACATCGGCTTCAACGAGCCGCTCTCCGCGCTGCGGTCGCGCACGCGCGTGAAGGGCCTCACGGAGACGACGATCGCGGAGAACCGCGGGCAGTTCGCCGACCCCTCGCGCATGCCGCGCCGCGCGATCACGATGGGCGTCGGGACGATCCTCGAGTGCCGGCGGCTGGTCATGCTCGTCACGGGCGCTTCGAAGGCCGCCGTGCTCGCGCGCGCCGTCGAGGGGCCGATCACGTCGATGATCTCCGCGAGTGCGATCCAGCTCCATCCGGCGTGCACGGTGATCGTCGACGAGGCCGCGGCCGCGGATCTCCAGGAGAAGGCCTACTACCGCTGGATCTTCCGCAACGAGCCCGAGTGGCGCGAGGACCAGGACCTCTGACCGCGTTCAGACCGTCTCGCGGGCGTGCCGGTGGCTGTGGCAGTCGAGGTTGACCGCCACGGGCAGCGACGCGATGTGGCAGGGGTGCGAGTTCACGTGGACCGCCAGCGCGGTCGTGTCCCCGCCGAGCCCCATCGGGCCGAGGCCGGTGGCGTTGATCTTCCCGAGAAGCTCGGCCTCGAGCGCGCGGTCCTCCGGATCCGCCGCCGGCTCGCCGAACGGCCGCAGCAGCGCCTCCTTGGCCAAGTGGGCGACCCGCTCGAAACTGCCGCCGAGACCGACCCCGACGACGAGCGGCGGACAGGCGTTGCCGCCGCTTTCGCGGACGGTCCGGAGCACGAAATCGACCACGCCGTCGCGGCCGTCCGCCGGCGTCAGCATCGCCAGCCTCGACATGTTCTCGCAGCCGCCGCCCTTCTCGACGAAGTCCACCGCGACCCGGTCGCCCGGGACGATCCGCACGTGCAGGACGGCGGGCGTGTTGTCGCCGGTGTTCCGGCGGGCGAGGGGATGGGCGACGATGCTCTTGCGCAGCAGGAAACGGGCGTAGGCGTCGCGGACCGCCGCGTTCACGGCGACGTCGAGCGGACCGCCGGCCAGGTGGACGTCCTGGCCGATCGAAAGGAAGACGACGGCGACGCCCGTATCCTGGCACAGCGGCCGGCGCTCCGCGCGCGCCACCGCGGCGTTCTCCAGGATCTGGCCGAGGATCGCGCACCCGGTGCAGCTCCGCTCGCGCTTGGCATGCCCGGCCAGCAGGTCCGCCTCGTCGCGGTCGAGTTCGAAACTGGCCCGCTCGATGCAGCGGACCAGCGCCTCGCCGATCCGCGCCACGTCGATCTCCCGGATGTCGCCCATGCCGCCACGTTCGCACTCCCGTCGCCGCGGCGCAAGCCCGTCGCCGGATGCCCGGGCGCATCTCCGATTCATGGACCTGATCGTGCGGGCGCCTTCGTGCTCGCTGCACGGGACCGGAGAAGCGCCCCTCCGCCATCCCCCCGCGCAAGATCGGCGGCGGCCCCGCATCGTAGTCATCACGATCCGCGTGATGATCATCCGGATTGCCGAGATGTCCTCACGCGGATGTCCTCACGCAGAGCGTGAGGACTACTTTGCGCCCGCCCCCGGCCATCTCCCTGCGCAGGACCGGAGATGCGCCCGTCCGGCCGGCGGAGCGCGGAGTCGCGGGCGGATGCTGGAGCCCTTGCGGTTGCCGGTTTGCGCCGGGCCGGGTTTGGTGGTTTGATCCGGGGCATGATGACGGACGATGCGGGCGGGGCGGGGACCGTGGTGGACGTGGAGTTTCCGCTCGACGAGGCGCGGGCGCGCGCGCTGCGGGCGGGGACGCTCGTGCGCCTGAACGGCGTCGTCTACGCGGCGCGCGACGTTGCGCACA
>Ga0194125_10009070_pt1 | contig 13880 bp, 11 predicted proteins | sample TA2KigC250mmetaG_FD_148626 | JGI IMG/M metagenome (GOLD analysis project Ga0194125, IMG submission 148626) | Freshwater microbial communities from Lake Tanganyika, Tanzania - TA2015034 Kigoma Deep Cast 250m | ecosystem: Environmental > Aquatic > Freshwater > Lake | place: Tanzania: Lake... | reverse complement strand
GGAAAAATATTTGGTTAGGAGTAGAAATATAAAGTTTCAAATACTGTTTAAAAATTCTTCCGGTGTTAAGGAATTAATGAATTGTTTTGAGATATTGATGAAATCTTTATCTCTTGAAATAAGGGTAATAGGTTTTAACCCGATGGCTATTGATAAGTGGATTGAGTCAAAAGGGTCAAGGGGATGCTCTGCCTGAAGTGTATTTGCCTTGAGCAAATTTATTTCATCTGGGATAACAACATCAAAGATTGTGGTGAGTTTTGATATGTCATCTTCAACCTGTTTGGCAGTATATGATTTTTTGCGACGGAGTAAATATCTTATTTCCATAAGTGTTGTGAGAGAAATGATTCCAAAAACTGTCTTGTTTTCGATAAGCCTTACAATTTCATACGGTGCTTTCCACAATTCTTTGTCGGATACCGTTTCAGTTTCCTGTATCAGCCAATTAACAAGGACATCGGTATCTAAAAGAATCCTTATAGGTTCCATGAATTACTTTTTCATCTTGCCAAATGCAGTGCTTCTAAGCTCTCGTATAAATTCAGTTGATGTTTTCCCTTTTGGGATAATGCCTGAATATTTCCCTAAAAGCTCCTCTGAAACTTTTCCCTTAAGTTTGGGGGACTTTTTCAATATCTTGAGAGAATTGACTGCTTCTTTTAAAGTTGAGGGCATTTTATTTACCTCCTTCTGTAAAATTATCTTAACAAAGGGTAGGTTATTAATTCAATGAGTCAGAACAAAGCTTGATTATCAAAATTATCAAAATTTCCTGTTACGTAAAAATCATTTATGCACATGTGGGAAACTATTTGTGCACATAGTCATAGTTTTCATAAATGAAGCTCCCATATCTTTCTGTCATCTTTGTAGAGCATAAATTTTACTGATGGGACGAGGCAAATGGTTATAGATGTGCCTTCAGGATATCCGGTTGCCCATTTCTTGTTCATAAACATTATCGTGCCGTCTTTCCTTGCCTTTCTTTTAAGATGGATTGAGAAGATCATATCAAGGTCTACGGTTGTCTGAAGGAGTCTCAGTTTGCCTTTGCTGCCCTCTATTGCATTTTGCCATCTCTTGGCAGGGATTTCTCCTGTTTCATTATGAACCCTCTGCTCATTGTAATAGCAGACAAGATCATCCAATATCTTCTGGGCCTCTGAACAGTTTCTTACCCTTTGTTTTTCACAAAGATAGGGCAATCTCCTCTGAAAGTAATCAAAAACCTTTTCTATATTCCCTTTTGCCTGTGCCTGTCTTTTCCCTGTATATATCATCCCTATCCCGATACTGTGTAACGCTCTTTTAAACTGTATCTCACCTTCGTCTTCTTTAAGCTTGTATCTGGCATGAACACCGTTATGAAGGACAAACCTGAATATGGAGTGGTTATCCAGATAATATGCAAGCGGCATCCCATATCTGATTATCGTCTCTTTTACTGTTTGCATGTGTTCAAATGAATTCTCCACATCCACTATTCTGGCCCCTACAATCTTCCTTGAATAGTCATCCTTAGTAGCTATGAGATATTGCTTCTTCCTTGTGCATGGAAGCCACAGATGATGCGATGAATCGTGCTGAAATAAGGCACCGGGGCCGGAGGTCTCGAATCTCGTATATACCTTCCCTTTCTCCGAAGATAGTGCATGATAATATCCTTCTCTCAGGGCATACAGCCTGATACTGTTACGGTGGAATGTCCTGTTGAATTTCTTCTGTGCCTCCTCTGCCAAAAACGCAAAATTGAATTTCCCCCTGAATGTATCTGCCTCATGCCGGATGTATCTGAGTTCTTTATCCAGCCACTGTTTTACTTCATCCGATATTACATGGAATGTATTATCCGCCCTCTGCCACAGTTTAAAAGGTCTCCTTCGGTTGCTCTTCAGCCATTTTCCCCTCAGTTGGTGAAGACGCCGCCTCTTTATTCCTAAAAGCTTCATCGCTTCTTTTTCCGAAATCCTGTGCATGTTAAATGAGGCAAGAACCTCTTTAACAAATTCTACAGGCAGCCTCTTATGTATCCTTTCATTCATCCTGGTATGATTTTCCATCAGAAAGCATCACGGTTCAATATAAACTTGTATCTCGCTCATCAGTACATACATAACTATTTGATTCAGAAAAGCTTTTTTGACTATCTCGGCTTGTATCTCACGGGGATTGAAACGCCATATATGCCTTCATTGCTTGTCTATGAACGGTTTCAAGGATTATCTCGGCTTGTATCTTACGAAGTAGTAGGAGTTTTTTCTCAATACAATCAATCGCTTTGCCAAATATCTCGGCTTGTATCTCACCTGAACGCAGTGATATTACTTCTGCTTTTCTCTTCTTCCTCCATTGCCGTTGATAATCAGGATTGCCTTCCCTCCATCCCTTTACATATTCGTATCTGCCACACCAGTAGCCAGGGTTGTTCTTGCTGAATGTCCGGTTGTTTTCTTTCTTCCTTAGCTTCTGACATGCTAAAGAACATGCCTTCTGGCGATTGCCTATCCGGGGATCAGGTACGAATAACTTGCCGCAGTAATGACATCTTTTCTTTGCCATCTTAAACACCTCTTCCTGGAAGATTTAAGATGGCTTAACTTTATCAGAAGGGAAATCTTATCGATAAGTTCAGCTTCACATTGTGCATTTATGATTTTTACAAATAGTGCATATATGATTATTCCGTAACAATGATGAAAAAAGTACTTGACAAAAATAAACCAGGGTTAGGGTGAGGGTGATAAATTAACCAAATTGATTACCCCTCCCCTTCATCCCCTCCCACAAGGGGAGGGGAGTTTTGGTGGTTTCAAGTTGTCTATCTCTATTTTTGGGTTATGTGTTATATTAATACAAAAATTTAAGTTGCTGATTTTACATTCAATAACTTTAAGATGAAGATTAGGACAGAAAGGATTAAACCATGTTACAGAATATGAAGTTTGTAGAACCTATTGAGCGCACATTGAATTCAAAATTCAAGTTCAGGTGTCATAAAGGTATCAGTTGCTTTAATAAATGCTGTAAACTTACAAATATACTCCTTACCCCTTATGACATCTTAAGGATGAAAAAGAGGTTGGGAATTTCTTCAGAAGAATTCCTTAAGAAATATACCTATATTCATATTGATGAAAAGTCTTCACATCCTTATGCAGTGCTTAAGATGATGGATGATAATGAAGGGAAATGTCCTTTTGTAACACCTGAGGGCTGTAGTATTTATGAAGACCGGCCTACTAACTGTCGATATTATCCCGTCGGTCAAGGTCTCATGATAAGTGGATCGAAGAAAGAGTCAGTAAATAAGGATTTCTATTTCTTTATCAGGGAACCGGAGTGTCTCGGCTATCAGGAAGACAAAGAGTGGACCATTGAAACATGGAGGATTGACCAGGGAGTTGACCTCTATGATGAGATGAACAGGGAATGGAAGGAGATTCAGTTGAGGAGGGACAATCCAGGTCAACCCAAACTTGACCCGAAGAAACAGCCCCTGATTTATATGGCAAGTTATGATATAGATAGTTTCAGAAGATTTATTTCTGAGAGCAAATTTCTCGATCTCTTTGATATTAATAAAGAAGAAGTCGAAAAAATAAAGGCTGACGAGATTGCGCTGATGAAGTTCGGATTCAAATACTTAAAGTATGTTCTGATGCTTGAGCAAACATTGAAAGTAAAGGAAGAATATAGAAAGGGAAAGCATCAGCCCGAGGCGGAAGGTCATTAGACCTGACGGGAATTTATTAGTGCAAACGCATTAAATGAAGTGTCATTGCAAGGAGTGAGATTCCTCGCCTGTCATTGCGAGGTTGTATCAACCGAAGCAATCTCAAGATAGGCTCGGAACAGGCTCCGCAATCTTAAGTGGACGAGATTGCCACGCCCTTCGGGCTCGCAATGACAATGTAAAGACATTAATTGCGTTTGTATTAGATATTAAGATTTATACATAGCGTCATAAATAATGTCGCATTATTGTCATTCCCGCAAGCGAAGCGCGTCGGGAATCCTTCAGAAGGATGCTGGACAAGCCAGCATGACAGAAAGAGAAAGATTCCGGACAAGCCGGAATGACAGTTTTACGGGGTATAAGCAGTCCTTGCGATGCGAAAAGATTTGTGTCGTCATGTATAGAATTTATATTGTGTTTTCTGTGGTTATTGTATTATTTGGGTAAGGGGGTATAATTTTTTAAGGCTATTCGACGGAGGCATCAGATGGTTGAGAGATGTGTAATTGGAACTGAGGAAAGAATTATTGACTTTATAACCGGGCAGCTATTCATTGATACTGATGATGAAAGGATTAGACAGACAATAGAACGACTTCTAATTGAAGAAAATGGTTATTCAAAAAAGGATATCGAGGTTGACAGGGAATTCGAGATTGTTATAGGCGAAGAAATAAACAGATCAAAGGTTGACCTTATTGTAAGTGTTGAAGAAAAAATTTTCATGATTATAAAATGTGCTCGTGGTTCATTGGTATCGAGGGAGAGGGAGGTTTTATCCTGTGCAAGAATCTTTGATACCTATCAGATTCCCTTTGCTGTTATAACTAATGGAGAAGATGCAGAGATTCTGGACACTATATCCGGTGCAGTAATTAGCTGTGGTTTAGGAGCGATACCCTCAAAGAATCAAGCATTAGAAGCCCTCGGAAGAATTGAATTCAAGAGACTTCCAGAAAAAAGGATTGAGAAGGAAAAGAGAATCTTTTTAGCATTTGATGCATTCAAATGTCCCTCAGAATGTGATTAATCCTTTTTCTTAGTCTCCAATTTATTTTGATATTAATATATTTTATGACTCTATTTTTTATTGACAAAAATATATGTTTTGTATTTAACTAATACGCCTGAAAATCTTCACAGAATATAAATGAACGTGCAATTAAATTATGCTAAAACGTCATTTGGGATGTTCGAAATTTTTTTATATGCCTTGAGCATATAACCATTTATGGAGGACTAACATGACAGCGGAGAAGACAAAAAGTATTTTGGTTGTAGGTGGAGGAATAAGCGGAATAACTACTGCGGTAGAAGCAGCGGAGGTTGGATATGAGGTCACCCTTATCGAGAAGAATCCATACCTTGGTGGAAGGGTAACACAGCTCAATAAATATTTTCCAAAGTTGTGTCCACCCAATTGCGGACTGGAAATTAATTTCAGAAGGATTAAAAACAATCCGAGAGTAAAAATTTATACCGTAGCAGAGATAGAAAAGATCTCTGGCTCCGAGGGTGACTTTGATGTGACGGTAAAACTGAATCCCCGCTATGTAAACGAAAATTGTACAGCCTGTAATGCCTGCGTCGAGGTATGCCCGGTTGAGAGGCCAAACGATTTCAATTTCGGTATGGATAAAACAAAGGCCATCTATCTTCCTCAAGACTTTGCCTTTCCATTGAGATATGTTATTGACGATAAGTACTGCAAGAAAGCAGAATGTGCTAAGTGTGTAGATGCTTGCACATATAAGGCTATTGACCTCAATATGAAGGCTCAGAGTCTTCCATTAAAGGTAGGCTCTATTGCCTGGGCTACGGGTTGGAACCCTTATGATGCTTCGAAGATTGATAATCTTGGATTCGGGAAGTATCAAAACGTCATAATAAATATGATGATGGAGAGGCTTGCCTCTCAAAATGGCCCTACTAAAGGTAAAATCCTTCGCCCCTCTGATGGAAAAGAGCCATCAAGGATAGCTTTTGTCCAGTGTGCTGGCTCCAGAGATGAAAATCACCTTCCATACTGCTCCTCTGTGTGCTGCCTTGCCTCTATGAAACAGGCTACCTACATACGGGAGCAATATCCTGATGCAGAGGTATTAATATTCTATATAGATATTCGTACACCAGCAAGGGCTGAAAGGGTCTACCTCAGGGCACAGAAGGATGAAAAGATAAAGTTTATTAAAGGTAAGGTTGCCAAGATAGAGGAAGACCCTTCCACAAAGGACCTTACAGTTACAGCAGAGGATGCACTAACATTGCAGAAGATTATTCATGAAAAAGTAAACCTTGTTGTCCTTGCCACTGGTATGGCTCCTAACACAAAGGAATGGAAGGCTCCTGCAGAGATATCTTACGATACAGATGGTTTCATTTTATCAAATACTGGAGTAGCCGGGATGTACGCCGCTGGTTGTTCCTTAAAGCCAATTGATGTCTACTCATCTGTCCAGACTGCTACAGCGGCAGCCCTTAAGACTATTCAATCTTTGGTGAGGAGGTAAATCATGGAGAAAAAGATAGGAGTATATATATGCACTGATTGCGAAATCGGGAAGGCTCTCGATATAGACCAATTAGTAAAGGTTGCTACCAAGATGAAGGCCCCTGTTGTCAAGACCCATCCATCCTTGTGTCAGAAAGAAGGTGTAGATTTCATCAAAAAGGACATGGCTGCAGAAGGCGTAAATGCAGTTATAATTGCTGCCTGCTCACTGCGTGTAAATTACGATGTCTTTGATCTCGGTATTCCCCTCGTGGAAAGGGTTAACCTGAGGGAGGGAGTTGTCTGGTCTCACCCACCAAACGATGAAGAAACGCAGATGATGGCTGAAGACTACATAAGGATGGGAATCCTGAAGATGCAGAAGATGGAGGCTCCAGAACCTTACAAGGTAGAGGATCTCTGCAAAAACGTGCTGGTTGTTGGTGGTGGCCTGGCTGGAATCACCGCTGCCAATGAGGCAGCTAAGGCAGGTTATGATGTCTACCTTGTGGAAAAGGGTGATTCCCTCGGAGGATGGATGGCAAAACTTTATAAACAGACACCAACAAAACCTCCTTATACAGATCTGGAGGATCCATTTATCAATGATTTAATCAAAGAGATCCAACAGAATCCAAAGATCAAGGTTTATACTTCTTCGTTAATAGAAAAGATAGATGGTGCACCGGGTTTGTATGATGTCACTATCAAACAAAATGGTAACGTCGAGACTTTTAGAGCTGGTGCTATAGTTTCAGCTTCTGGTACCATACCATATGATGTAACAAAGATTGATCATCTTGGTTTTGGAAAATATCCCAATGTAATAACCAACTATATGATGGAGGAATTGGCCTCAAAGGGACAAATTGTACGCCCCTCTGATGGTAAATCCGTGGCAAGCGTTGCCTTCATACTATGTGCAGGACAAAGGGATGAGAATTACCTACCCTATTGTTCAGCAACCTGCTGCATAGAGTCTCTAAAACAGGCGAAATATGTAAGGAATCAGGATCCTGAAGCAAAGGTTTATATATTCTATAGAGACATGAGGACACCTGGCCATTATGAATATTTTTATAAGAGTATGCAGAATGATCCAGGGGTATTTTTGACAAAAGGTGATGTTAAAGGTGTCTTGGAGGATGGAAATAAAAATCTGAATATAGAGGTTGAAAATACACTTCTGGGAGAAAAAATAGTTGTGAATGCTGACCTTGTTGTTCTGGCCACAGGTATGGTTCCAGTAAGTGGTTTAGGTGAAGAAGTACTTCCACCCGGGGTAAAACCAGAAGATGAGTTCCAACCCTATGTTATGATTGAGGCAGACATCCTAAACCTCGGTTACAGGCAGGGAGGAGAGTTGCCTGTTATCAGTAATGGATACCCTGACTCGAACTTCATCTGCTTCCCATACGAAACTCGAAGGACAGGCATTTACGCTGCTGGAACTGTAAGGGCGCCTATGGATATAACTTCAACAATTGAGGATGCCACAGGGGCAGCCCTCAAGGCGATTCAATGCATTGAATCATCAATCAGGGGAGAGGCAGTGCATCCAAGGGCTGGAGATATATCCTATGCAGATTTCTTCATGCAAAAATGCACCCAGTGTAAGAGATGTACAGAGGAGTGTCCATTTGGTGCTATCAATGAAGATGAAAAGGCAAATCCCATTTACAGTCCGACACGTTGCAGAAGATGTGCAATCTGTCTGGGTGCATGTCCTGAAAGGATTATCAGCTTTAAGAATTACTCAGTTGATATGATCGGAAATATGGTAAAAAATATAGAGGTACCTGAAGAAGAGGAGAAACCGAGGGCTATAGTCTTCGCCTGTGAGAATGATGCCTATCCAGCACTGGATATGGTTGGAATCAGCCGCCTTCAGTATACCCCCTTTGTAAGGGTTGTTCCATTAAGATGCGCAGGCTCAATGAACCTGGTGTGGGTGGCTGATGCCCTTTCAAAGGGTATTGATGGGATACTCATCTTAGGCTGTGAATATGGCGAAGATTATCAGTGCCACATGGCAACAGGAAGCCACCTTGCTAAAATCAGATTGTCAAAGGTCGCCGAGACACTGGACAGGTTAAAGCTTGAGTCTGGAAGGGTTCAAATGGAACAGATATCTATCTCAGAATATTACAAATTACCAGAGGTATTAGACAGCTTTTTGGAAAAATTGAAGGGGTTTGGTCCTAACCCATATAAAGGATTCTGATAAAGACAGAAGATAAGAAAAAGAAGATAAGAAGATGGGAAGATGAGAAGATGGATAAATCTCTCAACTTCTTAACCTCTCAACTTCCTAACTTCTGTATTTAAAAAACAGGAGGTAAAAGGATGGCAGAGCAAATAAGTCCTGATTTAGGCTTTGTAAAGGATGTTATTGCAGGAGGAGGTGAATCCCTGAAGAAATGTTTCCAGTGTGCAACCTGCTCTGTTGTATGCAATTTAACCCCTGATGATAAACCTTTTCCAAGAAAGGAAATGATATACGCACAATGGGGGTTGAAGGATAAGCTCTTCCCTAATCCTGACATATGGCTCTGTCATCAGTGTAGTGACTGCACTGCTTACTGTCCGAGAGGCGCAAAGCCAGGGGAAGTCCTCAATGCAGTAAGAAAACTGTCTATCGAAAATTATTCTGTGCCGCGATTTTTGGGAAAGGCTGTAGGAAGCCCTGGTTCTCTTGTTCCTCTTCTTGCAATCCCTACTGTAATCTTTTTCATAATCCTTGCATCTCTTGGTCACCTGAATCTGGATGCTATCAGGAATGAAGCAGGGAAAATCGCATACTCATCATTATTGAAGTCGTATTACATCGACGGTGTCTTTGTACCGATTTTCCTATTTGCTGTCGTTTCTCTGGCCATAGGTGTTTCCAGATACTGGAAAGACATGATACGCGCAACCGGCATTAAACCTAAGGGCAGTATCTTAGATGCGATAACTTCAACCATCGGTGAAATACTGGCACACAAACGGTTTGAGAAATGCAATGTAACAATAGACCGGAAGCTGGCTCACATGCTCGTATTTTTCAGCTTTATCGGACTCGCAATAACAACCGCATGGGCAGTTACCTACTTATATGGTTACGAGATAATGCATGCGATGGGGAAAACGCCTTACCCCTGGCTGCTCGGCCCTTCACCATATCCGTTGACCGACCCTGTCAAGTGGCTTGGAAATATAAGTGCATTGGCACTGTTAATAGGGATAACACTTGTTATAAGTAATAGGAAAAAGAATACAGAGAAGGCTGGTAAGGGCGGTTATTATGACTGGCTTTTCATATACATAGTGTTTGCAATTATGGCTACAGGCATACTCGCTGAGCTTGTAAGATTGGCTGATATCGCGATTCTTGCCTATGTCATTTATTTCGCTCACCTTGTTGTTGTGTTTTTCCTGTTTGCATATGCTCCCTTTTCAAAGATGGCACATATGGTTTATAGGGCAACAGCAATGGTTTTTGCAAAGGCTACAGAAAGGGATGTCCAGAGTTAAAAGGGTATATATCAAAAAGAGGAGGGAGGTGGAAGGTAAAAATCAGGTTATCATTTTTTCACTTTTCACTCATTGAGTAAATAAAAAAGGAGGGAAAATATGAGTAATGTTATTTTGTTTGCGTTGATATGCGGCGCAGTTGGTATCTTTTACTCCTTGATTACCGCATCCTGGGTTCTCAAACAGGATAAAGGTAGTGAGCGTATGATGGCCATTTCAGATGCCGTACGCGAAGGTGCAACCGCTTTTCTGAGACGTGAATATACGACTGTTGCAATGGTAGGTGCAGTAATTACTGTATTGTTGTTTTTCCTCGGTACATGGACAGCAATTGGTTTTGTAATCGGAGCAGTGGGTTCCGCATTGGCCGGGTATATAGGAATGATGGTTACCGTGCGGTCTAATGTCCGTACTACACAGGCTGCATATAAAGGACTTGCTGCAGCACTGAATGTTGCATTTAAAGGTGGTTCGGTTACAGGCATCATGGTTGTTGGTCTCGGTATTCTTGGATTAGCCGGTTACTACTATATTGCTAAGGCTGCAGCAGGTGAAACTGCATTCCATGCCCTTGTCGGGCTTGGTTTTGGATGCTCTCTCATGAGTGTCTTCGCCCGTATTGCAGGTGGTATTTACACGAAGGCAGCAGACGTTGGTGCAGACCTTGTCGGTAAAGTCGAGGCAGGAATTCCTGAGGACGACCCGAGAAACCCTGCTGTTATCGCTGACAACGTCGGTGACAACGTCGGTGACTGTGCTGGAATGGCAGCAGACCTTTATGAAACCTATACAGTTACTCTCGTCGCTGCAATGCTTCTTGCAAAAACTGCTTTTGGACCGGAAAGCCCATGGGTTGAATTCCCAATGCTCATTGGCGGCATTTCAATCATAGCTTCTGTAATCGGTACTTACTTTGTCCGCTTGGGCAAAAGCCAGTATATTATGGGCGCTCTTTATAAAGGGTTAGCAGTATCGGGTATCCTGGCTGCGATAGCCTTTTATTTTGTATCAGGATGGTTTCTGGGACTTCCCGGTGTTACCCCTGCTTTTACCCAGATGGGAGTCTTTATAACAGCCGTGATAGGTCTTCTGCTCACCGGTCTGATAGTTATGATTACCGAGTATTTTACATCCACCAGTTTTGCTCCTGTTAAGCATATAGCAAAAGCAAGCCTTACCGGCCATGGAACAAATGTTATTGCCGGACTTGCTGTCAGTATGAAAGCAACAGGATTGCCTGTTATCGTAATTTGCGGAGCAATCATCTGGGCGTTCTATATCGGTGCCGGGGGCTTCAGCAACGTTACTTCAGAACAGGCTGTAGCAGGACTTTTTGCAATTGCTTTGTCAGCAGTTTCGATGCTTTCAATGACCGGTATTATTGTGGCCATTGACTCATACGGTCCGATTACTGACAACGCTGGTGGTATTGCAGAAATGGCAGAGCTTCCGAAAGAGATCCGTGAGATAACCGATCCCCTTGATGCAGTCGGAAACACAACGAAGGCAGTTACAAAGGGTTATGCTATTGGCTCGGCAGGTCTTGCTGCTCTGGTTCTCTTTGCAGAGTATTCGAGGTCATTTGGAACAGCACTTTCATTCGAACTTTCGAATCCATTGGTATTGGTTGGTCTCTTCATAGGTGGACTTCTTCCATACTATTTCGGCTCTCTGCTGATGGAGGCAGTTGGAAAGGCTGCCGGTAGTATTGTTGACGAGGTAAGAAGGCAGTTCAGAGAGATCCCCGGCATTATGGAATACAAGGCAAAGCCGGAATACGGCAAGTGCGTTGATATTGTCACAAAAGGCGCCATAAGACAGATGATGGTTCCTGCACTTATTCCCGTAGCTACACCGTTAATTGTCGGATTACTTTTAGGCAGGGAGGCACTGGGTGGAGTCCTCATCGGTAGCATCATCACAGGACTATTCCAGGCTATCGCAATGACCAGTGGCGGTGGCGCATGGGACAACGCCAAGAAATCCTTTGAAGTAGGCGTTACCGACGACAAAGGTGTCGTACACAAGAAGGGGAGCGATGGGCATAAAGCCTCTGTCACAGGCGACACGGTCGGCGACCCGTATAAGGATACAGCAGGACCTGCAATCAACCCGATGATCAAGGTTATCAACATCGTTGCACTGCTGATCGTTCCACTTATTTAGGTATAAAAAAACAAAAAGGCCGGCAGAAATCTCTGTCGGCCTTTTTTATTATAATGAAACATTAAGACACAAAGGATGAAGAGAATCAGTAATCCCCCCTTTACCACCCTTTTCTAAAGGGGGGCGAGGGGGGATTTGAGGTATTTTTAGGTAAAATCAAACAAATTTTTGTGGCCGCGGGCTTCAGCCCGCGTTTGAAAATCATCTAATAGGTAACCATTCAATGACGGGTGGAGTTTGGTAGCCGCAGGCTTTAGCCTGCGTTAATGGCGCAACCTAAAGGTTGCGGCTACCACCTGTGACTGAAGGGTTACTCTGATGGAAGCATTATTATGATAACAGGTAGTTTTTTCTGACTTTAAAAAACTTGATAATTGATCATTGATAATTTTTATTTGGATTGATTAAGGAGGGTTTATGTCTGATATAAAGAAGATGTACCGTACTATCATGGCAGACCATTTTCCTGACGCGATGACAATTACATTCGGTGATCAGACCTTGATGTACAGGAAGAGGACATGGAAGATACCTGATGATAGAACAGGGGGATTGATAGAAAAAGGTCTTCGGTACGGTGAAAACCCTGAACAGGAAGCAGCTCTGTATGAATTGGTGAATGGGAATCTCACCCTCGGAGGATGCCAGTTTATACAGCCGGGGAATGGACTTGTAAGCAGTATTAATGAAGAGGATATGATCCAGGCAGGAAAGCATCCCGGAAAGATAAATCTGACAGACCTCGATAATGGCCTGAATGTTATAAAGTATTTAATGGGCAGACCTGCTGCTGTCATCTTAAAACACAATAATCCCTGTGGTGCTGCATATGGGCAGACAGTGGCTGATGCCTATAATAAGGCCAACATGGCAGATCGGATAGCAGCATTCGGTGGATGCCTGGTTGTGAGCAGGGCAATGGATAAGGAGACTACAGAGATGGTCAGCAGCAATTACCTTGAGGTGGTAGCTGCACCTGAGTTTGAAGAAGGTACGATACCTATTTTGGCAAAGAGAAAGAATCTAAGGATTATAAGGATCAGCAGGATTAAAGAGTTGGAAAAATATAAAACACTACGGTTTGTTGATTTTAAATCATTGATTGATGGAGGCATTATTGTCCAGCAGTCACCAGTTAATAAGATTAAGTCGAAAGAAGATTTTTTACCTGCAAAAGCAACATATCAGGGGAAAGAATATGCTATAGAAAGAACCCCGACTGAGAGGGAATATGATGATATGCTTTTTGGATGGAATGTAGAACAGGGGATTACATCAAACTCTGTGATTTATGTGAAAGATGGTGTCACAGTCGGAATCGGAACAGGTGAGCAGGACAGGGTAGGCGTGGCTGAGATAGCGGTCTTCAAGGCATATACGAAATATGCTGATGCCGTGTGTTTCAAGAGATATGGTATCCCTTACAAAACCTTTGAGCTTGATGTGGAGAATGGGAAAAGGGACAAGGGTGCACTTCTTGAAATAGATGAGGAGACAAAAAAGAATAAAGGTGGGCTTATCGGGTCAATAATGGTCTCCGATGCATTCTTTCCTTTCAGGGATGGTGTTGATGTTGGAATTCAAGAGGGTATATCAGCTATCGTTCAGCCAGGCGGTTCTGATAGGGATTTTGAATCCATCGTTGCCTGCAATGAGGCAAATCCCAAGGTGACTATGGTATTTACAGGCCAGAGGGCATTCAAACACTGAGGCATTTCTCCAAAGCGGTTTAACACAAAATAATAGCGTAACCATTTTTTATACTCATGACGGTACTTCTCAGGAATCCCCTTGTTAACTAAAAGTCTGTCGAAATGGGTCCTTATGTCTAAAGGTATATCAAAAATTGTAGTTATCCAGCTTGTTTGATATCATTACAAAATTGCATGATATATAGTTACTTATGTTCAACAACCTGAGCCTAAAAAATAAGCTCTTTAAGCCAACAAATCCTTTATTTAAGCCATT
>Ga0194125_10009069_pt1 | contig 13881 bp, 11 predicted proteins | sample TA2KigC250mmetaG_FD_148626 | JGI IMG/M metagenome (GOLD analysis project Ga0194125, IMG submission 148626) | Freshwater microbial communities from Lake Tanganyika, Tanzania - TA2015034 Kigoma Deep Cast 250m | ecosystem: Environmental > Aquatic > Freshwater > Lake | place: Tanzania: Lake... | reverse complement strand
ATAATAGAGCACAGCAAGCTTGTCAATAAAAAATATAACAATTTGTTATAACCGCCTCATTTTTTGGCGAATAGCGCTGCGAATTGTGCTAAAATTCATGTATGGCTTACCGAAGCATCGGCATGAGAATTCAGCAAGCCAGGCAGGAGCTTGGCCTTACCCAGGAGGAGCTGGCAGCCAGATTGGGCTACACGCAGGCAGCGTTATCAAACTATGAACTGGGCAAGAGACGACTTCACATCACCAATCTGGAGCAAATCGCACAAACTTTGGGTAAACCTCTGAGCTATTTCATAGAATCACCAGCTACCTCCGAGGAAGAAGGCATTAGCCACATAATCTCGTACCGTGCTAGATGATGCTCCGTAAACTGCCACCCGATGTCGCCTGAGAATAACATGCAGGGGCGTACCCTCAGGTGCGCCCCTGAGCGAAGCGAAGAGTCTGCCCGCAAGAAATAGGGCGGTGCAGATAGCCAAACCCACCTTCAGCCATCCCAGATTCTCTAACGGCGGATTTCACCCACCCTGCTAACTTTCGACAGTGTCACAGGGTGGAGTTGGTAGATTGGGCGATGAGGGCAGCGCCGAGGGCGGCGATAATCTGAGGTTGCGGGGGCACCAGGACATTGATGTCCAACTCTTGCTCTATCATGGTGACCAGGCCAACGTTGAAGGCTCCGCCGCCGCAAATAGCACATGGTTCTTCCAGCTTCACCTTCTTCACCAGCGACGAGATTTTGTCAGCCAGAGCCTTGTTAACGCCGGCGGCGATGTCTTCCTTAGGCACACCCTCGGCCACGCGGGTGATGGCCTCGGACTCGCCAAACACGGCACAGCCAGTACTGAAAGCCACTGGGCTCTTGGACAACAGAGAAAGCGGGCCAAAATCCTTGAGGTCAATCCGCAATACATTGGCGATAACCTCGATGAAACGCCCACTGCCGGCAGCGCACTTCTCACTGACGGCAAAATTGGTCACCATGCCCTGCGGGTCTATACGCATCACCTTGCTGGATTGACCAGCAATGTCTATAGCTGTTCTAGCTGCGGGAAAAACGCTGTTGATGCCCCGCGCTGTGCAAATCATATCGCTCACCTTCTGGCTGGCGAACAGGACGTTTCCAGCACCGGTGCCAGTGGCTACAGTGGCAACGATATCATCTGCTGATAGCTTCAGCCTGGCCAGCAGTTCCTGTCTAATCTTCTCGGCCGTCTGGCGGTAGTTGGCACCAGAAGGCACGACGGTATAGGCAGCAATCTCACTGTCTTTGGCGATAACACCCTTGCTGTAGGCTGAGCCAATGTCTATTCCCATAAACCAGCTCATGTCAACCCTCTATTCAAAGAATGTGGCTTTCTCCAGTCGTCGCGGCTTGGTCTCCACTTTCTGTCCCTGTGCCTGTGCTTTGGCCACGATTTCCAATGCCAGCATAGCTGCTCCCAGTGCGCCGGTGATGAGAGGGTCCTGGGGCACCAAAAGCTGGCAGCCCAGATTATCGCTCATGGCTTTGACGATGCCTATGTTCTTGGCCACACCACCCGTAAGCACCACATCTGGCTCCACTTTCAGCCTCCTGGCCAGGGCTGCCACCCGACTGGCCAGGGCATCGTGAAGCCCGGCGATGATATCTTCCACCTTCTCGCCTTCGGACAGTTGCGACACTATCTCCTGCTGGGCAAAGATGGTGCAGAAATTGCTGATGGATACCTTCTTGGTGGACTTAAGCGACATGGGGCCCATGTCCTCCAGACCAATGCCCAGTGTGGCGGCAACCATCTCCAGGAACCGGCCAGTGCCAGCCGCGCACTTGTCATTCATAGCAAAGTCCACCATCTTGCCATCGGTTATCTTCATGCACTTGGCATCCTGCCCGCCAATGTCGATAGCTGTCCGCACCAGGGGGAATTGGCTGAAGACGCCGCGAGCATGGCAGGTTAGCTCCGTTATCTGGCGGTCTGCAAAGGGGACATTAAGGCGGCCATAGCCTGTGGCCACAATGTAGGCAATGTCATCGAGCTTCAATTTGCCCTGAGCCAGGGCATTCTGCATGACCTCGTTGGCCAATTGGCGGTGCTCGGGACCAGTAGGACCTTTAATAACAGACAGTATCTGCCCGCCCGAATCCACGATGACGGCCTTGGTCATGGTAGAGCCGATATCAATACCAGCAAAATACATGTCGTTCTATTGACAGCTCTATCTGCCGACTATGATTTATGGTCAGTCTTCCTTACAAAAGGCCTGCTTCTGGATTTTGGCCAGCTCTGGCAGAGCTTGCACATCGGTTATGAATAGTCGAAAGAGGACTATGCCCCGCTCGCTGGGCGCCACAACCACTCTGGCGTTACCCGCATCTGGGTGGGGCTTGTCCTTTCCCACCAAAAGCAGCTCAACAGGATTCGATTCAGCCTGCTGGTTGTTGATAACGAAGAAATTGTCGGAATTTGAAGCGAAAAATGACACCGACCAGTAACTTTCTGGCACCTTTGCCGTGATGCGAATCGGATTCTTGCTTACGTCGTAGAGGAGAATGGAGTACAGCAGGTCAGGGCTGGGCCTGACAACGCTCCTGTCCTCAGCGGTCTTAAGCTGGCCATGGAATACCATATTTCTGGGAAGCGCCCCGAATTTCTTGTTCATGGTCTCATCCATGATGTCATAGGGTATGGCCATGACCATAATGAAATTGGTGACCACGGCCACCAGAATGGTAGCTAGCGCCGTCCAGCCTATCCACTTCTTCATTGGCATTTCACCTTCGTGATGCGAGGCAGTTGGGCAGCAGCCGGGTCATTGAGTAAGGCATTCCCTGCCTTGTACAAACGGAGCGTTAACGACAGGCTTTCTTCATTGCCCGAGGGAAGCCAATTGACTTCCTTGGGCGTGGCGGAAAGATGGATTCGGAACATGCCATCTGCATCGCGCACCAGACTGTTGCCGTTGCAGGAATATATATTCTGGGGGTTTGGAATGAGAAAATTATCCTTGCCATATACCGTGATGCTCCACCACTCAGCATCCATATCTTCGCACTCAATTGCATAGTCGCAGGAACCACGTAACGGTTGCCCATCGCTGTCGCTGTAGGCGCTGAAGTAGACTGCCTCAGACTTGGTGAGTGCCAGAAGCCCATGTCGAGCAATGGCAGCTCTGAGATAGGGTCCCGCTTGCTGGCTGCCTATGTCAAGGTTGGTCATCCATGGCCCATTTTTGACCGCCTTGCTCACAAAGATGAGGTCAACCAGCGGCGAGGCGGTGACATAGCCAATGCCCACGCCCAATACCAGGGCAACGACCGCGGCAATCAGGAATTTGATTGGTTTCGCCATTCACACTCCACGCGTTGCATTTACTCAGTCTATGGTCTCCAGGAAGGCTTCGACCCTGGTGCGGAGTGGCGCCAGGGAACCCATGGTGTGGTCATACTCGATATAGGTGCTGGGAATGCCGATACTCTCCAGGTAGTCCTTCATGCCCGGCATCTCGAAGGCAAAGGGGTCACAGTACCTGACCAGCAATAGAATGGCACCACTGACCTTCCAGTCCCTGGTCAGGCTCTTGAGATAGCCGAAGCGACTCTGGAGGTCTTTGGCATAGTCCTTATGGGTTTCGCCTATCTTGGCCTGCCTGAAGGTGCGGGCGCAGGTTATCTCCTCCAAATAATAACGGGCCAGGTTATCCATCAGGTCGCCGTCTGGCTTTACCTGCCCACGGAATGGCCTGATGCCGCCACAGCTTTCGTTGAGCACCACGTTAGCCTTGGCTTCCAGCAACCGCATGACCTCCACCTCATCCAGGCTGCTGCCCCAGACCATGAGGCGGGCATGTTGCTTCTCTGGACCACGGCCACGCGCCTTGACTTCAGCTATCACGTCAGCCAGAAGCTCGTTGCCCTCAGCCACCGGTATGCTCAGCACTGCCTTTATCACCTGGACCAGCTCAATTCCTGAGATAAGCGGCGGTACCGGCTTGGTCAGCTCATAGAGCTGGTTCACCAGTGCACGCTGCTGATTGTGGATTTTGATGGCAGCCTTGAGCTTATCATCAGCCAGTTTTTCCCCAGCAAATCCTTCCAGCGTCTTCTTCAGGTCATTGAGCTGACCTTTGAAATAGCCATAGACCTCGGAGCGGACGCTGCCCGGTATGTCCAGGAAGTGAAAATAGCCATAGTTTACATAGGACTCCCAGACACGCATGGTCTTCTCCTGGGGGTCACAGGAATGGGCGGCGATAAAACCGTCGAGGAAATCCTCTTTACCCTTGAGCGCACAGTCCAGACAGCTACGCATGATGGGGCAGAAGGATGCAGGCAAAGCCCTATCAGCCTCGGTTACCGATTCATTGATGTTAGCGTAGGTACGGTAGGGCACCATGTCAAGCGCGGTAAGCATCTCCAATGGGACATAGACGCAGGGATAGCCCACAATCTTCTTGCCCTGGGCCTTCAGCTCTTTGGTGCGTTCGGGGCGGTCACCGTAGATTTCTGCTGCTCTGGCTAAGCCCTTGCTCTTCTCTACCATATTTCACTCCTTGATTTTGTGTTCACCCTCACCTTTATTCTCTGCCAGCGATGGCGAGGAAAGCAGACTGTCCTCTCTCCCCTGGTGGGAGAGAGCTAGAGTGAGGGGGATGGATTACCAGTCGAAACCTTCCTGCTTCCGAATGCCCCTGTAATAATCCATGGTCTGCTCAAAAGGCTCGGCGCGTGCCAGCGTATCCACAGGGTCGAACAGCCGCAGGTCAACGATGTCTCCCTCTATGATTAGCGAAGGCACCTTGAGCTTGTCCTGTAGCATGCTGGCTACAAAGGGAAGATGGGTGGAGGCGCTGCGACAACTTATCAGGGGATGCAACATGGCACCATCGCATCGCCATTCCCTGGCGTACTTGAGATAGGGATAGGCAAAGGCACCACCAAGGATATTGTTCTTCCGGGCATCTTCGTAATAGCCCAGGAACTTCTGCAGGCTGAACTTGGTGATGCGTTCCAGAGGGTCTTTGACATGGCTCAAATCAATAGGTATGGGCGGCCGGTAGCCAAAGCTCTCCACCACGAAATTCCAGCCTCTTTCAGCTAGCTTGTCGAAAAGGTCCAGACTATGCCAGGGGGGCAGCTCGGCAAACACCAGCCGATACTTCTCATCTGCTATGGCACCTATGCCTTTGTCCACCCTGTCCTTTACCTCGTCGTACACTGCCTTAATGCAGGGGAGCGTCTCCCTGGGGTTGCCCAGCATGAATAATGCAGGAGCCATGGAGCTCCAGAAATCCCTGCTGTGCATGGGGCAGGGCCGAATTTTGCGCAGCTCACAAACCTCAAACCAAACACGATTTATCTCTATCATCAGGTTTACTATTTCATCCAGCTTGGCCCAGTCCATCTTCCGGCCTACCATCTGCTCTACGAAAGCCACGAAATCGCGCAGGTGCTTCACACCCAGTTCCACGATACGCTCGTAGGTACCTTCCATGAACATTTCCTTTACGCCGGGGGCTGTGCTCTCCAGGTTCCAAACGGGCACGTCCAGATAACGGCCCAGCGCCTGGAACCACTTGTAGCGGGCATCACAGATGGCGGTGGAAGCAAGCAGAAATGTCGGCTTGGGCAATCCGCCCAGAGGGGCATCCGGCGGTATCTTGCCGCCGTGCTCCTTCATCATCTTCGCCGTGTACCCCAGACTGACACGACTGTAGCCGCAGAGGTGCGTAGGAAATCCTTCTGCATCGGAGAAATCCAGAAAAGGCTGGGCCTGTCCGAAGGCAGCCACGGCTCCACCGTAGTTCTCCGGGTAAAGCACTTCCAGGTCCATAGCTTTAAGAATTGGGTCACCGTAGTAGAAATTGAGCATGGCCCAGACTGTGGGCTTGCCTGCCTTCATAGCTTCAGCGCTCTTGGCATAGGCCTCATTCACCAGAGCACGGAGGGGATACATGGACTTGAGACGGCTGATAGTTCTCTTCTTCTCTTCAACGACCATTTCTACCTCCTTAATTTGCAATGCCGGGCTGAATCGGTATTATAACACAATAGAGACACGCTGCGACCCCGCCAGACTGCCCCAACACAGGTGAGGCGGAGCATCAGCTCCCATCTTGTTACGTCTGCATCGGCGCTGGCGGGCGACATAGCAGCATAGCCACAAAACCGATAACGCCGCCGACCCAGGCCATTATCATCACGGTTAGATAGCTTCCCTGCAGGTCATACAGGAATCCTGCCACCGGCCCGGCCAGCGCTTGTGATACCATGGAAATAGGTGCGCCCAGTCCGCTGATGGCAGCAAAGGCATAAGGCCCCCAGTAGTTGCCGATGAGAGTCGGTATGCAAACGTAGCACAGGCCAAATCCAAAGCCAGCCAATAGCGGGTATAGGTAGGCAATCCACATTACATCAGGCGAAACCAGCCAGAACAGAACCCCGCCCAGCGTGATGCAGAAGGCACCGAAAGCGAAGAGATAGCGCGGCTCAATAATGTCCCCCAGGCCGGCTATGGCAAATCGCCCCATCACGCTGAGGCCGATGGCCAGGCTGTACAGGAAGGCAGCCGTCCCTGGGTCGAAACCCCTGTCTTGCAGGTGTAGCGGCGCCTGGGTGATTATCACCTGCCAGGTGAAAAAGGTGGTAGCCACGGCCACCATGAGAAACCACAGTGCTGGTGTCTTGAGGGCATCGCTCACCGTCCAGTTGAAGGTGGTGCGGTGCGTCCGGGCTTTGCCGCCATCGCCGCTGGTCATGGCTCTGGCTGCTTCAGGCTCGAGTCCATCAGGGTGTTGCCCCATGGACTCAGGCTGGTTCCGTACTGCCAGTATGGCCACCAGTGCTCCTATTACTGAGGCTACAGCGATGATGAACCAGCCAATGCGCCAGTCTCCTCCGGCCTGCAATATTGCCCAGTTGATAAGCCGCGGGGCCAGAAAACCGCCAATTGCTCCACCCCCCAGCACCAGCCCCAAGGCCAGGGCACGCCGTATGTTGAACCAGGACACAACGACCGTCTGCACCGGCAACACCGAGGCGAAGGAGACACCCAGCCCAAGGAGGATGGCCAGCGCTACGTAAAGCGTGTAGATGTGGCCCACGAACCCCATCAGGGATGCTGCGGCAGCGGCGATAAGCCCACCCAGGAACATGGTGGCCCTGCTGCCAAACCGTCGTAGCATCCAGGCGGTGACAGGCGCCGTAAGTCCCATCACCACCAGGACCAAGGTAAATCCCATTACCACCTGCCCCCGAGACCACCCTGTCTCCTCGATGATAAAGGGGAAAAGCACCGGCATACTGTAGAAAGCAAAGCCAACCGGTATGGTATAAGCTGCCCAGAGGAAAAACAGCAACCACCAGCCGTAGAATCCCTTGCCTTCAGTGGATGATTTCATAGCTCAGGTCTCTTGCTCGTGCATGGCTTGCAAAGATAATAATCCGGCATTATACACTAACCCATCTCCCTGTTACGAGAGTGAAGGACACTCACATTATCTCATTGACGCCTAGCTTGCGATTATGTATATTGAGGTGTACCCAATCATTAGGACAGTGCTATCGTGAGTTGGACACAGCGGCTGGTTAGTTGTCTTATCCTCCTTGCACTTCTGCTTTCCCCGCTCCTTCAACCTGCCCCGGCACAGGCTACACTGACCGACGTACCCATACCCTGGAGCAACTTCAACTTCATCCCGGTCACCTACAACGGCGGGATCATCTCCGATTATGAAAGCTCCGCCGACCCGTCACGCGGTCCCGCAGCCGTACAGCCGGCAAACACGGATATCTCCTCCTGCTCGCCCAACGGCTACCTGCCGGGCAGCCAGCCCAGCTTCCTCTATGCCTACTACGATGCGGGCACACCTTTGAATATAAATGATGATTACCTGGCGCTGCGCATGCGGCTCAACGGCACAGTATTGGAGCAAAGACAGGTCGGTCTGGATTCAGGACACTGGTATATCCTCATTGACATTGACAACGACGGCTGGAAGGAGTTTGCCATCGATATCGATGGCACGGTCAACTCCAACCGACCGGACAGGGTTTACCTGCTGTACAATGACCTGCCGACTAACAATGTCACCCCGCGCTCCGGGGCGCAGAGACAGAACAGCGATGTCCTGGGCGGCGATGAGATAAACCTTTGGTACGCCGCTGGCCCGGCGGCTACGGGCACCGCCCAGACCAATAACCACGTGCGCGTGCTCACCGCCACGCCAGCTTGCTACGGCGGCAGCGAGTTCTGGTTGGATGTACAGATGCCGATTACGGCCTTTAACGTGGGCGGCGTGCAGAAGCTTGAACCCGGCACACCCGCCCGTTTCCTCTGCAGTACCTCGGCATCGGCGGTAGACCCGCTGCAGAAGGACTGGATGCTGAAGGTGCTCTCCGTTCCCATCTTCAGCGACCCCTGGCAACCGGTTGTCTATGCCTCCAAAACAGCCACTTTACTTGAGGATAACGATGCCAATGGTGCAGCTAGTCCCGGCGATGTTCTTCGCTATGATATCACCATCAGCAATAGCGGATTGCTGGCTATGACCAACGTTATCTTCTACGACATGATCAGCGACCCCAACCTGCAGTTGGTGGATGGCAGTGTGGTAACAACCGGGACCATAGTCAAACAGACAGGAAACGAGGTAGAGGTGCACTTTGTTTCAATTCCTTCGGGTGGGTCGGTGACAATTAGCTTCCGCGCAACCATCCTGTTTCCTCAGACCCCCGGGGTAGGCGTGGTTTCTAACCAGGGACAGGTATCAGGCTCCAATTTCACCAGCGTGCTTACGGATGACCCGAGTACTCCCACACCTCAAGATGCCACGAGGACAACGCTGGTCATTCCGCCCAGGCTGCGCATCACCAAGGAGGGACCAGCGGACGCCAACGCTGGCTCAAATATTACCTTCACCGGCACACTTACCAACTACGGAACGCAGCAGGCAGTGGACGTGGTGCTGGTGGACCAGTTGCCTGACGGGTTAACCTTCGTTAGCTCCAGCCACGCGGCGGTTTATGATTCGGGTGCCAACACGGTTACCTGGCAACTGGGCACCGTTGGCGGAGGCGTGTCAATATCAGGCTGGTTGACAGTGCGCGTAAGCGACAATGTAACAGATGGCACTGTACTAAGCAACCTGTTCTCGGTCACCTGGCAGGGCGGCGGGCCTGCCACTGCCACTGCCAATGTCACCGCGCGCACAAGCCCGCTTTTATCCATTGTCAAGAATGGCCCAGCAACCGGCACCGTGGGCGCCTTGCTCACCTACACGGGCACGCTGACCAATTACGGTACAGGCCCAGCCTATAATGTTGTGCTGGTGGACCAGTTGCCTGATGGGTTAACCTTCATTAGCTCCAGCCACGGGGCTATATATGACCCACCGCCTGTCAACACTGTCACCTGGAACCTCGGCACCCTAAATAGCGGTGCATCCATATCAGGCTGGCTGACAGTGCAGGTGGATAACACCGTACCAAACGGCACGACGCTGACTGACAACTTTTCTATCACCTGGGAGGACAGCAGTGGTAATCCCTATGGGCCTGTGAGTAGCACTGTCGATACCACCATTTACACCGCTCCCGAGTTGACCATAACCAAGGAGGGGGCGGCCGAGGTGCAGGCAGGCTCCTATTTAACCTTCACAGGCACATTGACTAATGTGGGTGGGTCGCCTGCCGACAATGTCATACTGGTAGACTATCTGCCACCCGGCCTGACCTTTGTCAGCAGCAGCCACACGGCGGTATATGACCCGGTGTCACGAACCATCACCTGGCAACTGGGAACAGTAGGTAGCGGTGTGGCTATACCAGGCTGGGTTACGGTGCATGTGGACGGCTCACTGCCCGATGGCACGTTGCTGAGCAACCTCTTCTCGGTTACATGGAAGGATGGTAGCGGGACCGACTACGGGCCGGCGACGGCCAACAAGGATGTCATTGCCCGCACCAACCCGCTGCTAACAGTTTCCAAGACCGGCCCGGCCTATGGCAGCCCGGGCGGCACACTCACATTCAACATAACTGCTACCAACACCGGCGGCCTCAGCGCCTATAACGTAACACTGATGGATATACTGTCAGATATGTATGCCTATGTTAGCAGCAACCCAACCGGAACTGTCAGCCCGGGCATGGTTACCTGGAACCTGGGAACACTGGCACCGGGGGCGAGTGCATCAGTATCTCTGACGGTAAGGGTGAACGACGGGGTAGCCAACGCAACTACGCTGATAAACGGCGCCATGGCCACCTGGGAGGATGGGCAGGGCAACAGCTACGGCCCCGCCAGCAGCGGTCTGTCCACCACCATCTATACTGTTCCCAATCTGTTAATAACCAAGGACGGCCCGTCGCTGGCCAGTCCAGGTGATAATTGCACCTACACTATTACGCTTACCAACACCTCTGCCACGGATGCCCTGGATGCCACGCTGGTGGATTACATACCGTCCGACAATATGACTTACGTCAGCAGCATCCCAACGGGCATATTGAGTGCGGCCGGAGATAACGTAACCTGGAACCTGGGTACCATTGCCGGCGGGGCTTCGCGCACTGTGCTAATTACCCTGATGGCTAATCCTGCCCTGAGTACTGAGGTGGTGCTGACGGACGTTGCCGTGGCTGCTTGGAAAGATAGTCTCAACAATAATTACGGGCCTGACAGCGCTTATGCACAGACGCGCATCAGCCCCTTCCCCGTGCTCTCAATTGCTATCAGCGGCCCTGCCACCGGTGAGCCCTGTGATACACTGACATTTACGCTGAGGGCAACCAATAACAGCTCTACCATTCCTGCCACTGACGTTATGATTCAGTACATACTTCCATCCGGCTCTTCCTATGATAGCTCCAGCGATGGTGGGACGCATGGCAATGGCATAGTTTTGTGGAACCTTGGAACGCTTGCCGCCGGCGGTTCCCGGCAGGTGACTGTTACCATAACCTATTGCGTAATACCTGTGGGCTCGGAGATCATACCCACCGCTGGTGTGATATGGAATTATGCCGGTATTTTACGCGGCCCCACGTTTGGCACCACGAACACCCTTATCGTGGCATCACCGGAACCACCACCACCGCCACCGGAACCACCACCACAACCAGAAATCCAACCACAGCACCCAAAATACAGGGATATGGAACATGTGTACTCAGAGCAAAAAAAGATATCTCCTGCACCCCTGCCTACCTATGGTGTTACAAACATAGCAGTGAGCAAACGCGGAGAAGAACATCAAGTCTCCGTCAATGTTAATAATAGCGGCCCCAGACCTGGTACCTATACCGTGTACTTGAAGATAAATGGGAAGGTCAGGGACTCGGCAACAGTTGCCCTGCCGCCGAGTTCCACACAACAAGTCTGTTAGACACTTGAGAATATGAAGCCGGGCAATTACCTGGTGGAGGTTAGCAACCAAAGGGCTTTGTTCATGGTGCCTGATACCGAGACGCAGAATCGGGTATCCCTCATTACAGTTTTAGGTGTAGTGCTCTGGGTGGCTCTGGCCGCCGCCCTCATCATAGCTTTGCGTCGGCGTGCTGCTCTCTAGACCGGCATTTTTAGGCGTCATATCACTGGATACCTTGTCCCTTTTTCAACTACCTTATCTCCATTTGCCAGAATGCCGAAGCTGTCGAATTTGAAATCGACACGCGTTGACTGTATCCTTACTGAGATGTCTGTAGCGGCCCGCCGCTAGAATTACGGAAAGGAGCAGCAGAAGCATGAAGAAAGGCAAAGAAAAGGATGCAACTCAGGTCTTCAAGGAGCTGGAGGAAAGGGTTAAGCGGGACAAGTCACCCATAGACCCTATTTACAAAGAGCTGGCAGCCAAGATAGGCATGGGAGATTCTGAGATTATGCAGCGTATCTTCGCCAGGCTGGCAAACTTGGAAGAGGCCAGGATATTGCAGGCGCTACCAGACCCTGATTTGGGGCCAGTGCAAGGAAGAACGCTGGAAGTATCCGAGAAGTTTGCCCAGAAGCTCAACATGGATAAAAAGACGGTGGATAAGCACATCCGCGAGCTGTACGAAAAAGGCGTTGTCTTTCCCACCAAGAAAGGGCCTTCCCTGGCGCGCACTATACTGCAGTTGCACGATGGCGCGCTGGGTAACCCCAAGTATGACAAGGCGGTGGGTAAAGAGTTCTTCGACCTCTGGGGCGTATTCGAAGGGCCAATGCGGAAGCCCGCCCCACAGGACCTGCACGGGTCCAGTGAGTTCAGGGTGATGCCCAGGTGGAAATCTATCGAGGGTATCCCCGGCGTATTGCCCTATGAAAACGCCAGGGAGATTTTGAAGGCGCAAGACACGATAGTCCTGCTTCATTGCGGCTGCAAGAGGTCACACCAGGACAGGTGGTGCGGCACCCCCGTGGAGTCGTGTATCACAGTGGGCAGAACCGCACAGTACAATCTCGACCGCGGCGCCGGTAGAAAAATCACCTACGAACAAGCCCTGGAAATCATGGACAGATTCGATGAATACGGAGCGGTGAACACCACGGTAAATCAGAAGGATGTGGGGCAGCTCATCTGCAATTGCCATTACTGCTGCTGCCTGGCAATCAGGACCGCAGCCAAAAGTCGCTTTGTGGCAGTCGTGGATACGGAGAAGTGCCGCCTGTGCAACACCTGTATAGAGGCATGTCAGTTCGATGCCATTAATACCAGGTTCTATCCAGAGTTTGGCGAGGAACGCACCGTTACCGACGAGGACGCCTGCCGAGGCTGCGGTGTTTGTGTCGTTAAGTGTCCCAACCAGGCACGGACGATGAAGCTGGTGCGGCCACCGGAGCATATCCCGGAGTCACTGAGCATTTACTAGGCGGAGGCAATCGATTGGGCCTGTTTCACTGCCCCATGGGGGCAGCGTATTACGATGACGACCCCTGCATAGACTGCGGCCTGTGCACAGCTACAAGCAGGGAAGAAAGGATTGAAGCCTCCAATAAGCTCCGAGCCTATTTGAGGTCGCACGCCCCCAGGCAGAGCGCCATCAAGAAAATCGCCGTGGCAGGCAAGGGCGGTGTGGGCAAGAGCACCATGGTCACTTTGCTGGCCAATGCACTGAGAGCAGAAGGCTACCAGGTCTTAGTGTTGGATACCGATGAATCAAACCCCGGCCTGTACCGCATGTTCGGCTTGGCGCAAGAGCCGGAAAAAATGATGGTGATGCTGGACAGGTTTGCCCCAGACGGCCTGGGTGAAGATGGAGAATGGTTAAAGCGTGACGAGATAGGGCTTGATGACATACCGCAGAAGTATATTCTCAGCCGTGATGGACTGAAATTCCTGATGGTGGGCAAGATAGAAGACCCCTTTCAGGGCTGCGCCTGCCTGCTGGCTAATATCACCAGGGAGCTGATGCAGAAGCTGGTGATGAAGGACAAGGAGGTAGTGGTTGTAGACATGGAAGCTGGCATCGAGAGCTTTGGGCGGGGCGTGGAGAGAGGCGTTGATACCGTGCTGGTGGTGGTTGAGCCATCCTTCGAATCCATGGCGTTGGCTGAAAAGGTGACTTATATGGCTGAAGGGATGGGGATAAGCAGGGTGAAAGCAATCCTCAACAAGGTTACCTCAGAGGAAATCAGGGAAAAGATGACCGAGGAGTTGGGCAAAAAGGGGGTTAAGGTCATCGGTAAAGTTTACTTCGACTCTGAGCTGAACGCGGCCGGTTTTGAAGGCAGGCCTCTGACCAATTCCAGAGCTACCGAAGACGTGAAGGCGATTATTAAAGCCCTGCTCAGTGAAGCGGTATAGCAACCAGCCTCGCCCTTGATTCTCCCTGCCTAAGATGGAAGACACTAGAGGCAGCAGGCGTGAGGCAACAGGCAACAGTCCTCATTTGTAACTGCAAACCTTTTTACTCTGTCACTG
>Ga0194125_10009067_pt1 | contig 13882 bp, 9 predicted proteins | sample TA2KigC250mmetaG_FD_148626 | JGI IMG/M metagenome (GOLD analysis project Ga0194125, IMG submission 148626) | Freshwater microbial communities from Lake Tanganyika, Tanzania - TA2015034 Kigoma Deep Cast 250m | ecosystem: Environmental > Aquatic > Freshwater > Lake | place: Tanzania: Lake... | reverse complement strand
AGAGATGGTCAAGGTCATCCAGAAGTCCGGCATGGACGAGTTGGAAGTCATCAAGCGCGTGGACGACCCGCTCATCCTCAACACGCTCGCGGAAGACCCGTCCGAGTCGCATGACGACGCCTTGCTGCGGTTCTACGTCCGTCTGCGCCCCGGCAGCCCCCTCAACATCGAAAAGGCCAAGCAGTTGTTCTACGAGCGGTTCTTCGATCCCTCGCGTTACCGTCTGGGACTGGTGGGCCGCTTCCGGTTCAACCGCAAGCTGGAGGAGTCGGTGCCGGAGACGGAACAGTCCCTGCGCAAGGAAGACGTGCTGAGCGCCATCCGCTACCTGCTCAAGCTGCGCAAGGGCGAAGGCATCGTGGACGACATTGACCATCTGGGCAACCGGCGCGTCCGAACCATCGGCGAACTGGTGGCCGAGGACGTCCGCAAGGGCTTCCTGCGCCTCAAGAAGGCCGTCCAGGAGCGCATGTCCATGCGCGAGGCCGACCAGTGCACCCCTAGGATGCTGCTCAACTCCAAGACGGTGGCCGCCACCATCGAGCACTTCTTCGCCCGCGGCGAGCTCTCCCAGGTCGTCGAGCAGACGAATCCGCTGGCGCAGCTCACGCACGAGCGCAAGCTGAGCGCCCTCGGCCAGGGCGGCCTGAACCGCAAGCGCGCGGGCTTCGAGGTGCGCGACGTGCACCTCTCCCACTACGGCCGCATCTGCCCCATCGAGACGCCCGAAGGCACCAACATCGGCCTCATCTCGTCCATCGGCATCTACGCCCACGTGGACAAGTACGGCTTCCTGACCACGCCGTACCGCAAGGTCAAAGACGGCAAGCCCACGAGCGAAGTCGTCCAGCTCCGCGCCGACCAGGAAGAGCGCAGCCGCGTCGCCATGTCCGACTTGGACGCGGAGGGCAAGCGCGCGGTCGCCGACGGCTCCGTCCTGGCCCGGTATCACGGCGACTTCAAGGCCCTGCCCGTGAAGGACGTCGAATACATTGACGTGTCGCCCAAGCAGATGGTCGGCATCTCCGCGAGCCTCATTCCGTTCCTGGAGCACAGCGACGCGAACCGCGCGCTCATGGGGTCCAACATGCAGCGCCAGGCCGTGCCGCTGCTGCGCACCGAGCCGCCGCTCGTGGCCACCGGCATGGAGCCGCACGTGGCCCGCTACTCGGGCATGGTCGTCACGGCCCAGCGGGACGGCGTGGTCAAGAAGGTCACCGCCAACGAGGTCGTGATTGACGACGACGTGTATGAGATGCGCAAGTTCGTCGGGCTCAACGAAGGCACGTGCCTGAACCAGAAGCCCGTTGCGGTCGAAGGCCAGCGCGTGAAGGCCGGCGACATCGTGGCCGACGGCGCCGGCACCTGCCGCGGCGAACTCGCCCTCGGCCGCAACGTCCTCGTCGCCTTCATGACCTGGGACGGATACAACTTCGAGGACGCCATCATCATCAGCGACTCCCTCGTCGAGGCCGACAAGTACACCTCGATCCACATCGAGGAGTTCACGGTCGAGGTCCGCGAGACCAAGCTGGGCAAGGAAGAGTTCACCCGCGACATCCCCAACGTGCCCGAACGCGCGCTGCGCAATCTGGACGAAAACGGCATCGTCCGGGTCGGCACGGCCATCAACCCCGGCGACATCCTCGTCGGCAAAGTGTCGCCCAAGTCGCGGAGCGAACGCACGCCCGAAGAGAAGCTGCTTTACGCCATCTTCGGACGGGCGGGCGAGGACGTGAAGAACGACTCGCTGGAAGTCCCCGCGGGCACGGAAGGCATTGTGATCGAGACGCAGCGGTTCTCCCGTCAGCCGAAACGCATCCCTGGGAAGGGCCGCACGGCCAAGGAAGCGAAAGCGCCCCGCCCGGGCGACGCCGTGGCCGAGGAATACGACCGCGAGATCGCCGAGACGTTCCTGAAGATGTTCCGTGAACTGGAGGACTTGCTCGGCAAACCGCTCAAGAACGCCGAGACGGGCAAGACCGTGTCCGTGGACAAGCTGAGCCGGGACGAGGTCCTGGAGCTGGAAGAGGACTTCGACCCCGAAGCCCTGGACATCCGCGCGGAAGGCAAGAAGAACGCCGCGCTTGAGATTTACCGGCGGTACTACGAGCGGATTGACTTCCTGAAGGACGACCGCGAGCGGAGGTTGAGCGAAACGCGGCGTGAAGGCGACGAGTTGCCTCCGGGCGTGCTGGAGATGGTGCGCGTGTACATCGCCACCAAGCGCCGGCTCTCGGTCGGCGACAAGATGGCCGGCCGCCACGGCAACAAGGGCGTGATCGCCAAGATTCTGCCCAAGGCGGACATGCCGTTCCTGGACGACGGCCGGCCCGTGGAGATTCTGCTCAACCCGCTCGGCGTGCCCTCGCGCATGAACGTCGGCCAGATTCTGGAGACGCACCTGGGATGGGCCGCGAAGGCCCTCGGATTCCAGGCCGTCACGCCGGTGTTCGACGGCGCCTCGGAAGAAGAAATCCGCGCCCTCTTGCGCGACGCCTCCCTGCCGGAGGACGGCAAGACCATCCTCCGCGACGGCCGCAGCGGCGAGCCGTTTGACCAGAAGGTGACCGTGGGCTACATCTACATGATGAAGCTGCATCACCTCGTGGACGACAAGGTCCACGCCCGCGCCACCGGCCCCTATTCGCTCATCACGCAGCAGCCGCTGGGCGGCAAGGCGCGCATGGGCGGCCAGCGCTTCGGCGAAATGGAGGTCTGGGCCCTCGAGGCCTACGGCGCCTCCCACATCCTCCAGGAGTTGCTCACCGTCAAGTCCGACGACGTCGAGGGCCGCTCCAAGATTTACGAGGCGATGGTCAAGGGACAGCACACCCTGGAAGCCGGGACGCCCGTCTCGTTCGAGGTGCTCACGAGCGAGATCAAGGGCCTCGGCCTGAACATGCAGTTGGAGAAGCGCCGCCTTGCCGGCGGCGCCGCGCCCGCGCCGACGCCCGAAGAGTGATCCGACCCTTCGGCCGGCGCGAGACGAACAGTCCGTTCTCAACGGGCGATGGTCAATGAACCTCTGGGATCATGAGCCATCACCCATTGCCGTTCGATGGCTCCTGGCAGCGGAAAGGAGTGTCTATGGTGTCCGAATCCATTTATGACAAGATCAACGACTACGGCTCGGTCAAGATCTCGCTCGCTTCCCCGGAGGACATCCGAAGCTGGTCTTACGGAGAAGTGAAGAAGCCAGAGACGATCAACTACCGCACGTATCGTGCGGAGAAGGACGGCATCTTCTGCCAGCGCATCTTCGGCCCGGAGCGCGACTGGGAGTGCTTCTGCGGCAAGTACAAGGGCATGAAGCACAAGGGCATCATCTGCGACCGATGCGGCGTCAAGGTCACGCATTCCCGCGTGCGGCGGAAGCGGTTCGGCCACATCAACCTCGCCGCGCCCGTGGTCCACATCTGGTTCTTCAAGGCCATGCCCTCCCGCCTCGGCACCATCCTCGCCATGAAGGTCAGCGCGCTGGAGCGCGTCGTGTACTACCAGGACTACGTCGTGACGGACCCAGGCCAGACGCCGCTCAAGGCGCAGCAACTGCTCACGGAAGAAGAGTACCGGATGTGCCAGGAGAAATACGGCGAGGGCACGTTCAGGGCCGGCATGGGCGCCGAGGCCGTCCGTTCGCTGCTCCAGAAGCTTGACGTGGCCAAGGTCTGCGATGCCCTGCGCGTGGAACTCAAGACCTGCCGCTCCAAGCAGCGGCAGCGCGACATCATCAAGCGTCTCGAGATCCTGGAGGCGCTGCGCGATTCCGTCAACAAGCCCGAGTGGATCGTCATGGACGTCGTGCCCGTGATCCCGCCCGACCTCCGTCCCCTCGTGCTGCTCGAAAGCGGCAACTTCGCCACTTCGGACCTCAATGACCTGTATCGCCGCATCATCAACCGCAACAACCGCCTGAAGAAGCTCCTCGAGCTCAACGCGCCCGACGTGATCATCCGCAACGAGAAGCGCATGCTCCAGCAGTCCGTGGACGCGCTCTTCGACAACAACCGGTCCAAGCGCCCTGTGCTCGGCACTGGCAATCGGCCGCTCAAGTCGCTCACGGACATGATCAAGGGCAAGCAGGGCCGATTCCGCGAGAACCTGCTGGGCAAGCGCGTGGACTACTCGGCCCGGTCCGTCATCGTCGTCGGCCCGGAGCTGAAGCTGCATCAGTGCGGCCTGCCCAAGAAGATCGCGCTGGAGCTGTACCAGCCGTTCATCATCCGCCGCCTGAAGGATCGCGGCCTCGCCGACACCATCAAGAGCGCCAAGAAGATGCTGGAGCGCAAGGACCAGGAGGTGTGGGACATCCTCGAGGAAGTCATCCGCCGCCACCCGGTCATGCTCAACCGCGCTCCCACGCTTCACCGCATGGGCATCCAGGCCTTCGAGCCGCAACTGGTTGAAGGCAACGCCATCCGCATCCACCCGCTTGTCTGCCGCGGCTTCAACGCCGACTTCGACGGCGACCAGATGGCCGTCCATCTGCCGCTCTCCATCGAAGCCCAGGTCGAAGCCCATACGCTGATGCTCTCGACCAACAACATCTTCTCGCCCGCCTCCGGCGAGCCGATCATCACCCCGACCCAGGACATGGTCCTCGGCTGCTATTACCTGACCATGTCCGCGGAGGGCGAGAAGGGCGAAGGCATGGCCTTCAAGGACGCGCAGGAGGCGTTCTTCGCGCACGCGCAGGGCAAGGTCAACGTGCACACGAAGATCAAGGTTCGCCTGCCCCAGGGCAAGATCGTGGCGCGCGAGGACGGCACGCGCCAGCCCGTCAACGGCCTCTGCGAGACCACCGTGGGCCGCGTGATGTTCAACGACATCCTCGCCCCCGAGATGCCGTTCTACAACTACGTCCTCGACCAGAAGAAGATCAGCGGCATCATCCACGACTGCCACCGTCTGCTGGGCCGCCCCGGCACGATCCGGCTGCTCGACGAGATCAAGGAGCTGGGCTTCAGGGCCGCCACCAAGGCCGGCCTCTCCTTCGCCGTCACCGACCTCAAGATGCCCGTGAAGAAGAAGGAGATTCTCGAGCGCACCCAGGCCCAGGTCGAGGCCATCGAGAAGGTCTACGAAAAGGGCATCATCACGGACGGCGAGCGCTACAACCAGATCATTGACGCCTGGACGCACGCCACCGAGCAGGTCGCCCAGGAGATGATGGTCGAGCTGAAGACCGACACGCGCGAAGGAAGGCCCTACATCAACCCCGTGTACGTGATGTCGGCCTCGGGCGCGCGCGGCAGCGCGCAGCAGATTCGCCAGCTCGCCGGCATGCGCGGCCTCATGGCCAAGCCGTCCGGGCGCATCATCGAGACGCCCATCAAGGCCAACTTCCGCGAGGGCCTCAGCGTGCTCGAGTACTTCAGCTCCACCCACGGCGCCCGGAAGGGCCTCGCCGACACGGCGCTGAAGACCGCCGACTCCGGCTATCTGACCCGCAAGCTCGCCGACGTCTCCCAGAACGTCGTCATCAATGAGCAGGACTGCGGCACGCTCAACGGCATCACCAAGAGCGCCGTGTACCGCGGCGAGCACGTGGAAGTTCCGCTTTCCCGCGTCGTCTATGGCCGCGTCGCCCGCGACAACATCGTGGACATCGTCCGCGACGGGGTCGTCGTGAAGGAGAACGAGATCATCACCCGCGACAAGGCCAAGCGGATCGAGGAACTCGGATTCGAGAAGATTCGCGTCCGATCCCCGTTGACCTGCGAGAGCGCGCTGGGCGTCTGCGCCCTGTGCTACGGCATGGACCTCTCACGCGGCGAGCAGGTCGAAGAGGGCATGGCCGCCGGCATTATCGCGGCCGAGTCCATCGGCGAGCCAGGCACGCAGCTCACCATGAAGACGTTCCACATCGGCGGCACCGCCACGCGCTCCGTCGAGGAGTCCGAAGTCCGGGCCAAGCGCGCGGGCAAGGTGAAGTTCCACCAGGTCACCTCCGTGGTCAACCAGGCCGGCGACACGGTCACCCTGAGCCGAAACGCCGAGATCATCATCCTGGACGAGAAGGATCGCGAGCTGGATCGCCACGTCGTGCCGCTCGGCGCCAAGCTGCTCGTCAAAGAGGGCCAGGCGGTGACGCCCAAGAAGTCCCTGGCCACCTGGGACCCGCACATGATCCCCATCCTGGCGGAAGTGGACGGCCGCGTGCGCTTCGAGGACATCGAGGAAGGCAAGACGATGCACGAGGAGTTCGACACGGCCACGCGCATCCGCCGCCGCCAGATCATCGAGCACAAGGGCGACCTGCACCCGCAGGTCATCGTCGAGGATGAGACGGGCAAGATCCTGGGCCTCTACCCGATTCCCGAGCGAGCGTTCATCGAAGTGGAGGAAGGCCAGAAGATCAGGGCCGGCGGACTGCTCGCCAAGACGCCCCGCGAGGTCAGCCGCACGCAGGACATCACGGGCGGCCTGCCGCGCGTCACCGAAATCTTCGAGGCCCGGAAGCCCAAGGAACCCGCGGTCATCAGCGAGATTGACGGCGTGGTCGAGCTGGGCGAGAAGCGCCGAGGCAAGCGAACCATCATCGTCCGCAGCGAAAGCGGCATGACCCGCGAGCACCTCGTCCCCCACGGCAAGCACCTCCGCGTGCACCGGGGCGACCGGGTCAAGGCCGGCGACCCGCTCGTCGAAGGCCCGCTCGTCCTTCAGGACCTGCTGCGCATCTGCGGCGACGAGGTCTTGCAGTACTACATGCTGCGCGAAGTGCAGAACGTGTACCGCTCGCAGAACGTGCCGATTGACGACAAGCACATCGAGGTCATCATCGCCCAGATGATGCGCAAGGTGCGCGTGGAAGACGCCGGCGACACCCCCTTCCTGCCGGGCCGGGTGGTGGACAAGTTCAGGTTCCGCGCTGCCAACAGGGATCTCAGCAAGGGCAAGAAGCCGGCCACGGCCAGCCCGATGCTGCTCGGCATCACGAAGGCCGCGCTCCAGTCCGACAGCTTCATCTCGGCCGCGTCCTTCCAGGAGACGACCAAGGTGCTCACGGAGGCGGCGCTGGCCGGAAAGGTGGACTATCTGCTCGGACTGAAGGTCCTGGGCCACCTGGTGCCCGCGGGCACGGGCTTCAAGGCGCACTACAACGCGATTGTGAAGAAGCTGGAGCTGCCGCCCAGCCCGGCCGAGCAGGCCGCGGCGCTCCTGCCCGAGGCCCCGGCGGCCCCGGCGGAGAAGACCGAATAGAACGTAGCGGCGGCCTTCACGGCCACCCGCAGAGGAGTTTACTATGCCGACGATCAACCAACTGGTGCGAAAAGGACGGGCCAAGGTCATCTACAAGTCGAAGCGGCCCGACCTCGAGGCCTGCCCGCAGAAGCGCGGCGTGTGTCTGCAAGTCATGACGCGCACGCCCAAAAAGCCGAACTCCGCGCTCCGAAAGGTGGCGCGCGTGCGGCTCTCCAACGGCCGCGAGATCACGGCCTACATCCCCGGCGAGGGACACAACCTGCAAGAGCACTCGATCGTGCTCGTGCGCGGCGGCCGCGTGCCCGACCTGCCCGGCGTCCGCTATCACATCATCCGCGGCACGCTCGACGCCGCCGGCGTCGAAGGCCGCAAGCAAGGCCGGTCCAAGTACGGCGCGAAGATGCCGAAGTAACTCATACGGAGGTGATTCGTAATGGCTCTGAAGTATCGAAGCACGGAAGTCTTCATCAAGCCCGACGTGCGCTACAAGAGCAAGCTCGTCACCAAGTTCATCAACCGGCTGATGTACGAGGGCAAGAAGAGCACGGCGGAGCGGTCCTTCTACAAGGCGATGGACATCGTCGAGGAGAAGGTGAAGGGCGTTGAGCCGCTGCAGTTCTTCGAGACGGCGATCGAGAACGTGAAGCCGGTCGTGGAGGTGCGCTCGAAGCGCGTCGGCGGCGCCACGTACCAGGTCCCGATGGAGGTGAAGCCGAATCGGCGCATCTCGCTCGCCTTCCGATGGATTCTCGAGGCGGCGCGCGCCAAGAAGGGCAAGCCCATGCACCAACGGCTCGCGGACGAGCTGACGGACGCCTACAACAAGACGGGCGCGGCCGTCACCCAGCGCGACAACGTGCACAAGATGGCCGAGGCCAACAAGGCCTTCGCCCATTTCGCCTGGTAGAGCGGACCCCATGGCCTCACGCGACATCCGAAAACTCAGGAACATCGGCGTCATGGCCCACATTGATGCCGGCAAGACCACGACCACCGAGCGCATCCTGTACTACACGGGCCAGAGCTACAAGATGGGCAACGTGGACGAAGGCACCACCGTCACCGACTGGATGGAAGAAGAGCAGAAGCGGGGCATCACCATCACCGCGGCGGCCGTGACGTGCGAGTGGCGCGATTGCACCGTGAACATCATTGACACGCCCGGCCACGTGGACTTCACGGCCGAGGTCGAGCGGTCGTTGCGCGTGCTCGACGGCGCCGTGTGCGTCTTCTGCGGCGTCGGCGGCGTGGAAGCCCAGTCCGAGACCGTCTGGCGGCAGGCCGACCGCTACGGCGTGCCGAGGGTTGCGTTCGTGAACAAGATGGACCGCGTGGGGGCCGACTTCTTCGCCGTGCTGGGCGAGATGGAAGACCGGCTCCAGACCAATCCGGTGGCCATCCAGATACCGCTGGGCCGCGCGGACCAGTTCCGAGGCGTCATTGACCTCGTAGGCATGAAGGCCGTCACGTTTGACGACGAAAGCCTGGGCACGAAGTACGAAGTGACCGACATCCCCGTCGAGTGCCTCGGCGAGGCGCAGAAGTGGCGCGCGCAGATGATCGAGCGCCTGGCCAACTGCGTGGATTCGGTCATGGAGAAGTACGTCGAGGAGAAGGAGATCACCGAAGAAGACCTCCGCCAGGGGCTGCGCGAAGGCACGCTGAGAAGCCTGGTGACGCCAGTGCTGTGCGGGGCCGCGTTCCGCAACAAGGGCATCCAGCCGTTGCTCGACGCCGTGAGCGACTACCTGCCGTCGCCGCTCGACCTGCCGCCCACCAAGGGATTCAACCCGCTGAAGGAGGTCGAAGTGACGCGGAAGACGGACCCCGGTGAGCCGCTGGCCGCCCTCGCCTTCAAGATCGCCGCGGACAAGCACGGGGACCTCACCTACCTCCGCATCTACTCGGGGCGGATGAAGTCGGGCCAACGCCTGTACAACGCCACCAAGGACAAGATGGAGCTGGTCAGCCGCCTCTACCGCATGCACGCCAACCAGCGTGACCAGTTGGAGGTGGCCGAGGCGGGCGACATCGTCGGCGTCGTCGGTCTCAAGTTCACCGTCACCGGCGATACGCTGTGCGAGAAGCACCATCCCGTCGTGCTCGAGGCCATGAAATTCCCGGAGACGGTCATTTCCATGGCCATCGAGCCGAAGACCCAGGCGGACAAAGAGAAGCTCGGTCAGACCCTGTCCAAACTGGCGAAAGAGGACCCCACGTTCGAGGCCCACGTGGACCCCGAGACCGGGCAGTTGATCATCTCGGGCATGGGCGAGCTGCACCTGGAAGTGCTCAAGAACCGGATGCTCAGCGAGTATAACATCGAGGCCAACGTGGGCCAGCCGAAGGTGGCGTACCGCGAGACGATCACTCGGGCGGTCGAGCAGGAGGCGCGGTTCATCCAGCAGACGGGCGGCCGGGGCCAGTACGGCGTGGTCACGATTCGCGTAGAGCCTTTCCGCGGGAAGCACGCCGTCGAGTTTGAGAGCGAGGTCATCGGCGGCGAGATTCCCAAGCAGTACATTCCGCACGTGGAGCGCGGCGTTCGGGAAACGGCCGCCTCCGGGCCGTTCTCGGGCTATCCGCTCATCAACATCAAGGTCACGCTGCTTACGGGCGAACACCATCCGGTGGACTCGTCCGAGCTGGCCTTTCACACGGCCGGATGCCTGGCGCTCAAGGCCGCGGTCGAAAAGGCCGGCCCGATCCTGCTGGAGCCGATCATGAGGCTGGAGGTCGTCGTCCCCGAGATATACATCGGCGGCATCATCGGCGACCTCAACAGCCGACGGGCCACGATCTCAGACATTGACGCCCGCGGCAATCTTCGGGTCATCAAGGCGACCGTGCCGCTCGTCGAGATGTTCGGATACTCGACCACGGTGCGTTCGCTGACGCAGGGACGCGGCAGCTACACCATGGAGCCATGCGAGTATCGCCCCGCGCCGCTCAACGTCATGAGCAGCGTGGCGTAGAGAATAGAGAGAACAACAGGTCGAAGTTTGCACATTTGATTGAGGGTCAGGAACATGGCAAAGGAAGTCTTCAAGCGGACGAAGCCGCACGTGAACGTGGGGACGATCGGGCACATAGACCACGGGAAGACGACGCTGACGGCGGCGATCACGATGACGATGGCGAACTTGGGGATGAGCAAGGCGAAGACGTACGATGAGATCGCCAAGGCGTCGGAGAAGCAGGGGCGGCGGGACGAGACGAAGATTCTGACGATCGCGATTGCGCACGTGGAGTATGAGTCGGAGAAGCGGCACTACGCGCACATAGACTGTCCGGGCCATGCGGACTACATCAAGAACATGATCACGGGCGCGGCGCAGATGGACGGGGCGATTCTGGTGGTGTCGGCGGTGGACGGGCCGATGCCGCAGACGCGGGAGCACGTGCTGCTGGCGCGTCAGGTGCAGGTGCCGGCGATGGTGGTGTATCTGAACAAGGTGGACCTGGTGGAGGACAAGGACCTGCTGGACCTGGTGGAGTTGGAGGTGCGGGAGCTGCTGACGAAGTATGGATTCCCTGGGGACAAGATACCGGTGGTGCGGGGCGCGGCGTTGAAGGCGATGCAGACGGGGGGGAAGGACCCGGAGGCGTGCAAGAGCATCGTGGAGTTGGTGAAGGCGTTGGACGGGCACATTCCGGACCCGGTGCGGGAGATCGACAAGCCGTTCCTGATGCCGATCGAGGACGTGTTCAGCATCAAGGGCCGTGGGACGGTGGGGACGGGGCGGGTGGAACGGGGGAAGGTGAAGGTGGGAGACGAGTTGGAGGTGGTGGGGCTGACGAAGGAGACGCGGAAGACGGTTGCGACGGGCGTGGAGATGTTCAACAAGACGCTGGACAGCGGTCAGGCCGGCGACAACGTGGGCGTGCTGCTGCGGGGTGTGGAGAAGGAGCAGTTGGAGCGGGGGCAGGTGTTGGCGACGCCGGGGAGCATCACGCCGCACACGAAGTTCGAGGCGGAGGTGTATATTTTGTCGAAAGAGGAAGGCGGCCGGCACACGCCGTTCTTCACGGGGTACCGTCCGCAGTTCTACTTCCGGACGACGGACGTGACGGGGGCGGTGAAGCTGATGGGTGGGGCGGAGATGGTGATGCCTGGGGACAACGTGAAGGTGGAGGCGGAGCTGATCACGCCGATCGCGATGGAGGAGAAGCTGAGGTTCGCCATTCGGGAAGGCGGCAAGACGGTCGGCGCGGGCGTTGTCACCAAGATCCTGGCGTAACGGAGCTCGATGAGCAATGCGTGAAGACATCTCAATGGAGTGTTCCGTGTGCGGGAACCGGAACTACCGGACGAGCAAGGATTCCAAGGAGTCCAAGAAGCTCGAGCTGAGCAAGTACTGCAAGTTCTGTCACAAGCACACGGCGCACAAGGAGCGCAAGAAGTAGAGCGGTTGCCGTCGAGCGCCGCTGCTGGGAATCCCCAGGGGCGAGGCGAGATCGCCCTTATAGATAAGGAAAGGGACGTCGAAGCTGCAAGGACAATCGGGTTCGAACCTCTCTCGATTGAGAATGCCGCAGGTCCGTAGCTCCAATTGGTAGAGCGCCGGTCTCCAAATCCGGATGTTGTGGGTTCGAGTCCCTCCGGACCTGCCAAGATAGATCCGACCCGTCGTGGTGTGGGGTCTGCGGACCCTCGAACCGAACGGGCTAAGGGCCGCAGATGAAGCTAGAAGCCTACAAGCGGGGTCAAGGAACGTACGCCAGAGCGGTCACAGCGGCCGGCCTTGGCTTGATTGGCCTGTTCGCCGCCCAGTGGACCTACGGGCTGCTCATAGAGCTCCCGGAAGTCGCGCCGGGCAGTATCCCGCTGAAGTGGGGCCTGGTCATCAGCGTCCTGCTTTTTTCGCTGGTCGGCGTGATCGCGGCGTTCCTGACGCTGGGCCTCGTCACTGAGGTGCGGTGGCTGCAGTGGCTCGATCACATGGCCACAGGCTCGGTGGACTTCCTGATTGACACGGAAGCCGAGCTGCGGAAGGTCTCGTGGCCGTCCAAGCAGGAAGTGCTCGGCTCGACGGGCGTGGTGATTGCGCTCGTGGTCATCCTCGGCGTTTATGTGTTTGCGGTTGACTGGATTGTCCAGACCATTATGAGGACCATACAGGTTCTGTAGAATGGCCAAGAAATGGTACGTCCTGCGCGCGCAGAGCGGCAGAGAAGATAAAGTCAAGGAGACGCTTGAGAAGCGCGTCAAGCTTCAGGGCCTTGAGCACCTGATGAGCCGCATTCTGGTGCCCAGCGAGACCGTGTCGGAGATCAAAGGCGGGGCCAAGAGCGTGCGCGAGCGCAAGATTTACCCGGGCTACATCATGCTGGAGCTGGAAGTGGGCGATGACGGCGCGATCCCGGACGCCGTGTGGTTCCTTCTGCGCGAGACGCCGGGCGTCGGCGATTTCGTCGGCGGCCAGCGGAAGCCCGTGCCGATGGCCCAGAAAGAGGTCGAGAAGCTGCTCGGCGAGGTTACGCGCAAGGAAGAGAAGCCCAAGCTGAAGATCGAGTTCCGCGAGGGCGACAGCGTGAAGATCAAGGAAGGGCCGTTCGAGAACTTCGACGGCGTGGTTGAGGAAGTCGTGCCGGCGAAGGGCCTGGTCCGGGTCGTGGTGACGATCTTCGGCCGGGCGACGCCGGTCGAGCTGGAATACTGGCAAGTCGAGGCGGTCTAGTCCCCACGGAAGGGATTCAGGCACGAAGATCACGAAGGACACGAAGCGAGTTTCGCGTTGAGGTCTGAGACATCATGGCGAAAGCAAGAAAGCCCATACTGACGAAGATCAAGTTGCAGGTTCCTGGCGGTCAGGCCACGCCCGCTCCGCCCGTCGGCCCGGCCCTCGGCCAGCACGGCGTCAACATCGGCGAATTCGTCAAGCGGTTCAACGACAAGACCCGCACGGCCCAGGGCATGATCATCCCCGTGATCATCACGGTGTATCAGGACAAGTCCTTCGACTTCATCACCAAGTCCCCGCCCGCGTCCGTGCTGCTCAAGCAGGCGGCCGGCATCGCCAAAGGCTCCGGCACGCCGAACAAGGAGAAGGTCGGCAAGGTGACCCTCGCCCAGGTGCGCGAGATCGCCAAGACCAAGTTGCAGGACCTGAACGCGGCCACCATCGAGCAGGCCGAAAAGGTCATCATGGGAACCGCCCGCAGCATGGGCATCGAGATAGCGCAGTAGCTAGCAGGTAGAAACCCGGTTTCTTCGAGAGGCCGGGTTTCTTCGTCTTGTCTGAGAGAGAAGCATACCATGGCAGAACGAAGCAAGAGATACCGCGAGTCCCTGAAGCTGGTTGACCGCGCAAGGAAATATGAGCTCGCCGAGGCGGTGAAACTGCTGAAGAGCTTCAAGCCCGGCAAGTTCGACGAGACCATCGAGATCGCCATGAAGCTGGGCGTTGACCCGAAGCAGTCCGACCAGGTCGTGCGCGGTTCCGTGTCGCTGCCCAAGGGCATCGGCAAGTCGAAGCGCGTGATCGCGTTCTGCGTGGGCGACAAGGCCGACGCGGCCAAGAAGGCCGGCGCGATCGAGGCCGGCGGCGAGGACCTGGTGAAGAAAGTCGAAGGCGGCTGGATGGACTTCGACGTGGCCATCGCGTCGCCGGACGTGATGCGCCTCGTCGGCAAGCTCGGCCGCATCCTCGGCCCCCAGGGCAAGATGCCC
>Ga0194125_10009066_pt1 | contig 13884 bp, 15 predicted proteins | sample TA2KigC250mmetaG_FD_148626 | JGI IMG/M metagenome (GOLD analysis project Ga0194125, IMG submission 148626) | Freshwater microbial communities from Lake Tanganyika, Tanzania - TA2015034 Kigoma Deep Cast 250m | ecosystem: Environmental > Aquatic > Freshwater > Lake | place: Tanzania: Lake... | reverse complement strand
CATCGATAGTGAACTGCTTTACATCCTCTATTATGACGAGGTCTGGGGTTATCTCACCGAGAAGCTGAAATTCCTGATGCGATGGGTAGGCACTGGACTTGACCTGGGGGCTAATTATAATGCGCACGAGCTAGCACGTATGGTGACCTCTCTCACAGAGCTTCTTGAAGAGTTATACGCCATCCACGAACGGGGCACGGCGTGGATTTGTCTGCCGAAGGGTATGAGGCCCTAATGATGTACCATCAGGAGAGAGCGAAGGATTTTCTTGCTGACCCCGGTCGGTTCAGCGTTGGTTCCCCAAACTACATTGATAACTGGGTGGAGATTAAGAAGTCGGAGATTTGTTTGCTGAGACCGCCGCTACCGGAGACTTAACATGCAGAGCTTAACGCCCGAAGAACAGCGTGTGCTAGACGAGTTGAAGAGGAAACTGCCCAGGGTGCCGCTTCCAGGTTGGGACAAGGAGCAGCTCCTTGACGAGCTGGGCTGGAAAGGGTATCCCCACGAAGATAATTGGCGTAAAGTCTGCGGTGTTATATTGAAGTGCCGAAGAATGGTTGCCCTGAGAAAGGCAGAGATGCCAATTATCGGGTTTGGTCGTGGTGGATACCGATTGCTTGGCTTCACCGGGACTGACAGAAGAATCCTGCTCTTTTGTCTGCCTGAGACAGGCTGTTGTGGCTGATAACATCCACTTCTCTGTCAAAATAGTCTAAGCTGACTTTATGCTATAAGATGCATCAGGTCTCCTGTTTCGCAGGCTATTTGTGTTGTGCATCATTATCGGGCGTAACAATCCGATGAAATGTGTCCTCGCTGCGTGATAGAATAGGCGATATCTGGCGGAGAAAGAACAATCAAAAATCGCGGCTCATATTAAGTCCAATGCTAGTCGGAACGAGGTAATAGGCTTGAAAGGCGGAGTTTTACAGGTAAGGATTAGCGAATATGAACTACATTCCTCATCATTATTGATTCTTATTTCGCATGCCAGCCCATTTCAAGAATCACATACTATAATCGCTACGCAGTCATCGTGGAATTCAATTTTATGGATGATATCTCTTTAGGTTGCTTAAGTAAAAAAGCTAAAGGAAGTCCAACTAATAAGAGTATGCCGGTAATGAACCAGGCGAAACTATATTCACCTCTCATATCAAAAATCCAACCTCCAAATAATGGTCCGGCAATACCACCGAAAGACGATATTCCCATACATAACCCGATGAATGAACCGATTCGTGAACTGCCAAAGTAGCGTCTTAATATCATTACACGTAAAACTAGAATGCCTCCAAAGCTGACGCTGAATAGAATTAGTGATGGTATAAGGATAGATAACTGGTATGCAGAAGTGAGAAGAATGATCCCGACAAGTTCCCCCAATATCGCCCCGATAAGAACCGCTCGATGTGAGATTCTGTCTGATATCCAGCCAATTCCCAACCTGCCGCATATGCTAATCACCGGAATCAACATTGCCATAAGACCGGCAGTTTGACGAACATATCCCAGATGTTCTAAGTATGGCATTATATGCGTGGAAACCAGCATTAACGTAAATATGGTGCTTGTGCTAATGTATGTAATTATCCAGAAAGGAAACTTGGAAACGGCTTCTTTGAAATTATGCTCGCTCGGGGTAGTGACAACTGTCAACTGGCCTTCCGGTCTCGGTTCATCCGGATCATATATAATGCCGTCGGGTACAGAGCCTATGTCTTTAGGCCAGTTGCGAATAAAATAAGAGGTAACCACCCCGATAACTAGGGCAACTATGCCAAAAATAACAAACGCATTTCGGAAACCTATATTGTCTAGCAGATACACAATGCCCGGCACTGCGAGGCCTCCAGCACCTGCTCCGGCGGAGACCAGCCCAATTGCTAGGCCAAGTCGCCTGTTGAACCAGCGTGAAACTAGCGAGACGAAAATGACGCTACTGATGCCGGTGGCCCCGGTGCAGATAACAAAGAATGCCACATAGAAAGTGGCCAGGGAATTGACAGCACTCAAGATTAACCAGCCGCAGCCGATCAATATCGCCCCGCCAAGTATGATGATGCGCGCGCTAAACCGGTCAAATAGAAAACCGACGACCACATCCATCACGCCGGTCTCGGCACCACGTATGGAGGCCGCCAACGATATCGCAGCATAACTCCAGGCAAACTCCTTAACAAAGGGGGTGAAATAGGCGGTAAATCCGTACCAAATAGTTGCTCCACCATAGACCATAGCAATGAAGGAAAGAATGACAATCCACCAACCGAAAAACATTTTGTGTTTCCTAATCTTATACATGTACCGAAAGCTTGTACCACAAAGCTATTGACCTTCTCATGGTTATCGTATATCGTGTCGCACAAATCAAAGGAGAATAATGAATTTCCTGCTTGTCTGCTGGACAGGCCAGACAATTTAAGCGATAATCCTCGCTTATGCAGGTCATTTAGGTTTGCGGTCCCTATTGCGTTTTGTGTGTATATTTAGTGGCATTTAGGGATATCAGCCCTTGGTCGGCGGTTCACATCCACCCGCTGCCAGTTTGTTTTTAACTTCAAATTGCATTGACGTAAGAATTGTAGTGCACCCCTGACATAATATATTTGATAATTAATGCAGGTCAAAGCCTTGCTGACTCAACCGATTGACGCGACTGGCGGACTGCACAAAAACGGCCAAATGCCGAGGCGCAGAATCGAACTGGGGATACACGGATTTTCAGTCCTTCAAGAGCACCTTTTGTTAGAGATGTTAGCCTATTTAGCTGCGGTGGGTCAAGTGGCAGAGCAGTTAATGCAAGAGCTTGGAAGTAATAATCATTGCCAAGCTCAGGTAGCGGAGCTTATACAACAATCTGCTCAAGGGGGTAGCCATGATGTCTATACCGGCAGACATCTCAAAATAATCCAGAGAAGGAAGGAGGTCAAAAGCAGGATATTAAGGGTAAGAAAGGGCTATAATAGGACTGCCAGGGAGCAGAGGCATGGCCTTTAAAGTGTGCAATTTTTTCGAAGCCTGAATTGTCCCACTTTCGTTGACTACATACAACTTGAAGCAGTTAGCGTGGCTGGAACTAGAAATAAAGAGCAACTGAACTAATGAATCTCGGGGCGATTCAAACTAAGGGACAAATCAATTAACTAAGGGAGATGAAAGCCATGGCCAGAGGTACTTTAATCAGACCGTCTCAGGTAAGCCCGTTCAAATACAGCCCGGTTTTCACATCGCGAATGCTGCTTGATCATACCAATTCTGAATCGAAGCAAACGCACATTAACCATGGCACGCTGAAAGCAGGCGGCAATCTACTTCCCCCGAGCGCCCATGGAAAGCCTGGGGAACACTATGATGAAACTTATGTAATTCTCAAAGGCCACTGCAAGCTGCTCCTCGATGGCGAATGGCTGCAGCTCCAACCAAGCGATATCATCTTTATTCCCAGTGGAACCCACCACGGTCTCGACAACACAGAGGGGACTGAAGATGTTGAAATCCTGACCATCTGGAATGGCGTGCCGCCCAAGGGTATCAATTCTGTGTATGACATGCGTTTGGCACAATGGGGCAAATCATACAAGACGATCTATGAACCATGAGGTTTCTATTCAGGCATGTCACCATCTGGCTTTTCGTTACCTGCGATAAAATAAGATACATTTTTGTTTGTACGCTGTCTGTAGAATTCTACAATTATCGTTGACAAGGCCATGTGTAACTATTAGAATTTTAGCTGTCCGAGCTGCGGATTAATTAAACAGTTTTAGTTTCACAATTAAGTTTAATATGTCAAAAAAGCCCCTCTTTTTTTATGGTTGGATAATTTTGTGCTTCACATCGGTTAGTATGATGCTGGTTTACGGCATCAGACAATCCTTTGCCGTCTTTTTCCCTCCTATCCTGAATGATTTCGGTTGGAGTCGTGGCAGTACAGCTTTAATGCTTTCACTACACCTCATGGTCTATGGCTTCGTCGCACCAGTAGCCGGTTACCTGGCTGACCGTTGGAATCCGCGCCGCGTGATGATAATAGGTATCACTATTATCGCAGTGGCAACTGCAGCGTGTGGCCTTGCTAATGAACTCTGGCATTTTTATTTACTTTTTGGTGTATTGGTGCCTGTAGGTAATGCATGCTGTGGATGGCCCCTGGTTGGCCCCACACTTGCTAACTGGTTTCTCAAACGCAGAGGGTTAGCTATGGGGATAGGCCAGGCGGGTAGTGGTCTAAGTGCCACATTCGCGATATTTGCCCAGTACAACATATCTTTACTGGGTTGGCGATATGCTTATTTTGTTTTGGCAGGTACCTTAGCCATTATACTGCTGCCTTTATGTTTCGCCTATTTTCGCTATCGACCTGAGGATAAGGGAGTAAAGGCGTATGGCACTGATAAGAGCTCCATCGTTCCAATAGAAAGTAGTGGCAATATAAGACAAGAGGATTGGACTTTCAAGCGTGCACTAAAGACTCACAGGCTCTGGCTTTTAGTAGCAACGCAAGCGCTTTTTTGGGGCTTGGGCTATTATCTGGTTTTAGCTCATCAGGTTAAGGCTACGGAAGATGTGGGCTATACTACCACTTTTGCGGCATCTATATTGGCGCTGCTGGGTGTCTTTATGGCTATCGGCCAGCTTTCTGGGATTCTATCCGATTGGCTTGGAAGAGAAAAGACGGCGGTACTGGCTAACATATTGATAGTGGGTTCCTTAATTGCCTTAATCTCAGTAAAGGATACCTCACAGTCATGGCTATTATATATATTTGCCATAGGTTTTGGCTTGGGTACTGGTGTTTTCGGCCCCACTGTGGCTGCCGGAGCCGCTGATATTTTTTATGGCAGGCATTTCGGCGCGATTAATGGCCTACTAATGACGGGCACGGGACTAGGAGGAGTAATAGGCCCCTGGTTAGGTGGTTATATTTATGACATATCTGGAAGCTACGCTGGCGCTTTTTGCCTGTGTATTGGTGGCTTCTTGTTATCTTGCGTATTGTTTTGGATTGTTGCGCCCAGAAAGCAAAGGAGCTCTGAATAGTGTACCTCTGTCAAATGACGCAATTTGACGGTTTGTTCCCTCTTAGTTAGACTTGCTACCGACAAGGGTGAAGCCGCCGCATGTCACCTTTGCCCGCTCAGGGTTAGCCCTGAATATTCCTCACTGCAGCGATAGGTACAGGTCACCGCATTATCTTGGCATTCCCATTCAACACCATGTTGCATATTGTCTTCTAATGCCTTTTGAGTTATTGCTCCTCTTTCCAAGGAGTTAAGCGTCTCCTGACCAATTCCAGAAGCGGATTTAGCAATAAACCAAGCGCTGCGTCAAAATAAACTTGGTCGATGTTCACTACCCCAGCCATAGAATTAACCAGCACCGGGAAAAACAGGTATATACTTTTAACAGTCATTATTATATACTCTGCGGGGGAGATGAAAATATGCCTTTAAGCCACCGTGAAAGAGTGCTCAGGGCGCTGCGCCATCAGGAGCCGGACTGTGTTCCCATTGACCTTGGCAGCACCAATAACAGCAGCATCCACATCAAAGGCTATCAGAGACTGAAAGCCCACTTTGGCGTTAAAGATGAGGATACCATCATCCACCGCATGATGCAGACGGCGGGAGTGCATGAGTCAGTTCTCCAGGCCCTAGATATTGACCTTCGCTATGTTGCCTTTGGCGCCTCTGACAGCAAACCGGATAAACCGTTTGGCGATGACGGCTATGAGGACGAATGGGGTGTCGTCCGCCGCATGCCGGCCACTTCCCTCTACTACGACCTAGTTAAATCTCCCCTCGCCGGCGCCATAACCGTTCAGGACGTGGTCAAATATCCGGTACCCGACCCTACTGACCCCGGTTATACCAGAGGAGTCCGGGAAAAGCTCAAGCACTACAAGAAAAACACTGATTATGCCGTCGTGCTGCGCCTGCCGTCGGTATTTGTGCACACGACGCAGTACCTGCGCGGCTTTGAAGACTGGTTCATGGACCTGGCGGCCGATAAAAAGCTGGCCGGGGCCGTTTTTGACCTCGTTACCGACCAGACTACCGCCCTGGCGGCGGAACTTCTGAAAATCGGCGGTGACCTTGCCGACATCGTTGTCACCAGCGATGACATGGGATTCCAGAACGGCCCCATCGTCTCTCCGGAGCTGTACCGGGAGCTTTTAAAACCCCGCCATAAGAAATTCTTTGACACCGTGAAAAAGCACACCTCGGCCTTCATTCACTTCCACTGCTGCGGTTCTATATACAAACTGCTGCCTGACCTGATTGACCTCGGCGTGGACGTCATTCACCCGGTGCAGGTTGCCGCCAAAGATATGGACTCCAGCAAGCTGGCCGCAGACTTCGGTCACCAGCTTAGCTTCTGGGGCGGCATAGATACGCAGTTCGTACTGCCCAAGGGTAACACCGATGACGTAAGGGCAGAAGTCAGGCGGCGCATAAAGGACCTCGCCCCCGGCGGCGGCTATATACTGGGAGCCGTGCATAATATCCAGCCAGACGTGCCGGTGGCGAATATATTAGCCATGTATGAAGCCGCCAGGGAATACGGCAAATATCCGATTTCTCTGAGCTGAATTGACCATGGTTTATAAAAGACGTAAACTTAAAGTGGGAGTATAAAGATGCCCATTTATGAATACACCTGTGCCGATTGCAAACTCACCTTTGAATTGATGAGGCCGTTCCGCGAGGCGGACAAAGAGGCTCCCTGCCCTCGCTGTCATAATCAGGCCAAGCGCATAATTTCGCCCTGCGTTTCCTTCTCCCGGGACAGCAGCGGGCTGACGACTGCGGTCTCCGGTGCCGGCAGTGCCTGCGCTGGCTGCCACGCCAGCAGCTGTGCCACCTGCGGTCATTAGCCAGAAGAACGAGGCTTTGCACCGGCTTAACTGCATGAGATAAAAACCTCGCCTGCCGTAACTGTATCCGCGCATTCAAAGATTTATCTTGTACATATTTATGGGTTTTATTTTCACTTGGTTGTTATGTGCTTACCTCACCCCTGTCCCCTCTCCAGCCTTTAACATCGGCAGATAACCACGCTTATTATGGCTGGAGAGGGGGCTTCGCCCTCTCTCAAAAACTCTCCCCCCCCTCTCAAACATACTGCTTATAGCTCATCACCGCGGTATCTGTTTGAGAAGGGGACACAGGGGGTGAGTATCGCGGGAGCAATTAAAAGCAGACAAGACCTGCTTCTAGCCATTTTTGAAAAAGGGCCTATTGCTCAGTTATAATGGCTCAAATTGATGATAAAGGCGAGTAACCATGCCACGAATTTCTGAGCTCTATTTAAGAGTAAGAGAGGCCGACGAGGCCGACTACAGTCGGGAGATTATCAGAATGCACAAAACGGGAAAACCGGACGGCATCAGATGGGGCGATAAAATACACATTTCCCTGGACAAAAAGAGCTGGGTAAACTGTAAATTGGAGCCGGCCGGTGATATCGGCATCGGTAAAATATACATCGGCATACATTTGAGGGGGCTTATCAATAAGGACACTCACGGCATCCCGATAGCCAAAGTGGGCGAGCCGTGCAATTTCTATATTAAAAAAGCGTCCCCGTGGAGGGCAATTCTTTATACGGCCACGGGCATCCTGTTAATCGCCGCAATCGCCGTGGTCATTTCTTTCTTGCTGCGCTAGTTTTATCTTCAAGAGGTAGCCTATGGATTTTGACTGGAGTGAATTAGGAAAGTTTCTATCATATATAATCCCACTCATTATGTTTGTACTCTTCAACGTTGTGTTCAAAAAGCATAGAGAGAAACAAAGGCAACTGGCAGTGGTCAAGAGCCTCCTATCGGAAATCGAATACAATAGCAATCTGGTGGAGACATTCTCAATGCGGCCGCAAATGAAGAATTTTAAAACCGCCACCTGGAAGAGAAATAGGGATAAAATGGACTATATTGACCAAAGCCTATATTCAACCTTGGCAGATGTCTATGAGATTGCTGATGGCTTTAATAGAGAGATAGATGCCGCTAAAAAGCACAAATCAACCAGCTACATAGCCGGTCTTGATGTCAGCAGATTAATAAAGCCGCTTGCCAAAAGCAAGCCAGGGCTTGAAGAGTGGTTAGAGCTTAACAAAAGTAAGAAAAAATCAAAGCTAGCTGACCTTATACCGAAATCCTAACCGCATTCCCCCACCCGCCGTACAGATTTTAGTTAAGCTATTTTCTGCAGCCCCTCTACCACGTCGTTCAGGTCGTCAAAGGGAGTGCATTTGAGGTTATGGTTCTGGTAGTGGGCGAGCAGGTCATCGCGGGCGAAGACGTGGGCAGCGAGGCTGGCCGGCGCGATATCGGAATAACCATCGCCAATGTAGACCACGCGGTAGCCCTGGCTCAGATGCCATGCCACGTACAGCTGTTTAAATTTGTCCAGCACCGGCTGACCGTCGGGGTCAATATACGTGATTTTAAGACCGTCAGAGTTGAACTCGGTGTGTGCGGCAAATACCGGGATGCCGGTGACGCCTATGGAATCCAGGACGGCATCAATATAGAAGGTCAGCCCGTTACTGACGATGACAAACTTAAAACCTTTTTCCGCACATAAATCCAGCAGCTCCTTAAAGCCGGGGCGGACGCTCACCTTGTCATCGGCAAAAAGATAATCAAGCATGGTCGCCTTGTCGGCCTTAATCATGGCAAAGGTCTTCTGGCTGAAGACGCCGACCGGTATTTTATGCTCGCGGTATTCCTGCAAAATCTGCCGCCAGTCGCCATCGGCAAAAGCGTCCAGGAGCATGAAGCTCACATCGTAGGCGGCAATGGTGTTGTCAAAGTCGCACTGCACCAGTGTTCTGCTTCCAGTGGAACCCATAATTGCTCCCGCGGCGGACAATAATTATAGGGGCCTGGCTGCAAGCGAAACGGTCGCAGCGCTCCCCTACACTGCGTGATTATACCATCTAGCTGACATGGAAGTCCATTCAGTGAGGTGCTAGAATAAAATCGAGCGTTGGATATCATGGCAACCAGATACCTTATCGGCACCTCGGGCTGGCACTACGAGCACTGGCGCGATAAATTCTATCCGCAGAAGCTGGCCAAATCAGGCTGGCTGGAGTTTTACGCCCGCCATTTTCACACCGTTGAGCTCAACGCCAGCTTCTACCGCCTGCCGACGGAGGATGCCTTCGCCAGCTGGTATAAATCATCACCACCCAACTTCGCCTTTGCCGTCAAGGTGAGCCGGTTCATCACCCACATCAAGCACCTCAAGGACGTGACAGAACCGCTGCATAACTTTCTGGATAGGGCGAAAAGGCTGGGAGAAAAGCTCGGCCCGCTGCTCTACCAGCTTCCGCCCGGCATGTACCGCGATGATACGACGTTAGAAGCGTTTCTGGGCTTACTGCCCAAAGATATGCGCCATGCCTTCGAGTTCCGGCATGAGTCCTGGCTGGATGAAGAGGTCTTCCGCATGCTGCGCCGGTACCACATCGGGCTCTGTGTCTTTGATATGCCCAGGCTCACCTGCCCGCGGGCTGCAACGGCCGATTTCGCCTATATCAGGTTCCACGGCAGCCACCAGCTCTACTCCAGCAATTACTCCGACGAAGAGCTCGCCGGGTGGACAAAGAAGCTGGCGCAGCTGGCCGAAACAGCGGAGACGGTCTACGTCTACTTCAATAATGATGCCGGGGGGTACGCGCTGGACAACGCCAGGACCCTCCGCAGGTTGTTGCAGGCTAAATAAATACAGGGAGGAGACAGGTTTGCCCCAGAATAACTACCGACTTATCGTGGCTGATATCGACGGCACGCTGGTAAATCGACAGGGCAAGATTTCAGATAAGGACAGGGCAGCTTTATGCCGTGTCCGCGAACTGGGCATACCGGTCGCCCTGTCCACAGGTCGCGGCCTGCAGGCCACCATGGGCATCATCAAGGAGCTGGCGCTGGATAGCTACCACATATCCTTTGATGGGGCACTGGTCAGCCATCCCGGCTCCCGTGAAGAGATATACGTGTGTCCCATTGATAAAGGTCTGGTGCGGCAGATGATTGACACGGCGCACCAGTGTCGCGTTGACCTTGAGCTTTTCACCGTGACGCATTACTTTGCGGAAAGGGAAACCTGGTCAACTGACGCCCACCGCGATTTCTTTGGCGTCTACTCTACTATCGTCGACTTCAATCAGGTCTGGGAGCGGGAGAGAATCCTCAAAGGCGGCGTGGTAACCACCAGTGCTGAGGAAGCATCCAGGGCGGCAGATTTCCGCCGCCGACTGGAAAATCATCTCCACTTCTCGCTGGCCAAGACGCCTGCTTACCCTGAAGTCGATTTCATCAACGTCCTGGCACCCGGCGTCTCCAAGGGAAAAGCGCTGGAAAAGCTGGCAGCGCACCTGAACATACCTCTCCGTGAGGTTATCGCCGCCGGGGACGGCATCAATGATGTCTCACTGCTGACCACGGCCGGGCTGGCCATCGCCATGGGGAATGCCACGGATGAGGTGAAAGCAATCGCTGATTACACTACCCTTGATGTTGACCACAGCGGACTGGCGGCAGCGCTGGACCGGTTTATCTAGCCCAGAAAGCGCACCAGCGTGTCGGAAAACTCGCTGAGGCGTTGCCGGTAGACGCTGTGCCCGGAATTCTGGAAAACCCGCACCTGGCAGTTGGGAATCCGCTCCGCGGCCAGAAAAGCATGGCGCACCGGCACAATATTATCCTCGGCACCCCAGACGAGCAGGGTCGGCATCAATAACTCGGAAAGCCGGTTCGCCAGGACATTTGTCTGTCCTTTTACGGTCATGACGCTTTTGCCTATGCTCATTCTGAATAAAGAGGGCGGCGTCAGCTTTCCCAGCGGGCAATTCAATTTCCTGACCAGCCATCCGAGCGCCTTGAATACGGAGACCAAGATTTTCTTGGCAATCCGGTAAAACAGGGGCAGGGACAGAACCCTGGCCCAGAACGCAATTTCCTGTCCCAGACACAGGCTGCTTATCAGCACCAGGCGTTTTATTTTATGGGGAAACTTCAACGCGTAGTGCAGGGCAATGCCGCCACCCAGCGAATGCCCTAATAAATGGAAGTGCCCCAAGCCCAGACTGTGGGAAAAGTCCTCAACAAATGTCACGTATGAAGACAGGTCAAAGTCATCACCGTTTGCCCGGCTGAGGCCAAAGCCGGGCAGGTCCGGCAGATAGACATGATAGTATTTGGAGAGTTCGGCGGCATTTTCCCGCCAGGCCCGGCCGCTGTCGCCGCCACCGTGAATCACAATCAGGGGCTCGCCCTCTCCCCCGGTCAGATAGTGGATATCAAGATACCCCACTTTGATATTTTCCGGGCGCAGATTGGCTGCTGCCATGGTGCTACTGACCACTTCAGGAAGTGTTCCCTGGCTCATCCCTACCTCTTCCATCTCCGCAATCACTATTTGTTATTTAACACCTCTTCCAGTATAGGACAGGAAAATTAAAAAATTATTAAAACGCGAGCCTGAATTCTAAATAAAAGCTTACAGAATTATTACAATGTGGCTATAAACACACGGCAACATGGTGACACAGGCCAAACCGTTACCAGGCAAACATATGGTATAATTAAGTTGCTTGAGATTTTTCAGGCACAAATAAAGGCGGACGTTTTCCGCCTCTTTATATAGTATATTATAACCTGGCAAGGTCGCCAACTTCAAATTTTCGTCTTTAGCGGCATCTATGGAACACAGTTTAAAGGGGGTACATTCATGGCCAAAGTACAGATGGGGCCCAGGACAAGCATCTATCCCATGCCCACGCTTCTGGTCGGCGCCAATGTCGATGGCAAGCCAAATTTTATGACCGTGGCGTGGGGCAATATTGCCAATGCCGAACCACCCATGGCCGCCGTTGCCATCCGGGGCAACCGCTATACCCGCCTCGGCATTGAGCAGAACAAGACCTTCTCCATCAACATCCCTTTTGCCGACCTGGTGAAAGAGGCCGACTATTGCGGCATTGCCTCCGGCGCCAAGGTGGATAAGGTGCGGAACTGCCATTTCACCGTGTTCTACGGCAAGCTGGGCACGGCACCAATGATTGAGCAATGCCCCATAAATCTGGAGTGCAGCGTGCAGCATTCCCTGAAACTGGGGAGCCACACGCTCTACGTAGGCTTGATTGAAGAGGTCCACATCTCCAGCGAATACCTCAGCGAAGGCAAGGTTGACCCGGATAAAATGAATCCCATAGTTTATCTGGGAGACCCTTTGCGGCAGTATCACGCCGTGGGCAAGCTTCAGGGCAAGGCGTTCACTATCGGGCTGAAAATCAAGGGAAAAGAATAGATATTTCTCCATGGAAAGTAACCGCTCTGGTGCCGAGAGCAAGGTAGTGACCACCAGTTGTGATTATGACTGCGGTGGTCGCTGTCTTCTTAAGGTACACGTTAATAAAGGCAAAATCACCAGAATCGACACCGCGGAAGGACCGTTGCCCGGCCTGAAAGCCTGTCCCCGCGGTCTGGCTCAGAAAGAGGTCGTGTACGCGAAAGACCGTCTCAGGCAACCCTTGCAAAGAGCGGGGAAAAGGGGCAGCGGGGAATTCAGGCCAATTTCATGGGAAGAAGCGCTAGCCACCGTAGCCCGAGAGCTCCAGAGGGTTAAAGACCAGTATGGAGCCAGCGCCATTTTTCTCATGGACCATACCGGCTCGCAGGGTGCCCTGCACGGTGTGCAGAAAACCGGCCGTCGCCTCTTCTCCTTTCTCGGAGATTATACTACCTGGTGGGGCAATACCTCTTTAGAAGCCGCCGCCTTTTCTTCCCTTATTACCTTTGGCGACACTTTTACCGGCACCAGCCGGGATAACTTTCTCCATTCCAGGCTAATCATCATGTGGGGCTGGAATCCGGTGGTCACTCGCTTCGGTTCCGATACCGTTAAATACCTGTCCCAGGCAAAGAAAGCGGGGGCCAGAATTATCTGCGTTGACCCGAGATACACCATTTCCGCGAAGGCTCTAGCCGAGCAATGGATACCGATAAAGCCAGGCACCGACACCGCTATGCTCCTCGCCATGGCCTATGTCATGATTAATGAGGCAATTTATGACCGACACTTCATCGAAACTCATAGCGTCGGCTTCGAGAAATTCAAAGATTATCTCATGGGCGAAGAGGACGGGGTGCCCAAAACACCTCACTGGGCTGAAGGTATCACCGGCGTGCCCGCGGAGACTATAAAACAGTTGGCCCGGGACTACGCTACTCTGAAACCAGCCGCCCTTTATGCCAGCTGGGCGCCGGGGCGTACGGCCTTCGGCGAGCAATATCACCGGGCAGCAAGCGCTCTGGCCGCCATGACCGGCAACATTGGCATCACTGGAGGCTTTGCCTCCGGGGGCACCGGCCGAATCCCCCTCGGTTACCTCAGCAAGACTTTGCCCGTGCCGAAAAGTCCAGCTCACTTTGTCCACGTCACCGATATTTATGATGCTCTGTTAAAAGGAAAAGCCGGCGGCTACCCGAGCGATATCAAACTGCTCTATATTGTCGGCTGCAATTTATTAAACCAGTTTTTAAACACCAATAAAGGCGTATCGGCACTTCAGAAACCAGAGTTCATTGTGATTCATGAGCTTTTTCTCACCCCCACCGCCCGCTTTGCTGATATTGTCCTTCCGGTGACGACCGCCCTGGAGCGCAGTGACATCGGGCAGCCCTGTATCGGAGGGCCTTACTTCATCCATATGGACCAGGCCATAGCGCCATTACCGCAAACCAAATCAGATTTGAGCATCTTCGCCGAGCTGGCCTCCCGGCTGGGCATACCGGATTATAATGACAATTCCGATGATGAGTGGCTAAGAGAGTTTGCCACGGCCACTCCAAACCTTCCCGAA
>Ga0194125_10009065_pt1 | contig 13884 bp, 16 predicted proteins | sample TA2KigC250mmetaG_FD_148626 | JGI IMG/M metagenome (GOLD analysis project Ga0194125, IMG submission 148626) | Freshwater microbial communities from Lake Tanganyika, Tanzania - TA2015034 Kigoma Deep Cast 250m | ecosystem: Environmental > Aquatic > Freshwater > Lake | place: Tanzania: Lake... | reverse complement strand
TATAATGTTTTTTCATAGAACCCTCCTTTTTTTGTCTTAAATTATACCAGAGTGAGATCCCTTTGTCAATCATTTCAATATCATAGAGGAAATACCTCCCATAAAAGATTAAAAAATTCTGCTGTTCATACGGATAAGAATCTTTTAACAGTTCAGGAATTACAATCGTTCTGTAGCATAGGCATAAACGGAAATGAGGGGGAAGTTAGCGGAGTATTTTAGCCAGCCACACCGAAATGATTTTGGCGATGAATAACTTGCCTATCAGGAAATGTATCTTGAGTAAATGTAGGTTCGCCTGTGTTCCTTCCTTAATGGTTTTAATCATTTATCAAAATCTCCTAAATATGGATGGTAAAAATAATCAAACGGATCATGATACACCCTCGCCAGAACTGGCACAGGGATTGATTTAAAAAAAAGGAGGAGGAAAAAGGAGGTGATTTTTAAAATAAAATCATTTGTTGTAAGCATGCTTTTTAATTATGCAATAATTTAGCCAGACCCATGATAATAACGTAACACCTTAATTTGACAGTAGAATATTTATCGATAGGAAATACATATATCCTACTTTTATCTATAGAGTGACGTAGTTTGCTACAAAGGTTGAAATTTTTATTATTCTCATAGAGTAGATTACTTTATTCAATCAATATCATTAGAGATTTATGAACCTCTTCGGAAATCTCCTAAAAAACGCTTGACAACCGATTAGAAAATCGTTATTTAACCTTAAAATTCATAAAGGAAGACGATCTTTTCTAATCTAATCATTGATGAAATGGACATTGCTTCTCAATTCGACCTTTGAACCTTTGAGAGTGGTGACCTGGAAAAAAGCAATCATCATGGTCATGCTCGACAAAGTGGAAGTGATAGAGGAATATGAGCGGACTATCAGGGGAATTTATGTCTCTATCCGTCTTCCAGCGGTCATCCGACTAAACCGGTTTATCAGGAGACAAACACCCATCATCAAATTTTCCAGGCAAAATTTATATGTTCGGGATAAAGGGGTATGCCAATATTGCGGGACCCCTTTCGAGCATCGAGAATTAACCTATGACCATGTGATCCCCCGATCGAAGGGGGGACAGACGGAATGGACCAATGTGGTGACGTGTTGCACCGCCTGTAACCTCAGGAAGGGAGGGAGAACTCCAGAGGAGGCGGGCATGCCCCTGATCAGAAAGCCTAAGGCGCCTATCTGGCTCCCCTTATTGACCAAAAGCCTCGGAATCGATACCCCTCCTTCTTCCTGGAGGGATTATCTCTACCTCAATCAGGAATTGTCATCATAAAATTATATGGATCCGATTTCTTACGACCAACCCATCACGCTCCATCTCCATTTTCACGGAATAAAAAGGAACAAAAGAATTTGACTTCATCCAGAATTGGAAAACCATGAAACATCTCTGGGCTCCTTGGCGAATGAGTTATATCTTGAAAGGAAATAAAAGAAAGGAGTGCATCTTTTGCCTCGCAAAGAGGACGGCGAAGGATAGGGAGAACCTTGTCCTGCATCGAGGAAAGTATGCCTTTGTCATGATGAACAGATACCCATACAACAATGGCCATCTGATGATTGTTCCCCATCGGCATTGTATCAACTTGGAATCCTTGAGCCCCCTCGAATCGAAAGACCTCTTTGAACTATTGAAAATTTCCATCCAGGTATTAAAAACCACTCTTTCTCCTCACGGGTTCAACATCGGCGTCAATATCGGAAAGATCGGAGGGGCAGGAGAGAAACATGTCCATTTTCATGTCGTTCCACGCTGGGCAGGGGACACCAATTTTATGCCGATTTTGGGAGAAACCAAAATCGTGCCGGAGTATCTTGTTAACACTTACCAGAAACTTCGATCTGCCTTTACCATCCATCTGAAGAAAAAGAGGCAGAAAAGAGAGGAAAAAGAATGAAATGGATCAAAACACTCATCATCATGGTTATCTTCATCCTCGTCATCCTGTTCTCGCTTCAAAACAGTAAAGAAGTAACTCTCCGGTTTGGCCTTTATCCCATCCAGGATCGTTTTTGGGATATCCCGGGTTTACCCCTCTTCTTGATCATTCTCTGTTCCGTTTTTTTGGGAGTGTTGATCGGAGGAATAGGCGATCTCTACCAACGGTTTCAGCTTAAAAAAGCCCTTCGCCAGAATGAAAAGATGATCGAGAAGTTAAGCAGGGAGGTAGAAACCCTCCGGGGCTCAGGGATCGAACCTCCTTCTCTTAAACGGGAAGAGTAATCCTACAGCAGGCCCCCGGAAAAGAGAGGACCTGTCCGTCTCAAAAAATTCCCTTGCATTTATGTTTGAATTGTAGTATAAATATTTCAAAGTGTTGGGTCTGCTGAAAAAGCGGGCTATTTGCCCGCTTTTTTTTTAGACCCGCCTCGATTCAAGAGGAATGAGGCAAAATGTCAGCAGAGATGATTGATCGGGTGACATCGCTTGTTACCCCCATCCTTTTGAGTGAAGGACTGGAACTTGTCGATTTGGATTACCGGAGAGAAGCAACAGGATGGGTCCTGCGTCTTTATATGGATAAAGAGGGAGGTGTGACGCTCGACGATTGCGCAAGGATCAGCCGGGAAGTCGGAAGAATTTTGGATGTGGAAAACCCCATTTCCACCCCTTATGCCCTGGAAGTTTCCTCCCCCGGACTCAGGCGACCTTTAAAGACAGAAAAAGATTTCATGAAGTACATCAACCGTTTGATCAAGGTGAAGACCAATACCCCCATCGAAAAGCAACACCATTTCAAGGGACAATTAACCCATGTGATCCATGAGGGGATCGAAATCAATATGAATGGAAAGACCGTTTACATCCCTTTTCAGAATATTGGAAAAGCCAAGTTAGAATTAGAACCATAGAAGGAGAAGTCAGCTATGCCGAGCAACCTCAATTATGTGATTGACCAGGTGGGGAAGGATAAGGGGATCGACCGGAAGGTAATCATCGAGGCCTTGGAACAAGCCGTTTTAATTGCTTCCAAGAAAAAATATGGCCATCAGGGAGAGATCGAGGTTCACTATAACGAAGAGATTGGCGAAGTGGAGCTATTTCAATTTAAGCAAGTCGTCGAAGAGGTGATGGACCCTTCAACGGAAATCACGATTGACGAAGCAAAAGACCTGGACAGTGAGGTGCAGATCGGAGACAGTCTCGGGGTGAAGCTCAACACAGATTTTGGCCGCATCGGTGCTCAAACAGCAAAACAGGTGATCATCCAGAAGGTTCGAGATGCGGAACGGGATAATGTCTATAACGAGTTTAAGGATCGAAAAGGAGATCTCGCCAGCGGCGTCGTCCAGAGGATGGAGAAAGGTAGTCTCTATGTCAGTATTGGGAGGGCAGAAGCTGTCCTGTTATCTAAAGAACAGATTCCAGGGGAGGTTTACCGGCAGGGGGAACGGATCAGGGCTTACGTCCTTGAGGTCCAGAAGAATGCAAAGGGTCCTCAAATCTTTCTCTCCCGCACCCACCCAGGATTTCTCGTCAAACTGTTTGAACTAGAGGTTCCTGAAATTTCTGAAGGGGTGATCAAGATTATCAGTGCGGCCCGGGAACCCGGAGAACGGGCGAAGATCTCTGTTTACAGTTCGAACCGTGATGTCGACCCGGTTGGAGCCTGCGTGGGTATGAAAGGGTCGAGAGTCCAGAATGTCGTTCAAGAGCTCCGTGGGGAACGAATCGATATTATCCCCTGGTCTCAGGACCATGCGAAATATGTCTGCAACGCCCTCGCTCCAGCCAAAGTCTCGAGGGTCTATATTGATGAAGAGAACCGGCATATGGAAGTGGTCGTGGCAGATGATCAACTCTCGCTTGCGATAGGAAAAAAGGGGCAGAATGTCCGATTGACTTCCAAGTTGACTGGGTGGAAGATCGACATCAAGAGCGAATCAAAGATGGAAAAAATCGCCGGTGAGATTTTGGAAGTCTTTCGGGGGCTCCCGCATATCGGGGATGTGGGCAGTCGTATCCTCTATAATGAAGGATTTCGCTCACTCCGGGATCTGGCCGAAGCTGACCCTGAAGAATTGGCTAAGGTATTAGGGAGCGAAAAGGAGAAATCTGTCAAAATTGTTGAAATCGCATCACAGATGATTCAGGAGAAGGAGGGTAAAGAAACCCTTCAGGAAATTCCACCAGCAGCGGAAGATTCCTCTCTTGTTTCTGTCGATAAAATGGAAGGAGTAGGAGAAAAACTCGCTGAGATTCTAAAAAGCCATGGATTTAAAAATATCAAAGACATTGCGGCCTCAGACGTTGAAAAGCTTTCCGACCTCCAGGGGATAGGCATGAAACGGGCTGGAAAATTGATCCAATCAGCGAAGCAAATTTTTGAGAGCAAGAAACCATGAGCCGAAAGGGTCATGGTCCGATTCGCCAGTGCATCGGTTGCAAGAAGAAAAAAAAGAAAGAGGAGATGATTCGATTCACCCTGACAGCTGACGGGAGAGCATGTATGGTGGGAGGAAGGAACCAGATGGGAAGGGGACTCTATGTCTGCCCAGACGCCTTCTGCATAAAAATGGCGAAGAAGAGACGTCCTTTCGGACCGCTCCCTGATGTCATCAGCCTTGAAGAAAGTTGTGGGAAAGAATCGATCAAAACCTAACAACAAACCCCTTAGAAGGGATCGGTCTTGATGCTTCCCATGTTATCACCACATCCGATCCCCTATGTTTTAAAGCGTGGAAGGTTCTATTGGGATGAAGGAGGAAAGGGAATGTCGAAAGTAAAAGTTCTCGACCTTGCGGGTGACGTCAAGGGAGGGGACGACAATCTGATTTTGAAATTGAAAAAGATGGGGTTGAAGGTCAAAGATAAGAAGCCCGAATCGAAGGAAAAAGTCCCTCCTGCTTCAGACGAGAAGATTATCGTAAGAGATGCTGAAAAAGAGGTTATTGAAAAAAGGGTCAAGTCTACGGTGATCCGAAGGAGAACAAGAAGCATCGAACCTCCTGCGCCTCCTCCCCCTCCTCCTGTCTCAGTTGAGCCTGAAGTCGTTGTTCCAAGAAAAGAGAGCAAACCTGAGATCGTGTCCCCTCAAAAAATGGTAAAAGTCTTGAAGAAAGGGGAGAAAAAGGAAGAAAAGCCAACAGCCAAGGAACCCATCAAGAGAAAGAGTGAGACCGGTGTTCCTCCTGAAAAGAGGGCTGGAGCCAAAGAGACGGCTCCTGTTAAACCTTCTATTGAAACTCCTTCTGCCAGGCCTACGGGCAAAGAAGTTGGGAAGAAGCCTGTCAAGGCTGCCGAGGAAGAGAAGATAAAACCGACGCCCACCATAAAATCAGACGGGAAAATTCCAAGAAAAGAGATTCTGGAACAGGTAGAAAAAGAGAGTCTCCTCCAAGCAAAGAAAAAAGTGGCCGTGAAGAAACGAAGGTTGATTGAAGAGAGAATGGTCCAGGAGGATGACTCGACCGATGAGAAAAGGCCCGAAAAAGAAGGAGACCTCTTGCCCAGGCCGTTTAAGCCGTTTAAGAAGAAGCTCATCCTGAAGTCTCCCAGAAAGACGGAGATCACTGTTCCGAAACCCATTAAACGAATCATCCGGATTGCCGAAGTCATCTCAGTTGGTGATCTTGCCAAAAGAATGGGCGTCCGAGGCGGAGAGTTGATTAAAAAACTGATGGATATCGGCGTGGTGGTCAATATCAACCAGGCCATTGATGCGGATGTGGCTTCGCTTGTGGCAAGTGAGTTCGGATATGAAGTGGAACGGATCTCTTTTGACCATCCGGAACTTCTTCAAAGAAAAGAGGATCGGCCAGAAGAGCTTCAACTTAGACCACCGGTGGTCACCATTATGGGACATGTGGATCACGGTAAAACCATGCTTCTGGATGCAATCCGTAAAACCAATGTGGTGGACGGAGAGGCAGGGGGGATCACCCAGCATATCGGCGCCTACGATGTCCAACTCGAAAATGAACACGTCGTTTTTATTGATACCCCTGGTCATGAAGCATTTACTGCGTTGAGAGCCAGGGGCGCCCAGGTGACCGATGTGGTTATTCTGGTGGTCGCCGCAGACGACGGAGTCATGCCGCAGACGAAAGAGGCCATCGACCACTCCCGGGCAGCCAATGTTCCCATTCTCGTGGCGATCAATAAGATTGATAAACAAAATGCCAACCCGGAAAAGGTAAAAAAAGAGATATCCGAATATGGACTGGTTCCTGAACAGTGGGGAGGCAGTACCATTTTCGCTGAAATATCAGCCAAACAGAAGATCGGGATCAAGGAATTGCTTGAACTGATTCTCGTCCAGGCAGAGGTTCTGGAGTTAAAAGCCAATCCCGATAAGCCCGCCAGGGGCGTGGTGATCGAAGCCAAATTGGATAAGGGCAGAGGACCGGTGGCGACCGTTCTCGTTCAGGAAGGAACCCTGAAAACAGGGGATGTCTTCATTGCAGGTTCCCAGTATGGAAGGGTGAGGGCCATGCTCAATGATCGAGGGCAGAAGATCGAAAATGCCGGACCTTCCATCCCGGTGGAAGTCGTCGGATTCGCTGCCGTCCCTGATGCTGGAGAGACCTTAATCGTAGTAACAGAAGAAAGACTGGCCAAACAGGTCAGCCTTTATAGGCAGGAAAAGATCCGCGCCAGAGAACTCTCCAAGTTGAGCAAAGTCTCTTTAGAAGAGCTCTACGAAAAGATCAAGAAAGGCGAGATCAAAGAACTCAATGTCGTCATTAAGGCAGATGTCCAGGGTTCGATTGAGGCGATGAAGGAGGCTTTGAAAAAACTCTCCACGGACGAAGTCAAAGTCAATATCATCCATGATGGGGTTGGCGGCATCACCGAATCCGATGTGAATTTGGCATCCGCCTCAAATGCGATCATCATCGGATTCAACGTGAGGCCTGGTCCGAAGGCCCAGTCTCTTGCCGAACAGGAAAGTGTGGATCTGCGCGCCTACTCGGTCATCTATGATGCCATCTCCGACATCAAAAAAGCCCTGGAAGGGCTGCTGGAGCCAACCTACAAAGAGCACATTCTCGGAAGAGCCCAGGTGCTTCAGCTTTTTAACGTTCGAAAGATGGGCACTGTCGCAGGGAGCTTGATCACAGATGGAAAAGTGGTTCGGGGGTCTCATGCCCGGCTCTTGCGGGATAATGTGGTTATCTTTGACGGTCGTATTTCATCGCTCAGACGGTTCAAGGACGATATGAAAGAGTGTACCCAGGGATTCGAATGCGGCATCTGGATGGAGAATTTTAATGATATCAAACCTGGGGATATCATTGAGTCCTATGAGATGGAGCAGGTTCAGCCTCGATTGTCCTAGATCCAGCGGGATGAAAAGAGGAGGAGAATAAGATGGTCGTTGGAATTTGCCAACTTGACTTTCGGATTCCAGAGAATCATTCGCTCAAAGAGAAACGCCATATCCTACGGAAGATCATTGACCGGGTCCAACATCGATTTAACGTGTCCATCTCAGAGGTCGGAGATCAAGACCTCTGGCAGAGGACCCAGATCGGAATCTGCACAGTTGGGAATGACCGGAGACATATCAATTCCAGCCTCGACAAGGTGGTGGACTTCATCGAAAAGATGAACCTCGGGGAACTGATTCATACGGAGATGGAAATCCTCTCAGTATGAACTTTTCGATATAAGATAAGGTTACCGTGACGATGCCCCTGCCTACCGGCAGGCAGGCGTTTCGGTTATCGGTTACGGTTACGTAAAAAGAATTAAGAGACGATAGACGTAGCCTTTTATCAACGATACGGGCCTCTTAACCCTTACCGTTGGACATTAGACTTTTTTAGAAGATGGAAGGAAAACGATCAGAAAAAGTGGCAGACCTGATCCACAAGGAGGTCTCTGACATCCTGGTCAGGACCGTCAAGGATCCTCGGGTCGGCCTGATCACCATTACCAGGGTGAAGGTGACCGAGGATTGCCGTTCAGCCAGGATTTATTTCAGCGTCCCGGGGGCTGATGATGAGAAGGAAAAATCCATCCAAGGCCTCAGAAGTGCCACAGGATATATCCGGAGGGAACTGGCCAGACGGATCAACCTGCGCTATACGCCCGAAATTGCATTTGAGTTCGATCCTTCGATTGAGTATTCCATTCATATCGGAGAGGTTCTGCAATCGCTTCAGAAAGAGAGGGAGGAGAGCCCGGATGAGCATTGATGGCCTTCTCGTTGTGGATAAGCCCGAGGGGATGACCTCCCTCGATGTGGTGAGGGAGATTAAGGCCAGATTTTCTATTAAGAAGGCTGGCCATATTGGAACACTCGATCCGTTTGCCACAGGGGTCCTCCCCATTGTGATCAATGAGGCAACGAAACTGGTCCCTTTTCTTCAGGAGGATCCAAAACATTACGAAGCGATGCTGAAGATCGGAGAAGAGACGGACACGGATGACCTCACCGGGAAGATCATCCGTAAGGGATCCTACGAAAATCTATCTCCGGACAGGGTCCGGACGGCTGTGCAATCCTTCATCGGTAGAATCCGACAAGTTCCTCCGATGTTTTCGGCTGTGAAGGTGAAAGGGAAGCCTCTTTATCGGATGGCACGAATGGGGATCGAGGTCGAAAGGGAAGAGAAGGAGGTTGAAATTTTCGATCTCCAGATCCAAAACATTGCTCTTCCGATGGTTCATTTTAAGCTCTCCTGCTCAAGGGGGACTTATATCCGAGCCCTGGCACGGGATATCGGAAGGGAGATCGGATGCGGGGCTCATCTCATCTCACTGAGACGAACGCGGAGCGGTCCTTTTAGGATCGAGCAGGCCATTCCTTTATCGAGGGTGAAGACCATTCAAGGAGCAGAAGCACTCCGCCCCTACCTTATCCCCTTGAAAGAGGCACTGTTTGACCTTCCAGAGATGATCGGAGATGACCATCTGGTCAGGAAGGTCCGTTATGGAAAGGAGATGGTTGTAGGAGATCTCGACCCCCAAACGCTTCCCCCTTTTGAAAAGAAACAGTGGCTTAAGATGTCCTCACCAGAAGATGGGCTGGTGGCGATCTTACAATCAGCGATCAGAAGGGGAGAGATCGGAACCGTCGGGCCGGACAGAGTCGTTTTCCGTCCCGTCCGTGTATTTCAAAATGGAAAAGGGCTTCGGAGAGAAGAGCCTATTTAATTCAAAGGAGGAATTTCATGGCATTGGTTCAGGAAAAGAAAAAAGAGATCATCAGCCGGTTTAGGGTTCATGAGAAGGACACGGGCTCACCCGAAGTACAGATTGCCCTTCTCAGCGAACGGATTAGCTATCTCACCGAACATTTTAAAGGCCACAAGAAGGATCATCTGTCGAGGCGAGGCCTTTTGAAACTGGTGGGACAGCGAAGAAGGCTTCTCAACTATCTCAAGGAGCAAAAGGTGGATCGCTATCGTACGATCATTGATCAGTTAGGCCTCCGGAAATAAGAAGGATGAATGAGTTAAAATAGAACGAATAAAGGAGTGTGAATAAATCTATGGTGCAAAAGTTACAGATCGACGTTGGAGGAAGACCCTTTTCAATTGAGACGGGGAAGTTGGCCAAACAGGCCAGTGGCTCTGTGGTGGTTCAGTATGGTGAGACAGTAGTTCTGGTGACAGCGGTGTCATCCGAGGAGAAGAGAGAGGGGATTGATTTTCTTCCCCTCACGGTGAATTATCTGGAGATGACCTATGCGGCCGGAAGAATCCCGGGAGGTTTTTTCAAAAGAGAGGGGAGACCGACCGATCGTGAAATCCTCATCTCCCGTTTCATCGACCGTCCCCTGAGACCCCTTTTCCCCAAAACATTTCAGAACGAAACACAGATCATTGCAACGGTTCTCTCTGCAGATTCAGACAATGATCCATCCGTGTTGGGAATGATCGGAGCTTCGGCTGCGCTCTATATCTCCGATATTCCTTTCGATGTTCCCATCGCAGGGGCAAAAGTGGGGAGGATTGACGGAGAGTATGTCATCAACCCTTCTCCCGATGAGCTCGAGTTAAGCGACCTCGACCTCTTTGTAGCCGGAAGCGAGGATGCGATCATTATGGTCGAAGGAAGCGCCAAAGAGGTGACAGAGGAGATGATTCTCGAAGCCATCCTCTTCGGCCATCAATCCCTTAAGCCCGTCATCGAGCTTCAGAAACAATTAAGGGAAGCCTGTGGATTAAAAAAGAGGGAAGTTGATTCTGAAAAGATGGATGAGTCGCTGATCGAAAAGGTCAAAGGTCTCACCCAGGAGAGATTACAGAAGGCCTATCAGATAACCGAAAAGGCGAAGAGGCATGAATATCTGGAGGAGAGTCTGAACCTTGCTCTTGAGGCTTTCGGGACAGAGGAAGACCTCACCCGGAAAAATGTCAAGAAAATCTTTGAGGACCTGGATCGGAAACTGAAGAGAAACTGGATTCTGGAGAAAAAGGTGAGGATCGACGGCAGGGGCCTCCGGGATATCCGCCCCATCTCTTGTGAAGTCGGTATTCTTCCCCGGACCCATGGCTCTGCCCTGTTCACTCGGGGGGAGACGCAGGTACTGGCTGTGGTTACATTCGGCACCTCCGATGATGAACAGAAGATCAATTCCCTGATGGGAGAGACATATAAATCTTTCATGCTTCATTACAATTTTCCTCCGTTCAGCACCGGAGAAGTCTCCCCCTTGCGATCGCCCTCTCGAAGGGAGATCGGCCACGGCGCGTTGGCCGAGAGGGCCATTCTTCCTGTGCTTCCCTCCAATGAAAAATTTCCTTACACGATTCGCATTGTCTCTGAGGTCCTCGAGTCGAACGGCTCCTCTTCGATGGCCACTGTTTGCGGGTCAACCCTCTCCCTGATGGATGCAGGCGTTCCCATCAAAGCGCCTGTTGCTGGAATCGCCATGGGTCTGATTCTCGAAGACGGGCAGGAAGCCATTCTCTCCGATATTCTAGGGGATGAGGATCACATCGGCGATATGGATTTTAAGATGGCAGGCACCGCCGAGGGAGTGACCGCCATTCAGATGGATATCAAGATCAAGGGAATATCCAAAGAGGTGCTGAGCCACGTTCTCCAGCAGTCGCGGGAGGGAAGGCTCTATATTCTGGGGAAAATGCGAGAGACCCTTTCAGAACCCCGTACCGATCTTTCACGGCACGCCCCAAGAATCTATACCCTTCAGGTCAGGCAGGAGAAGATCCGCGACATCATCGGACAGGGGGGAAAGAATATCCGTTCCATCGTTGACCAAACAGGAGTAAAAATCGACGTGGACGATTCGGGTACGGTCAAGCTGGCCTCCCCGAATTACGAATCGGTTGAAAAAGCCATCCAGATTATCAAAAGGCTGACCGCAGAAGTGGAAGTGGGCGGCCTTTATACGGGTAAGGTGAAGCGGATCATGGGATTTGGAGCCATTGTCGAAATCTTACCCGGAACAGATGGCCTGGTTCACATCTCTCAACTTGCAGATTACCACGTAAAAGAGGTGACGGATATCCTCAAGGAGGGCGATGAGGTTCAGGTAAAAGTCATCGATGTTGACCCACAGGGCCGAATCCGCCTTAGCCGCAAGGCCGCCTTGAAGGAGACCGCGCAAACAAAAGGGTGAAGATAAGAGAAGAAATCAACATGGGGTTTACCAAGACAAACTCAGACGCTTTATATGAGAATGGGTTTTCACCGGAAAAGTCTGGCTATGAGAAGACCATTCTGAGCAACGGGATTAGGGTGATCACCGAGACCATCCCCTTTCTCAAATCGGTCTCCATTGGCCTCTGGGTGATGACAGGCTCCAGGGATGAACAGCCTGACGAAAACGGCATCTCTCATTTTATCGAGCATCTCCTCTTTAAAGGAACCGAGCGGAGAACCGCCTTCGACATCGCCAAAGAGATCGACTCCGTGGGAGGCACGCTGAATGCTTTCACCGGAAGGGAATATACCTGTTTTTATGCGAAAGTGATTGATAAAAATCTTCCGCTTGCGATCGATCTCCTCTCTGACATCTTTCTCCATTCACGCATGGATGAGAAGGATGTCGAAAAGGAGAGGATGGTCATCCTCCAGGAGATTAAAATGGTGGAGGATACTCCTGACGATTACGTCCATGACCTGTTCAACCGGACCTGTTGGGGAAACCATCCTCTTGGTTTTCCAATCTGCGGAACGGCCAATCAGGTCCAATCCTTCAGGCGGGATCAGATTGAACATTTTTTTAAAGCGAATTATAAAGCGGACCGGATCATCATCTGTGCCGCTGGAAATCTTGAGCATCAGAAAGTGGTAGACCTCATTGGGAAAACGTTCGGCCAGTTGACCACCTCGGACCGTGCCAGAGAAAGAGTGAAACCCCCTTCGATCTCCACCACCCATATCTCCAAACGTGATCTGGAACAGGTCCACTTCTGCCTGGGGACCCATGGACTTCATTACAATCACTCCCTTCGATTTGCTTCTTATGTGTTGAATACGATTTTAGGAGGAGGGATGAGCTCAAGGCTCTTCCAGGAAATCAGGGAAAATCGCGGTCTGGCATACTCTGTCTATTCCTATCTTCCTACCTACATTGATACTGGACTGGTCGTCGTTTATGCAGGGACGGATGAGAAATCCTTCGAAGAAGCCTTTCAACTCATCCTCCGTGAGTTTAACCGACTGAAGGAGGAACCATTTAAAGATGGGGAACTCGAGATCGCGAAAGAACAGCTCAAAGGAAACCTACTCCTCAGCCTCGAGAGTTCTGACAATTTAATGACCCGGCTGGCTAAAAATGAGATCTATTTTAATACCTATCAGACCGTGGAGTCCATCCTGAAAGGCATTGATGAAGTCGATGAGGAAACACTTAAAACCCTGGCCAGTCTTATCTTCGACGAAAAGTATTTCTGCCTCACCGTTCTTGGACCCATGGATGGGAGTCATCTCACTAATAATCCACGGCCCTGGAGCCAATGGAACAAGTAAAAGTCTATATCAAACGGTTTAAAAAGAACCACCCCACCTCCCTTCCTCAATATATGACTGAAGGTTCGTCTGGAATGGACCTCTTCGCCTCCCTTGAAGAGGAGGTCATCATCAACCCAGGGGAAAGGAAACTCATCCCAACCGGCATTTCCGTTGCCATCCCTGAAGGGTTTGAAGGACAGATCCGCCCTCGCAGTGGATTGGCCATTCAGAAAGGAATTGGGATGGTCAATGCACCAGGGACGATCGATTCGGATTATCGTGGAGAGGTGGGAGTTCTCCTGATCAATCTCGGGAATACCCCTTTTTCCATTCGAAACGGCGAGAGGATCGCACAGATGGTCATCTCCCGTGTATTTCGTTCGAGCCTGGTCGAAGTCGAGGACCTGCCTCCCACCCGGAGACAGGGAGGAGGCTTCGGCTCAACCGGAGTCTGACAGTTAGCGTTATCGTCAATAAAGGTTTGACGGTTAGAGGCTACGATGCCCGTTTCGTCTATAAAAGGCTACGTCTGTCGTTTTTTAAGTTATTCTTTGAAACGTAACCGTTACCGTTAACCGATACGGGCTTCGTCACCATAGCCTAAATCCATTGACCTTAAACCGAACCGAAAACCGATGCATCAATCGTTAGACCGATTTCTTCATTACCTCGTTGTCGAAAAAGGCCTATCCAAAAACACCATCGAAGCCTACAGCCATGGCTTGAATCGCTTTCTCAACCATTTACAAAAGAAGGGAATCGCAGAGGTCAGTGAAATTTCTAAAACCGATATCAGGGAATTTCTTCTTCTGCTTAAAAGAAAGGGGCTTTCGAGCAGGACTCTCGCTAGGAATCTGGTTTCGATCCGGGTTTTTTTTCGGTTTCTAACAGAGGAAGGTCTCCTCAAGGTCAGTCCATCTGAAGAGATTGAATCCCCGAAGGTCGCCAAGACATTGCCGGAAATCCTCTCTCTCGA
>Ga0194125_10009064_pt1 | contig 13885 bp, 14 predicted proteins | sample TA2KigC250mmetaG_FD_148626 | JGI IMG/M metagenome (GOLD analysis project Ga0194125, IMG submission 148626) | Freshwater microbial communities from Lake Tanganyika, Tanzania - TA2015034 Kigoma Deep Cast 250m | ecosystem: Environmental > Aquatic > Freshwater > Lake | place: Tanzania: Lake... | reverse complement strand
AGCTTGGGAGACAAAAAATAAGACGATAACCTGGCTGGCCCAGGCGGCAGGCTACGCGGTCGCCGTTAAAAAAAACCCAAATGGGGGCGGCGTGCAAATCTATTGCCGCTATGATTCCGGGGCAGATTTAACCGGTGTATATAATAAGCTTCGGGAGATGGATCCGGAAAGCGACTGGTTTTTACACGCCAATAAAAAGCTTTTGCTCAATCAATCTTCTGTCAATCCCAAAATGAAACCAACGAAGTTAAGTTTAGAAGAGATTATTACCGCTCTTAGAAAATAACCCCTTTTTACACTTTCCCGTCCGTGCTATAATCATCATCAGTAGAAATCTATCCAAGAAAGGAGGTGCATTTCTATGCCTACCGTGGTCAGAAAAGCGCCAGGGCAGAGCGATGATCAGCTAATTGCCCAATTTCGCAAAAAAGTTCTTAATGAGGATATCCTAATAGAGATTGCTAAAAAAGAGTTTTATCAGAAACCCTCTCGAGTAAGATATGAGAGGGAAAGAGCGCTGAAGAAGAAGAGAAGATAACTAGTTTTGCCAAAACATAGGCAAATATTTTAACTTTAGGACAATTTTTTGATGAAAGCGCTGAGGTCGCCTACCACAAATTTTTTCGTTTCAATTCTTTGAGCGAAATAACTTTCTGGCGGAGGAAAGCTCTTCGGCGCCCAAAAGTGAAGCCTCAAAAATTTGGGTAGGCTCCCCGCGCTAATACTTGTTAAATTTCCTGATATAGTTTGTTCAGGATAAGATGTAATTGACAAAAAATTATGATTTCCATTTTAATAGCAAGTGGATCAAGATATCCGGTAGGGCGTAAAAAAATAAAGGAAAAAGCGGGGAATTTTTTAGCCGCCCTGGGGATGGATCAGGTGGAAGTTTCTATCCTGGTTGGCGGCGATCGGCTCTTGCGGAACTTGAATCGCCAGTTTCGCGAACTCGATGAAGTAAGTGAGGTGCTGGCCTTTCCCCAGGAAGGGAAGAGAGGGCCCGACGGCGTTCTCTACCTAGGAGATGTGGTTATTTCCTATCCTGCCGCCAGAAGGATAGCAATGGAAGAAAATAAGAGGGTAGATGAGATTATAGAGGAGTTGGTCGTACACGGACTAAACAACTTAACAAAACAAAATGGCCTTTTATCTAAAATACCGACCACAAAAGCTTAGCGAGCTAGGAGAAGAAGAAATCAGCCTAGAGTTGGCAAAGGCAGTTTCCGGGAAAGCGCTGCCCCAGGCGTTTCTTTTCGCCGGCCCGCGAGGAGTGGGAAAAACCTCCGCCGCCAGAATCATCGCCAAGATTGCCAATTGTGAGGCTCACTCCGAGGGCGTCGCCCGAGGAGAGCCTTGTAACAAGTGCGATTCCTGCCTCTCGGTTACGGCCGGAAACAACCTTGATGTTTTGGAGATTGACGCTGCCTCAAGCCGGGGGATTGACGACGTACGTGACCTCCGCGATAAAATAAAATTAGCCCCCAGCCACGCCAAGTACAAGGTTTATATTTTGGACGAGGTCCACATGCTGACGACCGAGGCCTTCAACGCCCTTCTCAAGACCCTGGAGGAACCGCCTCCCCATGCCATCTTTATTCTTTGCACGACCGCCCCGGAAAAATTACCCGCAACAATTGTGTCCCGTTGTCTCTTGTTTAATTTTCGTAAGGCCAGCCTCTCAGAAATTACTAAGGGCCTGGAGAAAATCGTTAAAGAAGAAAATCTTAAAGTCGAGGAGGGTGTTTTGCCAAAAATTGCCAAAGCCAGTGATGGCAGCTTCCGCGACAGCCAGAAGATTTTGGAACAACTCTCTTTCGGCGGGGAGGAAATTACCAATTTAATGGCCGAGAAAATTTTGGGATCGCTTGGCCAGATAAAGCCCCAGGATTTACTCAACTTCCTTTTGGCCAGAGACGCTAAAGGGGCAATTTTGGAAATAAAAAGGGTGGTTGAGGCCGGCGGGAATTTGGCTTGGTATACCGAGCAGCTTTTGGAAACCTTAAGGGGCGCCCTTCTTGGCAAATTCGGCGTGAGAGAAAACGGGGCGAAACAAGGGGAAACGGATGCCGCTCTGGAGAAACTGCCGGTTGAGGAGATTAAAAGGCTGATTGAGCTTTTTTCGCGGGCAGCTTTGGAGTTTAAGTTGGCGGTGATTCCTTCGTTGCCCTTGGAGATGGTGGCAGTTGAGTGGTGCGGCGGGCCCTCCGATTCGGAGGGTGGCGGGGAGAAAGGAACGGAAGAAAAAGTATATCTGGCCGGAGAAGATCTTAGTCAAGAAGTCGCTCGGGGCGCAAGCTTGACTACTCTGGCCAAGGTTTTAGGAAGCTGGCCGGAAATTCTGAAAAATGTTGGTCCCCTGAACCATTCCGTACAGGCATTCTTGCGGGCGGCTCGGCCCTTTGAATTTGACGGCGAGAACCTGACCATTGAGGTTTTCTACCAGTTCCATAAGATGCAACTGGAAACGGAGAAATGCCGCCACATTGTCGAGCAGGTGGCCAGTGAAGTTCTGGCCGCTCCCGTAAAGATCAAATGCATCTTAAGAGAAAGGATCCTACCCAAGCCGGAAGTGAAAAGCGACTTGACGGAAGAATTGCCGCCTGATATTATTAAAGTAGCGGAGGAGATTTTTGGAACCGCCGCAAATTAGATGATAAATCCTTTTCAAAAATTAGGCGATCTTAAGAAAATGCGCGATCAGGCGCTGGCCTTGCAGGCCAAGCTGGCCGCGGAAAAGGTCGAGCTGGATGAAGACGGCGTCCACATTGTCATTACTGGCGACCAAAAGATCCTTGCCTTTGAGGTTTCCGGTGTCTCGAACGATTTGGTGCGGGAAAAGTTGAATAAAGCCATTAAACTTTCCCAGGAAGTGGCCGCCAAAAAGCTCCAAGAAATGTCCGGCAGCCTTACCGGCTTATTGGGACAATAAAACCTTGAAATTGATTATCTCTGCGAAAATCCAAAAAATACAATTCAAAATGGCTGGAAAGCGCTTTTAATAGTCAATATTGTACTGCTCATACGCCATCTCCATTTTAAAGTATCAACTAATAAACTTAAAGCAAAAGTCGATGCGCCCCGGTCCTTAATCAAAACAGGAAGCATTTTAGATAATGGGGGCTTCATTTCTTCTAAATATGCTATTACCTCTTGGTCACTCATCCGCTTAACCATTTCAAGCATCCCCATCGCGCCACCCACAGAGGATGCCCTGAATCTTAAATGAGTTAGGGCATTCTCAAGGGCATAGTCATAAAGTCTCGACACTGCTCTCGTGTAATCGTCCGCCGAACCGCCACCCGCAATTGTTTCGGCAAGAAGTTCAGAAAGCACCACCGATGGCCTAATTGCATCTCCGGTACCCGGTTTGTTAAACTGAGCAAGCTCTCCATGAGCAAATACATCTTTCCAGCCAGTAGGAATTGAATAACCACCTTCGAGGCCAAAAAATCCACTGATCGCGGGACCCTCTTCCTTAATTTCTACCAACCCCAGCCTTATCGCTTGAGTTTTTAAGCGTTCGTACATTTGTTCCTTAGGAACTTTATCGACGTCTCTTCTTCTGGCATAACTACTTGCTACAACATCGATCTCATCCGGTCCGGCCGCACATATCCAAGAAGTTTTTCCTGACTCTACCGAAATCGGATGCATTACACAAGTTTCTCCGTTGTCGCATAGAATTCTTCCGCGGCATCTTTTCCCATATGCAAAACAGACAGCTGAGTTCGCAAAAATATCCTCCCTTTTCTTATTAGGAAAATCAACATGGTCTATGCGGGGGCCTGTTGATAAAACTACAGAGCGATAAACCCTCGGTGCGGAATCCTCCCTTTCAAGGAAGACGTAAACCCCGCCATCGTTGTGGCGAATTTCTTCTACGCCGCACACGTTAACGCCGAAGTTAGTACTTACTTTTCCAGTTAGGGCAGCCCTTGCTAAAAGCCCTTTCGTAAATTTCCAGTGATCTATCGCAACTGCAAAATTTTGTAGGGGATGTTCTGCGTCTAGGCGCAAGGCGTGCCAGAATCGCCTTTCAGGACGATCAAGATTCACAAAATAAACCGCATTCAATGGCGTGGTAACGGCTTCCTCTAATCCCAAGTGGCTTACTAAATCTCCGTGGGTCATTTCCGACCTTTCTGGGCCACAGCGTCCTTCACTGCGTTCGAATACGTCAACAGCGTATCCTCTTTTTGCAAGTTCAATGGAGGCTGCTAGTCCGGCTATACCAGCCCCGACCACAGCTACCCTTTTTTCGTCTACGGAAACACCCACCCCGCCCTTTAAATAATTCGGAACCTCGACAGACATATACGCTATAGGATATATTTTATCACATCTCGTCAAGTCCCACATTCGCAACAGAAGTGCAACACTAGTTGGTACTTGAAACTCTTGTGTTTTTGCTAAGCACTCGTTCGGCGTCAAGTATCCCAAACATTTCCTGGGCGTGTTATTGAGCTCTTCTTCTAAGGAAGCGAGATATTTCCCAGAAGCGGTATCAAGGTTATCCCTTAGGCAAATAGCGCTTGTCTCTCCCAATGGGGAAAACCAGGCTTAGGCCCTAAATGCCTAGGAATCCTACGGGTTGTGGAAATTGCCAGGTTTGGATACTGCTCTTCGTCGATCTCTATCTTTCTCGTTCTCTATGAGAAGCACCCTCCGCGGACGCATGAAGTTCGTCGCCAAGGCCGTCTTGCATCATGTTCAGGAAAGACTTCGCTGCCTCCACATTGACGAAGATTCCGCCCTCATTTAATGCTAAGGCGACTGTCCGAAGTAGCGCGCTTTGTGGCAGATCGTCCCCTTCTTCTCTGTCTCGCAACGCCAACCCCAATACAAATCCGCTTATTCCAGTATGCACTTTTCTCCTCTTTATAACTTTTAATCTGTCTATATTATAGCCGAGAAGGGAAGTGTTGTCAAATAAACAAGCGCAAACATTAAAATTAGTATACTGATCAGTATATGGTTTTATAGGAGTATTTTTCTAAAAACCTTCGGCTTAAGTAACCTTTCGTGTTGATAAAAATACCATTTTAGGGCCTTGGTTCCTTCTAAAACCTCGGTTATAATTAAGGAGTGAAAAAAACATTATCCGGGGAAGAAAGACTATCGGGTGTCGTTTTTGTTCCCGCCCGGTGGTTAAATTCGGGAGGACAAAAGCAGGAACCTCCAGATTCTACTGTGCTTTCTGCCGAAAAACTTTTGGGTCTAAAAAGGAAGTTGTCTCCTTCTCTGATTTTGTGGAATTTGCCCAGTTAATAACCGGTATGGTAAACCGCAAAAGGATTGCTCGAGATAAAAGGGTCTCCCGGAAGACCCTATCGAAAAAGTTCAAACCATTCTTTGATCACCCCCTGACCGCGGAAGAGGTTTGGAAAATCTGGCCTCCGAGAATTTCCCAGACCCAGGAGCCGTGGGTTTACGGCGTGGACGGTAAATGGCTAAGGCGCCAAGGGGTTATTCTCATCCACCGGGATATCACTCACAAAGAAAACTTGTTCTGGTCTTTCCATAAGAGTGAGTCTTACCTGGCTCTCCACGAGGATTTAACCAAGCTCTCGGGGTTGATTGCCCAAACCAGCGGTAATCTTCCCGTAGGAGCGGTTTCTGACTGGAAAATGGCCATTGTCATCGCCGTAGCCTGTCACTTTGGCCCTATCCCTCACCAAAGATGTCTTGCTCATGTTATGCGTTTAGCCAAAAGACTTTTGCCGGAGCACAGTCCCATTGAAGCAACCCTGGCGCTAAGACAGATCGCCTTGGATCTAAAAGCTATCCAAGATCACAAGGAGAAACAGAGGTGGCAAGCCAAATTAAAACACTGGGAAGCTAACTATGGCTCCCTCCTTAGAGAGAAAACTCTTGGCTCTCCGGAAATCAAGAAGAAGTGGTGGTATACTCATGGCAGCCTAAGGCGCGGCTACCGGCTTTTAACCCACGACCAGGAGCCATTGTTTGTCTACCTGAATCACCGCTTGATTCCCAAATCCACCAATTCTCTTGAAGGCATCAACAGCCAGCTGGACCAAAGATTAGGTAATCACCGGGGGATGAAAATCGCCCAACAAGTTGCCTTTGTCTTTTGGTATCTGACATTTGGAAAAGAGGGCAATAACCTGCCAAAGCTGAGGAGACTATGGGACTACTGGAAACGAGCGTTTTTAGACCAGAAATCAACACGTTTGGTTACTTAAACTAAAACCTTCTTTTAGCCTCAAACTGCTCATTGAAATTAGTATACTGATCAGTATATAGTTTTTAATGAGATGGCGAAATATTTAAGGATAAGGGATAAGTTACTTTTAGGCTTGGCGGTGGCGGGGGATTTTTTCTTCGAGATAACCAAGTCTCCTTATGTTCGCGAAAAGCAGGCAAGGGGAGTCTTGCCGCCGGATTACAAAGTTTCCAATTTTACCGGCGCCGTTTTGCGTATGTTGAAAACTGGTTATCTGGAGAAAGTGATTAAGGACGGCGAGCCGTATTTAAGACTAACTGGCCAAGGAGAAAAGGCGCTGATTAGAGATTTTCCGCTCTTGGAAATTAGGAAGAAGAAATGGGATGGTCTTTGGCGGATTGTCTTTTATGATATTGCCGAAGTGGACCAATACACAAGAAGCGCGCTTCGGCGAAGGCTTAGAGAGTTAGGTTTTGGGCAACTGCAGCGAAGCGTTTATATTTCACCGCTAGATGTTGCTACCGAGATTAAAGAATTTGTGACGAATCAGAATTTAGAGGAGGCGGTTTTTTTGGCAGTAGCCAGAAATATTTTTAGCAATAATAAAAGTTTGGCCGAGAAGGTTTGGCGGTTGGATAAACTTAATGAAAGGTACGCAGATTTTCTTTCCGATTTAGAAAGTTTCATTGGCGGTAAAAAAGGCCTGACCCTTAACCAGCTTTATACCCTTTTTGAAACCATTTTATTAGATGATCCTTTGTTGCCAAGAGAATTATTACCGGATTGGTGGCGGGGAAATGAGGCGCTCCAGAAGATGAAAGACCTATTAAGAAAACAAAACGTAGCCGTTACCCATGCAAATTAGTATACTGATCAGTATATGGTTTTTAATGATGGACTAGGGCTTTATTGCGCCGCAAAACTTCGGTATAATTCTTCTTAATGAAACTACCGAGAAGCGTGAGCCGGTTGGTTGATTCCTTTGAGCGGTTGCCGGGGATTGGGCCGAGAACGGCCCAGCGGTTGACTTTTTATCTTTTGCGCGTGCCCCAGGAACTTTTAGACGAATTTGGAGAGGCAGTAAGAGATCTTAAGAAACAGACGGTTACCTGTTCGCTTTGCTATAACGTCGCCGAAGAAGACCCCTGCCCCATCTGCCGCGATCAAAATCGCAATCACGGGCAGATTTTGGTGGTTGAAGAACCGCTCGATATTTTGGCCCTCGAAAAAACAGGTAGGTATAAGGGTGTTTATCATGTCTTAGGAGGAGTGATTGATCCGCTTAATAACATCGGTCCAGACGAGATTCGCATAAAAGAATTGTTGGCCAGAATCAGTGGTATAAAGCATTCCGGATCAGCGGTTATCAGCGAGATCGTGTTGGCAACCGATCCGGACATGGAGGGCGAGGCCACGGCGATGTTTATCGCGAATGAATTAAGAAGGCGCAAGGGCTCAGAGGCTCAGGGGTACAGAGTGACACGGCTCGGGCGGGGATTGCCAACAGGAGGGGATCTGGAGTATGCTGATGAAGTAACTTTGACACAAGCGATCGAGGGAAGAAGAGAGTATTGAAAACCATGAAGCCACAGCTGATTAGTGATACTTTTGAGCAACTGGGACAAATTGCGGGCGCGACGGCGCAGCAAGCAAAAAAATTGCCCCAGGAGATTTTGGCCGATGCGGTCAAGAGCCTGAAGCCGGCGCCAAAGGAGCAATCTTCGCCCAAGCCCGGCCAAAAGCAAATGACTCAAGAGGAGATGGCCAAAAGGATTAAAGAGGCGGAAAGAAAACGATCGCTTTTGCACTACCGCGAACTTCAGGGGGAGATAAGAAGGCTAGAGCGCGAGCGCCAGCAACAAAAGCTTGAAGAGGCAAGAGTAGAAGAGCAGGCGAAAGTGCAAAAGGTGATCGAAGAGAAGAAAAAACCAAAACCTTTTCAATGGGCGCGCGATCGCGCCAAGCAGGCGGTGGAGAAGTTCCGGGGCGTGAGCGGATGACCCTTCGACTCGTTGGAGCTCGCTCAGGGTCATCTTGAGCGAAGTCGAAAGATGAAGATTGGAATAGTCATAGACTGCAATTTGAGGATTCCGGGCGGTGTTCAGGAGCACGCGCGGGGGTTATACGACGCACTGGCAAAATTGGGGCAAGACGTTGTTCTTATTGCTTGCGGGGAAAAAGGGGAAGAAGATGGTCAAAGGAATGTCGTTTCCCTGGGCAATCTTCTCGAACTTAGATTCGTCGGCTTGGCCGCCTCGGTTCCTTTTACCTGGCAGACACCGGGGAAAATCAAAGCATATCTGGAAAAAGAGAATTTTGCCGTTTTGCACTTTGAAGGACCGGGCGGGATTTTTGGCCTGGAGGTTTTGGCCCTAGCAAAAGCAGCCAGTATCGCCACTTTCCATATCTACCCCGGCCTTTTCGATATTTCCTGGCTGACCTTACCGATCCAGCCGATTCTTCGCTTTTTTAACCGGAAGTTTGCGGGGAGAATCGCCGTTTCGCCGGTGGCCGCTTCTTATGCGCAGAAATTTTATCCGGGTAAGTACGAGATCATTCCTAACGGGGTGGATATTTCTCGGTTTAGCGCAAAGGGCGAGAGCCTCGCGCAATTTGAAGACGGCAAAACTAATCTTCTTTTTGTGGGCAGACTTGACCCAAGAAAAGGGATTTTGGATCTGCTTAAGGCTTATAAAATGTTAACCCAAAAAAATGATAATCTGCGTTTAATCATCGTTGGCGACGGGCCGCAGAGGGAGAAAGCCGCTGCCTTTATTAAAGAGAATCAGCTTAAGAATATCGAGTTTCTCGGCAAGGTTTCAGCCGAAGAATTGCCATCCTGCTATCGCACTGCAGATATCTATTGCTCGCCGGCCCTGTACGGAGAAAGCTTTGGCATTGTCTTAATCGAGGCGATGGCCTCCGGCTTGCCAGTTGTCGCCTATGCCAATGAGGGCTATGCCCTCGTTTTAAAAGATAAGCCCTTCTGCGATTTTTTAGTTAAACCAGGCGATACCGCTAGTCTGGCCGAGAAGCTAGAAGTCTTGATAAAAGACAAGAAATTGCGGCAGGAACTAGGCACAGCCGGGCTCGAAGAAGCCAAGAAATATTCTTGGGAAAATGTGGGAAAACAAACTTTAGAGTTCTATCGAACTTTAGTTAAACCCTAAGGGTCTAGGTTTAGAGGAAATTTAACGGTCGCAAATTCCTGCTGTAGCAGAATTTTGTGTCCAGCTGTTGACAAAACTGCCGAAGAAGTCAACGTGCAGCATTTTCCTGACGAAAATAGTTATATAAGATGTCCCCATTGTGTTGTCTTAGGGCTATTTGATTAATGAATTATCCTCGTATCAATATAGGTTGTTGCATGTACTCCTGAAATTTAGTCGGATTATAAACTCTCATCATTTGTGGTTAAACCCTAGGAGTATAAGGCTAGAATTTGATTTCAGGCAGGAATTATTTAGGACGATTTTTTGTCACTATTTCGGGAAATTGCTTTCGCCCCAGGTCATTATAAATGATTTAGGTAGCTTAAAGTTTGCCTCACTTAGGTAAAGTATCAACTTTCCTTGATGAACTCTTTCGTGTTGCAAAAGCCATACTACCATTCCAGCGTTCTCTGATTTAACTTTTTCTATTTCCTTTAGAATATCTCTTGAGAGTCGCCGAAGATTATCCAAGATTTCTCTCTTAGTCATTCTTTCAAATACCTCCTTATCTGGAATGTCTCCTTGGTGAGAAAACGTTAATTGCCCAGTTTTTAACCCTTTTAAGTAGCACATCCTTGTTCTGGAAAGACAAGCAAATTCCCAAGCAAATGACTTAAATCTAGGATTAAAAGGTTTGACTTCCCATTGAGAAGGCGGAATATTGACAGCAAAACCTATAGTGGCGGCGTTGGCGTTTTTCCAGGCATTCTTGAAATCTTGTATAAGCTTGCCATTCATTTTGGTCATAAGAAAATTATACCAGAATTTAATTCCAGCCAGAAATTACTTGGGACCATATAATTTCTGGCTCTTCTTGACAAAAAATTAAGGCGCGATATAATACTAACCATGCAGAAAAGCAAGCAAATGTTAGTTTCGTGTAGCTGCTCCCCGCAATTTTTGGGGGAGCCTTTTGCTGGCTAAAAGAAATTTTTTAAAAAACGCAAGAGAACTCCCCCAAAGGGGAGTTTTTTATTGGTAAAAAAGAAAACATGAAATATTATCAGAATATTCTTAAGGTTATAGGCAGGACGCCGTTAGTCCGGCTTAACCTCAATGGCCGTAATGAGGCGAGGATTCTCGCCAAGCTAGAGTTTCTAAATCCCTCCGGCAGTATTAAAGACAGAATGGCTTTGTACATGGTCGAAAAGGCAGAAAGACGGGGGGTTTTGAAAAGAGGGGCCACTATAATCGAAGCCACGACTGGCAATACTGGTATTGCTTTGGCAATGGTAGCTGTGATTAAGGGCTACCAAATGCTTGCGGTAATGCCCGAAAATATGAGTCAGGAAAGACAACAACTGATGGCCGCCTTTGGCGCTAAATTCATCTTAACTCCCAAAGATGAGGGGCCGCAAGGAGCAATTAATAGAAGAAATGAGTTAGCCAAGGAAACAAGAAACTCCTGGGTTCCTGGCCAGTTCGAAAATACAGACAATATTTCGGCTCATCAAAAAACTACTGGCAGAGAAATAATCGAACAAGCAGGGGGAAAGGTAGATGCCTTCGTGACCGGCGTCGGCACGGGCGGAACGTTGATGGGCGTAGCGAGAGCCTTAAAAAGGATAAACCCAAAAGTTAAGATTATCGCCGTTGAGCCAAAAGAATCGGCAGTAATAAGCGGAAAGAGGCCAGGCAGCCACCATATTCAAGGGATAGGTGAGGGTTTCATTCCCAAGATTGTTGATCTAAAAATGATAGACTGGGCAGAGAAAGTTAGTAGCCTTGAGGCAGAAAGAATGGCTAAAAGACTAGCCAGAGAAGAAGGGATACTGGCGGGAATATCCTCCGGTGCTAATGTCGTTGCCGCCATGAGGGTAGCTGAAAAATTAGGAAAAGGAAAGACGATCGTAACGGTATTGCCCGACAGGGGAGAGAGATATTTCAGTATGGGAGTTCTTGGGTAGCCGAATATATCCGAATGAGAATAGCCAGAATTAATCCGAATAAAAAAATGATAAGCTCAAATTATGATGTTTTTAATGCGGCCGCATTACAGTTATCATAATTGTTAGGGTAAAAACCGCAGCAGGGGGGTTATGCTATACTAAGACAATGCGGCTTTATAATACTTAAACTTGCCGCCCGGGAGAATTATAGAGAGAAACTATCTCTAAGAGTTAGTTGACTTCAAGATATGAAACTTTGCCATATCTTATATAACTTTTTCGGAGGAAAATCCTAATATGGCGACAGAAGTACCAGCGCTATCGGCCGGAGGAAGGGTGGGAAGCTGGTTGGAAATGGCAGCGTTATTATGTTTAAGCCGGGCAGGTATTCCAGGGAGCGAACGCACGCTGGGACGCCTTGTCGAAACCGTTAGAAGAGAGGGTGGAGTAGGCCCCTATGTAGCCAATAAGGCGAGTCTAAGAGAAGGCGATAGAGTAAGGTTTCACCTGCTCGAAGAGGGATTATTGCTTATGTATCTTGCTGCAAAAAGGCGGCAGCCAATACCAGAAGTAGCGAGAGATGCTATTGACCTATCGTTAGCAGAACCCCAAAGTCGCGCTGATCCCCAATTAGTTCATTTTCCCTTCTTAAGAAATACTTATTCCTTTAGACGGGCAGCCGATTTTGTAGAGTTAGATGGTTGCGAACCGGTGGAGATGCTGGCCGATCTTCTTCCTGTTATAAGCCCCGAACAAGCAGAGATGGTTTTTGAAGATATTTTCGGCTTTTTAAGAGACGTGCGCATGCAGCAACAAGAAAAATCTAGGGTAAATGCCGAGAATGTTACCCTTATGTGCATGACCGATGATATAATTTCTATTCTAAGTAAGGGATTGAGAGGCGGTAGACTTGAGGAAAGTGTTGCCGGCAGATGGTTAAGACTAGTAGTTGATGTTTCAGACAGATTTCCTCAAGCAGGAAGGGAATCATTCTGCTCCCTCCGGACTGCTCTCTTGCGTTCTTTTCGATCTAGCTGCCTAGCGTATGGCAACCCCGCCAGGATGATTGAACAACTGGGAGAAGGAATGATTAATGTATTTGTTTCTCGTCATCCTGCCGTAATGGACGAGGAAATCCTTTCCTTTGTCCAATTGGCGCCGTATTCGCCACCAGCCGTTAGCTATCTTGAGAGATTCACGAACTCTCCCGTAGAAGAACAGCGGTTAGCAGCAGCCCGTGTTTTGCTCTCAGAAGAGACAGTTGGAATGGTGTTAAAATTAGGCGAGGACAGAACAAAGAGTCAGAGACTCCATTCATTCATAGAAACACTTCTTAGCGATACTGCTCAGGGGGTAAGAACAGGTGCCATTGATAGAATCTCTCAGTGGCGTCGGGGGGTAGAGGCCGAGTTTGTGGATGAGACGCTTGTGAGATTACTTAGAAGGGAGCAGGCCTCGGCAGAGGAGAAAGCCGCAATTTTAGGGAGTATAGCGGCGATCGTTGAGGAGATGCAGCCTGATGTTTTCAGTGAGGAAATGCCCGCGGAGACAAAACCAGAAGTAACTTCTTTCCTAACGAAAGTATTTGCACCGTTGGCTAGCTTTCTAAGTCGAGGACCGTCAATAGGAGATAAAACTTTATTGGAAAGATGGCAAAGAATTAGACAAATTTATTCAGGGGCAACAGGCTAACATGAAACTTTATAACACTTTGACCCGCCGTTTAGAAGAATTCAGGCCCCTTCGGCAAGCTCAGGGCAAGCTACCCGCAGAGGTGGGAGTTTATTCCTGCGGGCCGACAGTTTATTGGAACCAGCATATCGGTCATATGTACTGCTATACCCAGTGGGATATCCTCGTAAGATACCTAAGGCACTTAGGTTACTTAGTTTTCTGGGTGATGAATATAACGGATGTGGGGCACATGACTTCGGACCAGGATTTTGGCGAAGACAAAATGGAAAAGGGAGCGCAAAGAGAAGGTCTTTCGGTTTGGCAAATTGCCGATAAGTATATCGCCCAATTCTTGGAAAGTCTGGATTTACTGAATATCCAAAGACCGGATGTTTTATGCCGAGCGACGGAGCACATTGCCGAGCAGATCGATTTAATCAAAAAGATCGAGGCCAACGGTTTCGCCTATAAGACCAAAACCGGCTTGGTTTTTGATACGGGAAAGTTTCCCGATTATGGCCAGTTTGCCAAATTGGATTTAAAAAAGCAGAACGCGGGATCACGGGTGGAAGTTGACCCGGAGAAAAAGCGACCTTGGGATTTTTTGCTCTGGGTGACAAACCAGCCAAATCATTTGATGCAATGGGATAGTCCCTGGGGAAGGGGATTTCCCGGTTGGCATATTGAGTGTACGGCAATGTCCACCAGATACTTGGGCGAGCGCTTCGACATTCATACCGGCGGCAAGGAGCATATTCCCGTTCATCACACTAATGAAATCGCCCAAGGATTTGGGGCGTTTGGCCAGCGCACCGCCAACTTTTGGCTGCACAATGAGTGGTTAAGGCTTAAAGGTGGAGAGAAGATGAGTAAGAGCAAGGGCAATTTTTTTACGGTTCAGGATTTAGCGGACAAAGAGATTGACC
>Ga0194125_10009049_pt1 | contig 13908 bp, 7 predicted proteins | sample TA2KigC250mmetaG_FD_148626 | JGI IMG/M metagenome (GOLD analysis project Ga0194125, IMG submission 148626) | Freshwater microbial communities from Lake Tanganyika, Tanzania - TA2015034 Kigoma Deep Cast 250m | ecosystem: Environmental > Aquatic > Freshwater > Lake | place: Tanzania: Lake... | reverse complement strand
TGGGTCGCGCTGGTGGTCGTAGAGTTCGGCGCCCTGCTTGCCGCCGTCATACTCGGTGTACCGCCAGCGTTCGGTTCGGACGCTGTAGCCCATGAAGGCGTTCTGTGCCGCGCCGCGCCGGAGTTGCGTGTACGCGGGGCGGTTCCAGGCGGCCGCCGGGTCGTCCAGGAGCGGCCGGAGGCTCGCGCCCGCCAGGCCGTCGGGCGGCGCCAGGCCGCACAGGTCGGTCAGGGTGGGATACAGGTCGAGCGTCTCGACGATGCGCGGCGAAATCCTGCCGCGGGCCTTCGCACCGGGGGCGGCAATGATGAGAGGCACGCGGGCCGATTCCTCGAACAGGCTCATCTTCTGCCACAGGCCGTGCTCGCCCAGGTGGTATCCGTTGTCGCCCCAGAAGACGACGATGGTGCGGTCGGCCAGGCCCAGGCGGTCAAGGGCGTCCAGGACGCGGCCCAGTTGGGCGTCCATGTACGAGATGGAGGCGAAGTACGCGCGCGTGGCCTTGCGGCAGTCCAGGTCGCTGAAGCCGTAGTTGGGCTGCTTGACCGGGAGCGCGGCGGCGGGGATGTCGCTGCGGTCGTCGGGCGGGTCCTTCGGCAACTCGATCCGCTCAGGGGCGGGGTAGAGATCGAAGTACTTCTTCGGCACGATCCAGGGGACGTGCGGCCGGTAGAACCCGCAGCCGAGGAAAAAGGGCTTGTCCTTGTGCGCCTCCATGAGCCTGATGGTCTCGGCGGCCACCTTGGCGTCGGTGTACTCGTCGTCGGCCCCCTCGGACTCGTACCAGGCAAGCGCCGCGCCGAGGCCCTTGCTGACGGCCGCGTGGAGGTTGGTTACCTTGCCCTCCTCGTCCTTGTCTCGGCCTCGCGGGTTGACCACCTCGTCCCACGACTTGGCGTCGTCCAGGCCGCTGGTACCGATGTCGCTCGGCACGCCGTAGTGGTAGAGTTTGCCGACGCGGGCCGCGAAGTAGCCGTTCCGCCGGAAGACCTGCGGCAGCGTTACCACGTCGGGGATGGTGTCGCGGAAGTGGGTCTTCAGGTCGTACACCCTGGTCCGGTCGGGGCGCAGCCCCGTGAAGAGCGAGGTGCGGCTGGGGCTGCACAGCGGGAACTGGCAGTAGCAGTGCTCAAAGGCAACGCCCCTGGCGGCAAGCCGGTCGGTGTGCGGCGACTTTACAACGGGGTGCCCGAAGCAGCCGAGGGCGTTGTTCAGATCATCCACGGCGATGAACAGGACGTTGTACTTTTTCTTGTCGGCGGCGCCAGCGGCGGCGGCGGCAGCGCCCGCCGGTGCAGCCCGTGCAAGGGCGGCGCCGGACGGCAATACGAACCGCCCCGCCGCGGCGAGGCATCCCATGCGGACGAACTCGCGGCGCGTAAGCATCGGCATGCTCCTTTGCAATCGTGACGTACCCGGTCGATAGATTGCGGCCCGGAACGCCCTGGTGCAAGTTTTTTCCCGCCGCAAGGAGCGCCTCACAGGTCGCGCAGCATCAGCAGGACCTCATGGACGACCTTCTCGGCGGCCGCCGGGGCGAACGGGCTGCTCTGAACCTCGTAGCCGCCGGCGGGGTAACTTTCCCTGGTCGGCAGGTAACCTGCGGCGCCGTTGCAGTGCGTGATGATGAAGGTGTGCGGAAATGGGGACGCGGCCTTGACGGCCCTGCCGATGTCGTTGAAGACCTCGCCGCCGAGGCCGACGAACGCCGTTTCGCCCACGCGGCCGGCCGTGACGTTGAACTCCACGGGCGCATCGGCGGCGGTCTCGGCGGTCTGGCCGCGAGGCTTTCCGGGCAGGCTCAGCGTCTTGAAGGCCGTCCTGACGGGGCCGGCCGCGACGGGTTTCTGCATCCTGTTCAATACGTGCACGACTTCCTCGCCGAGCATCGTGCCCATGAGCACCGGCTCGGGAACCCAGCCGCCGTCCGTGTCGAACTTCGGGAGGACGCGGAACCAGGGGTCGATGTCGCCGGAGGCGCCGGCGAAGGCCGGGGCGACGACGCCTGCGCCCAGGCGCCTCTCGAGGAACTGCTCGGCCAGGCCGTGGACGTCGCCCCCGACGAGGTAGTTCTTCGGGCCCATCGCCGTGCTGTGCGTGGCGTAGGCGAAGAGGACGGCGGCAAGGTCGCCCGTGCCCGCACGGGAGACCCGAAGGACCTGGACTTCGCGGTCGGTGAGGACGGCGGGGTTGCGGCCGAGGATGATCCGCGGATTGCCGGCCGCGTCCTTCGCCGGCTCGCGGCGGTTCACGCCGACCGGAGACGAACCGGACCCGGCGGCAATCTCGGCGGGCGAGAGGGCGGCAAGCGCCTCGCGCACCGCGTCAACCAGTTGCGCCTGGAGCGTGCGGGTGTACTCGACGTTATTCGGGTGGCCCTTCTCGCTGTTCAGCGTCAGGCTCGGTGCGCTGTGCGTGTGGATGGCAGCCAGGAAAAGTTCCGACGGCTCCAGGCGGCAGGCGGCCAGGATGGCTTTGCGGGTGCTGTCGGCCGTCCCGTCGTAGAAGCCGATGGAGTCGGTGGAGACGAGCACGAGGCGCCTGCCGCCGTGCTCGAACGCCACGACGCGAGCGCACAGCGGGTCGTGCACGCCCTGGGAGAGGTCCTTTCGAGATGCGTAGCCGGCCAGCGTGACGGGCTTCGCCGGCGTGATGTCCTTCCTGGCGGCGGCGGCCCGCAAGGCGTCCGGCGGTTCCGCCGAGACGGCGGCCCCGCACAGGAGCAGCCAGGCGGCGGCCGCAACTTGCGCGAGCGCAAGTTCCGGCAGGAACGGCTTCATTCGGGTCATGGTTCACCTTTGCCGAGCACAGACGCCCGACAAGCCCCACGCACCGCGTGGGGATTGCGGGACGCGGACGCCCGATAAGCCCCACGCATCGCGTGGGGATTGCGGGACGCGGACGCCCGATAAGCCCCACGCACCGCGTGGGGATAAATCGTGGCAGCATCTTCCCCCGGCGGTGCCGGGGGCTTGATCATCGTTGCATTCGGGCATCCTCCCCCGGCAGTGCCGGGGGCTTGCGGCTCCGCGTGAAGGCCCAAGCGGCCTTGCCGTATCATTCAACCGCAACCTGGCTGACGGTGTAGCGGCCCTCTTTTTCCGGGGCGTCGATTGCCAGGCGGAACGGGCGGCGCTGGCCGGACGGGTCCACCAGGGCGAGCGCCAGGGCGTACTGGCCGGCCCTGAGCGCGGGCGGCACTTGAAATGATTCGGCCACGTGGTGTTCGCCGGGCAGCCAGTCGCGGGGGTCGGCCCTGGCGTCGGCCGTGAGGGCGGGCCGTCCTTCGGCATCGAGCAGGAAAAGGCGCAGCACATAGGGGCGGTAGAGTTTGCCCACGCCCACGTTGGCCCATTTCATGTCCAGGGCGAGGGGGGCGCCGCGCTTCACGGTTCTCTCGTGGGCCAGTTCGCGCAGGACGAGGCGGGCGCCGGCCAGGCGGGCGAGTTTCTCCAGTTGAGGCACGGCTTCCGGCGGCACGCGGCCGACGTTGTCGTTGATGAGTGTGACGTGGTTAGCGAGCATGAAGTTTACGGCCGCGTCGAACGGCCAGTTGCGCGACTTGAGATAGTCGTAGTTGCCGAACCACTCGAAGACGACGGGGGCGCGTTTCCACGTGTCGGCCATGCCTGCGGCGGCGGCGTATTTCTTGGAGCCGATCCAGTTCTGCTCGTGCCAGGGCGAGCCTACGCCGTCTCGCCTGAAGCCCGTTCCCTGGGCCAGCGCGTAGGGGAGCACTTCGGCGTCGTCGGACATGAAGACCAGCGGCGTTTTGCGGAAGGCGCGCAGGTACATGTCCACGATTTGCCTGCGCACGGCGACGGGGGCGGGGTGCGGCGTGTGCCATTCGCCCCAGATTCCGTAGGAGCCGATGTCGAGGAACTCCACGTCGTGGCGGCCGTCGTAGCGGCGGCCCATCGCGGCCAGGAACTCGCCGTGCCGCGCGAGATAGATGGGGTCGGCGTATTCGGGTTCGATGCGCGGGATGCGTTTGCCGCCGCTGGTGGGGTCGTCGCCGCCGCGCAGATACTCGTGGCCCTTGCAGCCGGCGTCGAACAGCCACTTGGGCGAGGTGTAGTAGCCGGCGCTGTGGGCGCTACAGGTCATGACGCGCATGGCCACGGCGGCGCCGCGCGGCTTCCAGGCGGAGATGACGTCGTCGATGAGGTTCCAGTTGTACTTGCCCTGCTCCGGTTCGGCGTCGGCCCAGTTGAAGCGGATATAGACGACGGAGCAGGGGAATCGCGGCTCGCCCTTCGGGCTGCGCTGCTGGCTCATCCAGCCCTGGCCGGGGTTGGCGAAGAGCGTGTCAACTTCGCTGAACCGGACGCGGACGGATGCGGGCGTGTCGGCGCGTGGGGGGGCGGCCGGGGCCTGCCCGCGTGCGGCGGGCGCCAGCGCCAGATGCATGGCCGCGGCCAGCAGCGGGGCGAGAACAGCGGGGCTGGTGCTCATGCTCAAGTCCTCTACCGAGCGGCTCTGACCTGGGGCGCCCTGCGAACGCACGGGCCGTCAGAGTTCGCGTGCGATTTCTTCGAGCACCGCGAGGCCCTCGCGCAGCGCCTCCTCGGTGATTACGAGGGGCGGGTTGATCTTGACCGCGCAGCCGCCCACGCCCACGGGGGCAAAAAGCATCACGCCGCGCGCGACGGCCCGACGGACGAACTCCCAGGCGTGCTCCGGCTGGGGCTCGGTGGAGCCCGGCCTGGTGAACTGAAGGGCCGCGACGAGGCCGACGGCGTCGGCCCTGCCGACCTTGCCGCGCGATGCGGCGGCGATGCGCCGGGCGCCTTCCGCCAGGACGGGGGCGAGGGCGGCGGCGTTCTCGACCAGGCGCTCCTTGCGTATGACCCGCAGGTTCGCCAGGGCCGCCGCGGCGCAGACGGGGTTGGCCGAGTGCGTGCTGGTCATTTCGCCCGGACCATACATGTTCATCAGTTCTTCCGTCCCCAGGACGGCCGCCAGGGGCATGCCGCCCGAGATTCCCTTGCCGCACGCCGCAAGGTCGGGCACGACGCCGCAGTGCATGAAGCCGAACGGTTTGCCGGTGCGGCCGAAGGCGGCCTGGATTTCGTCAAAGATGAGCACGGCCTTGTGCCGGTCGCACCAGCGGCGGAGGTCCTGGGCGTACTCGGGCGGCATGAGGCAGGCGTTGCAGCCCTGGTACGTCTCGCTCATCACGCCGCAGACGTCGTCAGGGTCCACGCCCTTTGCAGCAAGCGCGGCCTGGAAAACCTCGAAGCGGGTGTCCTTCTGGCGGAAGCCGTCGGGGTAGGGAACTTGGACGAACCTGGGGTCGCCGTCGCCGAGCCAGGTCTTGAGGGCGGGAATGCCGCCGGCCAGTTGCACGCCCATCGTGCGGCCGTGGAAGGCGTGGTCGAAGGTGACGAAGACGGTCTTTTTCTTTCCGCCGAGGGCCAGGCCGCGAGTCATCGCCAGTTTTATGGCGCACTCGCACGCCTCTGAGCCGGTGGTCAGCAGGAACACTCGCGCCAGGGGCGGCGGCAGCCAGGACGAGAGTTCCTCCACCAGTTGCAGCCGCACCTCCGATGGGAAGCAGTAGGCGTGATAGAGCCCCTGGTCGGCCATGTCGCGGATGGCCTGCACGATTTCGGGGCGGCCGTGCCCGCAGGCGGTGACGAGCACGCCGCTGGAGAAGTCGAGCCAGCGGTTGCCGTAGGGGTCCGAGATGCATGCGCCGTCGCCGCGGTGCCAGACGACGGGCGGCTGGCCGCCCATGGAACGCGGCTCCATGTCGCGGAGTTTCTTCAGCAGCGGCACGGAGGCCGCGACGGGGATCTCGGTAGCGATGGTGCGGTACTTGGTCCGCACCTGTGGCACTTTTTCGGGAACAAGGGGGAACTCTTTGGTTGCCACGTCTGTTGGCCTCGTCTCTATTCGTACTGGCGGAACCTTACGGCGGCGGGGGGGCCGTAGTCTATGAGGACTTCCCTGCCGCCGGCGAGGATGGACTTGCGGCCGGCCTCGATGACCAGTTCGTTGTAACTGCTGTTGGCGGGGGTGGCCAGGATGCCCTCGCGGTCGTAGCGGCGGATGAGTTGGCGGCGTTTTCGGATTGCGCCGGCCGCCGCCACCCTGCGGCAAGCATTGATGATGTATTCCACGCTGCGGTGGCCGTATCCGGCCGGCGTAAGGACGCCGCCGCCCTGGTCGAGCAACTGGTAGTAGTCGGGGTTCGGCTCGGCGTAGGCGGTGTCGCCCGGCTCCTGGCCGGCCCGCTGGAAACTGTATTTCACGCCGCGGAACTGGTCGCTGTGGAACACGAGGCACGCGTCCTTCTTTGCCTGGCACCACAGGGTCATGGCCTGCGAGTTGCCGCCGGCGGCGGCGTTGGGGTATCCGATGGCGTTGGCCACGCTCAGGCACCCTCCGCCTTCCCACAGGATGCGTGCGTCGGTCCACAGGAAGCCTTCGTTGCCGTTGGGGTAGCGGTCGCGGATGCCGTGGACGCTCACGCTGACGGGCCGCAGGCCGGTGATGAAGGCCACGAGGTCCACGTAGTGGCAGCCGACGTAGGTGAACATGTCGCTATTTTCGCAGGTGCACCAGTTCTGGAAGTTCGAGCGGCGGTAATACCACTTCTCGTGGAGGTGCGCCTGGCCCAGGCGGAACCGGCCGAGGAGTCCGGCCCGGTAGTTGCGCCGGGCCATCAGGCTGCGGTGGTCGAAGCGCTTGTGGTACTCCACGCCGACCAGCAGGCCGCGCTCGTACGCCGCCCGGGCGATCTCCTGCGCCTGGTCGTGCTTCAGCACGAGCGGTTTGACGGAGCAGACGTGCAGGCCGTTTGCAAGGGCCTCCATGACTACCGGAAAATGCTGGTGGTCCGGCACGGCGACCACCGCGATGCTTCCGCGCGGGGCCGACGCCAGCACCCGCTTGTAGAGGTCCGGGAAGGGCCTGTCGGGCGGCGCCCGGGCGGGGTCGGGATGGGCCTTGAACGACTGGCCGGGGAAGCCGCGGCGGAGGGTCGCATCGGCGCGAAGTTCCGCCAGGGGCGCGGCCGCAAGGGCGCAGACGTGGATTTCGCCGACGACGCCCTCGCGCTGGAGATGGTAGATCGTCGGCAGGAGTTGGACGCGCGTGATCATCCCGCCGCCGACGATGGTCACCTGCGGGGCGCTCCTGATGGCTGCCATGGCCCGGCCTCCGGTCAAATCAGTGTCTTGGGGCCTCGTAACTTGTGGGGCTGCGCAACATGGCCTGCGTGCGGCTGCGAATTTCATTGGCGACGGGCGCTGTCCGGGGGTCGACCAGCATCGCCAGGGCGGCCTTCTGGCGGAGGATTTTCACGGCTACTCGGCACTCGCCCACGAGGTCGTCCTGTGCGCCGCCGATCTTCACGAAGCCGGCGGTGATCTTCTTGCACCTGTCGGCGGCGTCGTCGCCCTCGTAGCCGACGAGCGTCGTGCGGAACTCCTCGACAAGTTGGGCGGCGTACTGGGGCGTCTGGATGGCATCGGATTTCTTCTCCACGGCGGCGTCGATCCTGCGCGTCAGCGTCTCCATTTCGGAGAGGAAGGGGGCCAGTTCCGGGCGGGCCTTCTTCTGCTCCTGGAGGTATGCGAGCGTCCGGCGGCCGAAGGTCACGTAGCCTTCGATTCTCGTGCGGATGTGCTGGATGAACGCCAGCACGTCGGCCAGGGCCTGCTCGACCTCGGCCTTCTTCTCCTTCTGCTGCCTGCCTGTGTAGATGGTGTTCAGCGCGGTCCGCACGGCGCAGGTCGGGATGCCCTCGGCTTTCTTCTTCTGCCCCTCGACGTCCAGGACGTACTCGCACGGCCCGACGCCCAGGGTCGCCCGCACGATGTCCGTGAAGGTGAACGTCTCCAGGGGGGTGGCGCCCACGCGGTTGATGGGGTACACCAGGGCCGGTCCCTGGAACTTGCCGGGTTTCTTGAGGGGCTGAAGGAACCCGCGGCCGTCTTTCTCGATCCAGCAGGGGTACTGAAACGTGCTGAGCACCGTCGTCCACCGCTTGCGGTCGGGCTTCATCCAGTCGGGCGTGCCGTAGGAGTCGGACTGGCCGAACCAGTCGGGCTTGACGTAGGAGCCGTCGGGCTGCTGGATGAGCATCTCCCAACTGTCCGTCAGGCCGTCGTCCTGGCGCCAGTCGGTGCGCCACTGAGCGGCAAAGGGCGCCTTCCATTCCAGGGGGATGATGCGGTCGGCGTCGGCCTTGCTTACGTCGCGGGAGTGCCACATGCCCGGGCCTTCCAGCAAGGCCACGGAGACGGCGCCCGCGGCTGCGTAGGGGATTTCGGATGCCTGGATGGCCCTGGTCTTGTCGCGGCCCGCGAGGGAGACGCGGATGTCTTCGTCCCGCCGGGTCCAGACGGCCAGGACGATGGCCTCGCCGCGGCCGACCATGTGCATCAGGAAGTTCTCGCCTGGCAACTCGGCCCTGTCCACGGGCAACTCGGCCGCATCGACCACGATGTCGTCGGCGAAGAAGTCCGGCAGGACGGCCAGGCGGCAGGGCGCTTCCAGGCGCAGCCGCTGCACTCCGCGGCGGGGCTCGGTCCTGACGAACACCTGCCCGGGCTGGAGTGTGAATCGGACGACGGCCTCGCCGCCGCCGGGCATCTTGAAGGCGGCATCCACCGCGGTCTCGGCGGCGGTGAGGGCCGCGATGGCGACCGAGGCCGGCCCCGCAGCCGCTGCGTTGTCGGTCATCGGCGCCAGGACGGCCCGCAGGACCGGCCCTTCCGCCGCGTTGGCGTAGAGTTCCGCGCCCGGGCCGCTCCGGCGGAATACGACCGTGATGCGGTCGTTGGCGAGGACGGCGTCGCCCTTGAACGTGTGGGCCGTGCGGCCTTCCGGCAGTTTGCCCCAACCGGTCTTGTCGGCGATGGCGCGGGCCGACAGAGGAGCCGGCGAAGAGGCGCCTGTGTCGAAGACTTCCACCGTCGGCGCACGTTGCTCAGCCGCGCTGGGGCGGTCGAGTGCGCCCGCCGCGACAAGGAGCGCGGCAAGCGAGAACAGGACGAGCCGCATGGCAGACCCTCCGGCAGGCCCTACTTGCCCGCGCCCTGGGCGGCCTTCGCCGAGACAGAGAGTTTGTCGATGACGAGCGTGCAGCCCCAGGTGTAGAAGCCGATGCGGTCGTGGCCCTGGCCCTTGAGCGGCTGGGGGTCGGCGTACCGGAAGATCTCCTGGCCGTCAATCACCATGCGCAGGCGGCCGCCGTCGTTCTCCGCCAGGATCCGGTGCTTCTGTCCGGGCTTGACGAGCGGCTTGTTCTTGACCGTGGAATCGACCGGCTCGTCGTAGCGGTTCAGGTAAGTCAGCGTGTTGGCCTTTCCGCCGAACTGGAAGAGATAGCCGGAGGCGTATCCCGACGTGTCGGCGCTCAAGAACGGGCTGATGTCGGAGATCGGGTCGCCCTTGAGCGAGGCGACGCATTCGAGGCGCACGCTTCCGGGCATCCGCGGCGCAAGGAGCACCAACTGGCCTTCGCCGTCGGCGGGCCCCGTCAGGAGCAGCGCGCCGGCCTCGATCCTGGCCTCGCCGGAGATGACCTGCCAGTCGGGCGGCAGTTTGCCGGTCCCCTTGAAATCACCCGTATAGACGACGGCCCACCCGTCCACCGGCTGGGCCTGCGGCGCGGCCTTCGCGTCGCCCCGGGGCTGTGCGCACCCGGCCAGCATGGCCAGGGTCCCCAGGAGCGCCCCTGCCAGACAAGCAACTCCCGGATTCCTTCTCATGGCAGGCTCCTTTCCTACCAGCGCGCCCGCAGCGCGGACGCGACAAGAATCCCCGCGCTGCCGCACGGTCGAGGGCCTATTCTAAACGACGCCGCGCGATTTGGGAAGAGGATCGCTCCGCCGCCGCCGCATCCTTTTCACCGCAGAGGGCGCAGAGAACCCATAGCGTGCAAAGTGACAAAGGACCAATGACAAATGACAAATCCGTTACCAGAAGCGCACGTCCCGCTGCTCTCCGAACTCCAAGCGCACAGGCCCCAGCAGGCCGGACGGGGCCAGGGGGTCCTTCGCGCCGTACCCTTCAAAAGGCTTGACGGTGCGCTCCGGCGCCTGGAGGAAAATGTTGGTCTTTGTGAAACGCCGGTTCTCGGGAAGGCCGGCGTCGCCGATAAGGCGGTTCACCCACAGGTTGGTTACGTCAATGTTGAGTTCATTGTCTCCCGCCTTGACGGCCCCGGTAAGGTCGGCCGCCCAGGGAGCGGTCCACGCCACGCCCAGGTCCCGGCCGTTGAGGCGGACCCGCGCGACGTTCCTGACCTCGCCCAGGCGCAGATGCACGCGGCCGCCGGCCTGCCCTGCGCTGAGCCGGAACGTTTTTTGATATGTGGCCGTGCCTGAAAAGTGCCGGATTCCCTCGTCCGGGTGCTTGTCCCAGGCGGCGAGTTCCGGCAGTACGGCCGATTCCGGGGCGCCCCAGCCGGGTGCGAAGCGGACCTCCCAGGGACCGGCCAGCGTCACGGGGTCGGGCAGCGCCGCCGCATCCACCGTCACCTGCCTGCCTTCGGAAGTGGCCAGGACGTAGCGGCCGTTCTGCCACAGGCAGACGCGGGCGCCGGCGTCGCTTCGGCCTTCGATGGCGAGGCCCGCCTGCGGCCCGGAAACCGACACGAGGTGCCGCTCGCGGGCGGGCTTGCGGAAGACGACGAAGACGGAGCCGTTTTCCGGCAGGTTGACCGGCACGGCGGTGCGGCCGTCGTCGGTCCTGCGGTAGCAGAGCGCATCGCGGACCGTCCCGGCGGCGGGGTCCCACAGTTCCGGCTCCCGGCCGGCGACGCGGAACGTGCACTCGGCGTCGCCCGTGCCGGACAGGAAGTAGATGTCGAGGTCCGCGGCGCGGCGATGGATGTACTCCCACCCCGGCGGGGCGTCCCGCGGGAAGGCGCAGTCGGGAAGGACGCCCTCGGCCGACAAGGCCTGGTCGATTGGCGCGCCGGCGACGACCTTTCCGCGGCCCATCGGGCGTGAAGACGGCCGGTCGCCGGAATCGCCCCACAATTCGGCGGCGAGGCGGCGGACTTCGTCGTCGCACGCAGGGAAGTCCGCCAGGCCGGGCGCACGCTGGGGCCGGCGCCGGCCCAGCACGACCGTGGCGCCTTCCCTGGCCAGTTGGATGACCTTGCGCAGCGACTGCGGCGGCAGCGCATCGTCTTCCGGGTCGACCACCAGCAGGCGATACTGCATCCCTCCGGGCAGGACCAGCCTGCCGTCTCGAACCGACAATCGCTCCAGCAGCACCTCGGTGTTGACAAGGTCGAACGCGTAGCCGCCGGGGAACCCCGGCAGGAGTTTTGCGGCCTTCGGGCCGCGGTCCCACATCGCGTAGTTCCTGTCGCTGCGGTAACAGCAGGCGTCGGCCACGAAATGGCCTTGCCGCAGGAGCGACTGGCAGCGGGCCAGGTATGCCAGCGGCGCGCCCGCCTGCTCCCACCAGGTGACGTTCGGGTTCAGGTGCGTGCCCGCGAAGTACACGATGCCCGGTTTGCCGAACTCCGGCGGCGAGGCCGAGAAGGTGTGCCAGATGAACCGATTGATGCCGTCGCAGAAGGCGGCGTCGGCGCCCGGCTTGAGGGCCGCCGGATACGCGGACCAGTGCGGCTGCATGTGTGTGAAGGCCTCGGCCGACGCCAGGGGGCGGCCGTAGATGTGCGCAGCCATGGCGGCCTGGCGCGTATTGCCGCGGCCGGCGGCCGGCGTGCCCGGCCACCAGAATTCGCCCTGCGGCATGTCATTGCGGCCCCAGAACGCCAGGGCGTCGGCCTCGGCAAAGAGCGGCGTGTCGCGGCGCCACGGGCCGCCCGACTCGGAGTGCCACTCCAGGCCGGCCCGGCCGCACAGTGCCCCCAGTTTCTCGTAACAGTTGTTCATGAAGCAATTGCTGAGCGCGCGGCTGTAGTCGCGGATGAACCGCTGCGAGACCGCGGCGTCCTTCACGGTCACGCCCGCGAGCACCGGCAGGTACGGCCGCAGAGAATAGCCGTGGAACTCCTCGAACTGCCGGTCGAACCCCCAGGTCCAGGTGGGCATCGCGCCTTCCCAACTGACGCTGTAGAAACGGGTGAGCGTCTTTCCGGCCAGCGGGCCGGCGTCCTCGAGGATCGCTGCCGCGAACCTGTTGAAATACGTCTCCACGGCTGCGGCGTCCAGCATGTCCACGTCGGATTCCGCCCCCTCCGCGAGCGTATAGAGGAAGCGGAAGACCCGCCAGCGTCCGGCCGGCGCATCCCACGCCAGGCGGCCCTGGCCGCCCACCTGGGCCGTCAGGTCGAGGACCTCCGTCGCGGCGACCTGCCCTTGCGGCTTCAGCGCCACCGGCCGCCATTGCCGCGGGTCATTGCCAAGTTGAATCTCGTCCCCTTCCGCCCGCCCCGGCGGGACACTCTCCAGGGGAACCGGCGCTGCTGCATCGAGCGGGCCGCCGATACGCGCCGCAAGGACGGCGACGTCCCACGCCTGCGGCCCGCGGAGGGGCGGGAGAACGCAGGTCACGCGATTCGGCCCTGCCGCGTCAACCGAGGCCCAGGCGAGGCACTTGGGCGCCTGCTCGCCCGTCTTCCAGGGCGCCCGCAGCGCCCCGCCGCAGGTGCTCAGGTTCACGCTCATCTCCAGCCCCAGCCGGCCGGCCTCCGACATGGCGTGCCTGACCATCTCGCGCCACGGGGGACTCATGAACTCCGCGCGCCGAGGCGGGGAAGGGACGTGTTGCTGGCCGTAGGCCGTCACGTCGAACAGCAGGAACCCGCCGAGGCCCTTCTTCTTCATCTCTTCCAGGTCCCGTGTGATCGAGTCCCTGGTGACGTTGGCATTCAGCCACCACCAGTAGGCCCACGGCTTGGCCGAATCGGGCGGCGAGCGGAACGCGATTTCGGCGTCGGCCGCGCCTTGGGCGTCGCGGCTGCCGGCCTGCGCGGCGGCGGCCGCCAGTACCAGGAGGCACGTCGCCGGCAGGCCCCGCACGAGACGGCGTATCATGAACACGATGTGTCTTGCCTCCCCCGCTTGCCTCGGCGGCGACAACTTCCGCGGCCGCCGCTCGAAACCGCGTACGAAACTACGCAATGCGGCCGTAATCGCGAGTGTACTGGGCGCATGCGCGGATCTCATCGAAGAACCGCGGGTACATGCCTACGATCACCCCGTCGGCGGGCTTGATGTGCTCGAAGGCGAAGCGGAACGCCTCCTTGACAGTCTGCTGGCTGGCGCACATCCGGCCGGCGGCCAGGATCTTGAAACCCAGGCAAGGTTGCTTCACCTGGCGGATGACCGCTGTCATGGCCTGCGGGTCCGCGGCGTAAAACGGGTAGCCCACGTGAAGCGTCTCCGATGGCCCGGTCTTCTTCCGCGTAAGGAAGTAGAAACAGGCCATGAACAGGTCAACTTCCCAGCCTTCGTCGGCGATGCGCTTGATGCAATCGGGATTGTGGGCCGATACGCCGGCCAGCACGCCCCGGTCGTGGGCCTCCTTGACGAAATCGTGCACGTCCTGGCTTTTTCCGTCGGCGAAGAGCCTGTCGGTCGCGCCGCCGTGGTGGACCAGGGCGATCGGCTGCGCGCTTTCAATCATCTCGCGGATGGCGGTCCGCCCGGAGCCGAGGCCGATGAAGTGCATCTTCGATCCGCGCTCGCGCACGGCCCGCAGCACTTCGGCCGTCTTCTCGGCGGGGGAGAACTGGTGCGCGCTGATCCCCTCGCGCTCGCAGTCGAGCAGGAACTCCGCGGTTCGCTCCGCGGTGAAGTACTCCTTCATGTGCCGGTCCATGTGAGGGCCAAGATAGGAGTAGCCGCCGATGGGGTTCCAACCGGCCATAAGCCGAGTCACACGGTGCTTGCCGAGCGCGATGGTGGGCAGAGGCGCAGCCGGCGCAGGCGGCGCGGCGGGCGCGGCAGGCGCAGGCGGCGCGGCGGG
>Ga0194125_10009048_pt1 | contig 13908 bp, 18 predicted proteins | sample TA2KigC250mmetaG_FD_148626 | JGI IMG/M metagenome (GOLD analysis project Ga0194125, IMG submission 148626) | Freshwater microbial communities from Lake Tanganyika, Tanzania - TA2015034 Kigoma Deep Cast 250m | ecosystem: Environmental > Aquatic > Freshwater > Lake | place: Tanzania: Lake... | reverse complement strand
CCTTTTATTTTCAGCTAGGTTATAAACCGAATTTTATTATTTTATTGGTTGGGCCTTAAGCGATACGTTGCAATGCGTCTTCTCACCATGTTTGGTGTGCTTATGGCCACCTTATTGCTAACAATTGTACTTGTTGGCTCTAACATGGATGTTATCCTAAAGCAAGGAGTTGCCTTTCAGGTACGAAACGAGATTACTCAAAATCCAGCCGTTGCTAGCAACTTTGCAAGTGCAGACGAATTTGAAAAATTTGTCCAAGAACAAATTGACCAGAGATCTAAGGCATTAGGTCTTGATGCGCCTTGGTATTCGCCTCAAAGGGTTGGATTAACAATATACAAGATCTTGATTTTAGATTTTGGACGTGCGACTTTTCTTACAAGTGATTCTGGCTCTTCGGATGTAAAGGACATCTTGTTAGAAAAAATACCAAAAACTATTCTTCTTTTTACTACCGCAACTATAATAATTTCAATCATAGGGATTTTCCTTGGCTCTCTTGCTAGCAGCAAGATTAATTCAAAAACAGATAGAATAACCTCTACGTTTGCTGTAGTTAGCAGCAGCTTTCCGGTGTGGTGGATTGGGATGATCATGATCTTTGTTTTTGCCTTTGTTTATCATCTATTCCCAGCGCGTGCTACACCATCGGTGTTACCGTCAGATTCTGGATACATAGCTGCGCTTTTGTATCACATGACGCTTCCTTTGATAACAATTGTTTTGATAGGTTTTGGATCGTGGGCATACCTTGTTCGCAATTTTATGATTGGCACTTTGCAAGAAGACTTTGTTATTGCAAAAAAAACTATTGGCATAAATCAGAAAAAGATAGTTTATGGCCATGCGCTAAAAAATGCCGCGCCGCCAATTGTTACTATTTTAGCACTTAGCCTATCAGGTTCGCTTGGAGGTGCAATAATTACAGAAGCAGTTTTTGATTGGCCTGGTATGGGTCGTCTTTACTTTGATGCAATAAGTGTGATGGATCTTCCTGTGATTATTGGTGCAACATATGTTTTGACAATATTTTTCCTTGCAAGCATCTTTGTTGCGGACTTGCTTTATGGGTATTTTGATCCAAGGGTAAAGACGAGTTGATATGAGTACAGCACCACTAAACGAAATTGGCCAAGAGTTTGTAAAAAACAAAATTGGTCTTGCTGGAATTGGCATTTTGGTTGCACTTTTTATTATATCGATTGTAGCTGTTCTCACAATACCGCTTGACACTCTGAAAACATGGAATAATCCAGAAAGTTGGCTAGAGTTTCCAAAAATAGCACTTCCTGCATGGATAAACCTGTTTCTTTCTGAAAAAATTCCAGAGCATCAGATTCTAACAAATTCCAAAGATTCGCACTATAGTGAAGATGAGCTTGCCATATTTTCACAAGAATTTAGCGTTGTTTACGAATTCGATGACTTTCCAAATGACTTTATCTATGAATTTACAGCAAAATATTATGGGGCTCCGCTTTTACAAATATCGGTATTAAGACCTGATGACACGACTATAGAGCTATTATCACGTTCATTGCCATACTCAGAAGCTACAATACATCATGAACGGATATTTTCAACGGATGACACGATAAAAAAGAATATTTTCTTACAGGCTGAAAAGTTTGGTTTTCCTTTAAGTGACATTTCAGCTGAGCAGGTTGTTTTTTCAGAATCAAGTTCACAAAAAGTTCTAAATGGCAGATATGTCTTTTTGATAAGACTTGTTGATGTAAGTTCGGAAAGCGAAATTGTTGATTCTAGCTTGATTTTAGGCGGCAAGGTTTTTGGTTTTGTTGGGACAGATGAGCTCAGACGAGACTTGTCTGTGGGATTATTGTGGGGAACTCCTCTTGCTTTGTTTATTGGCATAGCAGTAGCGATTGGCTCTGTTGTGATGGGGCTATTGTATGGTGTCTATGCAGGATTCATTGGTAAAAAAACGGATGAAACTATGATGCGGTTCAATGATGTGATTTATGCGCTTCCAGCACTACCGTTTTTGATCATATTGGCAGTGACTATTAGCAATAGTATTTTTGTGATGATTGGTTTTCTGATGATTTTTGGCTGGGTAGGAATTGCCAAGGTTTCACGTAGTATGGCATTGCAGATCAAGACAAGACAATATGTCGAGGCCTCAAAAATAATGGGTCAGCGTAGCTCAAAGATAATTCTAAGACATATTTTGCCCCAGCTTTTGCCTTATGCGTTTGCAAGTGTGGCAATTTCTGTGCCTGCTGCAATCACAACAGAAGCAGGTCTTAGTTTTTTGGGTCTTGGAGATCCTAGTTTTCCAACATGGGGTCAGATCCTTCATGATGCAAGCATACATGGTGCTGCTGCACGAGGGCTTTGGTGGTGGGTTATACCTCCAGGGCTCATGATAGCAGTGACAGGTCTAGCGTTTGTGTTTATTGGAAATGCGCTAGATACCATAGTCAATCCAAGGCTTAAACGATAACTATGCTTTTTTTGCAGTTTCTTGTGGTACAGAATCTAAAAGATTGTGTCTTTTAGCGCCAGACATGTGGTGCTCTGCTTCGCATGCCTGACAAATCGAAGAATCATTGTATGTCCTAATACCACATTCACAAGATTTGCACTTGCACTCAACTGGAGTTTTGTGCATTAGTTATTTGAATAATCAAAAAATAATGAATTTAATTCTTTAATATCTCAAAATTTCGTATTAACTCTACTGTAGTGTCATTTAGTTTAACTGTGTATGCTGCCGAGTTTTCGTCTTCTGATGTAGACAAAAGTTCTGCAAATTTTGTCTTGTCTTTTCCACGTTCATAGGTTCCACCGGTCTCCTTTACACATAATGGAAATTTTTGCATCTTGATTTGATTTTTCTTAAGATAGGTTATGAATTTTTTATAATCTTCTGTTTCATACCAATCATAGTTTTTTTCTTCACACGCGGCAATCCAAGCATCAATTGTATTTTGATAAATTGCTTTTTTCCGTAGCTCGTCTAATGTCATAATATGGTTTTAAAAGTCGGCTCTTTTCATCTTTGAGCCACAGCGTGGACATTCTGCACCCTTAAACCTGTTATTACAGGTAAGGCAAACATACTTTACAGTTGGTGTTTGATTTAGTCCAAAAAATCCTCCGCCACCAAAATTACCGTATCCGCGCATTCTACTCATATACCGCCTTCTAAGCATTAATGGGAATGCGATAAAGATTGCAAGTGCTGCTCCCAGTCCATATGGAAATGGAAGTATCATTTGTAGTCCAATACTGACTGCCAAGCTTGCAAAAAGAAATATCAAATACGTTTTGTAATTAAACAAGACAACATCCATCTGCTAAAAAGCCTTATAAATTTTTGTCACATTTTCATATGATTTTTTGTTGTCTAATCAATCACAGTCATGCTAAGTTGGTTTCCATTGCTATCCCATGCAAAAATGTCATCATCATCATATGGTGATTGTACTATCAAAGAAACCAGTCCGAAAAAATTATGCAAATCAGTTAATGATGGTTTTGCAGAACCACATGGGTGAGAATGAACTACGCCGACGTAATCTAGATCAAGTGGCAAAAAGGATTGTGGAAAGCCTGCAAAGGTTGGATCACTATAAGAAAATGGTGGTATGACCAGGCCATCGATTGTAATTTTTCCTTTTTTTGATTTGCCTTTTAATATGAGAATCCCCTCATTTGGATGCTTCATCTTACAGTAAGATAAGATGCTGTCACGTACATCTTTTTTTAGTAAAATATGCCTCTCAAACTTTTCTTTTTTGAATATCACATAGGATGGTTTTTTTAAAAACTAATTAAGTTTAGGTAAAGTTTTGCTTATTTGTTAATATTTTGTATTTTGTACTGGATATTGTTTGTAGTTTGTTCTCGATATCAAAAATAATCTCAGAAATTTTTTGTTTGATTTCAGATAATTCTTTTTCTAGATTCTGAATTTTTGATTCAGCATCCTGTTTATCAGATAAATTCTTTGATGTATCTTTTTCTAGTCTTTCCAGTTTTTCGTTATTAAAGGTATCAAGTTTTTTTCCTGTCTCTTCTTTTTTGTGAGAAAACTCCAATATTTTTGAGACATAGCTATCAAGCAATGAGATCGTCTCGTCAATATTTGCAATAGTTTTTTCACTGTCTTTTACAGAAACTGAACCCCCTTGAACGCTTTTTTTTGCAGCTAGCAAAATGTTAACTATGTTTTCTTTATTGACAGGATCAAGTGCATCAAATGGTTCTGTGACCAATTTCTCAAGAAGATGTTTTTGTGGCTTGTCAAATGAAGACACATATTCATATCTGCTTAATGGTCGTGAAATTTTTGTAAATTGTGTGTTAATTTCGTTTTTGAGTTGGTTTTTTTCGCTTTCTAAATTATCAATTATCTTTTTTGTTTTTAAAAAGTCCAGATATTCTTTTGAAGCCTTTGTTTTCTCAATCTCATTTCTAAGATCCTTTATTCTAATGTCATATTTTTCAACATTTTTTTTAAGCTCAGAAATTCTTGTATCTTTTTCTGCCAAAGTTTTTCGCAATTCATTAATTAATGATATATTTGATAAAACTTTGGAAATATCATTTTGAAGTTTTTGATAAATGTCAACTAGTTCTTGAATTTCAGATTGAACAGACGTCATGGCAGCAAGAATGTCTTTTAATTTTCCAGCATATTTTTTTGCAAATAGATGAATTATTTTTGAATTCTTGCCTAACACATCGCCAATTTTTTTTAAAATTTGTGCAGTTTTTTCATTAAACTCTAAAACACTATCAAATGAGGAGATATCAGAAAATTTGATTTTGCATTCATTTTGAATGGTTGATATGACTTCATCTTTTCCACGTGCAACAATAACCTGCAAACGTTTGTCAAGCTCATCTGCCTTTAGATTATCTTGTTTTAGCTCATTTGTGATTTTGAGAATCTCGTCTGTGTTGGATTCGATTTTTTTCTTAAATGGTTTAACTTCGGCAACAATAGTTTTTGTTCGTACTAAAATAACATCATCTAAAATGCCTTTTACTTCAGATAGTTTGACTTGTTTTTCTTTTTGTGGTTCTATTGTTTCTTGCTCTGTCTTCTTTTTGCCCCATCCAAAAACCATATTGATGGTTTAGTTATAGTAGATTAAATGTGTTAGATGTGTATAGTTTATCAAAAATTTAAAAACTGTTTTTTATGTAGTTTGATATGGCAAATGTAAAAAAATTTCATAGTCGAATTGTAAAGAAGCAAATTCTAATTAATGCCACACATGATAAAGTTTGGAAAAAGATTAGCAATATTGTTGGTTTGCCTGGCTGGATTGATGAAATAAAAAAGGCTACGTATTTATCAAAAATAAAACGCGGTGTTGGTGCCATCCGAAAATTGATTTTTGATGATGGAAATGTAATAGAAGAACATATTGTCATATGGAACCCAAATCATTCCTTTTCATATATTGCAACGACTGGTCTTCCATTACGCGTATATCATGCAACTCTTTCAGTTCAGCCAAAAAATAAAAAATCTGCTTATCTTACATGGTCAACATATCTAAACAGCAAGAAAATGACGGTAAAGCAATTCAATGAATTTATTTTATATTTAGAAGCATTTTATGAAAAATCGCTCCAAAATATCAAATTCCAATTAGAGAATTAACAAGATTAAATACAATAAAACCAAATTTCTTTTGTGAGCGATATTCGTTTTACAATGCTAGGTATTGCATTAATTTTTGCTGGTTTTTTGATTCTGGGAATTTTCGGTGGCCAGTACATGGAGGCATCTATTCAAGCACAAGAATTTGCAGATTGTTTTGATTATAATGAAAATGTGCAGCCTACGTCAATAGACTGCAATGTTGTGTTACAAGACAAGTCAGCCCTCACTGCAGTTATTGTGGCTTTGATTGGAGGCGGAATTGTATCTTTGATAAAAGGAGTTAGAGGAAAATGGGATCAGGATGTAAAGCCGCAAGATATGGTAGGCCCAAGCAATCCAAAATAATCCATAAAACTTGGAAATTATGTTATATTATATTCCCAGAAGCTATGATTCTGGCCAATTACAGCCACATTCTGGGCAAATGCCTCTAAAATTATAACATCATAGCCGTTTTCATTTAATTGATTTGCTGCTGCAAGTCCTGCAATGCCAGCACCAATGACAATTACATCATGATATTCAGATTCTTCTGCTGTTACTAATGTTTGAGTGTAAATTGAGAAAAGAAAAACTGCCGCTATAATCAGAGCTAATTTCAATAGGTCACATTACATTTAGACCTCAAGATAAAGATGATCCTGGCATTACGAAAAGTTAGATAAATTTTATTTTGTATGCGAGTTTTGAGCCGATGCCTTAAGTACTACTGTTTTCTTAAATTAAAATCTGAGAACGTTTGGAGCCAACAGAACAGCCTAAACTAGGCACAAATATCAATTATTTTGTCATAACTGCGATTTTTATCGCAGTTTTAATCTACAGTGTTGGAAATGCGTGGGGCCTTTTACTTGTTGGATTTGCCTTAAACACATTTGGTGATGTGAGATACTACTTTTTTGAGTTATTTGGAATCTTTGATAGATCTGATATTGCTACACCGTTGTGGGTCGCAGGCACATGGTTGTGTGCTATGCACTTTACAAACACAGAGATGTATAATATTTTATGAAAAATGACAGGTATAGTATTTCTAATCTGTGTGTGAGTTGTAAAAAGTTATCATGTTGTACTGACTTTTTCCCACCCTTACTTTACCCAAGTGATCTAGCCAGATTAAAAAATGTAGGTAAATCAGAAAATGAGTTCCTAAAAAATATCAAAATAAATGGCGATATTATAAAGACGATTAAGAAAAAAGAAAATTCCACAGCATGTGTGTTTTGGGATGAGGGCAAGAGATCATGTGGAATATACAATAACAGGCCTTTTGACTGCAAAATGTTCCCATTTGATATTGTATGGACAAATAATGAATATCATTGGATAGTGTATTCCTGTAATCCAGACAGCGACTGGGCATGGACGGAAGAATATTTGAGGAAACTGGAATCCGATCCGCAGTTTGATGAGATGATGAAAAACGGTGCAGCCATTAGAGTTACCTCGGAAAATGCCGAATGTCTTGCAAATATTGATGAACCACCATATGCAGTATTGCGTAAAATAAACTGGAAAGAGGATAGCGCCTGAAGATCTAGTTTTTTAAAATATTCTAATTTAGTTAAATCATTGAAAATTCTTGTTACAGGCGCATCGGGGTTTATCGGATCAAGGTTAGCTACCAAGCTATCTGAGAATGGACATACAGTAACAGGTTTAATTCATGAACATGACATCAATCTGGCAATTCAAAAACACCAAGTGGATCTTGCAAATTCAAATTTCTCGATTCCAAACGAACCCTATGATGTTGTCTTTCACTTGGCTGCAGTTACCCCAATGGAAAAAGACAAAAACGCAGTCAAAAAAGTCAATTACGATGGAACTGTAAATCTTTACAATTATCTAAAGAATAAAGCAAAATTTATTGTCTATGCATCTGGGCTTGGAGTCTTTGGAGATCCTGGAAATATAGTTGATGAAACCACACCTTTAAGACCACATACCTATTATGCACAGGTAAGACTAGATGCCCAGCGATTCTTGGAAAAAAACTGTAAAGAAAACTCAACTCCACTTACCGTTACATATTTTGGCGAAGTATATGGGAATGGCGGATGGTTTGTATCACAAATAATTCAAAGACTACAAAAGGGACGATTCAAGATTCCAAAGTCAGGCGAGTATTACCGAAGCTTTGTCCATGTGGATGATGTAGTCAATGCGCTAGTTGCAATAGCTGAAAAAAATGCAATAAATGAAACTTTTGTTATTACAGATTCAAATCCTGTTTTGTTTAAAGAGTTTATCAATTATACCTGTGATTTGCTTTGCGTTGAACATCCAGGAAACATACCGACAATTCTTGCCAAGGCGGTCATGGGTGGAGATTTTGTAAGACTTTTGACAACATCGATTCGAGCATCAAACGCAAAGATTGCAAATATGATTCAATTTAGATATCCATCATATAAGGAAGGCGTAAAGGCAGTAATGTCTCAAGTATAGTTTTCCAAATTTTTAAAATCGCTTTAAATTGTATGAGTTTAATTCTAACGTGTTGATGATAGAATCACCAAAAAAATTAGTTCCAAAATTTTTTGAAAAAACTGCCAAATCTTATGATAAAGTTGTTTTCTGGACTACATTTGGAAAAGATAATTATTGGAAAAAAGAAATTCTCAAAAAAATCTCATCCGTAAATACAGTTTTAGATTTGGCATGCGGAACAGGTATACTTACAAGGTTAATTGCAGATGCCAATCCCAATGCAAAAATAATTGGTGTTGATATTATGCAAAATTATCTTGATGTGGCAAAAACAAATTCTCAAAACTATGACAATATGGCATTCCTAAATCAAGATGCCGAAAAACTAGATATTGATTCAAAATTTGACTGTATTACAGCATCTTATCTTCCAAAATACTGCAATGCTGAAACATTGATAAAAACATGCACTAAACATCTAGAAAATAATGGAAAAATAATCTTTCATGATTTTACATATCCAAAAAATAAGTTTGCACAGAGTCTTTTTGGTCTATATTTTGTTGTGTTGAATGCGATAGGAATTTTTAGTCCAAGTTGGAAAGAGGTTTTTAGCGATCTTCCAAAATTATTAAGATCAACTACTTGGCTAGATGATTATGAAAAAGCTATGATGGATAATGGTCTTAAAACAGAAAAAAAACTTTTGACTTTTGGCTCATCTGCTATTCTTGTTGGCAAGAATATTAGCTAACAATATCTCTTCTGAAACATAAAACAACACAGTGCTATTAGCGATAATCTCGTAATTTCTTTTTACCGTACCGTCTGAACCAGATTCAAAGGAAATAATGTTTCTTAGTGCAGCGATATTATTTTGCGTAAGAATTGAACCGATGCCTTTATTTTTTCTTAACAGTTCAGATAGAATTTGTTCAGAAAGTTTTGATGAATCAAATGAAACGGTAGCACGAATTACTGGCAAATTGTTTGCTGTAATTACTACTTTACGTACAAAATTTGTTCCAGAGATGCGATTTTGTTCTACTACCTCTAATTGAACATCACCTTGCAATTTTTGCTTAAGAAATGTCTCTATCTGCCCTACTGGTACATCAAGTAGGCTATTAACAAAGGAATCTTGCATTACAATTAATTCTATAATGTATAATTCAGTTAAACATATCTTAAAATAAAAAATAAGACTGTGCCAATCATTACTCCTATGCTTATAATTTTTAATGTGATTTCTTTTTTCTTTATTTTAGTATAGTCTGTAGAATCTTTTTTAAGAGCTTTGTATTGCCGAGAAGTTTTTATCAAAATATAGCTCAAAATCCCAGCTAGTGCTGCAGGTATACTGCTTTCAAATGAAATAGAGTTTGTTTGAATTGCAGATCCTGCAAGCACAGGCAATACACCCCACGAAATTACAAATGAAGTGTTGTTATGCAGTTTTCCGCCAAATAATTCCAAATTATATGCAAACAAAAAAAATCCTTCAATGATGCCAAGGGGGATTAAAAGTGATGAATCTAAAAGTGCATAGTACAGACCAATTATACACGCCAATCCAAGTGAGGTTAATGAAACAATCCATAGTTTTTTGGTTGGCAGTGCCCCCCACGGTTTTGTTCTGCTTCCAATTGCGTCAAGAAAGTGAGCAGATACTCCTGTAGCTAAAAAATAAAGAAGACAAATGGCAACTAGTCTTTCTAAAGTAAAGTTACCTACCAAGGATCCCCAAGCAGCAAATGAGACTACCATCCCAGTGTATGGCAAAAAGAGTATTCCTATGCCAATCCTAAAGTTTCTTGGACCAAATTTAGGTACGAACCATTCAGTGGTTCTGTCTTTTTGCAATACTAGTAATTGTCTTTGTGGTTTATAATATCGACACCAGAATTACTGATAAGAAAATTTTACTTATTTTGGTATCATTATAGTAAAAATTGTAGGATTGTTTCTAAAAGTTATTTTACCTTTATGCTGCTCAATTATGTTCTTACATGTCTTTAGGTCCAAGCCAGTTCCGTATTCTTTTGTTGTAAAGAGAGGCTCAAATATTTTATCCATCATGTTTTCAGGGATTCCATTCCCAGTATCTTCAATCTCGATTACGTTATGACCATCTTTATCCATGGCTCTGATGTTTATTGTGCCATGATAATTCATCGCTTGTACTCCATTTACTATCAGGTTAGAAAAAACACGTTTTAGTTTGTTCATATCGCATTTTATTGTCATGTCATTTTTTGGCAAGTTTATTTTAATGGTAGATGGTACAAAAATTTCCTTAACTATTTGATTTAAGATCTCTGCAAGTGATTCCAGAATTTCCAATAGCTTTGCTTGTATTTGCATCTACTATCGGCATGTTAGTTATTTTTACCGCAAAAATACAAAAAATTCAAAGCGCCAGGTAAGGGATTCGAACCCCTGAGCGCTTGCGCACAGCCGTTTTCGAGACGGCCGCCGTTCCACTTGGCTAACCTGGCAATAAATTTTAGAAATTTCTCCCTAATATAGCAAGCCAAACAAATAGCAAAAACAAAAAACCAAGCAAACTCTACCTTTTGTGTGGGACTAGATCTTAAACCAATATTGCAACGCGAAAAAACAAAGTTAGAGTCATTTACATCTAAAGTAATTGCAATTGATGCATACAATGCAATTTATCAATTTCTTGCAATAATTCGTGGACCTGATGGTCAACATTTAACAGATTCAAATGGAAGAGTTACTAGTCATCTAAGCGGGCTTTTTTATAGAAACATCAATTTTTTATCGCTTGGAATAAAACCAATCTATGTTTTTGATGGAAAACCCCCTTCATTAAAATCAGCAGAGATTGAAAGGCGAAGACAGATAAAAAAAGAAGCCACAATAAAATATGAAAGAGCGATTACAGAAGGAAATCTCGAAGAAGCAAGAAAATTTGCACAGCAAACAACTGCGATGCGAGATGGGATGGTTGATGAATCAAAGCATCTTTTGGATCTTTTTGGAATTCCGCATATACAGGCACCTGGAGAGGGAGAAGCCACTGCAGCGCATCTTACTATATCGGGAAAGGCGCATGCTACAGCAAGTCAAGATTTTGATTCCATACTTTTTGGTGCAAAAAAACTTGTAAGAAACTTTACAAACAGCGGCAGGCGAAAACTGCCAAACAGAAATACCTACATTGACATTGAACCTGAAATAATAGACCTGCAAAAAAATCTTGATGAGTTAAAAATTACAAGAGAGCAGATTGTAGACATTGGAATTTTGATTGGAACTGATTTTAATCCAGATGGTTTTGAGCGAATTGGTCCAAAAACTGCATTAAAGATGATAAAAGAGCATGGCAAATTAGAAGACATACCACAAATCCAAGATCAATTAAACAAGATAGATTATAAACAAATTCGTAAAATTTTCCTAAAATCTGAAGTTGTGCAAGTAAAAGACATTGTTTTCAAAGATGTTGATTCTGGGTCTATCATTAATTACCTAGTAAAAGAGAGAAGTTTTTCCCAAGAAAGAGTAGAGACTGCATTAAACAGGCTAAAAAAAACCATTGAAAAGAAAAGCCAGACATTAGAGCAATGGTTTTAGAAAAAAGAAATAGAAAACAGCTATTCCAGTTTTTCTAGTCTATCTAAAAGTGAGACTATTCTCTCAATAGATTTGACAAGTTCTTGTTGTACTTTAGGATCTGATTCAGATGCAAGCTGCTCTGATAGAGAATCTAGTTTTTCTTCTAGTCTTTTTATGGTGGCATCTCTTGGACTCTCGATTTTAATGTCAGGGTTTTTTTGAATTTCTGCAGAGACAAAAGTTATTGTGCTTTCTACAGAATCGGGATTGGCTTTTGCAAGTAGTGCATCTGCATCTATATATTCACATCCATAGCATACTGCCTCATCTTTGTCATTTTCGTATCGTACAAGCTTGCCATATTCATCAAAAATCTTTTGTATTCTTTGGTCTGCAAATCCGTGTTTGACATTAAGATCCTGTACAATCTTTACCATTTGTACTCGTGTCAATGATGCATATTTGATGTATTCAGCCTGAGCTTCCTCATATGTTGCACCGTCTGCTAGAGCAAGTTGTTTTGCTATACGTGCAATTTTGATCTTTTCATCCATATAGTTAAACTGGTCCCAATACAGATCATGAAAAACTGGATCTACATTTGAAACAAATTTTGCAAAAGAGTTTCTTGGCGTGTAAGACTCGTAATCTTTATCCATTCTTTTAAGTTCAGCCTCAAGACGTTCCTTTACAATCTTTCGTTGTTCTTCAACTAGCTTTTGTTGTTCTGTTAGAATTGGTTTTCCTGCCATTAGTTCAGCCATTATTCTTTTTGATTCTTCGATTTTTTGCAAGATTTGCTGCGCTACAGGATTATTTTTTATTTCATCGCCTTCAATTACAGTAAACTCTGAAACTTGTTCTTGGCCAAATGCGTCAGATACAGCAAAGATTGTTGCAAATAATGTTAATACGGTTACAATAGCCGTTATGACACTTGATTTACCCTCATTGTCGGCCAGCAATGTTTTTGGGGTGCCAAGCAATACTATATAAGAAATCCTCATAATTCGTATGTCACTAGTAAAGGTATCTTTTCATATAGTTATCTTTCTTAAGATCGCAGATTGCAGGAGTGGACTAGATGATGCATTTGTTGGAGGACAATAGTTAGTGATTGAAAATGAATGATGATGATAAAAAATTACTAGGCGAAATGATAAAGGCCAATGTAAAAAAGACAACTAGAAAAAACTATTTGATTATGGTTTTAGCTATAATTGGAATTGCAGTAACAGTTGGAACCTATCCAATAATTTTGATTAATTTAGGAATTGTAAAGATGTATGACTATAATACAGTGCCGTCAGAATTTTTTATAAACGATCTTAAAGTAGAAAGCACCGATCAGACTGCCTTACCGCTGTCTTCATGGTTTTTAGTAAAAGGAGATACTTTACGAATTAATATTGTAAATGGTGATGAGTATCCTGAGAAAAATTCCATCGTAAGAAAAGTAATTTATTCTAACCAAATAGTATCAAATGATGTTGGCATAATTGGTAAAAGTGAAAAAGTATACTATCTTGGTTGGCAAAATGCATTAGAAACTGCAGCTATACAAGATACAGCAAGACATATTCCACAAAAGTTTCAAATCATTAGTTCAGAAAAAGGCGAAGGCGATATTACGATCACATTTTCGCCGCTACGAAATTGAGATGGCAAACTAGGATCCACAAAAATACTAGTTGATAATTTTCGAAACGAGATATTAAAGGCACACATTAGAGTTTACCAAGCCAACGAGATTTCTGATCAAACACTTGAAGCAGTAATAAGACATGAGCTTGGTCATGCCCTTGGACTACCTCACGCAATGTCATCAAAGGACTTGATGAATTCTAGCTTTTCAGTTGAAAATGCCTACATTTCAGAATGTGACATAAATGGGATCGTAACATTATACAATGAAGAAAATCTGCATCCATTTGTGTGTAAAAACCAAACTTAATTATTTTTTATTGTAGATTTTAATTCATTTAGCGCATCTTGGACCTCGCTTACTGCCGCACCATCCTCAAGAGTGCTTACATCGCCAATATTGTCATTATTTGCGATTGCTTTTAAGAGACGTCGCATTATCTTACCGCTACGTGTCTTTGGCAGCCTTGTCACAAAGTGAATCTGTTCAGGTGTGGCTATAGCGCCAACACTTGAGCGAACTACCTCAATTATCTCCTTTTTTAATAGGTCAAAGGGTTTCTTTATGCCCTCTTTTAGCACAACAAATGCGATTATAG
>Ga0194125_10009044_pt1 | contig 13912 bp, 8 predicted proteins | sample TA2KigC250mmetaG_FD_148626 | JGI IMG/M metagenome (GOLD analysis project Ga0194125, IMG submission 148626) | Freshwater microbial communities from Lake Tanganyika, Tanzania - TA2015034 Kigoma Deep Cast 250m | ecosystem: Environmental > Aquatic > Freshwater > Lake | place: Tanzania: Lake... | reverse complement strand
CCCGCCGGCCGGGCTGACGATGACCGTGACGTTGAAGTCGGCCGGGTTCATGGTCACTCCGGCGTAGCAGGCCCCGCCGGCCTCGGCGACGACTTCTTCGACGAGCAGGCGCTCGACGTCGTAGCCCCGGACCTTGCGGCCGAGCATCTGCGCGGCCGCGGCCGCGGCTTCGGCGGCGCCTGTCGCCTTGCGGATGCCGCCGGCCTTGCCCCGGCCGCCGATGAGGACCAGCGACTTGAGCATGACCGGGCCGGCGAGGTCTTCGCGGCCGGAGAGCTCCTCGGCCCGCGACACGACGCCCAGGGGCTTGGGAATGGGGATGCCTTCGGCGGCGAACAGCCGCTTGGCTTCGTTCTCGTAGAGTCGCATAAGCTCCTTACCCTTCTCCGAGCAGTCCGCCCCGCTTGTAGATCGCCGTCTGGGTCTCCGAGAACGGCGCGACGCGCAGGACCTCGCCGGTCGTGTGGCGCGTGACCTCGCCGGTCGTGAAGTCGACGGTGATCTCCTCGCCGCTGCGCAGCCCGGCAGCGATGAGGTCGCCGGCGAGAATGGGCAGGGCGGCGTTGACGGCGTTGCGCTCGTAGATGGCCCCGAAGGACCGGGCGATGACGGCCGCGACGCCGAGGCTCTTGAAGCAGTCGACCGCCTGCTGGCGCGACGACCCGGCCCCGAAGTTCGAGCCGGTGACGACGATGTCGCCCGGCCCGGCCTTGGCCGCGAAGTCCTCCCAGCCCGGCAGGTTGCCGAAAGTATGCCGGCCCATCTGGGCGATGTCGGTGATGGCCAGGTGGCGGTTGTGGAAGATCATGTCGGTGTCGATGTTGTCCTTGTCGACGACCCAAACCCGGCCGCGGACGGCGGTCGGTTTTCCGCCGGCCGCTTTGGCCGTTGCGGCATCCGGCTTGGCGCCGGCTTGGGCTTTGGCCGCGGGCTTGGCGAAGGTCACGGGCGCCGCCGGGATGGTGTCGGCGGTGACGATGATCCCGGCCACGGCCGAGGCCGCGGCCGTCGCCGGAGAGGCCAGCCAGACGCTGCCCTTGCCCTGCTTGCCGGCGAAATTGCGGTTGCCGGTGCTGACCGTGACCTCGCCCGGGCCGTTCTGGCCGATCTGGCCCTCGGCGCATCCGGCGCAGCCCGGGTTGCCGAGAAGGGCCCCGGACTCGAGGAAGATATCGACGAGGCCCTGGTCGAGGGCCCGCTTCCAGACTTGGCGCGTGGCCGGGACGATCTTGAGGACGACACCGGGGGCCACCCGTCGCCCCTTGAGGATGGCCGCCGCCTCGGCCAGGTCCTCGAACCGGCCGTTGGTGCACGAGCCGATGAACGCCGAGTCGATCTTCGCGCCGGCGACCTCGCGGACCTCGACGACATCCTCGGGATGCCCGGGCCGCGAGATGAGGGGCACGAGGCTCGAGACGTCGATCTCGACCGTCCGGCCGTAGACGGCGTCGGAGTCGGCGTAAAGGGCCTCATAGGTTTTGCCGAGCTTGTCGAAATGATCGAGAACGGCCCTGTTCGGAGGGAAGAGCAGGATAATGGCCCCCATCTCGGTGGCCATCGAGGCGACCGTGATCCGGCCGGCTAGGTCCAGGTCGTCCACCGCCTCGCCGTAAAGCTCCGCGCTCATCCCCAGAAGCCCCGCCGCTCCGAACTCGCGGAGAAGCCTCAGGGCGATATCCTTGGGCGTCGCTCCGGCGGGAAGTTTTCCTTTGAGGACGATCTTGACCGACTCGGGGACCTTGAACCAGACCCGGCCGAAGGCCCAGGCGGCGGCGATGTCCTGGTCGCCCATGCCCTGGCCGAAGGCCCCGACGGCCCCCAGGATGTTGGCGTGGGAATCGGTCGAGACGAGCGTGCCGCCCGGCGCGACCAGCCCTTCCTCGATGGCGAGGTGGGTGCCGATCCCGGCGGTGACGTCGAACAGGCCGACCCCGCGCTCGCGGGCGAACATCCGGCAGACGTGTTGGTTGGCGGCGTACTTCTGGTCGGACCCGCCGGGATTGCAGTCGAAGGTGAAGAAGGTCTTGGAGACGTCCTCGACCGGAAGATCGCGGTCGCGGATGTTCTTGACGACGTTGGCCCCGCCGAAGTCCCGGGCCACCCGGGCGTCGATGCCGACGTCGACGATCTCGCCGGGCCGGACCGCACGGCCGGCGTGGCGGGAGAGGATCTTCTCGATCAGGGTCCGGCTCATTCGATCAGCATCCCTTTCTGCTTCATGACCAGGGGATCGAAGGTCGCGAAGTCGGCCTGATGGATGAGGACTGTTTCGACGACCTTCGGACTGCCCTCTCCTTCCTTGGCGTGGCAGGCGATGATGTTGATGATGTCGCCGGGCAAGCCGCATTCGGCCGCCAGGATGGCCCCGGAGACGGGATGGCGGGAGTACTTCCCGGCCAGGCTCTTGCGGAATCCGCCGCGGCCGTCGGGCTCGATCTCGAGGAGCTTTCCGACGTCGTGGAGCAGTCCCCCGGCGTAGAGGCGGTCGAAGTCGATGGCATAGGGAAGCTCCGCGTAGGCTTCGGCCTGGGCCCGGCCCAGGGCGGCCGCCCCTTCGGTGACGGCGATGGTGTGCTCGATGAAGCTGATGCCGCGGGTCTCCGCGAGCAAGGTGAAAGGCATCTTCACGAGGTCTTCCGCCGACCTCCACCCGCCCCGCTCAGAGGCCAGGACGAAGGCCTTGACGACCTTGGCCCGCAGCCCCTCGTTCCCGATCCGCGCGAGCTGCTTGGCGAACAGTTTTTCGATGTCCTTCTCGGTGATCATGGTCTTTCTCCTGGGATCCGGCCCGCGCGAGAGATCCCCCGCGGCCCCCGGAAACAGGACCCAAGATAACATCGGACCGGGACAAATTCAAGCCGTGGGACATGTACCGTAGGTACGTGTCCCCCAGGCTTTCCTGTCCCCCAGGCTTTCCGTGTCTCGCGGGTACGTGTCCCCGTCACTCGCGTCCTGGCTTGACATGGACGAAGGGGGTGGATGAGACTGGACCTAACAAGATAGGAGGTGCGGCATGATGGAAGGGATCGTCATCGAGCCGTTCCGGGGCGAGTACGAGGCGCTCGAGCGCATGGCCCACGCCTCGTGGCGGGACGAATACGGCCAGGCGTCGTTCCCCAACTTCTACCGTCCCGCCTTCCTCCACTATCTCTTCGACCGCATCCCGGCGGACAAGAAGGACCATCTCATCGGGGCTTACAAGGACGGCGAGTGCATCGCCTTCCTGGCCAACCTGCCGCGGAAGTTCCAATTCCGCGAGCGTGTCTACAACGCCATCTACAGCTGCCTGCTGGTCACCCGCAGAGAACACCTCCGGCAGGGTGTGGCCCTGGCCCTCATACGGGCGGCCGTCGAGGGCAACCGGAAATACGGCTACGACTTCTCGCTGCTGACCCTCGAGACCGGTCACCGCTCGACGAAGATGATGAACAAGTTCCGGGCCGAGGGCTGCAGCATCGAGCGCATCCGCAAGTCCGGGGTCCTGGCCCGCATCCTCGACCTCGGGCGGGTGGCCGCCTCGGAGAACCTCAAGGGCTACGAGAAGGCGGCCGTCCGTCTGATACGCGGGCATCGCCGGCCCAAGCCCGCGCCCGGCGTCTCGCTTCGCGACTTCCGCCCCGCCGATCTCGACGCCTGCCACGCCCTGCTCGACCGCTACCGCGAAACGGCCCCCCTGGCCAGGGTCTGGGACAAGGAGGAGCTGGCCGTCGAGTTGGCCTGGCCGGACGTATCGCGAACCCTAGTCTTGGAAAAGGACGGCCGCGTCCGGGCCATGATCAATTTCATCGTCCACGAGCACCTGGGACACACGATCGAGCGCTGGGCCTGGATCAATCACGTCGCCTTCCACGACCTGTCCACCTCCGAGCGCGCCGCTTTTCTCCGCGCCTACCTCTCGCTGATCAAATCCGAGGGCTTCGTCGGGACCGTCGACTTCACCAAGCGCGGCTGGCCGGCCGGGCCGTTCTACCGGGCCGGCTTCTTCCCCTACCCCCGTTCCGTCAACCTCGTTTCTTGGACCTTCAACCGGGACATCACTCTCACCGGCGTCCCCGTCGTCTACGAGATCCAAGTCTGAGCGCGGTTTGACAGCATCAGGTCGTCCTGATACAAAAGAAGCGGACGTAAAACGATGTCGACCGCCGTCGAACGCTGGATCGAAGAGCAGGAACGCCTGGCCAAGCCGGCCAAGGTCTACTGGATGGACGGCTCGGAGGGCGAGGCCTGGCGGCTGCTCGAGATCGGCATGAGCGAGGAGCGGCTCAACGGTCCCGTCTTCCAGAAGCTCGATCACCAGACCTGGCCGACGGCCTACCTCCACCGCAGCCATCAGACCGACGTCGCCCGGGTCGAGCACCTGACCTTCATCTGCCATCCGAACCGCGAGGACGCCGGGCCCAACAACAACTGGATGGACCCGGTCAAGGCCAAGAAGATCCTGTCGAAGCTCTCGGACGGCTGCATGGCCGGCCGGACGATGTACGTCATCCCCTACATGATGGGCCACCCCGACTCGCCTTACGCCAAGGCCTGCGTCATGGTCACGGACTCGACCTACGTCGCCGTCAGCATGCGCATCATGACCCGGGTCGGCACGCGCATCCTGGACAAGCTCCGCAACCGCGACGACTTCATCAAGGGCTTTCATTCCATCGGCGACCTCAACCCCGATCGCCGCTACATCACCCACTTTCCCCACGAGAGCCTCGTCTGGAGCGTCGGCTCGGGCTACGGCGGCAACGCCCTGCTCGGCAAGAAGTGCGTGGCCCTGCGCATCGCCTCCTACCTCGGTTACAAACAAGGCTGGCTGGCCGAGCACATGGTCATCATGGGCATCGAGGACCACCGCGGCAACACGACCTACATCACGGCCGCCCTGCCGAGCGCCTGCGGCAAGACCAACCTGGCCATGATGGAGTCGGCCCTGCCCGGCTACCGGGTTTGGACGCTCGGCGACGACATCTCCTGGCTCAACATCGGCCCGGACGGCCGGCTGTGGGCCATCAACCCCGAGGCCGGCTACTTCGGCGTCGCCCCGGGCACATCCATGCAGACCAACCCCAACATGATGAAGACCATCCGCCGCGGGGCCTTCAACCCGACCCTGTTCACCAACGTCGCCCTGGACACGGACCGGAACGAGCCGTGGTGGGAAGGCCTCGACGGCGCCCCTCCCGAGAACCTTCTCGACTGGCAGGGCAACCCGTGGAAGCCCGAGGTGGGAACCAAGGCGGCCCACCCCAACTCCCGGTTCACGGCCTCGATCGTCAACTCCCCGATGCTCGACAAGGAGGCCGAAAACCCCAAGGGCGTGCCCATCTCGGCCATCATCTTCGGAGGGCGTCGGACCCGGCTCATCCCCCTCGTCGTCGAGAGCTTCAACTGGTCGCACGGCGTCTTCCTCGGGGCCCGGATGGGCTCGGAGACGACGGCCGCGGCCGCCGGCAAGGTCGGCGTCGTCCGCCGCGACCCGATGGCCATGCTGCCCTTCTGCGGCTACAACATGGCCGACTACTGGCGGCACTATCTCAACATCGGCCACCGCATGTCGCGGCCGCCCAAGATCTTCTCGGTCAACTGGTTCCGGGCCGACGAGAACGGCAAGTTCCTCTGGCCGGGATTCGGGGAGAACATCCGGGTCCTCAAATGGATCATCGACCGGGTCAACGGCGCCGTCCCGGCCCGCGAGACCGCGGCCGGCCTCGTGCCCCGGGTCGAGGACCTCGACATGACCGGCCTCGACATGCCCAAGGACCGGCTGGAGAAGCTGTTCGCCGTCGACATGAAGGACTGGAAGAGCGAGGCCGACGAAGTCCGGTCCTTCCTCAAGCCCTACCGCGGCCGCCTGCCGGGCGAGATCCGCGAGCAGGCCGAGAAGCTCGAGCGCCAGGCCCGCTGAGTCTCATTCGATCCGGTCCCGCGGCCATGCCGCTCGGGCCTGAGCCCCCCGCTCATCAGTCCTCGAGGATGACGGCGACGGAGAAATTGACGCTGAAGCCCGCGCCGGTCTCCTGGCTCAGCACGGATATGCCCGCCTTTCGCAGGGCCTTGTCCCCGACGGCTTTGCGGATCCCGTCCGGGACCCGGCCCAAGTCCTGGGTGTTGTAGAACCAGGTCGCCAGGTAGGTCCCCCGGGGCGGGCCCTGAGGGCCCCTTTGGAGGCGCAGCAGGTTGGACACCTCGGCCTGGCGGCAGAGGCCCGCGTCGAGCTCGAGCGGCTGACAACCGATGGCGGCCCGGACGCCGTTGAGCGCGTCGAGGACGGCCTGGCGCCGTCCGGCGACGCTCATATCAAGGGCCTGGTCCCCCGGGATAAGAAAGACGCAGACGACATAGGCCCCGCCGGGGAATTCGGATGTCCGTCCGAACCAGGACCCCGCGCCGACGAACCGGAAGCCTTTCGTTTCGATGGTTCGGGCCGTGGCCAGCAGCGCGTCGAGGTCACCGCCGCTGATGAACCGTGCGGATGCCGCTCCGTACGCCGGGGGGATCGGCGGCAACTCCAGGCCTGCCCCCTTGAACAGCGCGAAATCCTTGGCCGCCGCATGGACGTCCTCGATCGGGGAAGGCGGAGAAACGCCCCGCTCGCGGGCGGCTTCGGCGACGGCCCCGAGGATCCGTTCCCGGACCTTCTGTTCATCACTGACCATCAGGCTTCGGATGAAATCCTGGGTCGCGTAATAGGCCCCGTCGCTTCCCCGAAGGATGGCCATGCCCGCCTGGTCGAAGGCCGGATCAAGGATGGCCTGCCGATGTTCGAGGCTCCTCATCAAGGATTCGTGGATGAGCTCCGGGTCGAAGGAGTCGCTCCGGGCGACGTTCTCGGCGTTGGCGACGAAAAGAACGCCGGCCTTCCGCAGGCGCTCCGTGAGCGTCTCGGCCGTGGCCGAGAAGTGGGTCAGGAGCCCGAGCCTGGCCATATCCTGGCTCTGCCTGCGGGCCAGCTCGTAGAGCGCGGGGTCCGGGCTCAGGGCCGGGATGCCGCGGGACGCGCGCTCCTTGTTGACGGCCTCGAAAAGGCGCCGCTCCAACTCTTCGAGCGGCGGTATCTCTTGGGGGCCGGGACGCTCCGGCGGACAGAGGGTGGCCGGAGCGGCGGCCGAAATCGTCAGGACCGCCAGGCTGACGGCCGTTAAAACGCGGGCCACCGGCCTGGCTGTGACCGCGAGAACGACGGTCACGACGGCCATGGTCGGCGTTCGGCGCGAAGCGTTCGGGCTCTTGCGGATCAAAGGTCGTCCCCCCGCCATTATAATCGAACACGGCGGACGCGACTACCGGTGGGGTCCGCGCGCCTTGGGTCTCAGCGGAGGACGTACGAATCGACGATGGACTGATAGACGAGGGCCCGGAACTTACCCTGAGCGTCGCTCCCGCCGGCGGGCATGAGCTGGGTCATGAACACGGCCACGAGCTTCTCGGCCGGGTCGACCCAATACGTCGTGTGATAGGCTCCTCCCCAGCCGAAAGCGCCGGCCGAGCCGGGCTCGCCGTTGCCCCCGAGCGCCTTGGTCACCCAGAAGCCGAGCCCGAAGGCCTGACGGCCGTAGAGCTTTCCGGCGTGGTCGGCGGTCATCAGCTCGACCGACTTCGGGCTGAGGACCTGGACGTTCCCCCACCGGCCGCCGCTCTGGAGCATGAGCAGGAAGCGGGCGTAGTCCTCGGCCGTCGACACCAGGCCGGCCCCGCCCGCGAAGCATTTGCGCGGGCCTTTGACGTAGGCCTGTTCGCGGGGATCGTCGACCGGCGCGGCCTTGCCGTCTTTGCCGAGCCCGTAGACCGCCGCCAGCCGGCCGGCCTTGCCCTCGGGCGGGAAGAAATGGGTGTCCTTCATGTCGAGGGGGGCGGCGATCCTCTTTTGGATGAACTCCGCCAGGCTCAGGCCGGAGACGACCTCGACGAGATGGCCGAGGATGTCGGTGTTGTAGCCGTAGATGAACTTCTCGCCCGGCTGGGCGTCGAACGGCAGCTTGGCCAGCTTCTTCATGAGGTCGCCGACAGGAACGTCCCTGTCCGCCAGGAACCAGCCCTGCAGGCCGGCCGCCTTGTAGAGGTCCTGGGCCGGACCATATCCGTAGGAAATGCCCGCCGTGTGGGTCAGCAGGTCGCGGACGGTGATCGGCCGTGTCGCCGGGACGATCTTGTAGCCGGGCGCTTTCTTGGCCGGGTCGGGTACGGCGACCGTCGTCTCCTTGAACTCCGGGATGTACTTCGAGACCGGGTCGTCGAGCAGGAGCTTGCCTTCCTCGAACAGGATCATGACGGCCACACTCGTGACCGCCTTGGTCTGGGAGGCGACGCGGAACAGGGCGTCGGTCGTCATCGGAGCACTCTTGCGCGGGTCGAGCGTCCCGAAGGCCTGGAGGTGGGCGACTTTGCCGTTGCGGGCGACGAGGGTCACCGCCCCGCCCAGCCGGCCTTCGTCGACGTACCGCCGCATGAGCTCGGAGAGGCGGGCCAGCCGAGGGGTGGACAGGCCGACCATCTCCGGCGTGGCCCGCGGCAGCTCGGCGGCCGCGATCGGCAGCGCCAGGCTCAGGATGAAGAGGCTGATGATGAGATTGCGACGTTTATGGGAGCCCACAACGACCTCCACCGCGAGTTTCTTATTCGTTCTCTACATATATCAGATAGCCCGAGCCGGCGTCAAAACGCGCTGTTATTACTCTCGGAGATGAAGAGCGGAGATGGATGCCGCCCCGACCGAGGGCGACCGCTGACGACAGGGCCGAGAGGATCGCCTGAGGGAGCCTAAAGCGGTGATTCAGACGAAGAGGGGGCCGGACAAGGGCATCCTCGAAGAGGACGGCTCACGATGTCTGAGCCTGCTATCAAGAGGGCTAGTCTGGATCCCGCGAGTTTCGTGAGCCGCCGAGCCCGGCCCCCTCGCAGGCGCCCGGAATCACCGCAGCGACCGAGGGCGATCCTCGAGGCCTATCTGATATACGGCACTCCTCGGGCGGCCATGAGCTTGTTGAGCTCCGGGATGTCGACCTCGACCACGGCCTTGATCGTCGCCTGCAGGGGCTCGAGGAAGGCCTTGAGGTCGTTCATCAGGTCGATGGACGTCTGCGTCGGCCGGCCCATGCCGGCGAACGAGCCGGCGATGCCCGAGACCAGCTCGGCCGTCGTCCCGCCGCGGAAGGCGACCATCAGCGGTTTGCGATAGAAGCCCTGGTCGGGCGGGCTCGTGTAGTAGACCGCCCGGACGCCGTCGACCTTGTCCTTGACCGCTTTGAACTTGGCCGAGAGGGCCGGGTCGGCGGGCTTGAGGCCCGCGATGCGGCCGGCCACCTCGTCGAGCTGCTTGGCCAGGCCGTCCAGCGTCTGGAGGAAGGTCCGGCCCTGCTGGGACAGCTCTCGGGCCTCGCGGGAGTATTTCTGGGCCATCTTGCGGTCTTCCATGGAGATGCCCTGGTCGGGGTCCTCGCGGACGACGAGCGGTTTCTCGTAGGCCTTCCCGTTGACGTCGAGGACGACCTTGTATTCTCCCGGCAGGGTGTAGGGCCCGAACGCGCCCGCGCCGCGGCGCCCGTCGCCGAATCCTTGCTCCGGCATGGCCGGGGTCGCGGCGCCCTCGCGCAGGCTCCAATAGACGCGGTTCAAGCCCGGCTGCTTCGAGGCCATCAGGGTCGCGACCTCGCGGCCGCCCTTGTCGACGATGGACGCCTTGACCCGGGCGTCTTTGGCCGCGGCCGGATTCAAGTAGTAGCTGACGGCCGCGCCGTAAGGCGAGTTCGTGCCGGCGTAGCCGGGATCGCTGTAGTTGTCGACCGTGCTGCGGGTCGAGAAGAGCGTCGCCGGTTTGACGTCGAAGAGCATGGCTTCGGCCTTGACGCCTTCGGCCGCAAGACCCGAGAGCGGCCGGATGTCGTCGATGATCCAGACGCCCCGGCCGTGGGTCCCGATGACGAGGTCGCGGTCGCGCGGGTGGATCTTGATGTCGCGGACGGCCACGGTCGGGAAGCCGTTGCGGTAGGGCACCCAGTTGCGGCCGCCGTTGAGGGTGATGAACAGTCCGAACTCGCTGCCGGCGAACAGGAGGTTCGGGTTGTCGAGGTCCTCGCGGACGGTGTGGAGGTAGCCGTATTCGGGCAGGTCGCCGCGGATCGAGGTCCAGGTCCTGCCGAAGTCCGTGCTCTTGAAGACGTAGGGCCGATAGTCGGCGACCTGGTGGCGGGAGACGGTCAGGTAGACGCCGCCCTCGACGTGATGGGAGGCCTCGATGCGCGTCACCCAGTTGTCGTGGGCGGCGAAGCCCTTGATGTTGGCGGTGACGTTCTCCCAGTTGGCGCCGCCGTCGCGGGTGACCTGGACCTGGCCGTCGTCCGTGCCGACCCAGATCAGGCCCGCCTTGAGCGGCGACTCCGAGAGGGTCAGGATGGTGCAGTGGTTCTCGGCCCCGGTGTTGTCGATGGTCAGCCCTCCGGAGTCCTTGAGCTTTTCCGGGTCGTTGGTCGTCAGATCGGGGCTGGCCTTGGTCCAGGACAGGCCGCGGTCGGTGGACTTGAACAGGAAGTTGCCGCCGAAATAGAGGACGAAGCGGTCGTGAGGCGAGATCAGGATGGGCGAGTTCCAGTTGAAGCGGTAGGGCGGCTCGGCGAGCGGCGGCTCCGGCCGGACGCGCTGCGACTCGCCGGTCTTGAGGTTGTGGCGCTCGATGCCGCCCATCTGGAGGTTGCGGAACATGATCCACCACTCGACGGGGTCGAACTGGGCGTAGTAGCCGTCGCCGCCGCCGGTCGGCACCCAGTAGTGGTTGAGAATGCCGGCCCGCTCGCGGGTGTTGGAGGGGCCCAGCCAGTTGCCGTTGTCCTGGAGGCCGACGTTGACGTAATAGGGGTCGCGCATGTCGAAGCCGACGTTGTAGACCTCGGCCCAGGCCTGGGAGGCTACGGCGTAAGCGCGGACGCCGCCGTCCCAGGAGATGTCGATGCCGCCGTCGTTGCCGCTGATGACGTGGCGGGGGTTGTCGGGGTTGACCCAGACGGCGTGGTGGTCGGGGTGGGCGCCGCGGAAGACCTGCTGGAACGACTTGCCGGCGTCGCGGCTGACGTAGCACGAGCCGGAGTAGACGTAGACGACAAGCTCGTTCGTCGGATCGACCGTCAAGCGGCTGTAGTAGAACGGCCGGAAGTTGACCTGGTCGTAGGTCGCCCGGTCGGCGGCCCGGCGCCAGGTCAGGCCCTTGTCCTCCGAACGGTACAGGCCGCGGCGGTCGCCTTCGGCTTCGATCAGGGCGTAGACGACGGCCGGGTTGCTGCGGGCGACGCCCAAACCGATCCGGCCCCAAGGGTATGCGGGCAGGCCATCGGTCAGGGGCGCCCAGGTGTCGCCGCCGTCGGTCGTTTTATACAGGCCGCTGCCGGGCCCGCCGCTGCGGAAATAGTAAGGCCAGCGGCGGTGCTCCCACATCCCGGCGTAGAGGATCTTGGAGTTCGAGGGGTCCATGGCCATGTCGCAGGCCCCGGTCTCGGGGTTGACGTAGAGGACCTTTTTCCAGGTCTTGCCGCCATCCTGAGTGCGGAAGACGCCGCGGTCCTCGTTAGGGCCCCAGAGGTGGCCCTGGGCCGCGATGTGGACGATGTCGGGATTCACCGGGTCGATGGCGATCCGGCTGACGAAGCGGGTGTCGGTGAGGCCCATGTGCTTCCAGGTCCGGCCGGCGTCCTCGGATTTGTAGACGCCGTCCCCGGGAGCGACGGAGTTGCGGGCCGTCGCTTCGCCCGTCCCGACCCAAACGATGTCGGGATGGCTCGCGGACACGGCCACGGCCCCGACCGAGACGCTCTTTTCGAGGTGGAAGGACGGGGTCCAGGTGACGCCGGAATCCACCGACTTCCACAGCCCGCTCGGGCCGACGGCCGCGTAGATGACGGAGGTGTCCGAGTCGGGGACGGCGAAGTCCACGACGCGGCCGCCCATGTTGGCCGGACCGATGTTACGGACCTTGAGCTGGTTGATGACCGAAGCGTAGTCGAACTCGGCCGGTTTGGCCGCGGGCTTCCGGGCCTGGCCGGCGGACGTGGCGAACGAGACAAGAAGCAGGGCCGCGACGGCCGGGGCCAGCACTTTAAGATGATGATGACGGGACATGGGGACCTCCTCGCGGGAAATGACGAGAGGAGAAGTTTACCCCAACCGGCGGGTGATACACAATATCCAATTCGCCGCGAGCGACGTGTGAGCCGTCACTCCCCGTACATCTCGGTGATGAGCCGCCGGAGCGCGGCGGCGTCCTCTTCGGAAAGCGAGCCGAGGCGCGCGCCGATGCGGGATCTGCTGACGGTCCTGATCTGGTCGACCGCGATCTCGGCCGGGCGGCCTGCGCATCGGACCGGCATCCGGCCCCTCCAGGTTGAGTGGATCCGGCTGGTGACCGGACAAACCGTGATGGTTTCCAGCCGCTCGTTGAGCGCATCGAGACTGACAATGACCACGGGCCGGGCCTTGGCCATCTCGGCCCCGCGGGCGGGATCGAGATTTGCCCACCGGATCTCGTAGCGCCTGATGATCTTGGCTCGCACGGCCGGCTTCCGTCCGTAGGGAGGTCTCTTTTCGGCGACCTTCGCCTTTCCGGCCGGTTCCCAGGGGATCGTGTCCAGGCCGTCGGCGTCCGCGACGCGCCATTCTCTCCAGCTCTCGCGGGAAAGCTTCATCTCGCGGGCCGTGTCTTCCCAAGAAAGCTTCTCCTCGCTTCCGGCCGAGGGCCGGAGGAGGATCCCTTCGGTCCGCTCCTCCATGATCAAGGCCGACCCCACGGCGTAGCGCTTGAGGGAGGAAGCGGGCAGCCGCACCCCGCGGGAGTTGCCGATCCTGGCCAGCTTCAGCTCTTTGGTCTTCATTCCCGGATCTCCAGAGAACGCATCTTTCAGGGCGTCCGATGTAATTACTGTAATTACTTTATTGCGCCGTGTCAAGACCGCGCATGGGATCAGTGAATCCGTGACACCCGGGCCCCACGGGCGGGGACATGTACCGAAGGTACGTGTCCCCAACGGACCCCAGCGGACCGTCAGCGGAAGTCGGCGTTGAAGCCCGGCAGGACGCGGAGGCCCTTGGGGTTGTCGCGGACGATGTTGACCAGCCCGAGCTGGATGCCTTTTTCGATGGTCCAGGCGTAATTGACGATGCCGACGCTCAAGCCGTTGAGCGTGCCCCGGATGTGGTTGAAGGAGCTCGCGGCCAGGCCGTCGAGACGGCCGCCTTTCTCGACCCTTATCATGGCCAGTCCGGCGAAGATCCCTTTGAGGTCGCGGCCTCCCACCCCCACGCCGCCGACGACCAGCCCTCTGACCGTAGGGGCGCCGGCCGCCAGCCCGCAGATCGCGACCCCGGAAAGCCGCTCGCCGGCCCCGGCCCCCAGCCCGGCGATGACGATGCCGCTGAGCTTCTCTCCGGCCCCGACGCCGAGCCCCCCGACAACCAGTCCCTCGATATTCTCCCCGGCCCCGACCCCTAAGCCGCCCACGGCGATCCCCTTGAGGTTCTCCCCCGCGCCGACGCCGAGTCCGCCGAAGAACAGCCCGGTCGCGTTCTCCCCGGCGCCGACACCCAAGCCGCCGAAGGCGAAGCCGGTCAGATCCTCGCCGGCCCCGGCCCCGAGCAGGCCGACGTTCAGGCCATTGAGATGCTTTCCGGCGCCAACCCCCAGTCCACCGACATTGATGCCGGTCAGGCTTTCGCCGCTCCCGACGCCGAGACCGCCGATGCTGATCCCGACGAGGTCGTCTTCCGCCATGGCTCCCAGGATGCCGAGCTGAACGCCCCGCACGTCGCCGCCTCCGGGGATGAGCCCCAGGGAAAGGCCCCGGATAATGGCCCCCTTGTTGTCCTCGCCGAATTTCCGCGGGGCCCATAGCGTCACGTTGACGCCCGTCACCCGTTCGACCTGGTAGTCCCGGAAGTTGAA
>Ga0194125_10009040_pt1 | contig 13916 bp, 13 predicted proteins | sample TA2KigC250mmetaG_FD_148626 | JGI IMG/M metagenome (GOLD analysis project Ga0194125, IMG submission 148626) | Freshwater microbial communities from Lake Tanganyika, Tanzania - TA2015034 Kigoma Deep Cast 250m | ecosystem: Environmental > Aquatic > Freshwater > Lake | place: Tanzania: Lake... | reverse complement strand
CGGCGTGATCTGGATCGGCCCGCCCCCGCGCGCCATCGGCGCGATGGGGGACAAGATCGCCGCGCGCAGGACGGTCGAGGCGAGCGGTGTGCCGCTGATTCCCGGAAGCGGGGAGCTCCCCGCCGACCCGGAGGCCGCCTGCGGGCAAGCGGCGGCGATCGGGTATCCGGTCCTGATCAAGGCCGCCTTCGGCGGCGGGGGCAAGGGGATGCGCCTGTGCGCGAACGACGAGGAGCTGCGCGCGGCGGTCGAGATGGCCCGGCAGGAGGCCGGTCGCGCCTTCGGAAACGCGACGATCTACCTCGAGCGCGCGATCTCCCATCCCCGGCACGTCGAGATCCAGATCCTTGCGGACCAGCACGGGCAGGTCATCCACCTCGGGGAGCGCGAGTGCTCGATCCAGAGGCGGCACCAGAAGCTCCTCGAGGAGACGCCGACGCCGGCGCCCTTCGCGGGCCTGCGCGATCGGATGGGGAGGGCGGCGGTCGCGATCGCCTGCGAGATCGGTTACACGAACGCGGGCACGGTCGAGTTCCTCGTCGACCCCGAGGGGGGATTCTACTTCCTCGAGGTCAACACCCGCCTTCAGGTGGAGCATCCGATCACGGAGGCGGTCACGGGCATCGACATCGTGCGTCGCCAGCTGCGGATCGCCCTGGGGGAACGCCTCGACATCCGGCAAGAGCAGGTCGAATGGAGGGGACACGCGATCGAGTGCCGCATCAATGCCGAGGATCCGGCCCGCGGCTTTCTTCCCTCCACCGGCTGGATCCGGAGCGTTCGGCTCCCCGCGGGCGCGGGAGCGCGCAACGACGTCGGCTTCCAGACCGGGACGGAGGTGACTCCCCACTACGATCCGCTGATCGGGAAGTTGATCATCTGGGGCGAGGATCGGGAGCAGGCGATCGATCGGGCCCTGCGCGCCATCCGGGAGTACCGGATCGTGGGGATCCAGACGAATCTGCCGTTCCACAGCTGGCTTCTCGGCCATCCCCGCTTCCGGGCGGGCGCGACCGACACGGCCTTCCTGGAGGAGGAGTTCCGTCCTGAGGAGATCCTCGGGAGGGAGGAAGAGACCGCGGCGATCCTCGCGGCGGCGCTTGCAGAGTATCGAGGGGATCTCCTGATCCGCCGCGAGAGCGCGCGCCCCTCGTCAGCGGAATCTGCATGGAAGCGGGCGGGCCGGCCGGGCCCGGGATGGGGGAACCGATGAGCGGAAGTCCCGGGCACGAGTTCCTCGCGGCCGTCCACGGCGTCCGCAAGCGCGTGAGGATCGGAGCCGACGGCGAGGAGCACAGGATCGAGATCGACGGGCATGAGCACCGGGTGGCCTTCATCGAGACCGGTCCCGGGGACGGCTGTCTCCTGGTCGATGGCCGGCCGCACTGCGTGGGGATCCAGTCGGACGGGAAAGGGCTCTACAAGATCTCCGTCGGCGGCAGGGAGATTCCCGTCGAGGTCGCGCACGCCCTCGCCGGGCGGGTCGCCCGCACGGCGCAGGGCGACAACCGCACCGGCCCGATCGAAGTCCGCTCCCCGATGCCCGGCCTGGTCGTGCATGTCCACGTCGCGATCGGGGATCTCGTGGCGGCCGAGTCGCCCCTGGTGGTCCTCGAAGCGATGAAGATGCAGAACGCATTGACGGCCCCGAAGAGCTGCGTCGTCCGCAAGATCGCGGTCGAGCCGGGCCAGACGGTCGAGGGGGACGCCCTCCTGGTGGTCCTCGAGCCGACGGGCGCTTCCGCCTAGGCCGCCATGAGCGAGAATCGCGAGGCCTGGCGCCGGGCCCGGGAGAAACAGAGGGAGCGAAGGCAGGCGTTTTGCGCCTCATCGCTCCCCCTCGAGCCGCTCTATGCGCCCGAGGATCTCCCCCGCTTCGATCACGAGCGCGATCTCGGCTACCCGGGCGCCTACCCGTTCGTCCGGTCCCTGCAGCCGACCGGCTACCGCGGGCGACTCTGGACGATGCGCCAGTACGCCGGATTCGGATCGGCCGAGGAGACCAACCGGAGATTCCGCTACCTGCTGGAGCAGGGGCAGACCGGCCTCTCGGTCGCCTTCGATCTCCCCACCCAGATGGGGTACGACTCCGACGATCCCCTCGCCGCGGGAGAGGTCGGGAAGGTGGGCGTCGCCATCGATTCCCTGGAGGACCTCGAGAGGCTCTTCGACGGGATTCCGCTCGATCGCGTCACGACCTCGATGACGATCAACGCGACCGCCGCGATCCTCCTCCTGATGTACGAAGCGGTGGCCGAGAAGCAAGGCGTCGCGCCGGAGCGGCTGGGCGGGACGATCCAGAACGACATCCTGAAGGAGTACATCGCCCGGGGGACCTACATCTTCCCCCCGAAGCCCTCGCTGCGCCTGGCGATCGATTGCCTCGAGTACTGCTCGCGGCGGATGCCGAGCTGGAACCCGATCTCGATCAGCGGCTATCACATCCGGGAGGCCGGCGCGACGGCGGTTCAGGAGCTCGCCTTCACGTTCGCGAACGCGCGCGCCTACGTGCGGGCGGCGATCGAGAGGGGCCTCGCGGTCGACTCCTTCGCGCCGCGGATCTCCTTCTTCTTCAACGCGCACAACCATCTCTTCGAGGAGATCGCCAAGTTCAGGGCCGCGCGTCGCTACTGGGCGCGGGCGATGCGCGAGGAGTTCGGCGCGGTCGATCCCCGGAGCTGGATGCTCCGCTTCCACACGCAGACCGCCGGGAGCACCCTGCAGGCGACCGATGTGGACCTGAACCTTCTCAGGACCGGCATGCAGGCTCTGGCGGCCGTCCTCGGAGGGACCCAGTCGCTGCACACGAACTCGCGCGACGAGGCGCTCTCGCTGCCGGCGGAGGAGTCGGCGCTTCTCGCCCTGCGCACGCAGCAGCTCCTGGCGGAGGAGACGGGCGTCGCCGATGTGATCGATCCTCTCGGTGGGTCCTGGTACGTGGAGTCGCTCACCGGCCGCCTCGAGGAGGAGGCGACGCGCTTGATCGGAGAGATCGAGGGGACGGGCGGAGTCCTGGCGGCGATCGAGGGGGGGATCATCCAGAGGGAGATCCATCGCTCCGCCTACGCCTATCAGCGGGGGATCGAGTCGGGCGAGATCGGCGTCCTCGGCGTGAACCGCCACCGGAGCCGGGAAGCGCCGCCATCGATGATCTTCCGCGTCGATCCCGCGGTGGCCTTGCGGCAGATGGAGCGGCTCGCCGATCTCCGCTCGCGCCGTGACGGGGACGCGGTCGCCCGGACGCTCGGGCGACTGGAGGAAGTCGCGCGAGGCGACGGGAACCTGCTCGATCCCTTGCGGGACGCGGTCCGGGCGCGCGCGACGATCGGCGAGATCTGCCATCGCCTGCGGGGCGTCTTCGGCTCCCACCGCGATCCCGGGCGGATCTGAAGGGGGGACGATGAGCGAGAGGATCGACCACATCGGGATCGCCGTGGCGGACGTCGCGGCGGCGCTACGGGTCTATCGCGACCTGCTGGGGCTCGATCTCGAGTCGGTCGAGGAGGTCGCCTCGCAGAAGCTCACGACCTACCACCTCCGCCTGGGCGAGAGCGCGATCGAGCTTCTCTCTCCCACGGACCCGTCCTCCGCGGTCGGGCGGTTCCTCGAGAAGCACGGTCCCGGAATCCACCACGTCTCGATCGCCGTCGCGGACCTCGACGCGGCCCGCGCGCGGCTCGTCGCGGGCGGCATGGAGCCGATCGGGGATCCCTCGACGGGGGCCGGCGGCAAGAGGATCCAGTTCTTCCACCCGAGGACGACCGGGGGGGTTCTGCTCGAGATCTGCTCGGAAGCGTAGGCCAGGGGCGCGCTAGCGGAGGCCGCCAAGCACGGAGCGGGCGATGACGATCCTCTGCATCTCCGAGGTCCCTTCGTAGATCTCGGTGACGCGGGCGTCCCGGTAGTAGCGCTCCACGGCGTAGTCCTTCGTGTAGCCGAATCCCCCGTGGATCTGGATCGCGGCGTGCGTGACGCGGGTCGCCATCTCGGAGGCGAAGAGCTTCGCCATCGATGCCTGGGGTCCGTACGGCAGCCCGAGATCCTTCCGGTGGGCCGCCCGATGGATGAGCAGGGCTGCGGCTTCGATGTCGGTGTCCATCTCGGCCAGTCGGATGCGGGTCGCCTCGAACTCCGAGATCGCCCGCCCGAACTGACGCCTTACCTTGGCGTAGGCGAGCGCCTCGTCGAAGGCGGCGCGCGCGATCCCCAGAGCCTGCGCCGCCACGCCGATCCTGCCGCTGTCGAGCGAGCTCATCGCGACGCGGAAGCCTTCCCCTTCCTTGCCGAGCTGGTTCTCGACGGGCACGCGCGCCGCATCGAAGATGAGCTCCGCGGTGTCGGACGCGCGAAGACCCATCTTGTCCTCCTTCTTGCCGACCGAAAACCCCTCCGTGCCCCGTTCCACGAGAAAGGCCGTGATCCCGCGGTAGCCCGCGGCGGGGTCGGGATTCGTGCGTGCGAACACCATGAAGACGCCTGCTTGAGTGGCGCTCGTGACCCAGAGCTTGGCGCCGTCGAGAACCCAGAAGTCCCCGTCTCTCTGGGCGCGCAGCGTCAGGCTCGCCGCGTCGCTGCCGCTGCCGGCCTCCGAAAGGCAGAAGGCGCCGATTTCCCTCGCGGCGAGGCGAGGGAGGAATCGCTTCTTCTGCTCCTCGGTCCCGTAGAGGAAGATCGGCTGCGCGCCGATCGAGTTGTGGACCGAGACGACGATGGCCACTCCCGCGCAGGCTCTCGCCAGCTCCTCGATGACGCGGACGTAGAGCACGGCGCGGATGCTGGTCCCGCCGTAGGCCTCGGGGATCAGGAGGCCGAAGAGGCCGAGCTCCTGCATCTTGGCGATCGCCTCGCGGGGAACGACGGCGTTGATGTCCAGGTCGTGCGCGATCGGCGCCAGCTCGGAGGCGGCGAAATCGCGGACCACCTGCAGGACCATCCGCTCGTCCTCGGTGAAGCGGGGGTCGATCATGAGCCACCCCCGAGAAGGGAGCGCGCCATCGAAAGCAGGGCGGCCTCTCGCGAGGTTGGATTGAGCTCGGTCGTCTTCGCGTCCCGCCAGTGCCGCTCGATTCCGCCGTCGGCGATCGCGCCCGCTGAACCGAAGACCTGCACGGCCTCATCGGCGATCCTGGCAGCCGCGCGACCCGCGAAACACTTCGCCTGCGCGGCCTCCCGGGCGTAGCCCGCCTCCCCCCGATCCGCCGCGATGGCGGCGCGAAGACAGAACAGGCGCGCCGCGTCGAGCAGAACCTGCATGTCGGCGAGCTTCCACTGGATCGACTGGCGCGAGCCGACATGCGCGCCGGAAGCATCACGCTCCTTGGTGCGGACGACGGCTTTCTCGAAGGCCTCCTCGGCGATCCCGACCGCCTGGGAAGCGACGACCAGATCCGCATCGGCGAGGATCGGCCCCGAGACGGCGCGCGGCTCGCCCGGCGGGGCGAGCTCTTGATCCGATGGCACGACGCATTCATCGAACCGGACATCGGCCACTCCCGCGGCGCGCACGCCGAAGGGAGGCGACCCCGGGCCGATCCGGAGACCGGGCGTTCCGCGGGGGACCAGCAGAAGGGCTCTCCTGCGCGGGCTCGCGTCCGCCGCCGACGACGCTCCGACCCCGGTCGTCTCGCGCCGCGTCCTTGGGACTCCGGCATCGCCCCCGTCCTGCTCCGATCCGACCTGCGCGTAGACAAGGAACAGGTCCGCGGCCGTGGCCCCGGGAACCGACTCGCGCGATCCCCGCAGGATCAGCCGGTCCCCTTCAGTCCACGCAGTGGCCGGATCCGGCGGCGCGCCCAGGGCGGATGGATCGCTCATCGCCAGCGCGCCCAGCGATTCCCCCCGGATGAGGGAAGGGAGATGGCGAGACTTGAGCGCGGAAGAAGCGGACCGCGAGATGGCCTCGCAAACAACCAGGGCGTGGAATCCGACGACCAGGGCGGTCGAGGCGCAGCCGCGAGCAAGCTCGATGAGGACGAGGGAGGCCGCGAGGCGATCCCACCCCTGGCCGCCGTGGGAAGGATCTCCGGTCATCCCCAGGTAGCCGCGCCGGGCGAGGGCGCGGATCTCCTCCGAGGGGAAGGCCGCCGACCGGTCCCTCCCCTCTGCCCCTTCGCGAAGAAGCGACTCGGCGAGCGAGCGCGCTTCCTGCCGCAATCGGATCTGCGAGGCCGAGAGCAGGGATTCCATCTCTCTCGTCAGGCGTTGTAGTCGTAGAACCCGCGCTTCGTCTTCCTGCCCAGGTACCCCGCCTTCACCATCTTGACCAGCAGCGGACAGGGGCTGTACTTGGGATCGCCCAGCCCGTCGTAGAGGACATTGAGCACGTTGAGGCAGATGTCCAGGCCGATCAGGTCGGCGAGCGCCAGGGGACCCATCGGGTGGTTCATCCCGAGCTTCATGACCGTGTCGATGTCCTCGGGCGAAGCGAGGTTCTCCATGAGGCAGTAGACCGCTTCGTTGATCATAGGAAGGAGGATCCGGTTCGCGACGAAGCCCGGGTAGTCCTGGACCGCCACGGGGGTCTTCTGCAGCTCCTTCGCGAGCGCCACCGTCTCGGACAGAGTGGCGTCCGAGGTGGCGAGCCCGCGGATGATCTCGATCAGCTGCATGACGGGGACCGGGTTCATGAAGTGCATCCCGATCACGCGGTCGGCCCGCTTGGTCGCGGCGCCCAGCTCGGTGATCGAGATCGAGGAGGTATTGCTCGCGAGAATCGCCCCCGGAGGCATCAGGGCGTCGAGGCGGCCGAAGAGGTCCTTCTTCACGGCTGCGTCCTCGATGATCGCCTCGATCACCATCTGCGCGTCGCGCACCTCCTCCAGCTTCGTCGTGAACTTGACGCGGCCGATGATCGTCTGCTTCTCGTCCGCCGGCAAGGCGCCCTTCTTGACCAGGCGCTCGAGGCTCTTGTCGATCGAAGCCTTCGCGCGATCCAGGATCTCGGGCGCGACATCGATGAGAGTCACAGGGAACTTCGATTGCGCCAGGACCTGGGCAATCCCGTTCCCCATCGTCCCGGAGCCGATGACCGCGATCGGTCGGTTTCTATCCATTTCAACTCCCCCATGCCCCGCCGCGATCGGCGGGGCGACAAGGCACACCACCCTTCTGGATCGCTATATCCGTTCCACCGCCAGGGCCACGGCATTGCCGCCGCCGAGGCAGAGGGTCGCCAGTCCGCGCCGCGCCCCGCGGTCCTTCATGGCGTGGAGCAGCGTCACCAGAACGCGCGCACCGCTCGCGCCGATCGGATGCCCCAGTGCGACCGAGCCTCCGTGGACGTTCACGCGCGACCAGTCCCAGCCCAGCTCCTTGCCGTCGGCGAGCGCTTGAGCGGAGAAGGCCTCGTTCGCCTCGATCAGGTCGAAGTCGCCGAGCTTCATGCCGAGCTTCTCCATGAGCCTGCGAACCGCGACCACGGGGGCGTAGAAGAGCAGCTCGGGGGCCGTCCCGGCTGTCGTGTATCCCAGAACCCGCGCGATCGGGGCGGCGCCGATCCGCTCGGCCGCCTCACGAGAGGCGACGACCAGAGCCGCCGCGCCGTCATTGACGCTCGGGGCGTTCCCCGCCGTCACCGTGCCCCCCTCCTTCTTGAAAGCGGGCTTCAACTTGGCGAGCGTCTCGACGGTCGTGTCCCGGCGGGGCCCCTCGTCGGTGTCGACGACGATCGGATCCCCCTTCTTCTGCGGGATCGAAACCGGGAGGATCTCCGCCTTGAACTTCCCGCCGTCGATGGCCGCGATCGCCTTCCTGTGGCTGTCGGCGGCATAGACGTCCTGCTCCTCCCTGCTCACGTTGAACTTCTCCGCGATCAGCTCCGCGGCCATCCCCATGTGCCAGTTCTTGAACGAGCACCAGAGGCCGTCGTTGATCATCATGTCCTTGATCTCGCCGTTTCCCATCCTGTAGCCGGCGCGCGCGCCGGGCAGGAAGTAGGGGGCGTTCGACATGCTCTCCATCCCCCCGGAGACGATGACCTCGGCCTCGCCGGCCCGGATCTCCGATGAAGCGATCATGACCGCCTTCAGCCCCGATCCGCAGACCTTGTTGATCGTGGTCGCGCCGACCGTGTCCGGCACTCCCCCCTTGAGAGCGGCCTGCCGCGCCGGGGCCTGGCCCACACCGCCCTGGAGAACATGCCCCATCAGCACCTCGTCGACTGCGTCGGGGGCGACGCCCGCACGCCGTATCGCCTCTCGAATCGCCATGCCGCCGAGATCTGTGGCGGAGAAGGGGGCGAGACCCCCCTGGAATCTGCCCAGCGCGGTCCGCACCGCCGAGAGCAGGACGACTTCCCTGTCTCCCGCGCCACGACCCGCGCGCGCCGCCGCCGGATTGTCCCTCTCCACGCTCATCTTGACCTCCCTCCTACTTGAGGATCTCCCGCGCGATCACGGTCCGCTGGATCTCCGATGTTCCTTCCCCGATCTCGAGGAGCTTCGCGTCGCGGAAGTAGCGCTCGACGGGAAGCTCCCGCATGTAACCGATTCCCCCGTGGACCTGTATCGCCTTGGTCGTGACGTACATGGCGGTCTCGGCCGCCACGAGCTTCGCCATCGCCGATTCCTTCTTGTACGGAACGCCCGCGTCCTTCATGCGCGCCGAGTTGTAGACGTGCAGCCTCGCGTTCTCGATCTGCGTCGCCATGTCGGCGAGGATCCACTGCAGCCCCTGGAACTCGGCGATGGGGCGGCCGAACTGCTGCCGGGTCTTCGCGTACTCGACCGCGGCCTCGAAGGCCCCCTGCGCGATGCCGAGCGCCATCGCCCCGATCGAGACCCTCCCGCCGTCGAGAGTGTCGAGAAAGACCGGGAAGCCTCTGTTGAGCTCTCCCAGGAGCGCGTCCGCGGGGAGACGGACGTTCTCGAAGTGGATCTCGGCCGTCTCGCTCCCCCGGCAACCCAGCTTGTCCTCGAGCTTGCCGATCGTGACCCCGGGGTTCGGCTGCTCGACCAGGAAGGCCGAGATCCCCCGCGTCCCGGCATCCTTCGATGTCCGAGCGGCGGTCACGATCACTTTCGCGCTCTTGCCGTTGGTGATGTAGATCTTCGATCCGTTCAGGATCCACCCGTCGCCGTCGCGAACCGCGGTCGTCCGGGTCCCTCCGGCGTCCGAACCGGCCTCCGGCTCCGTCAGCCCGAAGGCACCGAGCCACTCGCCGGTGATCAGCTTGCGCAGGTAGCGCTCCTTCTGGGCCGGCGTCCCGTACGTGTAGATGGGGAAGATGCCGAGGCTGGTGTGCGCGGCCATGGTGATGCCGGTGGACGCGCAGACGCGCGAGATCTCTTCCACGCCGATCGCGTAGGAGAGCATGTCCATCCCCGGACCGCCCCACTCTTCCGGATACGGGATCCCGAGATAGCCGAGCGCCCCCATCTTCTTCAGGATCTCGATCGGGAACCTGCTCTCCTTGTCGATCGCCATCGCGTGCGGACGGATCTCGTTCTCCGCGAAATCGCGTATCGCCGCGCGGATCGCCTCATGCTCCTCGCTGATGTATGCCATTCCTCGCTCCTTTTGATGCGCCTGCCGGCTCTTCAGATCAAGCCAAACGGGTCTAGCCTCGACCGCCCTCTCGCCCCGCCGATTCCTCACGCCAGCGCCGGATGTAGTCGATCGGCTCGCTCGTCGCGGTGCCCGGACCGAAGATCGCTCCGACTCCCATCTCGCGCAGCTTGACGATGTCCTCCTCCGGGATGATCCCGCCCCCCATCACGTGGATGTCCGCTGCCCCGCGCTCGCGGAGAAGATCCAGGATCCGCGCGAAGAGGGTCATGTGCGCGCCTGACAGGATGCTCAGCGAGACGATGTCGACATCTTCCTGTATCGCCGCGTCGACGATCATCTCGGGCGTCTGATGGAGGCCGGTGTAGATGACTTCGAAGCCTGCGTCGCGAAAGGCGGTCGCGATCACCTTCGCGCCGCGATCGTGGCCGTCCAGCCCCGGCTTCGCCACCAGGATCCGGATCTTCTCCGTGCTCATCGATCCCCTCCCTTGCCGGCCTCGATGCCGGCCGGCCGATCCTCAGGCAAGAGCCTCCGCACGAGCTCGTCCACCAGTCCGTAGGGGGATATCTCCCCCCTGCGGATCCGGCCCAGCCCATCGCCTATCCACTCCTCCAGATGTCCGGCCTTCCAGAGGCCGTGGAGGATTCGATCGCGGAGCTGGGTGCGCAGCCGCGAGTCGAGCCGCTGCTCCTGTCGCGCCGACCAGACCGCGGCGTCGGACTGGATCTGGTCGCGATGCGCCTCGATGGATGCGAGGAGATCGTCCATCCCCTCGCCCCGCAGCGCGACGGTGCGGCAGATCCGCCTCTCCCACGCCGTCTCGGAAACCCCTCGCGCAAGGCCCCGATCCCGGGGCAGCCCGAGCCCGGCGGATGACGGCGCGGCGACCGCCCCGCGGCGCTCTCGCCCCATCTCGATCATGAGGGAGATCTCCTTGTGGAGACGATCCCCTCCTTCGCGATCGGACTTGTTGATCACGAAGATGTCGCCGGCCTCCATGAGCCCGGCCTTCATCACTTGCACGCCGTCCCCCGATTCGGGCACCAGGACCAGAACCGTCGTGTCGGCCGCCTCGATGATCTCGAGCTCCGACTGGCCGACGCCGACCGTCTCGAAGAGGATCCGGGAGCATCCGGCGGCCTCGAGCGCCTCGCTCGCCTCGTAGGTCGCGGTGGCGAGCCCGCCGAGGCTGCCTCGGCTGGCCATGCTCCTGATGAAGACACCCGGATCGCCCTGATGGGACTGCATCCGGATCCGATCTCCGAGGATCGCGCCACCCGTGAACGGGCTCGATGGATCGACCGCGAGGATCCCGACCTGCTCGCCGCGCGCGCGCAGGAGGCGCGTCAGCTCGCTGACGATCGTGCTCTTGCCCGATCCGGGCGGCCCCGTGATCCCCACCCGGTGGGAGCGGGGACGCGGGGAGTAGAGGCGATCGAGGAGCTTGCGGCCAGCGGGCGTCTGATCCTCGATCCAAGAAATGGCCCGCGAGATCGCCCTGCGGTCCCCACTCCTCACTCTCTGCGCGAGATCCTCGATCTCATCGGTCCGGCGCGACGCCAAGAGAGCCTCCCTCTCAGGAACGGCAACCCATTGATATGGTTGAAACTGACAGGGCAGGGCGAGAGCGGTCAACCGGTTTCGCGAAGATCCCGAATCCAAGAGGAAACTGGCCCCGGAGACATCCTCAGAACCCGCTCCAGCATCGTGCCAATCCCTGGACGACCGGAGGTCGCGGACTGCCATAAAGTCAGCACCTGAACCCCTCCCCCCACACCCGAGACATGGCCGCTCCGGGGCCGCACGAGAATCTAGTCACAAGGGCGCCCCGTGTCAATACCGGGGTTCGGGGGTGCGGCTGGGCCTTGAGGGGGGTTCAGAGAGGGATCGCGTTCGGGTAGTGGCGCACCCTCATGTCACCGTCGCCAAGCAAATCGACGGAGACGATGTCGCATCTCCAACAGGCGGGCCGGCCGCCCGCTCCGGACAGATAGGCGTGGGCGGCCCGGCGGATCGCGTCGCGCTTTCGCCCCCGGATCGTTTCCACCGGCAGGCCGAAGCGATCATCTCGCCGGAAGCGGACCTCCACAAGGAGGAGCCAGTCGCCGCGGCGGGCCACGATGTCGATCTCGCCTCCTCCGGCCCTGACGTTGCGTCCCACAATTTCGCAGCCGCGCAGGCGAAGGTAGGCGGCCGCGATCGTCTCGGCGGCCGCGCCCCGCGCCGACCGCTCGGCATTCCCGCATCGAGACTCCATCCATGGAGGCGTGAGCAGACTCCGTGCCGGCTCGGTCAGAGGGGGAGACTGAGCGGGCCTTCCAGGAGCCGCCTCACCGGCGCGAAGCTCCGTCGATGGAGGGGGCAGGGGCCGTAGGCTTCGAGCGCGCGCAGGTGCTCCGGCGTCGGATATCCGCGGTTCTCCTGGAATCGATAGGCCGGATAGAGAAGGTGGAGACGGTCCATCCGCCGATCGCGAAGGACCTTCGCGAGGACGGAGGCGGCCGCGACGCTCCGGCAGAGACGGTCCCCCGAGACCAGAGGCGTCTGGGCGATCGCGAGCCCCGGGATGGCGAAGCCATCAACGATCAGATGGTCCGGCGGAGGACGAAGGCGGGCGATGGCGCGAAGCATGGCGCGGAAGGAAGCGCGGCGGATGTTCAACCTGTCGATCTCATGGACGGACGCCGAGCCGACTCCGAACGCCTCGCAAGCGGCTAGGATCAACGGAACGAGGCGCCTTCGTTCCCCCGGCGAGAGAAGCTTGGAGTCGCGCAATCCCGGGATCGGACGATTGGGCTTGAGGATCACCGCCGCCGCGACCACCGGCCCCGCAAGACAGCCCCGCCCGACCTCATCCGTTCCTGCGACACGAAGCGACCCCGCTCGCCGCAGGGCCGCTTCCCATCTGCCGCTCGGGAGCCTGTGCCCCGGACGCCGCTCAGCTTGCCGTGGTTTCCTTGCTTCCCCTCTCACGTTCCCGGATCCGGGCCGACTTCCCCTTGAGCTCCTTCAGATAGGAGAGCTTCGCGCGGCGCACCCTGCCGAGCCGCGTGACCTCGACCTTCGCGATGCTCGGCGAGTGGATCGGGAAGATCCTCTCGACTCCGACCCCATCGGTGACCTTGCGAACCGTGAAGCTCCGGCCGAGGCCGCTGCCCCGAAGGCCAAGCACGGTTCCCTGGAAGACCTGCGTCCTCTCCTTGTCCCCCTCGATCACCTTCACGTGAACTCGAACGGTGTCCCCCGGACCGAACCGGGGCAGATCGGCCCGCACATGAGGGGCCTCGACTTTCTTGAGCAGATCCATCATCAAACTCCTTGAGATTCCAAAGCGACTCCCTATTAGACCACAAACGGGCTACCTTTTCCGCCGCTTTTTCGCGGGGGGCGGGGAGGCCCCTTCCCAGCCCAGCTCCTGCAGAAGAAGGTGATCCTCTCCGCTCAAGTCGGCCCGTCCAAGCAGGTCGGGCCTGCGGCTCAGAGAGCGGGCGAGCGCGTCGCGCCGGCGCCAGCGCTCGATCGCACCATGGTCTCCCGAGAGGAGGAGATCGGGGACCTTCATCCCCCGGAACTCCTCGGGTCTCGTGTAGTAGCCGCAGTCGAGCAATCCGGTCTCGAACGAATCTCCGGCGGCCGAGTCGAAGGAGCCGAGGACGCCTGGCACAAGCCGCACCACCGCATCGATCAACACAAGCGCCGCGAACTCTCCCCCGGAGAGGACGTAGTCGCCGATGGAGACCTCCCGGGTCGCGAAGGCGCGCACCCTCTCGTCCACTCCCTTGTAGCGTCCGGAGAGAAGCACCAGATCGCCCGAGAAGAGGAGCTTCTTGACCAGCTCCTGGTCGAGCCTCTCCCCCTGCGGGGTCAGGAGTATCGTTTCGCGGCGAGTCCCGGCGGGCGGCGGCAGGGAATCGATCGCCCGCGCGACGGGTTCCACCTTCAGGATCATCCCCGGGCCTCCGCCGTAGGGATAGTCGTCGATGGTCCGGTGGTTGTCGTCGGCGAAGTCGCGCAGGGGAACGACACGGATGTCGGCGAGCCCCTTTGTCCGGGCCACGCGGATCATCCCCTCATCGAGCGGGCCATCGAATATCCGTGGGAATCCGGTCAGGACGTGGATCGTCAGATCGGCTCTTCGTCCATCCCCAGCCGGGAGCGAGGGACTCCCAGCCGGATCTTCCCCTCGGGAAGGTCCACTGCCGCGACGAAGTCCCGGATCGCCGGGATCAGGATCTCGTCCTCGCCCACGCATAAGACATCGTTGCTCCCCGTCGTGAGAATCGAGCCGACCCGGCCGAGCGACTCCCCGTCCGCGTCGAGCACCTCGCACCCGATCAACTGGTAGTGATAGTAGGTTCCCTCGGGGAGTAGGGGCAGGTCATCGGCGGCGATCTTGAGGGCGGCGCCGC
>Ga0194125_10009028_pt1 | contig 13926 bp, 9 predicted proteins | sample TA2KigC250mmetaG_FD_148626 | JGI IMG/M metagenome (GOLD analysis project Ga0194125, IMG submission 148626) | Freshwater microbial communities from Lake Tanganyika, Tanzania - TA2015034 Kigoma Deep Cast 250m | ecosystem: Environmental > Aquatic > Freshwater > Lake | place: Tanzania: Lake... | reverse complement strand
AACCCGAAGGGCGGCAGTTCTTTTTCGCCAGACTTCGTTGCTTGCTCCTTACAGATCCACTTCGGGATATGCTCGTCGCTCGCGCCTCGTCTGGCCGAAAAATCCCTTGCCGCGAACGTGAGCGTATTTATGAAATGGACCACTAAGCCAACGATTCGGCTTCTGCCTATGCGCGTTTTGATCGTTGAAGATGAGCGCAAGACCGCGACTTACCTCAGCAAAGGCCTTTCCGAAAGCGGTTTTGTGGTGGACCTGGCCGGCCAGGGCGAGGACGGTTTGCACCTGGCACTCACCCAAGATTACGACGCGATCGTTCTCGATGTAATGTTGCCGGCGCGTGACGGTTGGTCGGTCCTGGGCGCAATTCGCAAGGAGGGCAAGCAAACTCCGGTTTTGTTCCTCACGGCCCGTGACACGGTGCCCGATCGCGTCCGAGGCCTCGAACTTGGGGCCGATGATTACCTGGTCAAGCCGTTCGCGTTCTCCGAATTGCTCGCGCGAATCCGTTCGATCTTGCGCCGCGGACCGAGCCGCCAGCCCGAAGTGCTGCACGTGGCGGATCTGGAACTCGATTTGATCCGCCACAAAGCGGCGCGCGCCGGCCTGCGCCTCGATCTGACGCCCAAGGAGTTTGCGTTGCTGTCGCTGCTGGCCCGGCGGAAAGGCGAAGTCCTGTCGCGCACGCTGATTGCCGAGCAGGTCTGGGACATGCACTTCGACAGCGACACCAATGTCGTGGACGTGGCCGTGCGCCGGCTCCGCCGGAAAGCGGACGATCCTTTCTCCCGCAGGCTGATTCACACCGAACGCGGTCTGGGCTATGTGCTCGAAGAACGGTAGTCAGGAGGTCTGAGGACGTGTTTTCAAAAATGTCTTATGGGTGGAACAGGCCACTGGCCTGTTGCGGCGGGCTATCAGCCGCCGCATTTTTCGGCGGCAAGTTGCCGCCGAAGACGGGCTGGTAGCCCGTTCCACCCATTTTTAGAACACGATCTGAGAGATATTTTTGAATGATTTCAAAGTCAGCGTTTGATGCCACCTATCCTCCAGAAGAACCCAATCCGCGTCTGGTCCATCACCCGGCGGTTGACGCTGCTCTACGTGGCTTCCACCGCCGCGCTGCTGGTGCTGGCCGCCGGCTTTCTCTACTGGACGCTCACGCGAAACCTGGAACATACGCGCCACGCGCTACTGGCCAGCAAAATCGAAGTGCTGCGCCGTTTGCTGCGCGAACCGGACAAGGCGCAAGCTCTGGCCAGTGAAGTGGAGCACGAGGCTTCCGAAAGCCATCCGCTCCGATATTTCCTTCGCATTCTGGACGGCCAGGGACGCGTCGCAATCGAGACGCCGGGCATGAACGGCCTGGCGGCGGTTGATCTTTTTCCGGCACCGGCAGAAACCGCGGCGGCGCCGCTTCGCAACATCGTGCAGAAATCGCTGGCCGGCCGCTCCTTCCTTCTGTTGTCCGTGTCTGCCACGGCCGGCGCGGCCGGTGAAGAAAGGCGGACCGTCCAAATCGCGCTCGAAACCACTGCCGGGACGGCGCTGTTGCTGGACTATCGCAACAAAATCCTGATCGTGCTCGGCCTGGGGGTAATCTTTGCCGCGGTCGCGGGAGTTTGGATCACACGAAAGGGCATGCGTCCGCTGGTCGAGATCACGCAGACCGCCCGGCACATTACGGCCAGCCAATTGCATGAGCGGATCGCGCCGTCGCGCTGGCCGGCAGAACTGGCTGAACTCGCCGGAGCGTTCGACGCCATGTTGGACCGGCTCGAAGATTCTTTCACCCGGCTCTCGCAATTCTCGGCGGATTTGGCGCACGCGTTGCGTTCGCCCATCAACAATTTGCGCGGTGAAGTCGAGGTGGCGCTGGCTCGCTCCCGCACGCCCGAGGAGTACAGGCAAATCCTGGCCTCAAGTCTCGAAGAGTATGAACGGCTGTCCCGAATGATCGACGGGTTGCTCTTCCTGGGGCCCGCGCCGATGATCCGAAAGCGGCGGTGCGGCGAATCCGGTTCGATGCCCGAAAAGAAATCGACGCCGTCCGGGAATTCTACGAAGCGCTGGCGAGAGAACAGGAAACCGAGGTGACCTGTGTGGGCAACGGCTGGTTGTTCGGTGACCCGATGCTCTTCCGGCGCGCCGTGAGCAACTTGCTCGCGAACGCCCTCCGGCACACGCCGCCCCGAGGAAACATCCGAATCTCACTTCGTTCCCCTGGCGACGACGGAATCGAACTCAGCGTCAGCGACACCGGCGCCGGCATCGCTCCGGAGCATCTTCCGAAAATCTTCGATCGCTTTTATCGCGGCGACCAGCCGGATTCTCACATCCCGGGCGGGAGCGGATTGGGACTGGCGATCGTGCAGTCGATCATGCGCCTGCACGCCGGCACAGCCAGCGCACAGAGTGACGTTGGGCGCGGAACGACTGTGACCCTGAAGTTTCCAGCCGGCCTGAATGCGGCGTCCTCGAGTTAAACGGGAGGAAACAGAGGCAACGGAGCAGAACCCCGTTTTCCTCGCTGTTTCAATGGCTGCCGCTCTCAGTTCATTCCCGGCCGATTGACCGGCGTTCACTGCCTTTCCCTTCCGCACGAACCCACCCCTTCACCCCTCTCAGCGTTGAAAGAGGCTGGGCTATTGTCGATTCTTTCCCAGACGAGAGGCTACCCTTGTCAATGGCGCCGCCCGCAATTAAGATTTCAGCATGTTCGATCGAGTCATCCTTTTTGGCGCGCTGATGCTGGCGGAGCTTTCCGCCATTGGCGCAGACGTTCTTCAACTCCGCGACCAGGCGGCCATCAACGGCCGAATTCTGGTCGAGAAACCGGACCAGGTCGCAGTGGACATTGGTTACACCGTGCTCGTCGTGCCCCGCAACCACATCGTGGCCATCACCCGGTCGGACGCCGCGAAATCGGGGAAAGACGAAGGGGAAGCCGCGGCTTCTTCTCCGGAGGCGAAAGCGGCTCTGTTTCACGCCGCCGGAGGTTACAAGCAGGAACGAAGCGTGCGCGAACTGGTCAAGCTGCTCGGCGAAAGTGTCGTGCAGGTCAGGACACCGGGCGGGTTGGGTTCCGGCTTCGTCCTCAACGAGGAAGGCTACCTGATCACGAATTTCCACGTCATCGAAAGCGAGACCCAGATTTCGGTCGAGGTCTATCATCAGAAAGAAGGCCAGTTCGAGCGCAAGACCTACAAAGAAGTCCGCATCGTGGCCATGAACAAGTTTGAAGACCTGGCCTTGCTTAAGATCGACGACAAGGAGGCGCCGAAGTTCGCTTTCGTGGCGCTGGGCGATTCCGACGTCATGGCCGTGGGCGACCGCGTTTTCGCCATCGGCAGCCCGCTGGGTTTGGAACGCACGGTGACCGAAGGCATCTTGAGCACGAAAACGCGGCAACTCCAGGGCGAGCTTTACTTGCAGACGACCGCGCAGATCAACCCCGGCAACAGCGGCGGTCCGCTGTTCAACTTGCGCGGAGAAGTCGTGGGCGTGACGAACATGAAGATGACGTTTGGCGAAGGGCTGGGGTTTGCGATCCCGGTGGAAGCCGTAAAGTTTTTCCTGAGCCATCGCGACGCCTTTGCCTACGACAACGACAACCCCAGCAGCCCCTACCGCTATCTGGAGCCGCCCAGCCGCGTGAAGAAAGCGATTTCGGAGCCCTGATCGTGGCGGTTCCGGTGGTGGACATTCTGCGTGTCTGGATACCGCGTTCCCCCTCACCCCAGCCCTCTCCTTTGGGGAGAGGGGGCGTTGCTCGCCGCATTTCGAGGAATCGATCCCGCGAGGCTACTCCAAGCGCGGGATGCCAAATCCCCTCTCCCTGAGGGAGAGGGCCAGGGTGAGGGGGAACGCCAGGCTCCAAACCCAACGCGCGACGCTCAAACCGGACCGCCATAATGCTCGATGTCGAACAACTGCTCTTGGGGTTGCTCGCGGTGTGCGCGCTGGCGCCGCTGCTGCTCAAATTGCGGCGCTTCCGGCCGTGGATTGGCACTTTCGCCCTGCTAAGCCTGGTGCTGAGCGGAGGCGCAACCCTGGCGTGGCACGGACAACGGACCCGCAAGGCCGCCGCCGAAGCTGAGTTCAGCAAATCGATTCCCCGGGAAGGCCGTCCGGACGGCTATGTTTCCTCCGACCAATGCCAGGCGTGCCATCCTCACGAGTATTCCTCCTGGCATCAATCCTATCATCGCACGATGACTCAGGTGGCCGGTCCCGAATCGGTGCAGGCCAACTTCGACAACGTCCGGCTGGAATGGAACGGCGACACTTACGTGCTCGAGAGGCGCGGAGATGAATTCTGGGCCGAAATGCCCGATCCGGATTGGGCCTACGATCCGCAGAATGTCGCCAGAGCGAAACAAGGAATTCCATCCAAACCGCCGCGCGTCTGGAAGCGAATCGGCCTGCTGACCGGCTCGCATCACATGCAGATTTTCTGGACCCCGAGCCGATTCGGAAATCTGCAAACCATTTTCCCGTTTGCCTGGCTGATCGCGGACCAGCGTTGGGCGCCGGTGCGCGATACCTTTCTGCGCGACCCCAAGATTCCGCCCAGTTCCCACATCTGGAACGTGAACTGTCTCAAATGCCACGCGACGGGCGGCCAGCCTCAGCAACATCCGGTCACCAAACTCCTGGACACCCGCGTGGGCGAACTGGGCATCGCTTGCGAAGCTTGCCATGGACCCGCTGAGGATCATGTTCGCGCGAACCTTCGCCCGTGGCACCGATATCAGCAGCACTTCACCACCCACTCCGATCCGACCGTGGTGAATCCTTCGCAGAAGAACAAAGAGATTTCCTCGCACGTCTGCGGCCAGTGTCATGGCATCAAATGGATTCCGCACACGGAGAACTTTTCTCAGAACGGCTTCCGTTTTCGCCCCGGCGACAATCTTAACGACTCCACGCCGATTGTTCGGCCTTCGCGGCTCGACCTTTCGCCCTGGCTTCGGGAACCGCTTCAGCAAAATCCCCGATTCCTCGAAGAGCATTACTGGTCCGATGGCGAAGTGCGCGTTTCGGGCCGCGAGTTCAACGGCCTGGTCGATTCGCCGTGTTACGAGCGCGGCGAACTTTCCTGCCTTTCCTGTCATTCCATGCACAACAGCAGACCCGACGACCAACTGGCCGCGGCCAAACACGGCAACGAAGCGTGTTTGCAGTGCCACGGCAGTTTCAGGGACAGGATCGAGCAGCACACGCGGCACAAGACCGGCTCCAGCGGCAGCGAGTGTTACAACTGCCACATGCCCCACACGACTTACGGCTTGCTCAAAGCCATTCGCAGCCATCGCATCAGCAGTCCCAGTGTCAGAACCACGCTCGAAACCGGCCGCCCCAATGCTTGCAATCTCTGTCATCTCGATCAGACGCTTCAGTGGACCGCCCGGCATCTGTCGGAGTGGCACGGCGCCCCGGCGGTCGAGGTGCGCGGTGAGGAACGGGAAGTTTCCGCGGCGGTGCTCTGGGCGTTGCGTGGGGATGCCGGCCAGCGCGCGCTGGCCGCGTGGAGCATGGGTTGGGAGGCTGCCCGGCAGGCGTCAGGAAAAGTTTGGTTGCCTCCTTTCTTGGCGCAACTCCTCGAGGATCCTTATTCTGCCGTGCGCTACGTCGCGCAACGTTCGCTGCGCAGCCTCCCAGGATTCGAGAACTTCGCTTACGACTTCGTCGGTCCGGCCCCCGATCGCGCCTGGGCCCGGACGCGTGCGTTGGAGGTCTGGAGAAGGCAGGGTTCGGCGCCAAGCGCTCAATCTCGGACCAACATTTTGATCAACGCCGACGGCAGCCTGATGCAAGCCACGATCGATCGCCTGCTGCGGCAGCGGGAGGACCGTTCTATGGATTTGCAGGAGTAATCCTCGGTGACCGTTTCTTCTGTGTTCTGAACAGGAAACGGAAACCATCTCATCCAACGATCACTTCTTAGGACGGAAGCCTGTGGTCGGCGGGGGCGCCGACCAGAGGCACGCGAGGGCGCGTGCGCTCCCCATGCTTCGGATTGACTTCGATCAACTACCGGCGGTTCACCCGGGCCTTAGGGTCTGTGCAAAAATAAATTCCGGTTTTGCTGGAGGCGATTTCGCTTTCTGGCGAGGCACGACGAAGGAGCATAGCCAGGGCTCTGCGACTGAGGAGAAACGAAGCCAGAAAGCGAAATCGCCCCAGCCCTCCGGGGCGGGGCGGCGCCTGGCCGGCTGCGGCGTTGCTCGTCGGTCACAGCCCCAAAACGGGGATGCTCCCTCCTCGCGCCTTGCATCCGGCCAGGCGGCGCTCCCGCCAAAACCGGAAGTTATTTTTGCACAGACCCTAAGCAAAGGAGCGAGCTTCGCCTTTGTTCCCTTCTTCGTTCCCTGATACGGCTTCTGTTTTTAACAAAAGGCAACGAAGAGAACAGCGAAGGCGGGGAATCGGAACGACCACTTCCCGGACCCGAACCTCCTGTTTTTCCGAGCGTAATCGACAGAAGACCGACTGCGCGGCAACCCAGCCCTACCGTCGGATTTCATGGAGACTTACACGGCCTCACAGCCGTGCTGCGCACGGCCCATGAACTGGTAAGGACGCGTTTCACCGCGTCCCTGAATTTCTTTTCGATCACAGATTAAAGTCAGGGACGGAGTGGAATCCGTCCCTACCCGGTTCATGGAAAGTTCCCATCGCAACACTTGAATCCCGCAAGCGCGCTTGCCATGCTTCGGGCATGCAATCACACCGAATTTGCCCTGCTCTTGACAATTTATATCCACTCTCGCTTTCCATTCTCTTGGGTGCGTTAGCTCTTACTCCGGCGCCCTGTTTTGCAGCCGACGACCTTGGCGCTTCCGCGACTCCGATCAACCAGCTCAAAGTCGCCAAGGATTTCAAAGTCGAACTCCTTTACACGGTCCCGAAAGGAACGGAAGGCTCCTGGGTCGCAATGTGCGTTGATCCGAAAGGCCGGCTCATCGTTTCCGATCAATACGGCAAGCTCTACCGCATCCTGCCGCCCGCGCTCCGCAGTGCTGATTCGGTGAAACCGGAACCGATCGATCTGGAAATCGGCCAGGCCCACGGCCTCCTCTACGCATTCGACAGCCTCTACGTCATGGTGAATGAGAATCCGAAAGGGCGCGGCCTGTATCGCGTCCGCGACACCAACGGCGACGACCGTTACGACGAAGTCAAACTGCTCCGCCGGCTCGAAGGCGGCGGCGAGCACGGCGTTCATGCGATCCTGCTCGCGCCGGATGGCAAGGGCCTTTACCTGGTCTGCGGCAACATGACCAAGCTGACCGATTACGCCGCGTCTCGTATCCCGTTGAACTGGAGCGAAGATCACCTCCTGCCGCGCATGTGGGACGGCAATGGATTTATGCGAGGCGTGCTCGGACCGGGCGGCTGGATCGCGCGAACCGATCCCGAAGGCAAGAGTTGGGAACTGGTCGCGGTGGGGTTCCGAAATGAATTCGACGCCGCCTTCAACCGCCAGGGCGAACTCTTCGCCTACGACGCCGACATGGAATGGGACATCAACACCCCCTGGTACCGACCCACGCGCGTGAATCACGTGATTAGCGGCGCGGAATTCGGCTGGCGCAGCGGCGCGGGCAAATGGCCGGCCTACACCCTCGACAGCTTCGGCGCCGTGGTGGACGTCGGTCCAGGCTCGCCAACGGGTGTCACGTTCGGTTACGGCGCGAAATTCCCGGCGAAGTATCAGGAAGCGCTGTTCATTTGCGACTGGAGTTTCGGCAAGCTTTACGCCGTTCACCTCACCCCCGACGGCGCGAGTTACACGGGGACCGCCGAAGAATTCGTCACCGGCCAGCCGCTTGCTTTGACGGACATCGTCATCAATCCCAACGACGGCGCGATGTATTTCGCAGTTGGCGGGCGCAGAACGCAGTCTGCTCTCTATCGCGTGACTTACACCGGCAGAGAATCGACCGCGCCGAGCAAGAGCGACAGTCGTTTCGCCAAGGAACGTGCGCTGCGCCACAAACTCGAAAGCTTCCACGGCCACAAAGACTCGAAGGCGGTCAAAGAAGCCTGGCCATATCTCGGCCACAAGGATCGCGCCTTGCGCTACGCGGCGCGAGTCGCTCTCGAATGGCAGGACGCCTCCGAATGGCGCGAGAAGACGCTGAACGAAAAAGATCCGCGCACCGCCATCGCCGCGTTGGCGGCTCTGGCGCGTGTGAGCAGCAAGGATCAATTCCACCGCAGGCCGGCCGACCCACAGCCCGACACCGCGCTTCAGGGTCGCATCCTGGCCGCGCTCGACCGGATCAATTGGAAAAAACTCAGCCAGAGCGACCGGCTCGATTTGATGCGCGCGTACACGCTGGCGTTCACACGGTTTGGCAAGCTGGACGACGCGACGCGACAGCGCTTGATTGCCAAGTTCGATCCGTTGTTTCCCGCCTCGACGCGCGAACTGAACGCCGAACTGGCGCAGATGCTCGTCTATCTCGAAGCCCCGAGCGCTGCGACCAAACTCACGTCCGCTTTGCGAGCCGCGCCGACGCAAGAGGAACAACTCGAGTATGCCCGCGCCCTGCGGGTCTTGAAGTCGGGCTGGACCCAGCCATTGCGGGAAGAGTATTTCCGGTGGTTTTTGAAAGCAGCCAGCTTCAAAGGCGGCGCCAGTTTGAGCGGGTTCATGCGCGATATGAAAAACGACGCCCTCGCCAGCCTGACCGAACCGGAGAAGGCGGCGCTCAAACCGATCCTCGACCTGCAACCCGAAACGAAAACCGCGCTCCAAATCCTGGCCGCGCGGCCGTTCGTGAAAGAATGGTCCGTCAGCGAACTCACGCCGATCGTCGAGCGCGGCCAGAAGGGCAAACGCAATTACGAACGCGGACGCAAACTCTTCGGCGACGTCGGCTGCGCCTCGTGCCATCGCTTCGACATGGACGGCGCGGCGGTCGGGCCGGATTTGACGAACGTGGCGGGCCGTTTCAGCATTCGGGATCTGCTCGAATCGATCGTCGAACCGAGCAAAGTCATCAGCGATCAATACGGCGCCATCGTCATCAAGAAGAAGGACGGCGAAACGGTCACCGGCCGGGTGGGCAATCTGAGCGGGGACAACCTGATGGTGATCGAAAATATGTTTGCGCCGAATGATTTCAAAAATGTCCAGCGCCAGGACATCGAATCCATCGAACCGTCCAAGGTCTCCATGATGCCCGAAGGCTTGCTCAACACGCTGAGGGAAGATGAGATTCAGGATCTGATGGCTTTTCTGCTTTCCCGAGGTGACCAGCAAGCGCGGATGTTTCGACAATAACTTTGGCGTCCCTTTGCCGCTGCTGGCGCTGCTGGGTGTTTCTTGCGCAGGGTCTTTTCTCCAAGCAGCGTCCGTGCGGGATTGAATGACTTTTGTCCTTCCAGAGATCGAGAAAGCGAGCTGCGAATCGTTCACGGCTTGCGCGCGCCTTTTGGCGAAAGGCAACTCGCAGTCCAGTATCGATGAAATTGACGGGCGGCACTTTTTCAGTAAGTGGCGCTCCGATTCAGCGGATCTCCTGGTCTCTGGAGCCTGATGAAGAGGCAATTGAAATCCGACTCCGTTCGACTCGGAGATCGACGTTGAACGAAGCATACTTGGTCGTTGGCGAGGTCAGGAAGATTCCCAGCCAAACGGTTGTTCACGCGCCATTGCCTATCAATCGTGCTCACACAAACGTCAAGGGGCCAAAGTCCACTCAGGCCCGCTACCTGTTCATGCGGGTCTGGCGATGGGTAATTCAGCACGATGCCGATGGTCCTTGTTGAAATCATTCTTTCCGGTCAATCCGGCTTCTCCGTGCTGAGCCGCCCCTTGTTCAGGTAGAGCGTCCGGCTGGCGCGGGCGGAGGCGTGCGGGTCGTGGGTCACCATGATGATCGCCTTTCCGTGCTCGCGGTTGAGCGCCTGAAGAAGGTTCAAAATCTCGTCGCCGGATTTGCGGTCGAGATCGCCCGTCGGCTCATCGCAAAGCAGGAGCGTCGGATCCGTCACGATGGCCCGGGCGATGCCCACGCGCTGTTGTTCGCCGCCCGACAGTTGGCGGGGGAAATGTCGCGTGCGATGAGAAAGGCCCACGACCGACAGCGCGGTCGCAACGTGCTTCCTCCGTTCGGCCTTGGAAAGGTTCGTGAGCAGCAACGGCAGTTCGACGTTTCGCTCGGCCGAGAGCACGGGCAGGAGGTTGTAAAGTTGGAAAACCAGTCCGACGTGCCGCGCGCGCCAGGCCGCCAGACGGCGCTCGGACAATTGGTCGATGCGCTCCTCGGCCACTTGAATCGTGCCTTTGGAGGGCCGATCCAGACCGCCGATCAAATTGAGCAGCGTGCTCTTGCCGGAACCGGACGGGCCCATCAGCGCCAGGAATTCGCCTTGCTGAATTTGGAGATTAAGCCCTTCCAGGACGTGAATGGTTTCGGTGCCGCGGCGAAAGGTCTTTTCAACGTCGTGGACCTCAACGAGGATTCCTTTGTCGGTAGTCATAATCTCTAAGCGCGGGTAGGGACGCATTCCACTGCGTCCCACTTTAAGGCTTGAGGCGAAGGAAAGACAATGAGAGTGACGATGAGAATATCGCGGCGTCGGGTTTCCTCGTCGTCCGTCCTTGGTTCAATAGCGCGTTGGGGATTAGTCAGGGACGCGGTGGAACGGGTCCCTACCTGCGCCGAGCATGCGCCAAGAAGGGTTGGGAGTCGGTCTCTCGTCGTCGTTGAGCTCGTCTTGAATCTCACTTCTTCTCCTGCACGCGCCCGCCATCCGCCAGATTCTCCGGTCCTTCGACCACAACTTTCTCACCGGTGGCGAGGCCGGCCGCAATCGTGACTTCGTCGTTCCGGGAAGTTCCGAGCGTGACGGCGCGCCGTTCGACGCGTCCATTCTGAACGACCCACGTGATATCGCGCCCATCTTGCTTTCGCACCGCGGCTTTCGGAATCGAGATGCTCGCGCTGGCCGTCGGGACTTCGCCGCCGCCGCGAAACGCGACCTTCACGCCCATGTCCGGCAAAATACGCGGGTCGAGTTTCTCGAAGCCGACTCGAACCTTCACCGTAGCCTTCTGCCGGTCCGCCGTCGGAATGATCGCGATGACCTTGCAGGGAATCTTCCATTCCGGATAGGAATCGAGCGTGGCTTCGACGGCCTGGCCTTCTGTGACGCGGTTAATGAAGCTTTCGTTGACGTCGATCTCGATCTCCAACGATTCCATATCGACGATGGTGCCAATGCCGGTGCGGGTGAATCCGCTGCCGGCTGAAATCGGCGAAATCATCTCACCCGGCTGCGCATTCTTGGTGACGACCACGCCGGCGAACGGCGCGCGAATGATGGTGTCGTCCAGTTGCTGTTGGTAAAGCGCGAGCTGGCGGTCCGCGACGGACACTTCAGTGGTTTGCTGTTCGAGGCGCGCTTTCAGGGATTTGACTTCTGCTTCGGCTCGGTCGAGCTCGGCCTGGCTGGAAATCCGGCTGGCGACGAGCGCGCGGGTCCTTTTGAGGTTGAGTTCGGCTTCCTCCAGACGGGCTTTGGTTTCGCCGGAAGCGGCGCGGGCGGATTCGAGTTGCGCCTGAGCGAGCTTCAGGCTGGCTTCGACATTCGAGGCATCCAGGCGCGCCAGGATTTGTCCGTTCGTGACCTTCTTGCCTTCTTCGATCAACACCTCGATGACTTTGCCGGTGACTTTGGAGGATACCGTGGCCTGGCGCCGCGCGGTCACGTAACCGGAGGCGTTGAGCACCGTCCTTTGGCCCGATGCGGCGGTCTCGCGCACGGTGATCGTGCGAACTTCAGCCGCCGCCGGACGCATCATTCGCCAGCCCACCAGCGAACCGACGACGGCGATGGAAACCAGGCCAAAGACGATCCAGGTCCAGGGCGCTTTGGATTCGGGTGCGTTGCGGTCTATGCGCAAGTCATCCAGGGAATGTTTGCCTGCCGTCATCGAATGTGGCGGAAAGGAAACCGTGTTTCGGAACGAGGGTCAAGCCGCACTGCTTCTCGAACTGGCGCACCGAAGACTGGAAGGCTGGTTTCCTAATCCTAATCATAATCTTAATCCTGCTCTAAAGCTTCGGATCGACTCTGACTTTGAGAATCACGCGAAAATTTCCAACCACGGATGACTTTTTGTGATGGCCCTCAGGAAGCGATCAAAATCGAAGCCTTGTTCTTCGAGAACACCGAGGAATCCTGGCGTCGTTGGAATCGAGACAATCAACCGCATTGGGAGTTGGTGCCGAAGCGCTGAAGCTAACGTGAAGCAGAGCGAGATCCCAAGTTCCAAGCGCCGAGGCCATCGCCATTCTACGGATGATTGGTTTTGGGGAAACATCGAACAAACACGCCAAAAGACACGAAAGGAGAATAGCTGCTTGAGAAAGTCTTTGGCCCTAACCCAACGGTAAAAGCTAATCCGTCGTCGATCCGTTGCGGTTTCGTGTTTTTCGTGTTTTCCGTGGGCTCCACTGCGGCTCCCAGGTTGAACGCGGTTGGGAATTTCTCAACAGAAGCTAACGAAGGTCACGAAGTCTTCGTTTTCTTCGTTGCCTTTTGTTTGAAGCCGCGGCGGGGCTGAGAGCTATTTACCACGGATTACACGGATCACACGGATGACGGAATCGGCCAGCCTTTCTTATCCGTGCCCACCCGTGTCATCCGTGGTCAAATATTCCCTTCCTCGGAGATCACCGGACGATTTTCAGCACGCGGTTGTTGCTGCTGTCGCTGATGTAAAGCGTGCCGTCACGGTGCAGGTAAACACCGTGCGGCTGGTTTAGCTCAGCTTGGTCGGGCGGACCGCCTAATCCCGCAGTGCCTTTGTTCCCGTTGCCCGCCACGCGGACGATCTTTCCTTCCTTCACAAGATACTTGCGGATCACGTGATTCTCGGTGTCGGCGATGATCACGTTGCCGTCGTGATCGAAACAAAGGTGCTTCGGGCCGTTCAATGTGGCCTGGCGCGCGTCGCCGCCGTCTCCGCTCGCGCCGCGCTGGCCGGTGCCGACGATGGTTCGGATTTTCCCACGCGCATCAACGCTCCGCAACGCATGGCCGCTCCGCTCCAGAATCCAGACCGTTCCGTCTTTGCTTACAGCCACGGCACGCGGGTCCACGAGCGGCACCGCGACGGCATCGGCGCCGTCCTCCGGCACGCCTCGCTGGCCGTTGCCCGCAACGGTGCGGATGATGCCGGTGCTCAGATTGACGGCGCGGATGCGGCGGTTGTCGAGATCCGCGAGGTAAATGTTCTCCCCTTGCGGATCGAGCGAAGCGCAGTAGATGTGGCCACACTGCGCTTGAGTGGCGGGCCCGCCGTCGCCGCCGAAACCTTTTCCGCCAATGCCTGCGATCGTGGTTACGATTCCAATTTTTCCATCGATCTTCCGCACGCGGCTGTTCCAGGTGTCAGCGATGAAAATGTCGTCATTCGGCGCGATGGCCAGGTTGTGAGGTCCGTTGACCTGGGCGTCGCGCACCGAGCCGCCGTCACCTGCAAATCCAGCAGCGCCATTCCCGCCGAGCGTCGTGATGATGCCGTTCGGGGCCACTTTCCGGATTTTGTGCCCGTTCATCTCGACGATGATCATGTTGCCCGCGCGGTCGAAATCGACGCCGAACGGGTTGGTGACTTTGGCGCGGTCGGCCGGCGCGCCGTCGCCCTCAGTGCCTCCGCCCGCGACCAGGACCAGTTTTCCGGAGGAACGCGACTCGGCGGCGTTGGCTGGCCCATTCGCGCATGGCATCGCAGCAGCGACGGTAATAAGGCAGAGAGCGACTTTTGAGTTCATGATTTCATGAGCGTTCATTCGCGTGAATTCGCGGTTGAACTGTATGGATCTGGGCTAAGGACGACCGAGAATGAATCTCCGGACGGCTGCCGCGGTCGGATCATCTTCATTCGGCACATTGACCATT
>Ga0194125_10009025_pt1 | contig 13929 bp, 10 predicted proteins | sample TA2KigC250mmetaG_FD_148626 | JGI IMG/M metagenome (GOLD analysis project Ga0194125, IMG submission 148626) | Freshwater microbial communities from Lake Tanganyika, Tanzania - TA2015034 Kigoma Deep Cast 250m | ecosystem: Environmental > Aquatic > Freshwater > Lake | place: Tanzania: Lake... | reverse complement strand
TCGACGACCAGCAGGATGCCGTCGGTCATCGTGAGCACCCGCTCGACCTCGCCGCCGAAATCGGCATGGCCCGGCGTATCGACGATATTGATCTTGTACTCGCGCCCGTCGCCGTTGACGTACTGGACGGCGCAGTTCTTGCTGAGAATGGTGATCCCGCGCTCGCGCTCGAGTGGGTTGGAGTCCATGATCAGGCCGTGCTCGCCGCCGGCCATCTTGTCCAGCTCTTCCTGCCGGAACATACCCGACTGGTACAGGAGCTGGTCCACCAGCGTCGTCTTGCCATGGTCAACATGGGCGATAATCGCCACGTTACGAACCGTATCTACGAACATACTCTTCTACTACCCTGCGATCCTCGTTTGTCGTGTGCCCGCACGGACATACTCGTTTGTAGTGTGCTCGTAAGAGCATATCAAAGGGCAACGAAACGTAGGGGGGGCTCGCCCCACCGCTTCTTCCGCCACCTGAACCCTGGTGGGGCAAGCCCCACCCTACAGACTTTCCCACTCGTTCTCTATAATCGATGGGTCCGACCGTTTCCCGGAAGGGAACCGGGATTACTTCTTCCATCGGGGGAGCCGTGATCCCTGCAACCATCTCATTGCGAGCGCAGCGCGGCAATCTCGCATACGCCATACTGGATGCGGTATTGCCGTGTTCACGTGCCGGAACGGGCGCCGATTGCCCAGCCGATTCTGAACCCAGCTACAAGCAGTGTATTGTACCACATCCCGGCCGCAATGCAAGACCCTTGCCAACTTCTCGCGCCGCGGCGCGGAGGCGCAAGGAGATTTTGCACAATAAACGGCACCCCGCGGTGTCGTATACTATGACAGTCGACTGTCCAGGCTCAGGAAAACGGTTTCTCAGATGCTGGAAGACAAGATCCTAGTTTGGCGTTTCAACCACGGCCGGCCGGAAGTCTTGCACCACGTGTATGACAAGTACCGGGGCGAGCTTCTGACGCTGGCGCTGGCGCTCCTGGGCGACCTGGCGGCTGCCGAGGATGTGGTCCAGGATGTCTTCCTGTCTCTCGTGCGATTGTCGGGCCGGCTCAAGCTGACCGGCAGTCTCAAGGGTTATCTGGCCACCAGCGTGGCCAATGGCGCCCGCAACGTCCTGCGGGTCCATCGGCGACACCCGACGGGTGATTTGGACGAGGCCGACCCGGTTCAGGCCCCAGATGCACGGCCGGATGAGGCGGCGGTCCTGGCGGAGCAGCTCGATCAACTGAAATGGGCTCTGGGCCAGATTCCGTATGAGCAAAGAGAAGTACTCGTCCTGCGGGTCTACGGGCAGATAACGTTCAAGGAGATCGCCCGACAACAAGGGATTCCTATCAACACGGCCCTGGGCCGATACCGGTATGCAATCGACCGACTGCGGTCCATGCTCGATGGCGAGGTGAGAAAGTGAGACCGGCAGAGGAACTATACGAACGGATGGACAACCTGCGAGTGACTCCTCGTCCGGAGTATGACGAGCGGGTCCATGGCGAGATTGCCAGAGCCCTCGCAGAGATCAAAGGCACTCCCACGGCTGCACCGCAGCCGTCCCTATGGAGAAGCGTCATGCAAAGTCGAATGGTGAAGATGGCCGCCGGGGTAATGATCGTGGTGGCGGTCCTGCTGGGATGGAACATGATCGACACCGGAGGCGGCGTTGTCTGGGGCCATGTGCTCCAAAAGGTGAACGAATCGACCGCTTTTGCCTACCGGATGAAACTGACGATGCTCGGGGTGCCGGATCCGCAGAGCACCACCGAGATCGAGTCGCAGGTCCGCGTCGACACGGAGGTGGGCATTCACATCGTCTCGTCCATGAAAGGGGCTCCGTACTCCGAGTCGTTTGTCTCGATCCCGCAGGAAACCGGCGTCACGCTTCTGCCCGCCAGGAAAGCCTATCTTCGGCAGAAGATGACGGGGGGTATGCTGGAGAAAATGGGGACGCAGCATGGGGACCCGCGGCAGTTGGTGGCCCGGTTCCTGGAGTACCCCCATACGAAGCTGGGGCGCAGCACCCTTGATGGCATCGTGGTCGAGGGTCTGGAGTGCCGCGATCCCGGGGTGGCGGCGGGGGTGTTCGGCGGGGTGGCGGGCCAGACGATTGAGAACGTCGTGGGGCGTCTCTGGGCCGACCCCCGGACGAACCTGCCGGTGAGGCTGGAGCTTGAGGCCTTCTCCGCCGACGGCCGCAAGGCGGCCCAGATGGTGCAATCCGACTACGACTGGGCGCCGCGGATCGGGCCGGCGGAGTTTGAGCCGGTCATTCCGGAGGATTACAAGCTGCTTGCCGACGTCGAGTTGTCGTTCAACGAGCAAAGTGTCGTCGAGGGCCTACGGTTCTTTGCCGAGTACGCGGACGGGAAGTACCCGACCGAGTTGTCCGCGATGGTTGTGGGCCGCGAGCTGCGTCTCGCCCTGCACGCGAAGTACGGTCCCAACCCGCCCTGGCCGCCAAAGCCGGGAGAGGAGAACAGGATCTTCGCGCTCGGCACGGTCGCCCCGTTCTATGCCTTCCTGGCGGCGGAGACCCGTGACCCGGCCTATCACGGCGACCAGGTGACCGCTGAGTTTCCCCACGCCGTGCTCATGCGCTGGCGACTGGACAACGGCAACTACCAGGCGATTCTCGGTGACCTGACCCTTCGGGAGGTGACGGTCGAGGAGTTGAAGGCACTGGAGGCGGCACCGCTCAATCCACAATCGAAGGCCATCAAGCCGCAGCCTCCGGATGGCACTGTCGGGACCGGAGCGGAGAAACTGGAGTTGCGCTGGATGCCCGGGGCACAGGCCACGGGCCACCGGGTATACTTCGGAACCAGCGTTGCCGGTCTGAGCTTGCTCGCGGAGGTGAAAGGCGCCACGTCTATCGTGGCGCCTGCCCTCGAACGTGGTCTAACCTACTACTGGCGGGTGGACGAAATCCAGTCGGATGGCTCGATGGTCGCCGGCGACGTCTGGACCTTCGGTCCCGGCGGGCTGGTCGGCTGGTGGAAGTTCGATGAGGGCAGCGGAACCAAAGCCGCCGATGCGAGCGGCCACGGACTGCACGGCACGCTCGTCGGCGCTCCGGCCTGGGTCGAGGGCGTCGCCGGCAAGGCGCTGGAACTGGACGGCGCCGATGACTATGTGGACCTCGGGAACGATCCGCGTTTCGCCATTACCGGCCCGATCACGCTCTGTGCCTGGGTCAAGGTCAAAGCGTTCGACAAGGAATGGCAGGCGCTTGTCACCAAGGGCGACAGCGCCTGGCGGCTGCAAAGAAACTGGGGTCAGAATACGCTCGAATTCGCCTGTACGGGCGTGCCCGTGCCCGGGACGCTCCTGGGAAGTCTCTTCGGAACCGTAAACGTCAACGACGGTCGCTGGCATCACGTCGCGGCCGTCTATGACGGGTCCCGCGGCTTTCTGTACATCGACGGCCGGTTGGATATCTCGGTCGAGGCGGCGGGGACCATGCGGACCAACGACTTCAAGGCGTTCATCGGCGCCAACGACGAGAAGCCCGGCCGCAACTGGAGCGGCGCGATCGACGACGTACGCATTTACAGCTACGGCCTGACGGCCGAGGAGGTGACGCGGATCTACGAGGTCAGGTCCCGATGAGTGGTCTTCGCTCGCTGCTTGCGATCGGCGCCTTCTCGCTGGCCTTGGTTGCCTCATGCGGCCGGAGCAGCCGTCCGCTGGACGAGAGACTGCAGGCGGCCCTGGACGCCCGTCTGCGGCGCTCTGACGTGAAAGGGGCCTCGGCGGCGGTCGTCCTGCCGGACGGCCGCCTCTGGCGGGGTACCAGCGGCATTTCCCACCCGGGCGAGAAGATGAGTCCCGACATGGCGTTCGCCATCGGAAGCATCACCAAGAACATGGTGGCGGCGCTGCTGCTTCAGCTCGCGGAGGAGGGCACGCTCTCCCTGGAGGACCCCATTGGCAAATGGCTGCCATCCTACCCGCACGTGGACCCCGCCATCACGATCCGCCAGATGCTCAACCACACCAGCGGGTTGTTCATGTTCTGGGACAACCCGCAACTCTGGGATGATCTGGTCCGGTACCGGACGAAGCACTTCACCCCGGAGGAGGTGCTGAGCTATCTGAGAGAGCCCCATTTCCGCCCGGGCGAAGGCTACCGCTATTCCAACACGGGCTATCTGCTGGCCGCCATGATCATCGCCCGGGCCACCGGGTCCACCCTCTCTGCCGAGATGCGTAAGCGCTTTTGGGAACCGCTGGCCCTGGGCAGCGCCCGCCTGGCCCTGGAGGAACCCTATCCCGAGAACCTGGCGCACGTGTGGGGGGACAATTTCGAGAAGGACGGGTCCTACCGGGACGTTACCTTCCTCCCGCGGGTCTCCCACGACAGCATCATCTATGGTTCGGCCGGCGTGTTCATGACCGCCGAGGATCTGGCTCGCTGGACGCACGCGCTATTCCACGGGAAGGTCCTGCGCGCGGATTCCCTGCGGCAGATGCAGTCCCTCGGGCCGGGAGCTTACGGACTCGGCCTGGAACAGTTCAGATTTCGAGTGAGCGGGGGCTTGACCGCAGTCGGCCACGGGGGCGCCAACATCGGGACGGGGGCATATATGGTCTATCTCCCCGATTACGATGTCAGCATCGCCGTCATGGTCAATCGGGTCTTCAGCGGCTGCGACACCCGGATTGTGAAAGACCTGGCCCGGATCACGGCCTCATCTCTGCAGCCCGGGCGTTACCACTTTGACGTCCTGAGGAGCCCGCTGGGGCTCCTTGCGGGACTGTGGCTCCTGGCCGGCGTGGGCGCGGCGATCTACGGCGCCCGCAAAGACAAACCCGTGCCCTTGCTCGTGCTCGGCAGTCTGGCGCTCGCGGCCGGTTGGATTTCGATCGCCAAATGGAGTCCATTAGAGCTCGTGCTGTTCCCCGTGGGTGGCGTGGCCGCGGCCGTGGGGCTGGCGTTGCTCCTGCGACGACGGGTCCGCCGGCCCGATCCTCGTCCGATTCTATCGGCAAGGGCGCGCAAGGATTCTCCGTAACTGGCATAAGCCGACGAGAAGCACGACAGCGCCGGCAAGCCACAACAAACCCCTCAAAACGTGGGGTGCATACCCTCCGACCCCGAACATGCGGCCCGTTGGCGCTGAACGTGCAGCCGACCACCTCCGGACTGCTGTGGTCGTTGAAGACTGTCCGTGCTCAGGAATTGCCGGAATTCGGCTCCGACGGCTGATTCCGGGCATAAGAAATCGGCCTCTCGCGCATCTATATCCAAGGAAAGGGGTAAGAGAATGAAATACCGAGTGCATCGGCTGGACGTCACAAAGGAGACGGCGCAAGAGGAATTGGAGCAATTCCTCAACCAACTGGAAGGAGAAGTGCTGACAGTCGTTCCGTATGTCGTGCCGACCTTTCAACTGATGGGCGCCACGGCGAAGGTCGGCTTCTTCCTCATCGTGGAGAAGGTCAAATCGTCGTTACAGGGTCGATAGGCCTGATCGATCGTCTCGTTACCAGCGGTCCGGCAGAAGTCCTTCGGTACCGTCGGCCCAAGGAGATTGCGATGAAGATCATGAAAGGTATGCTGCAGACGGGTGTTCTGGTGCTGTTCATTTCGGTGTCTCTGCTCGGCGAGGAGGCTTACGCCGGCCCGGGCGAGTCCCAGAAGCTGTACTTCGGCATTGAGATCAACGGGGTTTTGTGCGGGTATTCCGAGATCAGTCTCTCGCCCCTGGTCCAGGACGGCAAGACCATGACGCTGCTGAAACAGAACACCTTTGCCATGCTCTCCGCCCTCGGGAGTCAGTTCAACACGGACCTCAAACTGACCTACCACATCGATCCCGTGACCGGCCGGTTTTCCTATCATGACAGCGACATCACCCAAGGTCCCACGAAACTGGGTTCCGTGATTTCCGTGACCGGAGACACGGCCCGCTTTACCTCCACGCCGGGCAATCGCGAAGTGAAGATCCCGTTGCCACCGGAGGTGGTTTTCGAAAACACGCTGTCGTTTCCCCATCTGCTCCGAGACTTCGTCCAACAGAAACTGGACCAGAAGACGTATGAGATCCTGGAGGTGCGAGACGCCGAAGTTCAGAAATCGACCTACACCAGGGTGGGCACGGAGAAGTTGGAGCTGGCAGGCAGCACCTACAACGCGCTGATTTTGGACAAGTTGAACCAGAAGACGGGCCTGAAGGTGAGAATGTGGCTGGATCTGGAGAGCGGCTATCTGCTCAAGGCCACCGCCCCCGGCAATCGGATTAGCTATCGGGCCGATCCCTCCGTCGTGAACCGAATCAAGATGGCCGACGTGGACGCGAGCATCCTGGCCAAGGCCAATGTGACGATTGCCGATGTGCAAGCCATATCCTACATGAAGGTCAAGGCGACCCTAGAACCTTCAGGATTGTGGGTGACCCAGGAGGGACTGAACGTACCCGGCCAGCGTTTCGCAGGAACCATCAACGACAATCTCATCGAAGGGGTCTTCGAGATTGAGCACAAGCGGTATGACGGCGCGGGGGCGCCGGCCTTCCCGCCGGACTTCGGCAAAGACCAGTCCGTGAAGAAGTACCTCGAAGCGGAAGAGTTCATCGAATCGGATGATCCCGTGCTGGTCACAAAGGCGCAAGAACTCACGAAGGGTTCCAAGGATTCGTGGGAGGCGGCGCGCCGCCTGAACAAGTGGGTCGCCGAGAATATCCACTATGCGATCCCCGGCGGGGCGACCGCCCGCAAGACGTACGACCTCAAAGCCGGAGAATGCGGGGCCCATGCCATTCTCTTGGCCACATTCTGTCGGGCCGTGGGCATCCCGGCACGCGTCGTCTGGGGGTGCATGTACGCTCCCAACTACGGCGGTGTCTTCGGCCAGCACGGCTGGAACGAGATCTATATGGGCCCCGCCGGCTGGATCCCCGTCGATGCGACGGCCGCGGAGATCGACTGTGTCGATTCCGGGCATATCCGCATCGGGGTCCTCCAGTCCCTGGTGACGGCCCTGAATCCCCGCAAGATGGAGGTATTGGATTACCGGGCCGGCTCGGCCCGCATGGGGCAGGCCCCGGAGGGGGCCTCTGATAAATACCAGGCCTACGTTGGCGAGTACACGAACCCGGCCAACAAGAGCGTCATGAAGGTATTCGTTCAGGGCGGGGCCTTGGCCCTCGACGTTCCGGGGAAGGTCGTCTTGGCCTTGAATGACCCCGATGAAAAGGGCGTCTGGCGCTGCAAACTGGCCAGCCAGCTCTTCTTGAAGTTCGACAAGGATGGGTCCGGGAAGGTCGTGGAAATGCAGTTGCACCAAGTCATTCCGTTGCCCAGGAGATCTGGGCCCCCGGAGGAGAACGGTGGCGTTCCCGAGCGCTTGCGGCCCTATCTTGGCGCCTATCTGCTGGCGGCCCGGCAGGCCGAGTTTACTGTTCTTCACCAGGACAATGGTTTGGCCGTCTACGATCCCCTCGAAAAGAAGACCGTGCGACTGCGGCTTCCCGACAATGAGGGAAGGTGGGTGGATGAATTCGACAAGAACGCGGTTTCCTTTGACCGGGACGGGCAGGGCAACATCACGGCCATGAACATCGATTCCGTGACGAGACTCCGCCGGTAGAATCGCAAAAGGACAAAGCGGCGGACCGGGGCGATGGCCGTGCAAACCACTCCTGCCCGCCTACCGGAGGCCGCAGGAAACCGGCGTCGAGACGTTACTGATTCGGGCGGTAGTCCTCCGACTGGTCCCAATCTGCCGTCACGCTGCCAGCACAGTAATTGAGGTGTGGATCTGTCTGCAATGGTCTCTCTTTGGGACGGCAGATCCATACAGCCGGGCGGCTTGTTATCCACTAATCCCGAAGAACATCAAATTCATAAGTGATTTATCAGAACGGAGTCATGGGAGCGCCGGTAGTGGTGCAACGGATTTAATGGCCAATTCGCGACTAACATGAGCGACAGTTCATTTCAGCAGCCGACCCTCGATGCCTGCGGAGTGAGCGGGCCCCTACGGCGTCACTGCATCGGAAACCATCTGAAAGAAGTCACCCATTTTAGAGGGTTCGAGCCATCTGATCACGACCAGCAGATCACGGTCCTGATCAACGGCCACATAGTTGCCGCCAAATCCCACGGCAGTGAATACGGATTCGGACCATCCAGGCACTCTTGCCGGGCTGCGATTGAGCCACCACATGTAACCATAAGTGGGGTTTGCCTCGGACGGCGTGCGAAGCATTTTGATCCATTCTTCAGATATCAGTTGTTTGTCTTTCCATTTCCCGTTGCGCAGGAACAGATACCCGAACCTGGCTTGGTCGCGGGTGCTTATGAACATTCCTCCGCCCCAGTGCCCGCCGCCGCTGACGGACTGCATCTTCACGCCGTCGATCGTTGCCCATGAGTTTTCATATCCGTGCCACTGCCAGGTCGAGGAAGCGCCGATCGGGTCCATGATCTTCTCCTTCAGGATCACGGGCAGCGGCCGCCTCCAGACCCACAGCAGGGAATATGCAAGCACATTCGCGCGTACGTCGTTGTATTTGAAGCTGGTTCCCGGTTCCTTAAGTGGTCTTTGTTTCCATTGCTCCGGGGTTTCACCTTTCGGGGGACGGTCCGCCCAGTCGGGCTTATCCCAGAGGGTGCCGGACCAGTCAGAAGACTGATTCAGCAGGTGATGCCAGGTTATCTTGGAATTGTGTTCGGAAGCGAATGTGCCGTCCCGTACGTAATTGCCGACCTTGTCCTGCACATCTCTGATCGACCCGGCATCGAGCGTCAGCCCGGCCACAGTCGAGAGGTAGCTCTTGGTCACACTGAAGGTCATATCCACCCGCCTTGTGTCACCCCATTCCGCCACGATATAGCCGTTCTTGACAATCATCCCGGCAGGCCCACCTCGGTCCTTGGTCGGGCCGACAATGGTATTGCCCGGTTCAAAGGAACTGAGGATCGCCTGCCTCAGGTCTCTCGGGCCGCGGACTTCATTCGCCATGGCAAACTCGACCGCCTTCTGCAGAGATTTTGCATTCATCCCCACATCTGCGGGCCGGCGCGATTCCCATTCGTCTGTCGGGCCGGGATAGTAGACACGGCCCGATTGCGCGTGAAGCAGCCCGGGACTAAGGAAGAGGCTGACAAGCCACAGGTGCAGGGCGGCGAAGAAATTGAAACTCGAAGACGACCTTTCGAATTCAGGCAGAGGTAGCTTGCGAGACATGATTCACATCTCCAACTTCCAGCACATTTGTCTTTTCAGTCATTTACCAGCGGGCAATTCTCTGAGACGTCACAGTACGTTCATGTGAAGGGCGAGGCCGCCGGCGAGGAGGACGAGCAGGAGGAGGCCGGCGCCGGAGATGGCGAGGGCGTGGCGGCGATGGAATCCGTCGGCGAAGGGTCGAAGAGGCAGACGGATGAGGTCGGGCCACTTGCAGGCCAGCAGACCCAGGAGCATCCACCAGAGGCCGGTGACGAGTACCATGGCACTGGTGACGAAGGCGGTGACGCCCATGTTCATATCGTGGCGAATCCACTGTATTCTGCGTTCTTCGGAGGCCATGGCCCCGCCGGCCAGGGCGGGGCCGGCAAGAAGGGTAAGGACGAAGGCGGCGCCGACGACGAGCAGCGCGGGATAGAGCAGCCATTTCTGGGCGCCGAGGTCTTCGCCGCCGTCGGCGGCCAGGGCGGCGCGGGCCGTGAGGAACGAGACGGCAAGGAAGACCACCTGGAACGGGCTGACAAAGAGGAACAGACATGCCATGACGAGGAAGGCAAACGAGAGGTAGGCCAGTCGCCAGTCTTCGGAATCGGTGCGGAGCTTGAAGATTAGCTTGCCCCACCAGTTCATGGCTTCCGGCGGGACCCACTGACGCGGGCTCCCGAGGCGGGCCAGGACGCCGTCCAGGGCGCTGGACGACACGGGCTCCGCTGCGCCTTCGAGTTCGCGTTCGATGTGCTCGGTGATGTTCTGCTCGACCTCACTGGGGTCCAGGGACTTGGACCAGCGCAGATACGATCGGACCTGTCGCAGGTAGTCATCCAGGCCTTTTCTGGCATTCTCACTGAGTTCGACCATGACTATTCCTTTCGCTTGAGCTTGTCGGTGCCGGTCTTCATCTTCGTCCAGCAATCGTTCATGCGGGTCAGGATGGCGCGGCCCTTTGCGGAGACGGTGTAGTATTTTCGGGCCGGGCCTTCGGCGGATTCCTCGAGCGTGGTCTCGAGGAAGCCCTCGCGTCGCAGGCGGCTGAGAATGGGGTAGACGGTGCCTTCGCTCACGACGAGGGCATCGATTTCTCGCAGTCTCCGGACGATGTCGTAGCCGTAGAGGCGGCTCCCGTCGATGGCGTTGAGGATGCACAGCTCCAGCATGCCCTTACGCAATTGGGTGGACCAGTTGTCGAAGAACTTATCATCCATGCTGGGCACTATATTGCATTGCCTGGTACCTGTCAATACAATTTACCAAAATTTCCAGAAAAATTTCCGCCCTGCGTGGTGGGCTGGCTTCATCAAGCGTCAACAGAACCGCTTCCACCTGTCAGACGTCAGTGCGTTTACCGCAAACACTTGCCTATCCCCTTGTCTAGGATGAGGTGCCGCCCGCAGAGCGCAACGAAAGAAGCAATGATGGCTGCGCCCAGGCCGAATGCCATCAGAGCGTCTCGCGACGGGACCCGCGCTCCAGGCGCGTAGGAACTGCTGCCCGCCAAAGTTGGTAGCGGCCAACGATGTCAAGCATCGGGCACCCGCCACGTTCGACCAAAACCGACCCATGCCGGTTACCCCTTCTCGTTGGCCCGGACCTCGATCTCGAACGCGAATCCGGGGATCAGACGATTCCAACGACGCCGGTCCGCCTGGTTCGTGGACAATGGCGACCTCTGACCTGTCTGTCCGGTCGCAGGATCTGTGGGAAACATTTCGGCCTTTTTCGAGAAGACCAGGCCCAAAGAGCGGCCGTGCCCAAGATTTATTGGGATTCTGCACTGACGGCCGGTATCGGGCATAAGAAATCGGCCGCTCGCGCATCGATATCTAGGACAAGGCATGGAAGATCGAGCCTATCGACTGGAAGTCCAAAGCGGTAGGGCTCGGGAAACGCGGGAGCAGACCCGGGCCAATGCGAAGGAGACGGCTATGAAGAGCAGAAACCGTATTTCGACAGCGTGCATGCTGGCACTGTTGGTCTGGTTGTCGTCGAACCGCCTGGAGACTCACGCGGCCCAGGTCGAGCCCGGACAATTCTACTTTGGCGTCGAGATCAATGGTGTATTGTGCGGGTACTCAGAGATCAGTATCGCGCCGATGGCGGAGCAGGGCAAGGAGATGATCCTGTTGGAGCAGACCACGTTTGCCCTGCTCTCCGCCCTCGGCAGCCAGTTCAACTCGGAGGTCAAGCTGACGTATCATATCGATCCGGCCACCGGCCGGTTCACGTATCACGACAGCCACCTCTCCCAAGGGCCAACCCAGTTGAGTTCCGTCATCCGCATCGAAGGCAATACGGCCCGCTATGCGTCTACGCCCGGTGAGCCGGAGCTCAGCATCCCCCTGCCGCTGGACGTGATTCTCGAAAACACGCTGTGGTTTCCCCATCTGCAGCGGGATTTCGTGACGCAGAGTCTTCCGACGGTCAGCTACGACATCTTCGAGGTCCGGGAAGCCGAGGTGCAGAAATCGACCTATACGAGAATCGGAACCGAGCCGCTTCAGCTTGCGGGCGAAAGCTCCGACGCGCTGATCCTGGACCGGCTGAATCACAAGACCGGTCTCAAGACGCGGATCTGGCTCGACACGGCCACCGGGTACGTGCTCCAGACCACCGCCGCCGGCAATCGCCTCAGTTGCCGGGCGGATCCGTCGGTCGTCAACCGGATCAAGATGGCGAACCTCGACGACACCCTCTGCGCCAAAGTAGGCGTGGTCATCGCGAACCCGCAGGCCATCACCTACATGAAGGTCCGCGCGACCTTGGAGCCGACCGGCTTGTGGGTGACCTCCGAAGGATTGAACGTGCCCGGCCAGCGGTTCGCCGGAACCATCCATGACAATCTGATCGAGGGCGTCTTCGAGATCGAGCACACCCGTTACAACGGCGTCGAGGCGCCGGCCCTGGGCGCCGACTTCGGCCATGACGCCTCGCTGCGGAGCTACCTCGAGCCGGAGGCATTCATCGAATCGGACGATCTCGTGCTTGTGGCGAAGGCCCTGGAAATCACAGCCGGGTCGAAGGACTCCTGGGAGGCCGCGTGCCGCCTGAGCCGCTGGGTCGCCCAGAACATCGGCTACGCGATTCCCGGGGGCGGCACGGCGCGGAAAACCTATGATCTCCGGGCCGGGGAATGCGGCGCCCATGCCATGCTCCTGGCGGCCTTCTGCCGCGCCGTGGGCATCCCGGCACGGGTCGTCTGGGGTTGCATGTACGCTCCCAGTTACGGCGGTGTCTTCGGCCAGCACGGCTGGAACGAGATCTACATGGGTCAAGCCGGGTGGATCCCGGTGGACACGACCGCCGGGGAGATCGACTACGTCGATTCCGGCCACCTCCGCATCGGCGTCTATCAGTCCCCCGTCACCGCCCTGAACCCCCGGAAAATGGAGGTGCTCGACTACTCCGCCGGCACGGCACGCAGGCGGCCGACGCGCGAGCTGGTTGCCGCCCCCTGTGATCCGTAGATCGGCGGCGCCATCTCCGGGGACCCGAGGGAGAAGGACGACGTACCGGGTGCCAACGTACGCATCACGAGGAGACAGATGAGGAAGAAACCGAAATCGCCCTGGCTCTTCGCGGCGCTGATGACGGTGGTCGTGGCGGTCGTGGAGGCCGGCACCGTCCTGCACTTGGTCCCCGGCACTACCCGCGTGGACGTGGGGGCCTTGCTCTTCACGGGCTTTCTGGCGGGTCTCTTCACGGGATTTCACGCGGCGGGGCGCAGCGCCGGCAGCAACGCGCCGTCCTGAATCTGCGCTTCGGCCCCAGGGGCGGAACGTGATGCGTTCTATCTGGACACTGCAAACCAGCGGACCGACGCGAGTCGCCATGCGTATCCGCGACAGCGTCCTCGGGCAAAGCCTCCCAGCCCGCGCCCTCTTGGCTTGCTCTCGCAACCAGGACGGGGACGCACCAGCTATGCTGCCGCGAACGCCCCGAGACGCTTTCAGATGATCTCAGCCATTTCGCCAGCCGGTTCTCCACTTCGTCATGGGTAAGAGTCCTGCCGTCCTCGATGTCTCTCTCCCCCCGCTCGATACATTCGAGAACGTGCAGGTGGTATTGGATATCCTCGAACGTCGAGCCCTCCGGCATCCGGGCAGGGACCGCACAGGCTGGTGTGGGACGCGATGCCTTGGGTGGATCTTGCGGCCAGAGACAACGACCGAAGGGTTGGCCCCATCTGCCTCACATGCCCGCCGTCCCTGTCTCTTGAAGCTTATATCCGGGTAGCGTCAGGCGTCACAGGGTGACGCCTGACGCCCCCACAGATCCGTACGAGCAGCTTTCCTGCATACGGTTCCTCATGTCACGGTTTCGCTACGCCATAGCGGTGATAGATGCGTGGCAAGGGAAGAGGATCACGAGGGAGAATCCCGTTCGCGAAACGATCCCAATTCAGGCGGCGCCCGCGCGTGCGTCGATTCAACCAATAGCGCCAGGCCCGTCGTACGTGTTCGTAGAACCGGGCCAAGCTGGTAAGGTTGCCGGTCAGACCATAGTAGAGGTAATGACCTCGAACCTTCAGGGCGAGTTGTGCCTGCTGCACCGCCACCGGCAGGTGGCGATGCGTGCGACACCACTCGCGGATGGTTCGAACCGCACGCGTGAATCGATCGCGAGCCGTCTTGCGTTGGACCACCCAGCGTCCGCGCCGGCTCCGGCCCCAGTAGTGCGTGAATCCCAAGAAGGTGAAACTCCCGCCGGGACCTCCCTGACCGGGAGAGCGAAAATCCA
>Ga0194125_10009017_pt1 | contig 13936 bp, 14 predicted proteins | sample TA2KigC250mmetaG_FD_148626 | JGI IMG/M metagenome (GOLD analysis project Ga0194125, IMG submission 148626) | Freshwater microbial communities from Lake Tanganyika, Tanzania - TA2015034 Kigoma Deep Cast 250m | ecosystem: Environmental > Aquatic > Freshwater > Lake | place: Tanzania: Lake... | reverse complement strand
TCCTTGGGGAAGTGCCCATTTATACCGCCATCCGCGAGGGTGGCGACGCCGGCATCCCGGTGGTGGTGTCCGCCCCGAAATCGGCGCCCGGCCAGGCGTTCCTCGCGATCGCAGAAAACCTCCGTCAACTGCCCGGCTGAACCTCGGGCGTGTCGCCCCGGGCCGCCTACCGCGCCCCCACCTCGAGGCAAACCAAACGCGTCAAATCGCGCGCGAGCAAACGGCTGCCCGCCAACGCCAGCGGGCCCCAAGACTCGCGACCGTCGAGCACCTTGGCCTGAGCCAACAGGCTGAACTGCGCCGGTGTAGCCTCGATCAGGCTCAGTTTGCCGGAGTCGTCCATGACGAAAAACAAACCGCTGGCCAAGAGGTAAGGGCCCAGGCCGAAGTTCGTGCCCGGCTCGCTCGTCCAGACCACTTTGCCATCGAGATCGAGACAGACAAAGCGCCCATCCGGCCGCGTCCCGTAAATATGTCCGCCGTGGTAGATCGGGGTCTGCTGCGTCGCGCCGAAAATCTCAGGCTCGAGCCGGAACAAGGTCTTGGGCACGATCTTGCTCCCCTCCTCAGTCAACTCGAGCATCAGGGCCCCGGCATTGTAGCCGCCCGACAAGAAGATCCGCCCGCCGGGCAAAACCAACGGCGAAGGCACATTGGCAATGCTGATCTTCCAATCCGTCGTCTGCCACAAGAGCGCCCCGTCCGAGGCCGACACGCCCACCACCCCCCGGCTGGCGCAGTAGACATAGAGCCGGCGCCCGGCAAACTCCACCGGCACGATCGAAGAGTGGGTCATTTGCCATTCGTCCGGGTTGGGGGTCTGCCAGACGGGTCGGCCGGTCTCGAGTTCGACCGCGAGCAACAAAGCATCCTTGCCCCCAGGCGCCAGAATCACACGGTCCCCTTCGATCAGCGGGCATTGCCCCGCGTACCATTGGGGCACGGTGGTGCCGTACTCCCGCACCAAGTCGAGGCCCCACTTGAACTGGCCACTTTCCGCCTCCAGACAGACCCCATGACACTTCGGGCCCAGGGCCACCACGCGGTCGCCTGCGATGGCCGGCACGGTGCGCGACATCCCGTGATTGCGCTTGACCGACACCGGATACGCAAAGCGCCAGATCTCTTGGCCGTCCGCCAGCGATAAACACCGTAGGGCGTCTTGCTTCTTCTCGCGGTCGTAATCCATCAAGTAGACCCGCCCGTTAACCACTGCCGCGCCCGCGTAGCCCTCGCCCACATCGAGCGACCAGTGCGCCCGCGGTCCGCTGGCCTCCCAAGCGCGCGCCAACCGAACCGCTTCCGTTGCCGCCCCGTCTCGGGCGGGACCGCGGAACCCCGGCCAAACGCCCGGCAACGTGGCTGGTGTACCCGGGCCAAGCGTTAGTTTGCCCGTGAGGACAGGGTTCTTGCCATCGGCCCCCTCGCCCTCGGGCACCTTGTCCGCTCCCGGCGCCCGCAGCGTGAGGGTGCCGGCCGGGCGCGGCAGCCACCAGATCAACAAGGCCAGAACCGCTCCGACCGCGCAGGCAGCGGGTGCGTACCGGATCCATCTATCGAGGGCCAGTCCGTTCATCAGGGCACAACCACGGCTAGGTTCGGCCGAAGCGGCTTGGGGCGCAAGATCCTTCCGACACCCGAAAAAACAGCGGCGCCCACCCGGGAGGGCGCCGCTGCTACCGAAACCCCAACACGCACCGAAAATAGCGCGGGCTACTTGCGACCCGACCGTGTCCGCCACAGCCCGTACCCCACACAGCCCAGCGCAGCCCATAGGGCGTAGGCTCCAGGCTCGGGCACCGTCACCGCCGCCAGGTCCGCCACGTACCCGCTCGAGTCGGTATAACCCACGAGTGGGACGGTCGAGAGCGTGGCGCCGGTGGTCTTGTCGATCGCGTAGACCGTGGCCCCGTCCATCGCATAGAGCTTGTCCTCATCGACGTTGTAGGCAATCTGGCTCCAGGCTGGGTTGCTCGCCAGGATCACGTTGACCCCGCCCGGGGTGGCCAGGTTGCCATGCCAGAGGCCCTGCAGCAGATTCGGATTCCCCAAATCATCCACGTAGGTAAACGCCCATAACTCCCCTGTGCTCGGGTTCACCGTGAAATCGCCAAAGTCGTTGAACCCGTCCGTGTAACCCCAGGACTGCGTCAGCGCCGCCTCCGTCCCGCCGTAAATGCTCGCGCTGGCAACGGCGGTCCCCGTGACATCCAAAACCACCTCTGCCATGAACGAGAGTTTCTGGCTCGTCGGCGGCAGGCTCAGTTCCAACGCGGCATAGTACTTGCCGCCGTAGAACGTTCCACCGCTGTCCATGTTGAAATCGATGAGCCCACCGAACCCCGACAGCGGCGCCGCCGTGTCGAGGCTGCCCAAAGCGGAGAAGGTCCCGGAACCGAGGGCGTAACGATAGAGATTGCGGTTTTCTGCGTTCGCGAAGATGAGCTGTTGCCGCGCGGCGTCCAGCGCCAGAGCGTTCATCCGGTCCGTTGGCCCCCAACCGGGCACCTGCGCCGCGGTGATGTCGAACAAGAGGGTCGCTTGGCCCGTTGTCGCATTGATCGACCACAGATCGTTGCCGACCGCATACAGGCTGTCCGCCGCAGAACCGAGCCTCGCCCCGCTGCAGAGAACCACGCCACCAGCAAGCAACGCCCCAGCTAACGCACGCCTTTGAAACGCCATACGGTGCTTAGCCTATCACTCTCGTCGAATTCGTCAAGCGCTGCTCCGAGTCGGCAGGAGCGCCATCCCCGCCACGGTGGTCAATGGCGCAACGGGGATGCCGTACCTCGCGTAGTCCCAGAACCCGATCTCGACATGGAAACAGAAGAGCCGCCCCGCGTTGCGGGGCGGCTCGTGTGATTCGCCGGAGGCCAGACTAGGCTGACCGGGGCCGATCGGCTTAGTACACCGTGGTGCTTTCCATCTCGAGGATGGGCGCCTCACGCAGGGTGGTGGTGACTTCCACCATCAACCGGCTGTCGCCTTCCTTCACACCCTTGCCGCGCATGGTGTAGGTGAAGGACTGCTTCGGCGGCAGGACGGACACGGCCGGCCAGGTAACAATCTTGCCGCTGATCGAGCCGGAGTGCGAGGCGCTCACCGGGTCGGTCTCGGCCGGGAAGATCGCCTTGACGCGCGCGTTCTCGATGTCGGCGCTGCCCTGGTTGGTCACGCGGATGGTGAACGTGGTCGATTCGCCCACGAGGATCGGGTCTGGATCGTCAACCACCTCGACCAACACGCCGGTGACGCCCTTCCACAGGGTGCAGGCCTGAGCGCTCTCGCGGAGACCCTGCGCCGTCGCCACGGTCGCGCTGTTGCAGTGGTTACCCGGCACGTTGGACTTCAAGGTGATGTCCAGCGTCTTCTCTTGGCCCGCGTTGAGCGTACCCACATTCCAGGTGGCCGTGTTGCCACTGATCGTCGCGCCCGAGGCGGCCGCAATGGTCGTTTGAGCGGGTGCAGTGTCGGTGACCACCACGCCGGTCAGGGTGGTGTCGCCCACGTTCGTGACCTTGACTTGATAGTTGGCCGTCCGGCCGATCAACTGCTCCTTGTCGCCGGTCTTGACCAGCTTGAGGCCCGGTTGAACGACCGTGGTGCATGCTTCCGCGGTCACCTTGGGCGCGTTGCTGGCGGTGGCGATGGCGTTGTTGCAATGCTTGCCGCGTTGCGCGGCGCGGAGGGTGACCGGGATGGTCTTGGACTGATTCGGGGCCAGATCGCCCACGTTGTAGGTGAGGGTCTTCTGCCCGTTCGGTGCGGTCAGACCTGCTGGCACTTCATCCGTAACGACGACACCGCGGGCTACGCTGGTGCCGCGGTTCGAGACCACTACGTTGTAGGTGACGTCCGAACCCAGTTGGGCCACTTCAGGTCCGGTCTTTTGAATCGCCAACATCGGCTTGCCCACAAACGTCTGCGCGCAGACCCGCGGTTCCGCCCGGACGGTGGCGCACGAACCCAAGGTCCCTTCCCGGTCCGCTTTCACCCAAACCTTCAGCGGGACTGTCTGGCCCGGGTCCATTTCGCCCAGCTTCCAGACCAGGTTGTTCCCGACGACTTCCGCCGCCGGTTCGCTGCGGACGTAAGTGGTGCCGGGCGGGATCTGGTCCGTGACGACCACGTTGCCCACGCACCCGACGGCCTGCGGGTTGAGCTCATACATGAACTCCTGCCCCAACGTCACCTCGCGCGGCATGGTCTTGGTCATGTTCACCGGCCCGGTGTTGATCACCGAGCAAGGGCCTGTGGCCACCGGGGGTGGAGCCACCCGTGGCGCGGGGGCCGGCGCTGGTGCCGGTGCCGGAGCGGCCTCGGCCGCGACTTCGCGTGTGCGGGGCGCTTGGTAGGGAGAACGCCCCGTGTAATACTCGCCCAAAGGCACGGCAAAGTTCCTTCGGCCGTGCCGGGTGTCAGTCGAAGTGTCCTCCGCCGCGGCCGCATAGGCTGGCGGGCTGGTGGACACGATGAGGCTTGCGACCAGCGCTGCTGGCAGCGCCGCAAACGTGCGTATGGTGAGACGGTTCATCTTTGTTTCTGGTTGGATTATGTATGTCTGTCGGTTCGCTTTAGAGGCTAGCCGAAGCAGGCGTGCCCCCACTGGGTTGGCGTATGCTTGAACCCGGGTTACTCGCTCATTCCCATTGCCCGCAGGTACCCGCCGAATCTTGGCTAGACCGCCAGGCACTTGCCGACCCACTCGAACAACCCACGCGTGTGTGGGTTCTGTGGCTTAAGACGGCTGTACCTGACAAGCACAATAGTTAGAGCCTGATCCAGCCGCCGTCAAGTCGACCTCCACAGAAATACAACAGAGCCGTCCTTGCACCACCCCGACTGCCAAGTTAATCAATTGATAATAAACACTTTGCGACCACGATCGTCGGCTCTTTTCCCTCCCCAACACAGTCTCCCGCACCCGCTCCCCAGGCCGCCACCATCTTGACACACCCCCCCTGCCTTTTATAGTTCGCCGCAATGTTGAACGCAGACGTCTCGGCGGCGGACGATCACCCCCCACCCCCCCAGGCAGAGGCGCAGTTGGCCGACCTGAAACGGTTCGCCTCAGCCGGCCGGGGGTATTGGGGCCGCGTGGCCGACTGCGATTGGCAGGATTGGCGCTGGCAGCTCAAACACCGGATCACCCGGCTCGAACAGCTCGAACGGCTCCTGCCCACGCTCACGCCCGAGGAACGGGCCGGCACGGTGCTCGCCAACCACAAATTGGCGATGGCGATCACCCCCTATTTCTTCAACCTGATCGACCCCGCCGATGAGCGCTGCCCGATCCGGCGCCAGGTCATCCCGCGCCTCGAGGAGACCCACGTGGCGGATTGGGAGTTGGCCGATCCTTGCGGCGAGGACTCGCATTCGCCGGTGCCGGGCCTGGTGCATCGCTACCCTGACCGGGTGCTCTTTCTGGTGACCGACCGCTGCGCGGCCTACTGCCGTTACTGCACTCGGTCCCGACTGGTCAGTAACGCCAGCGGCTACGATTTCCATCCGCAGTTCGACCGCCAGATCGAGTACATCGCCCGCACACCCGCCGTGCGCGACGTCCTGCTCAGCGGGGGCGATCCTTTGCTTTTCAGCGACGAGAAACTCGAAGATCTCCTGAGCCGGCTCCGCGCCATCCCGCATGTCGAGTTCCTGCGCATCGGGTCCCGCATCCCGGTCTTTCTGCCGCAGCGCATCACGCCCGAGCTCTGCGCCATGCTCCGCCAATTCCATCCGCTCTTCCTGAGCATTCACTCGAATCACCCGCGGGAGTTGACGACGGAAGTGCGCGATGCCCTGAGTCGCTTAGCGGACGCGGGTATACCCCTGGGCAACCAGGCCGTCCTCCTCCGCCATGTGAACGATGACCTCACGGTCATGAAGGCCCATCTGCAAAAGCTCCTCTTGTGTCGGGTCCGCCCTTATTACATCTACCAGTGCGACCTGATCGCCGGCTCGGCCCATCTGCGGGCGAGCGTGCGCCGGGGACTCGAGCTGATGAATGGCCTGCGCGGGCACACCACGGGCTACGCCGTGCCCACCTACGTCATCGACGCCCCAGGTGGCGGCGGTAAGGTCCCCGTCAGCCCCGAGTATGTCCTGAGCCGCAACCGGGACCGCGTGGTCATTCGCAACTACGAAGGTAAGATCTTCGAGTACCCGGAGGCCGACGACGGTACACCGCTGTTTCGGGCGCCGGCGCGCATCGAGGAACCCGAGCTGGCCTAGGCCAAGCCACATGAGAACGCCGACTCAGCGGCCAGGCTCGGTCCACTCCGGTCAGCCCCGCCGTCCTTGCAGCCGGCCCACCGCCGTCCATGCCGCGTGAGACCATCGCCCTCCGGTCGGCGCGCGTGGCGGCCTTGATCGAGCGCCTGCGCGCCACCTACCCGGATGCCCACTGCGAGCTGAACTTCTCCAACCCACTCGAGCTGTTGGTGGCCACCATCCTGTCCGCCCAATGCACCGACAAGATGGTCAACCGCGTGACCCCGGCCCTCTTCCAGAAATACCGCACCGCCGCCGACTACGCGGGCGCCGAGGCCGCCGCGCTGGCCGAGGACATTCGCAGCCTGGGCTTCTTCCGCAACAAAGCGAAGAGCATCCGCGCCTGTTGCCAGGCCCTCGTCGAACGGCACGCCAGCCAGGTCCCCCGCACCCTGGCCGAGCTGACCCAACTCGACGGCGTCGGCCGCAAGACCGCCAATGTCGTCCTTGGCAACGCCTTCAACCTCCAGGAAGGCGTTGTCGTGGATACCCATGTGGCCCGGCTCGCCGCCCGGCTCGATCTGACGCGGGAAACTGCGCCCGAGAAAATCGAGCGGGCGCTCATCGAGCTCGTGCCGCGCGACCAGTGGACCCTCTTCAGCCACTGGCTCATTTGGCACGGGCGACGGCGTTGCGTCGCCCGCCGACCCGGCTGTGACGCCTGCGAACTCGGCGAGTTGTGTCCGCGCCGCGGGGTCAAGCCGGCTCGCCCCAAGCCGTCGCCACCCACACGGGTCGCGCGCCGGGCATGAACACCGCCCCGAGTCAACCGGAGCCGTGGCTATTGCTGAGGGCCGGCCTGCAAGCGCCGGCGCTGAACATGGCCTGGGACGAGGCCCTGCTCGAAGCCGCGCCCACCCTTGGCCAACCCTTGCTACGCCTCTACGCCTGGTCGAGCGCGGCGGCAACGTTCGGCTATGCCCAGCGCTACGCCGAGGTTGCGGGCTTGACCCCACTGCGCCCGCTGATTCGCCGGCCCACCGGTGGCGGCCTGGTGCTGCACGGTGAGGATTGGACTTACAGCTTGGTGTTCCCGCCCACCCATCCTTGGTACCGCCTCCGGGCCAGAGAAAGCTACCAGCGTGTGCACGCTTGGCTCCGGCAAGCCTTCGACCTGCTCGCCGTCCTCACCGAGCTTGCCGTCGAGCCGCGCGTGGACGCGCCCGGCCAATGTTTCGTTGGGGCGGAACAGTTCGACCTGTTGTGGCAGGGCAGCAAGATTGCAGGCGCCGCCCAACGCCGCACCCGGTCGGGCCTGTTAGTGCAAGGCTCGGTGCAACCGCCCGCCGGGTTGGGCATCTCCCAGGCGCAGTGGCAGAACGCCCTCTGCGCGGCTGCCGAACGCGCTGGGCGGGTGCGGTGGTCGACCTTCGTTCCCGCGCCTGAACTTGCCGCGCGAGCGACTGTTCTGGCGGCGCAGAAGTACGCGACGGCCGCGCACAGCCAACGCCGCTAGCCTACTTGGGCAACAACTCGGCCACCAGCGCCCGCTCCTCCTTCAACTCCTTGACGCTCGCATCGATTTTGGCCCGGCTGAAGTCGTTGCTGGGGACGCCTTGGACAATCTCCCACTTCTGCCCGTCGCTGCGCACTGGAAATGAGCTGATCAACCCCGGCTCGACACCGTAGCTGCCGTCCGAACACACACAGAGGCTGTGCCAATCGCCGGCCGGCGTGGGCTCGGCCAAGGACCGCACCGTGTCGATGGCCGCGTTGGCCGCGCTGGCGGCGCTCGAGGCTCCTCGCGCCTTGATGATGGCCGCCCCGCGCTGCTGGACGGTGGCGATGAACTCCCCTTGCAGCCAGGCTTCATCGGCGATGCGCTGGGTGGCCGGCGCACCGTCGATGCGCGCGTTGTAGAAATCCGGGTATTGAGTGGCGGAGTGATTTCCCCAAATGGCCACGTTACTGACCGCCGTGACGGCCACGCCGGCCTTGGTCGCCAACTGCGACTTGGCGCGGTTTTCGTCTAGGCGAGTCATGGCGCAAAACCGTTCGCGCGGCACGTCGGGCGCGTTGTTCATGGCGATGAGACAGTTCGTGTTGCACGGGTTGCCCACCACCAACACGCGCACGTCGCGCGCGGCGTGTTGCTGGATGGCGCGGCCTTGGCCGACGAAGATCCGGCCATTGGTGCCCAATAGATCTTTCCGTTCCATGCCCGCCTTGCGCGGCGCCGCTCCCACCAACAACGCCCAACTCACACCCCGAAAACCCTCCGCCAAGTCCGCCGTCGGCACCACCTCCCGTAGCAGCGGGAAGGCGCAATCTTGGAGTTCCATCGTTACGCCACCCAAGGCCGGCAAGGCCGCCTCGACCTCGATGAGGTTGAGGCTCACGGGTTGGTTAGGGCCGAACAAAGCGCCGGAGGCAACGCGAAAGACCAACGCATACCCGATTTGGCCTGCCGCACCGGTAATCGCCACACGGATGGGTGAAGTGCTCATAATGGTTAGGATCGATGCCCGCATTATAAGGACGCGCCGGCACACCGCGCAAGCCGAGAGAAGACCCGGACGCTTCCGCTTCAACTCCCCAGCTCGGGCGGAAGGACGCCGCGCCTCGGCTCACGCCTCGACCAGGTCCACCTCGACCGCGCTCACGGAGGCGGCCGGGAACGTCCAGCTCCCATCGTTCGGCAGCGCGACCTCGGACAACTGCACCGGGTTGGGATCGGTCTCGATCACCTCGACTTCGGGATGGGCGGCCAAGGTGAACACGCGCCCGGTCCCCAGCGTGTGAGGCTCGGCGCCGAGCCTCGCCCGCACCGCCTGGGTGCGCCGGGTGTTCACCACATGCAGGTACAATCGGTTGCCGGTGCGGCTGGCGGTAACATCCAGGCCCTCCGGCCTCCGCCGGACCGTGCAGGCCTTCTCGCCCGAGTGCCGGCGGTAGAGCGCCATCACCAGTCCCACCGGCATGAGATACGATTGGCCGCCCGGCACCGGAATCATCAGGGCGTTAACCTGCCAGCGCGTGCCGCAGAAGTCTGCCAACGTCGCGATCTTCAGCACGTCTCCATGCCGCTCGTGCACATTCAACAACCGCGCATTGGCCACACCAGCGGCCCACGTCGAGAGCACCTCGCACCGGTTGCGCCCGGGCAGCGCGAAATGGCATTCGGTCAACGCCAAGGGTGTCCCCCGGTTGCCCACCTCCGCGCGCACGCGCCGGATCTTGGCCTCGTGCGGTTGCCACGCCGACATGAGGCTCTCCCAGGTCCGCGCCGGGTCTTTCCGATACTCGATGCCCCGCAACGGCGAATCCCGCTTGCCCTGGTCCGGGTTGAACATGTGATGGAACGCGATGTACTGGAGGTGTTCGCCGGCCTCGTCCAGCATCCGCCCCGCCCAACCGCTGTCGCCCCACCCTATGAGCCGGATCGTCGGATCCGCCTGTCGCATGGCTCTCGCAAACGCAACCGTGCGACGCGCTGCCGTCTCTAAATCGAACCCGTTCCGATCGTACGAGGTCTCGTTGCCAAGCTGCCAAAGCGGCACCCGCCGTGGTTCCGGAAGACCGTGGTCCCGCCGCAGGCCGTTGGCAGGGTCGTTGCAGTAGCTCACCCACGCAGCCGCTTCCTCCGGCCCGGCCGCGCGCACCTCCCCATCGGGAAGAGTCGCCCAGCGCTTCCGGCCGTCCGACTCGAAGTTCACCGCCAGAAGCGCCTCGGCCCCAACCTCGCGGCAGAAGTCCACGAACTCGATGGTGCCCACTTGATTGGGCCCGATCCCGCCCCACAGCAGATTGAGCATCGGCCGCCGTGCCGCCCGGGGTCCGACGCCTTCTTGCCAGCGGTAGTACGAGCTCAGGCAGCCCCCCCAACGCATGAGCGAAGGCCCCAACCGCCGAGTCGCCTCGATCACGTCCGGCCGCCATCGGTTCCGCAGAAAGTCCCAAGCCGCCGCCACGGACCCATCCGTGGTGCCCAAGGGCTCCATGAACTGCAGGTAAAGGTAGGGCGACAGATCGAAGCGCGGCGCCGGATCAACCTCGAGGGTTGCCGAGCCGCTACTCTCTTCATCGCGGTCCCGTTGGGCCGCCCGCGCCTCCAGCCTACCGAGCGCCGCGGCGGAGCCCAGGACCCCGACGAATCTGCGGCGGCTCAGCCGGTCATCGGTTTTCATCTGGCGCTCATCGTGCTCTGGGGCGCCGTGGCCGGCAACCGTTTTGCGGTGCAACCAGCGTGCAGGCACATGCGCAGGTGCAGACCGCCCTTGCCGGGACCGAAGCGCCCCCGCTAAGCTCTCAGCAGCATCCGATGGACCTCGAGCCCTTGAAGACTGTCCCGTACCAACGCGCGCGGTTCGCAACCCAGTTGCCGGTGGACTTCCTCTACTCGACGGCGCATCACTGGCTGCTCCGGCAGCCGGAGGGGCTGTGGCGTGTGGGCCTAACCAAGTTCGGCACCCGCATGCTGGGTGAGGTGGTGGACCAAGCGTTCCAGGTCGAGCCCGGGGCGACGGTCGCCCCGGGTCAGATCGTCGGCTGGATCGAAGGCTTCAAGACCGTTCTTGACCTGCCCAGTGTCCTCACAGGGACCTTTGCGGGCGGGAACCCGGCCCTGCTGAGCCGAGTGGAGTTGGTGAACGAAGATCCCCACGGGGCGGGTTGGCTCTATCAGGTCGATGGGGCGCCGGATGCCCAGTGTGTCGACGTGGCCGGTTACCGAGCGATCCTCGACCGAACCATCGATCGGCTGCTCGCCCAGAGCGGATGACTCGGCTCGGCCACGGCCACCCAGCTCTTCAAAGGAACTGAAAAGCGCCAATGAATCGGCCCACTCCACACGCTTCGCGAGGGTGGACACGGCGGCCGAGTCCGATTCCGGCAGCCGAGGTCGCGGAGCGTTTGGACTGCGGCGCTTCAGCGCCGCTTTGTGCCGATGCAAGAAGCACCATTAAGAGCATTGACATCCGCGACCCACAGTGGTGTGCGGCCAAAGTGTCATGAAAGCCGGTTCTCCCCCTCCCTTCGCACGCTGTGTGTGTGTGTGTGTGTGTGTGTTGTTGGCCAGTCGGCCAGGGGTGGCGCTTTCAACCCCAAATGACGGTTCTTCCCGCTCCGCCTCGCCGGGTCCCACCGTCAGCGAACGCGTGCTCGAGCGAGGTCCCCACCACCGCCTGATCGAGACCCAGCAGACTATCCTGGACAGGTCCAGCAAAGCCGTCCTCCGGACCGGACGGCACACCGAAGTTCGCAACGGGATGCATTATTGGAAGGACGGAGACTGGATCGATTCCGAGGATCTCGTCGAAGGCTATCCGGGTGGGGCGACCGCCGTCCGTGGGCCTTACAAGGTGATTTTTGCGAACAACCTCAACGACTCGGCGGGCAGCGTCGATTTGTTGACGCCTGACAACCTGCGGTTGCGAATCAAGGTGCGCGGCCTGGTTTGGCGGGACATGGCGACCGGCCAGACCCGCTGGATCGCCCGGGTGCGCGATTGCCAAGGCGTGATCCTGCCGCCGAACCAAGTTCTCTATGAGGCCGCGTTCGAGGGCCTGGCGGCGTCCGTCCGGTACACCTACACGGCCGGTGCCTTCGAACAGGATGTCATTCTCGCCGAGGCGCCCCGGCTACCACGGGGCTTCGCCCAGGAATCGAGCCGCCTCGAGGTGTGGGCGCCGGTCTTCAAGGAATGGCAGCCGGGAGACGGAGGCGGGCTGTTGCTGGAGAGTATTGGCTATGAGGCCTTGCGCGGCTGGCTCGACCGTCTTCCTCCCCGGCAGGCGCAGACTGACGCGGCGCCACCCGAGGGATCGACAGCTTCGGCTGCCCTGCCACCCCAAGGGAGCATGCGGTTGGCGGCCAACACGCCGGCGTTCAGCGGCCGTCTGGTGATCGACTTCATCCTCGTCTTCTCGCAGCAGTACCTCACCTTCCAGACCGATCAAACCTACAAGATCGCTTCCGCCGTCAACATCTCGAAGCGCGCCACCTTTCAGGCGGGGGCGATCGTCAAGTTCACCGATCAAGGTTCGCTGACCATCCAGAGGCGTCTGACCAGCCCGGTCCCACTCACGCCTCGGGCCGTGCTGACGCACTTCGACGACAACTCGATCGGCGAGCCCCTGGGGGACAACCAGGTCACCACTCGCTACCCGTTTGCCCTGCTGTTGGATACGCTCGGGGCCGGGGAGACGATCCAGCGAATGGAAATCCGCTATGCTCAGACCGGCATAGACTTCAACGGCTTCAATAACCCCATTCCGGGCGCTACAGCCTACCGATTCGAGCTCGAGGACCTGCACTGGACAGATCAGGGCTCGTACAGAGTGCGTCCGCTCCGTCGAAGGCGTCCTCCCCATCGCCCTCCGCGCCAAGGCCGAGGGCAAACGCGTCCTCCTCGTCCCCCTGGACAACGCCGCCGAAGCCGCCGTCGTCGCCGGCCTCGAGGTCATCGCCGTCCATAACCTGCGCGAGGCCGTCGCCTATCTCGAAGGCGAGACCCCCATTGCCCCGACGCAGGTCGACGTCAACCGCCTCTTCGAGTTGCCCCTCGACGAAGAACTCGATTTCGCCGATGTCAAAGGCCAGGAATCCGTCAAGCGCGCCCTCGAGATCGCCGCCGCCGGCGGCCATAACGTCCTGCTCATCGGCCCGCCCGGCACCGGCAAATCCATGTGATGACTGCAACGCCCGCATGACCACGCGCGAGCTGCGGCTCCACTGCGCCCTGGACGACGCCACCCTCGAACTCCTCAAGCTGGCCATGAGCGAGCTGCGCCTCAGCGCCCGCGCCTACGATCGCATCCTCAAGGTCGCCCGCACCACTGCCGACCTCAAGGAGTCCGACCGCATTGCCGCCGAGCACGTTTCCGAAGCCGTCCAACTCCGCACCCTCGACCGCCAGTTGTGGGGCTGAAGGAGGGGGAATGGAGAAGGGAAAAGGGAGAAGGGAGAAACACTGCCCCAACGCTCCTCTGCCCCAACACTCCACCACTCCATCACTCCAGCGCCCCATTCCCCAGCGCCCAGAGCGCCAGCCACGCCCTCGCTGGACCTTACAGCAGCGCGCAGGAAAGCGCGTGACCGAGGACAAGCGAGGCTTGGTTTTGGCGCCCGGGTTGGGCTAGAGTGGCCTCGTGAGCGTAATCGAACTCATCAGGCACGTCGCCGCCATCCCGCCGGGGGAAAGAACCCTCTTCGAGCAGCTCCTTCGCGCGATGGAAAGCAGCCACCTCAGTCCCGACCTTGCGAGCCAATCGCCTTGGCCCGACTTCGCCGCACGCCTGCGGAGCATCTATGGCCAGAACCTCGCGCCTGACCTCACACTGCTCGCCTATCGTTTGACCTGGTGAACGCCACGCCATGTTTCGAGTCTATTGCTCCTATAGAACAGTGTAAACCCGACGAACCGTACGACATTTGTTGAAGAGTATGGTGCATTTGTGAGGATATAGTCATGCGTGAAGTAGTTGGAGTGGTAAACCTCAACGAATGTGGGCGGGCCAAGTACATCGTGCACCTCTTGCGTTGTCATGAACCGATGGAGGACCTGGTCTAAGTCAGACTCAAATCGCACCGTAGCCTGAAGACTAACTGTTCGCTGATTTTCACGCTCAGTATCCTCAGGCGGCTGTTCCATGCACCCTGTTAGTATTACACTAGTGACAACCATAACGGACACACTACGGGCCGTTCTAGCCCTAAAACAAGC
>Ga0194125_10009013_pt1 | contig 13940 bp, 6 predicted proteins | sample TA2KigC250mmetaG_FD_148626 | JGI IMG/M metagenome (GOLD analysis project Ga0194125, IMG submission 148626) | Freshwater microbial communities from Lake Tanganyika, Tanzania - TA2015034 Kigoma Deep Cast 250m | ecosystem: Environmental > Aquatic > Freshwater > Lake | place: Tanzania: Lake... | reverse complement strand
GCCGGCGTTCTCCGGCAACGTCGCGCCGACGATCTCCGCGCAGGTCGCCATCAGGTCGGTGAGGCAGACCAGCCCGCCGTTCGTCGAACCCGCCGCGACCACGCCGGGCCAGCGCGCGAGGAACGGCACGCGGTGGCCGCCGTCCCAGATGTCCGCCTTGGTTCCGCGGAACCGCGCGCTCGGGAAATGCCCCTGCTTCTCGAGGTTGTCGATCCCCGCCGCGGGCGAGCAGCCGTTGTCGCTCGTGAAGATGACCAGCGTGTTCGACGCGGCGCCCGAGGCGTCCAGCGCCGCCAGCACCTCCCCGACCGCCCCGTCGGTCTGCATCACGAAGTCGCCGTAGTCGCCCAGCCCGCTCCGTCCCTGCCATTCCTTCGAAGGCACGATCGGCGTGTGCGGCGAGCTGAGCGCCAGGTACAGGAAGAACGGTCCTCCGGACTGGATGTCGGGTGTTGGATGTTGGGCGTTGGATGCTGGATCCTGAGTACCAGATGTTCGTCGTTGGATGTTGGATGTTGGGTATTGGGTGTTGGATGTTGGATACTGCCTCCGCCCTTCGGTGTTCGGTGTTCGATGTTCGGTGTTCGGTGTTCGCCTCAGGACGTACTCCGCCGCATGCCGCGCCAGCCTCGGCAGCATGTCGACCGGCTCGACCAGCTCGGTCACGCGGTCGTCGACGAACAGCGACTTGATCATGCGCGCGTGGTGGAAGCCGTAGAAGTGGTCGAACCCGCGCGAGAGCGGGCCGTCCTCCGTCCGCGCCCCGACCGCCGCCCCGGCGGAGCCGCCCTTCCCCTTCTTGCCGCTCTTCCCCCCGTCGACCGTGAAGCCCAGGTGCCACTTGCCGACGCAGGCGGAATGGTAGCCGTGCCGCTTCAGCAGCGACGGGACGGTCAGGCGGTCCGCGGCGATCAGCGGCGTCACGTAGTCGTCCAGCACGCCCTTCTGCAGCCGCGTCCGCCATGCGTAGCGGCCGGTGAGCACCCCGTAGCGCGTCGGCGTGCAGACCGACGCCCCGGAGTGCGCATCGGTGAACGTCATCCCCTCCCGCGCGATCCGGTCGAGATTCGGCGTCGGGATCCGTCCGCGCTCGGGATTCAGGCACCGCACGTCGCCGTAGCCGAGGTCATCCGCGAGGATGTACACGATGTTCGGAGGCGGCGAGGCGGCGGCGGACGCGGCGGCAAGGCCCAGGACGGCGAGCAACGGAAGCCTGCGCATCGGAATCCCTCCTACCGGAACGGCACGGCGCGGAGCGGCGACGGGGCATCCGCGCCGTTCCACCTCATCGCCTCGTTCGGCCCGAGGGCGACCGCGTGATCCGCGCCGCCCGCGACGGCGACCCTCACGGTCCGCTTCTCCGCCTCGATGCCCGCGACTTCGATCGGCTCGCCGTCGAGGCCCGTCACCACGCGCACGCCGGCCGTGAACGTGAACCGCTCCCGCCCGTTCAGGCGCGCGGAGCAGCGCCCGGCCTCACAGACGAGCGTCCATTCGCGGTCGCCCCAGCGCTGCGTGTACGTGAAGTCCGTCCCGTCGACCGCCGACCACCAGACCCGGCCGGCCGCGACGTCGACGTGGATCCCGTGCATCCGCGAGATGTACTCGAGCGCGGCGAGCATCATCGGTCCGTAGCCGTCGTCCTTCGGCCCCGACGGACGGCCCGTCTGCGCGTCGAGCTGCTGCGCGAACTTGAACCCGTTCCGGATCAGCACGGGCAGCAGCTTCCGCCCGACCAGCGTCACCTCGGCGACGTGCCCGTAGTTCTCCAGCGCCCGGATCGCGCGCTGGTAGGTCAGGCCCTGCGGCTGGCCGCTCCAGCTGTTGCCCTCGTCGTTCCGGTAAAGGGGATCCCGGACGGCGATGGAGGGCAGCGGCACGGGCGTCCAGAACTCGTCCGGGTTGAGCAGGTGATGGCGGATGAATGCGTCGGCCATCTCCTGCGTGAAGACCCCGTACCACATGCACCGGAGGTTGTTGTGGATCAGCTCGTCCAGCCGCCGCCCCGTGCGGTCGCGGTCGAAGCAGGCGTGGCGGGCGGGATCCCAGAGGCGTTCGATCAGGCGCCGCCGCACCTCCGCGGCTTCGCGGAGCCAGTGCTCCTCGCGACCGTTGTCCAGTTCGCGGGCGATCCGCGCCAGCGTCGCGCGCCCCTCGTAGCTGTAGGCCATCACGTCCATCGACGCGAACGGCACGAGCACGTCCTCCCGCCGCGGCGGCGGCAGCTTCGCGTGGGCGTGCTCGCCCCAGTAGCGCTTCATGTTCGCGGGATCCTGCGGATCCGGCGTGCGCGGGTCGCCCGGCGGGAACTCGAACGGCCAGCGCGTCGGCGCGTTGCGGGTCAGGAGCCGCGAGCTGTTGTCCTCGCCGGTGTCCCACACGCACCAGGTCTCGAGGATGCCGTCGCCGTTGGAATCGCGCGTGCGCCACAGGTAGGCGTCGTGGGCCTCCAGCGCCTTGTACAGGCGGAGGAGGTAGTCCCTGTCGCGCCCGGCCCAGACGTACATCCGCCACGCGGGGTCGGGGAAGCAGTAGCCCTGGAACATCTCGAAGTCGGCGGCGATGCCGTGCGCGGGAAGCCACACGTATCCCTCGGGCGCATTCGTATCGCATCCGCGCTTCAGGGCGGCGGCGGTGGAGACCACCATGCCCGGCAGCCGCCCGTCGGCGCGCTGGCCATGCAGGAAGATCACCTGGTTGTTCAGCGCGACCTCGATGTCGCGCTTCGCGTACATCTCGCCGCCCATCGGCTGCGTTTCGATCCACGCGTTGTTGTAGCCGCCGCCCTCGACCAGGATCCGCATCGACGACGTGAATTGCACGACGTTCGACGCGCACTTCGCCTCCGCCGCGTCGAAGAGCCCCTGCAGGCCCGCGTCCGCCGTGCGGAACGCCACCCCCGTCCGGGGCACGCCGCCCCCGTCCGCGGCCCCCGCTGCCGCCAGCAGCGCCGCACACGCCACACACGCCGCGGAGACGCCCGCCATCCGTCGAAGTGATGTCATGGCGGGACGATACCGCGCGGGCCCGCCAAGCGCGACCCGTTCGGCGTCACTCCCTGCGCGCGCGGATGCGATAGAACTGGGTCGGCAAGGGCGAGAGGTCGAGGCAGTTGGTCCATGGGGCGGTCGGCGGGGTGTTCGTGAAGACGGCCTGCCACGCGGTTCCGGCGAGGAGATCGTTCTTCTTCTCGATGAACTGCCAGGACTGCCGGCCCCCCATCCAGGACATCCGCACGCCGCCGCCCTCCCGGGTCACGGTGGTGAGGCGAAGCACGGAGGCCGTATCGAGGGGATCCGTGTCGGCGCCGTATTCCGTCGCGGCGTCCGTACCGTCGGTGTCGGTGTCGGACGATGCGTCGCCCGCATCGACCGGCGAGAGCCGATATCGAAGCTCCCACTCGTCCGGGATGCCGTCTCCGTCCGAGTCCGCCGCGGGATGGACGCTCTCGAAGCACCCCATGTCGACCTCGGCGACCGTGTCCGCGTCGCCATCGAGAGGCCACGGCAGGCCGTCCAGGTCCGCGGCGGTCGGACGGACGGACGTCCGGCCCCGATCGAGACAGGGCGAGGCCAGCGACAGGTGGAAGTCCGAGGCCGACACGAACAAGGGAGGCGCCGCGACATTGCCCTCGCCCCCGGGGTCCGGCGTGGTGCAACTGTGTGCGATACCGACCACGTCGGCGGTGAAGTTGGAATCGACCGGCGCGACGTTGTACCACGCAATGCAGTTGGACATCGTGCAGCTTGACGCGGCGCCCCCTCCGCCGTTGGTGGCGGCATTCCCGGCCAGGGTGCAGTTCACAAGATCGCTGAAGTACGCCCCGCCTCCGTATTGGGCCACGTTCCCCGTCAACAGGCAGGCCCCGAGCGTGCACCCGATGACCCCGCCGCCGTTGCTGGACGTACGGTTGCTGGTCACCCGGCATTGAAGCAGCGTGGCCCCGTGGGCGCCGCCGCCGCCGTTGGGCGCCGTGTTGCCGTTCAGGACGCACCGGGTCAGCCCGCCCCCGAACGCCCCCCCCCGACGCTGGCCAGGTTGCCCTCCAGGGTGCAGCCGATGAGCGTTCCATCCATGGACCCGCCCCCGGCATCCACGGCAGCGTTCGAGGATACGGCACAGTCCAGGAGAGTGCCTGCCAGACTGCCGCCGCCCTGGAATGCGCTGTTGCCGCGAAGGACGCAGTTGCTGGCCGTGCCGCTGAACAGGCCGCCGCCGAAGTGCGCGGCGCAATCCAGGATCCTCGACCCCCGGATCAGGGCCCCCGGCGAGCCCCAGAAACCACCCCCGCTTAGCTGGCTCGAGCTTTCGAATCCCGTGTGATGCGTGCAGCCGTTGGTGAGCGTGAACCCGTCGACGACCACGCCATCGTCGCCCGCATGGATGCAGCGGATCGCATCGAAGCCCTTCGGCCCGTGGCCCGCGATGATGGTGGCTTCGGGCCCGTTGACGCTGCGCAGCGTAAGGGGACGGAGGATGACCACCCGGTTGCTGACGCCCCAGGACACGGCGGGCCGCGCACCGGTGGCGTAAACGCCGTTGGTCACCAGAACGATGTCGCCAACCCCGGCCGCGTCGACGGCCTGCTGGATCGTGTGACAGGCATTCGACCACTCCAGCCCGGGCCCGTCGGCGGGGCTGTCGGGCCACACGTGCCAGACCACCGGAATCCGGGTGCCGACCGTGATGACGATCGAGGTTGCGATTCCCGCGGGATGCGTCTCGTTGAACGCAGTGAGCGTCACGGTGTACGTGCCGACGTTTGTCCACGTGTGCGATACAAAGGGGCGATTGTCGATCGTCGTGTCATCCCCGAACGTCCACTGGCTGCCGGTGGTCCGTCCTTCGACAAGGTTGGTGAAGCAAAGCTCGACACCCTCGGTGCCGTTGGTGTAGCCGACTCCGATGGCGACCCCCAGGGTTCCCGTGACCGAGCCGGACACGAACTCGTCGCACCCCATCGACGGCGGATCGCTCCACGTCTCGCCGTCAATGTCGAGCCCGGGCAGGGTCCGGGGAGTTCCCTGCCCTGCGCACGGGGAGCCGAACGACAGGTGAGAGATGCCGGCCAGGAGGGGGTCGACGGCGAGGTTTCCCTCACCCCCCGGATCGGGCGTCGTGCACGAGTATCGGATGGCGCCGGGTGCGCCCTGCCAGTTCGGATTCCCGGGAGCCCGGTTGAAGTACACGACGCAGTTCTCCAGCACGCTCCCGGCAGAGCCGCCGCCCGAGGAGGAGGCCCCGTTGCCTGTGAGGGTGCTGTTCCGTGCGATGCTTCCGCCGATGCCCCCTCCGCTCGTGGCGCGGTTGCCCCAGACCGCGCAGGCGTCGAGCGTGCAGTCGTAGGCGCCACCTCCGTCGGCCAGGGTCTGGTTGCCGGACAGCGTGCACTGCGACAGCACCGCGCCATAGGCGCCGCCGCCCTTCACAGCGATATTGGCCTTGATCGCGCACCGGGTGGCCGTGCCCCGGTAGGAACCTCCGCCGACCCAGGCCGCCGAGTTGCTGGCAAGCACACAGGACACGACGTGCGCATCACGCTCGCAGAACACGCCGCCTCCGCTCTGCTCATAGGCGGTATCGCCGGTCACCAGAGTGCGTCCCGCGACCAGGCCGAATCCCTCCAGGCGCGCCCCCTCGGCCAGGAACGCGCATCGCACGGCATTGTGGCCGTGAGGCGCGCCCCCCACGATCACAGCGGCCTCCGCGCCGTGGACGCTGCGGACGACCATCGGCATCAGGATGCAGACGCGGTTCGTCAGGCTCCGGCCGGGCGCCGGACGGCCGCCGGAATCGTAGGTTCCGTCCGCCACCCGCACGAGCGCGCCGGCAACGGTGACGGCATCCACGGCCTCCTGGATCGTCACGGCCGCCGTGGCCGAGTTGGTGTAGGGAGGGGCCGGAGTTGCACTGGATGCGTCCACGAAGTGAACCGGCTGATCGACCACATGGACGACGGCGGTCGCTGCGACGCCGCCGGGATGGGTCTCGTTGCGCCCGGTCAGGATCACGGGGTAGGTGCCGGCGGAGGTCCATGCGTGGCGCACAACCGGCGCTCGGGTTGTGGTGACGCCGTCCCCGAAATCCCACTCGCCCTCCGACGTGCGGCCCCCGATCAACGCGGCGAGTTCAAGGTCAAAGCCCGCCACAACGTTCGTGAAGGCGGCCGAGATGGCCACATCGAGCCGGCCCGTGACGGCCCCCGCATGAACCTCGTCGCAGCCCATGGACGGCGTGGCCGCCCAGGGTTCGCCATCGATGTCCGCCCCTGCCGCCCGCGGAGCTCCCTGTCCGATGCACGGGGACATCGATCCGAGATGGGTTGCGCTGGCCAGGCCCGGATCCGCAGCAATGTTCCCGGTGCCGCCCGGATCGGGAGCGATGCAACTGTAGGTAATGGCGTTGCTCGCGCCCTCCCAGTTCGGCGAGCGCGGCGCGCGATTCGCCCATAGAATGCAGTTGGCCACAACGCCCGAACAGGCCCCTCCGCCGAGGTCCGCGATGTTTCCTGCCAGCGTGCAATTCGTCAGGGCGGCCTCCCGGGATCCACCGCCGATCGACGAGGAGTTCCGCGAGATGGCACAGCCGTCCGCTGCGCCCAGGTAGAGCCCGCCGCCTGTCGAGTCGGCCCAGTTGCCGGTGACCTCGCAGTTGACCAGTGTGCTGAAGGCGGCGGCGCCGCCGCCGGCCGCGGCCCGGTTTCCAGCCAGGAGGCACCGGACCAGCGTGCCGCCCTGGATGCCGCCGCCGTTTCCGCGGGCGTAGTTCCCGGTGACGGCGCAACCAAGAAGGGTCACGAATCCGGCTTGCTGGTGGACACCGCCTCCGAAATCCGCCCGGCCGTGCCGGATGGTCAGGGACTCAAGGGAACTCGCCCCCCCGACGATTCGAAAGACCCCGACGGTGGCGCTCAGCGAGTCGGCGGCGGCCTGGACGATCGTGTTGGACGTCCCCTGTCCGCGCAGCGTCAGACTTCGGGCGATCGTGATCCCGGATTCGGTGTACGTGCCCGGGAACAGGAGAAGGGTATGTCCATCGGAGGCTGCCGCCACGGCGGACTGGATGGAAGGATACGTCGCGCCGGTGTTCGCGTTCGAAACCAGCTGGGCATGCGAGGCGGCAGCCCCAACTCCGGCAACGATCAGGACGAGCAACGCCCGGCGGCGACTGCCCCCACGACGTGTGCTGCGCATGACGCGCCTCCCTTGGCGGATCGGCCGAAACGCCTCACCGGCCAGAAGCATGGAAACGGGACCACGTTCGGGCACCGATGACAAGAGCAAAGACCGCGATCGGCCGGCGCGCGAGGGTGGAGTCAAGGACGACAGTCTCGCCGGGCTTCGACCGAATGCGGCCGTTCGGGCGCCCAGCCGGACGGCGAGAGGTCCGACAGGGGCGATCCGTTCGGCGTCACCTGCCCGGGCCGACGACCTTCGGCCCCGCCCGGACCGGGGGCACCCGCACCGCCCTCCGCGGCGCAGGCACCCGGGCCCACGCCGCGCGCGGCCGCCTACGGCACGCGCACCGGGACATCGAATCGCGAAACGCCTCCCGGCATCCGGTACCGCGCCAGCCCCGCATCTCCGCCGGCCGGCAGCACTGGCAGCGCGCACGGCGCGCCGGCGGGGAGCACCAGCTCGGCCCCGCACTCCCGCGGGATCGTCACCTCGACATGGTGCGATGCCCCGTCGCGATGCGAGCGGAACTCGATCGCGCCGCGCGGAGTGTGCGAAACGACGTGGAGGTCCGGCAGATCGCCGAGTTGCGGACGGAGTTGCAGGCGCGCGAAGCCCGGCGACAGCGGACGCAGGCCCACGAGGTCCTGGTGCAGCACGAAGACCGGCGCGAGCGGACAGTGGCTCCACTGTGACAGCGAGTCCGGCCGCACCTGCCACGGCTCCTGCAGCGTGTTGTTCTCGACCACCGACCGCATCGTCGCCCAGCGCGTCCGCAGGTCCCCGATCACGACGTCCGCCCGGCCCGCCTTCGCGAGGGCCCAGTAGCGCCAGCCCGCGTTGCACGGATACGAAAGCCCCATCGTCTTCGGCACCCCGACGAGCGCTTTCAGCGCCTCCGCGGTGTCGCCGCCGGGGCACTGGTCGAACAGGATCGAGGACGCCAGCGCCCGGTCGCTCGTGCGCGCGGCCTTGTCCTCCGCCAGCCACGGCCGGTTGTCGAGGAACATCCGGTGCTCCGGGCTCCAGAAGGCCGCGACCGACGCCGCCAGCAGCTCCGCACCGCGCGCGCGGGCCCTCTCGGCCGCCGCCGTGTCGCCCAGCTCCGCCGCGAGCGGGGCGAGCGCGTGCGAGAACATCGCGGCACCGTAGAGGTTGAACGCGCACTGACGGTTCCGCTGCCCCCGGTAGGCGTCGTGGTCGATCCAGACGTTCGCGACGCCGAGGTTCTCGACCGGCAGGAGGCCCTCCGCCCCGCGCAACCCCCAGAGATAGTCCGCGAACCGGACCAGCCGCGGCCACGACTCGCGCACGGCCTCCCGGTCGCCGGTCTCGAGCACATGGTTCCAGTTGTCGAAGACGAAGCCGACGCCGTGGTCGAGCAGCGGCCCCCAGTACGCGGCCTCCAGTTCGCGCTGCGGGATCCGGGCGAGACGATCGTACGCGGGATACGAGTCGAGGAAGTAGCCGGTCTTGGTCAGTCCCTCGCTGAAGGTGCGCAGGTAGCGCGCGACCGCCGCGGGCTCGCCGAACGCGTACCGGACCGCGTGCATCTGGTGGCCGCCGTCGCCGCTGTACTGCTGGCGCTCGCGGCCCATGCCGTCGACCGCGGTCTCGATCACGGAGTTGCGCAGCGTGTTGATGCCGGCATCGAAGAGCCTCTGCAGCGGCGCCTCGGACGTGCGGTTCACCGGCTCGACGGACCATCCGTATTCGCGGCGGCGGAGGCCGATGCCGCGGACCGTGACGGGCCTCGACGCGTTGCGGACGTGGAGCTGGAGCCATCGGAAGGACTCGTAGTCAAAGGCCTCGAACTCGTTGGCCCCCTCGCGGCAGACGAACCGCGACCACGAGAAGTGATGGCTGTCGAGCCAGCGCGTCCCCGCCGGGTCGTGCCCCTCCTGCGTCATCACCTCGACGATGGTCCCCTCGGGCGCATCGATCGCAAAGCGCGGGAACCCGGCCGCCTGCTCGTGGAACTCGAAGGTCGCCTCGATCCCGCGGCCGGACCCCGGCGTCGCGGGCAGCTCCCACGCGCCGCCGCCGCGCGCGACCGCGACCTCCTGCGTACCGACCTCGAACGAGCCGGGCATGCGGACATCGAACCAGTCGTCCGGATCGCGCAGCCACCGCACCGCACCCGAGTGGGCGAGTCCCTTCGCCGGAATGACCGTCTCGCGGCACAGCGGGATCTGCCGCATGCGCAAGGACGCGACGGCCGGGTCGACGTGGTCCACGGTGTCCGCCGACCAGTTCCTGTCGCGACGGCACCCCGGACCTTTGTCGGGCGGGCATGGGAACTCATCCGCCGCGATCCAGCGCGCGTCCGGAACGAACCCGGGCGCATCCCAGCCCACGGGATGAAGTCGCGCGTCGAATTCCTCCTGCAACGCGCGGAGGAACCACCGCTTGTACTGCCCCGGCGGGTGGGCGCGGTCGAGGAAACACCGCCAGTCCTTGTCCGTCACCAGCCTCCGCGACGCTCCGTCCGACTCGATCGCGAGGTTCAGGATCAATCCCGGCTTCCCGCCCGGCCATGTGCCCTCGCCGTGGCCGTAGAAGAGCACTTCGACGCCGACGACGTTGGTGCCCGCCGCGAGGTAGGGCCCCAGGTCGACGGGATCGGCGTCGAGGTTCCGCGGATCGCACGGCGCCGGGCCCCACTGGACGCGGCGGCCGTTGACCGTGAGCCGGTAGCGGCTGTCGGCGGCGATCCATCCGTCGGCCCGCGCGGGCGCGGCGGGCAGGACGATCTCGCGGCGGAAGAGGACGAAGCTGTTCGGCAGCGTCCGCTGCGACGGCAGCCAGATCCACTTCGCCGGCGCCATCGTCATCGCAAGCGGACGGTGGGCCCCGCCCGCACAAGCGGCGCGGTACGCCTCGGTCGCCGCGTCCGCCGCCAGCGGCCCGTTCGTCCCGGCCACCGCCGCCGTCGCGATCCCCAACGCCACCGCCACCACTCCCACCCGGATGCTCATGCGAATCCTCCCCGCGCCACGGATCCCCTCCAGCGCCACCTTACGTTCGTTGTGACGATCGTTACAGTGAATGCAAGACCCGAGGCCGGCTACGGGCGGCGCGAGAGGGTGGAGTCAAGGACGACAGTCTCGCCGGGCTTCGTCTCGAATGCGGCCGTTCGGGCGCCCAGCCGGACCGCGAGAGGTCCGCCCAGGGCGGACCGGATCGTCGCCGTCGTCAGCCCCCCGCCCTTCCACGCAAGGTCCACCTCGAACCCGCCGCGCGCGCGCAGGCCCGTCACGGAGCCCTCCGGCCACGCTGCGGGCAGGGCGGGGAGAAGGTGGAGGAGGAAGGTGTCGGGTGTCAGGTGTCGAGTGCCGGCGGGCGATCCGGCCCCTTCTCCTTGTGGCACTCGCCACTCGCCACTCGCCACTCTCATATGGCTCTGCAGCAGCATCTCCGCCATCCCCGCCGGTGCGCCGAAGTTGCCGTCGATCTGGAACGGCGGATGGCTGTCGAAGAGGTTCGGAAGGATGCACGACCGGAACAGCTGCTGGACGAGCGAGTGCGCGCGGTCGCCGTCGTGCAGGCGCGCGCGGCAGCAGATCTTCCATGCGGTGCTCCAGCCCGTGCTCTGGTCGCCGCGGGCGTCGAGCGACACCGCCACCGCTTTCGCCAGGTCGGGCGCGGTCAGCGGACTGATCTGCCGGCCCGGATGGACTGCGAAGAGATGCGAGATGTGGCGGTGGCGGCTCTTCGGGTTATCGACGTCCTCCATCCACTCCTGCAGCTGGCCCCACGTCCCGATTTTCGGGCCGAGCAGCCTCGCGCGCATCGCGGCCACCTTCGCCCGGTACTCCGCGTCCACGCCGAGCGCCTCCGAGGCGTCGATGAAGTTCGAGAAGAGGTCCCACACGATCTGCTGGTCGTACGAGACGCCCGGGAGCGGTGTCCGGTCGCCTTCCTTCCCGCCGGGCCCGTTCTCCGGCGACCATCCGTCGGGCGTGATCAGCGTTCCGCCGGGTCCCTCGACGAGCCGGTCCTCCCACATCTCCACCAGCTCCTTCAGCATCGGGTACGCGCGGTCGCGCAGGAACTCCCGGTCGCCGCCGAAGGCGTAGTGCTCCCACAGGTGTTGCACGAGCCACGCGCTGCCGGGCAGGTGGACGCGCCACGTCGAGTAGCCGCCGCGCGGGTTGTTCGTCGAGTAGATCATCCAGCCGCGCCGTGCCCGGATCGGCTCGGGCGACTCGCGCACCCGCAGGTCGCGCAGCCGCCGGATCCACGTGAAGAGCGGCTCGGTGCACTCGGGCAGGTTCGCCGTCTCGGCGAGCCAGTAGTTCATCTCGATGTTGATGTCCGTCGTGTAGCCCGAATACCACGCGGGCTTCATCTCCGCGTTCCAGATGCCCTGGAGGTTGGCCGGAAGGTCGCCGGGCCGCGAACTGGCGATCATCAGGTAGCGGCCGTACTGGAAGAGCAGCGCATCGAGCGCCGGGTCGGCCCCGCCAGCCTTGACCGCGTCGAGGCGCTCGTCGGTCGGACGCGGCCCTGGAGGGACGCGCTCCGTCGCGTACGCACCGGCGCCCCCTGCAGAACGCGGTCCGCCAAGCTCCAGACGCACCCGGTCGAAGAGCGCGCGGTGGTCCGCGACGTGCGCCTCGCGGAGGGCCGCGAACGGCTTCTTCGCGGCGGCGTCGATCTGCGACTCCGTCCCGGCGCGCGGATCCTTCCCGTGGAACGACGTGCCCGCGGCGAGCAGGATCGTGACCGACTCGGCGCCCTCGACTGCGACGGCCCCGTCGCGCGCGGTCGCGCGCCCGCCCTCGGCAAGCACCGCGATGCGCGCCGCGTACGCCAGCCCGTTCGTCAGCGAGCCATCGACCGCGATCCGTTTGTCCGCTGCCGAGACGGCCGCCTTGTGCGCATCGGTGACGCGCACGGTGCCGGTCACCGCGCCCGGCCGGTCCGCGGTCCAGCGCATCACGAGCACCTGGTCGGGGAAGCTGCTGAAGATCTCGCGCCGGTGCTTCGCCCCGCCCGACTCGAACGCGACCGTGTGCACGGCGGTGCCGAGGTCCAACTCGCGGCGGTAGTTCGTCGCCGCCCCGCCGGCGCACTCGACGAACAGGTCGCCGAAGGGCTGGTAGCTGCCCATCACGACCTCGTCGCCGTACCAGAGGCTGTCCTCGTTGAATTGAAGGTGCTCGTTGGTGACCCCGCCGAACACCATCGCCCCCAGCCGCCCGTTCCCCACCGGAAGCGCCTCGACCCACTTCGCCGCCGGGGCGGCGTACCAGAGCCGGGCCGGCTCGCCCGCGGACGACGCGGAGACAATCGCCGCAAGACCCAGAAGGAGGATTCTCATTTCGCCGGTGCCTCGATAAGGGGCTTCAACGCCTCAAACCACCGCATCGCCATCTTCTCCGCGCCCTGCGCGTTGGGGTGGACGTGGTCCGCGATCGTGTCCGTGCGCCAGTCGAATCCGTCCGCCTGGTTCACGACCACCACCGGCTGCTTCGGATCGTGCAGCCGCGCGACCATCCTTGCCAGGGCGTCGTTGAGATCGGGGATGTAGGAATACTTCGGCAGCTTCCCGCTGGGGATCACCTGCGCGACGAGGACGATGACCTTCGGGTTCACCGCGCGGACGGACCGGACCATCGATTCCGTCGCCGCGACAATCCCCGGCACCGGCTTCTCCTCGATGAAGTGGTTGTGTCCCGCATGGATCAGCACGATGTCCGCCGGGTGCTCCCTGAAGCTCTTCCCGATGACCGTGGCCAGGAACTCCGCGTTCTTCCCGCCGTAGCCCTCGTGCCGCAACGGCCCCGCGGGCGTCGCCGCCTGCTTTGAGCCTGTGTACTCGACCCGGTATCCCGCATCCGTCAGCTTCTTCAGCAACGGAACCCGGTAGTTCGAGAACGTCGCGCCGCCCTCGGTGATCGAGTCGCCCGCCGGCATGATGCGCGAGACCCTGCCGCCACCCTCCCCGGCGCGAACGGTCATCGCGGCCAGGCATGCGGCAAGTCCCGCGGCAGCGGCGATCGGACGCAGGGTCAAGGCGCGGCCCCGCCTTCCATTTCGACGCACAAGACCGAGGCCACGCGGTCGGGCGCCGCCGGCGGAAGCGCGACGGTCACCCCGGCCGCGGCCGGTTCGAGACGGAGCGGCGCGCGCGCCGGATCGGCGAGGAGGTACGCCTTCACGGCCCGGCCCGCGAGCGGGGGCGTCGTGAACGAGCCGGACGCCGGCCACTCGTGCAGGTGGAAGTAGAACCGCCCCGGCTTCGTCGTGCAGCGCCACGCCTGCGCCGGGACGAACTTCGGCTTGCAGGACTTGTCCTTCTCCGTCGCGGCGGGCGCGCCGAACTCGGCGCCGAAGGGCGTCGGGCCGCAGCCGTAGACCGCCTCGCCGTTGACCTTCAGCCAGCGGCCGACGGCGCGGAGCATGTCCTGGCTCGGTTGCGGGATGACGCCCTCGCCGTCGGGACCGACGTTGAGCAGGTAGTTGCCGCCCTTGCTGACGATGTCGACGAGCTTGAAGACGAGATCCTCCGGCTTCTTCCAGTTGTGATCGTTCTTCTTGAAGCCCCACGTGTCGTTCAGCGTCGCCGGCGTCTCCCAGGCCCCGGCTCGCGACAGGTCGGGGATGCGGTTGTCGCCCTCGGAGGCGTAGTCGCTCGGGAAGCCCGCGCCGAGCCGGCCGTTGACGAGGCAGTCGGGCTGCATCTCGCGGACGATGTCCTTCAACCGCCCCGCGCGCTCCTCGCTCATCACCTTCAGCGGCGTGTCGAACCAGAGGATG
>Ga0194125_10009009_pt1 | contig 13942 bp, 18 predicted proteins | sample TA2KigC250mmetaG_FD_148626 | JGI IMG/M metagenome (GOLD analysis project Ga0194125, IMG submission 148626) | Freshwater microbial communities from Lake Tanganyika, Tanzania - TA2015034 Kigoma Deep Cast 250m | ecosystem: Environmental > Aquatic > Freshwater > Lake | place: Tanzania: Lake... | reverse complement strand
TTCGATGAGGCCTTTTTCCTGGAACTTGTCCACGATCTCCGTGGCATAGACCGTCCGGTTGGCCTCGATCACGGCATGGATATAGTCGGCCGCGATCTCCAGCGGAATCCTGGCCGACTCATCCGGTTTCGTCATGACGAGGGAGAGGCTCCAATAACCGATCCCTGCCAGGGCGGCGAAAATCGAAATGACAATGGCCCAGAGGATGCTGTTCTTCATAGATGCTTGTTCCCCTTTCTCCTTCTCCAGAACCGGTGAGGGCTAGGTTTGGAAACCCCCGCCACCGGTATAAGCCCGCGCCGCTGCTTCGAGAGCTGTGCCGGGTCGGCTGAGCCAGCGCCGGCGGAGGAAGATTTCTTCCAGCGCGCTCAACAAGGTCAGGACGTGGCTTTTTTGCGAAGACTCGCCCATCAGTCCAATCCGCCAAATCTTGCCCTGGAGCGAGCCGAGCCCGCCGCCGATTTCGATGCCGTACCGCTGCAGCAGTTCAGTCCGCACCGGGGCGTCGTCGATATGGGCCGGCAGGGTGACGGCGTTCAAGCTTGGGAGCCGGTGCCCTTCTTCCGCGAAGGGGGCGAGCCCGAGGGCGCCCAAGCCGGCCATCAGGGCCTCGCTGTTCGTCCGGTGCCGCCCGAAGCGGGCTTCCAACCCTTCTTCGTCGATCAGGCGCAAGGCTTCCCGCAGGCCGTAGAGCATCGAGATCGGCGCGGTATGGTGGTACGTTCGCTTGGCTTCCGCCCAGTAATCCGCCACCAGCGAGAGGTCCAGGTACCAGCTCTGGCAGGGGGTCTTGCGGGCCTTGATCGCGGCCAGCGCCCGGTCGCTGAGGGTGAGGGGAGCCAGGCCCGGCGGGCAGCTCAGACACTTTTGGGTCCCGCTGTAGCACACGTCGATGTTCCAGCGATCCACTTCGAGCGGCAAGCCCCCAAGGGAGGTGACGGCGTCCACGAGGAAGAGCGACCCCTGCTCGCGGCAGAACCGTCCGATCTCCGCGAGAGGCTGCTCGACGCCCGTGGAGGTCTCCGCGTGGACCAGCGCCACGACCTTGACAGGACCGGCCCGTCCGATCGCCTCCTTGATCGTCTCCGGCTCTACGATCCGTCCCCAGGGGGCCTCCACACGGATCGGCTTCCCGCCGCAACGTTCCACGATCGTCGCCATGCGTGCCCCGAAGACTCCGTTGATTCCCACCAAGACCGGATCGCCCGGTTCAACGAAGTTCACCAGCGACGCTTCCATGCCGGCCGATCCGGTGCCGGACAGGGCGATGGTAAAGCGGTTGCCGGTTTGGAACAGGCGTCGCAGGAGCAGTTGGACCTCGGTCATCAATTTCAGAAACTCCGGGTCCAGGTGACCGAGCAGGGGTGCGGCCATCGCGCGCAACACGCGCGGATGGACCAAACTGGGACCCGGTCCCAGCAAGAGGCGGGGTGAAGGAACAAACTCGCCGATGGGCTCAGCAGGCATGGAATGTCGTTTCATCGGGGCCAAGCGGGAGGTCGCCCGCATTATTCATGAAAGCTTCTACTGCAACCGCCGATACGCCGCTGCGACAAGCCTGGCCGCTGGCTCGACGCGGCCAGGCGGGCGGGCTCGCCGCTCGGTCGGTCGACATCCTGTTCAAGGATGACTCCCTTCCTTGCGGCTCCACGCGCCCGTCTCGCAAAGCGTCTCAGCGGTTTCGTCACGAACCCTCATAAATAATGCGGGCTAGTATATCGGACCAGGCCGCGTTTCGCCACCGGGAGCGCATGGTATACTGCCGGCGCGGAAAGGGTGACCGCGCAAGACAGGCGAGGAGGCTGGTGCAGGATTCGGAGCCTCGATTCTCCCCCTTCGTGACGAAGCTGGCCTCCTTGGTGCTTCTTGCCGGCATGCTCTTGCTCGCCTGGCTGCAGGTGACGGTGCCGAAGCTCGATCGGGTGACGCAGCCTGAACAGGCGCTGGCCCTGATGGTCGGCCGCGAGATGGACCTGGACGGGGCGCTCGCGCGTGAGCCGGAGTGGGCGAGGACGTTCTTCGAGTGGCTGTCCAGCGATGGAAAGAGCGAACGGAAGCTGGCCATCACCTGGTACGAAGAATTGGCTGTCTATTCGAGCCGGCCGACGGTCCAGTTGGAACTGGCCATCCTGGAAGCAGAAGATGGCCGTCTGGAGCAGGTCCGACGGAAGGTCGAAGCCTGGACTGCCGGCCCCGACCCCTTCCCTTCCTTCGCGCGCTTGCTCAAGATCGGCTATTTGGGAGGCAAGCAGGATCAGGTCGGCAGCAAAGCCTTGGAAGCAGCATTGGCTGAGGCGTTGCCAGCCGGCTGGTTCGCCGACCGTCTCTCGGGCCGCTTGGCCGTAAGCAGCGGCGATCAGGCCTGGTCCTCGGCGGTCGATCAAGCCCTGGCTGATCGAGGGAAACAAATCCTGCAACGATCCTACGGGCTGGCTCTCGTCCAGCTCGGCGGGGTCTTTGTCGGCGCCATGGCGGCCTTGTTCCTCCTGTCGCGGCGGCAGGAACAGGACGCCTGGCGCATCGGCGCAGCGCTGATGCCCCCTCCCTGGAAGGGGCGGGTTGGAATGCTGGTGCTGGTGCGGGGCGGAGCCGTCGGCCTCGTCGTGATGCTGGCGTTTCTCTTCCTCGAATCCGAGAATTTGCTGGTGCGGTTCCTCTCTATCCCACTTTCCAACCTGCCGCTGCTGATTCTGGCCCATCGATACCTCATGAACCGGGACGGTCCGGGCTTCGTGGAATGGTTGGGGCTCCGACCCCTGCCCGGCGCGTGGAGGCCGCTGAGCCTGGTGGTTTTGGCCGCGCTGGCGGTCGGGTTCCTCGTGGAGTGGGGGTTGGGAAAAGTCGCTGAGCCGTTGGATCTCTCCAGTCACTGGACCGAATGGTTTGATGAAGACCTGATCTGGGGTGGGGCGGCGGTCGTGGCGGTCAGCTTGGTGGAGTACGTTCTGTTTGCCCCGCTGTTCGAAGAACTGGTCTTTCGCGGCCTGCTCTTTGCCACCCTCCGCCGCAGGTTCGGGTTCTGGCTCTCGGCGACCCTCAGCGCGGCGATCTTCGCGCTCGCGCACGGCTACGGGTTGTTGGGCTTCGCCAGCGTGATCTTCAGCGGGCTGCTCTGGGCCTGGGTCTATGAAAAGACCGGCAGCCTTCTTCCCGGCATGGTCGCCCATGCGCTGAACAACCTGATGGTCTGTTTGACGGAGATGTGGCTGCTCCGTTAGCGGGATGCGGCCGGAGCAAGTGAACAAGTAACAAGTGGCAAGAAACAAACGTCTGACTCTTTCATCTTGTATCTTGTCAACTTGCAACTTGCCCGCTGCTTCTAACATGGTAAGATGACGCTCCCATGCCCTTGGCCTCCTTTCACCCGATCATTGCCGACTGGTTTCGACGCCGCTTCGGAATGCCCACCGAGGTGCCGGCCGTGCCGTCCAATTACGTCGTTTTTCGGGACGGGTTGCCGGTCCGCTCCGGTGCCGAGCGCGACAGAGAACGAGCCGATGCCCAGCCGGTCGGCACGCCCTGGCGCCAGGCCCAGGGACGGATCTAGCGTGTGAGGGACGGATTAGCCGACAGTTCTTGGGCGAGCGCGATCACCAGTTGATCGGGCGTGGTCTGCTCGGAAGGAACCAGCACCGGGTATTTCCCCCTTGCCCATGAAAGGAATTCGGTCTGACGATTGTTCGGCACGCCGAGCAGACTGCCCAGAGAAGCCAGATATTCCCCATGCCCTCGAGCCATCTCGTCTTTCAGGTTCTCGAAATTGAAGGCCACGAACGCGTTGACCTTTTGGTCGTCTTTCAGGAGCCCGTCTTGCGTGAAGAAGGCGCCGGGAGTGGTCGATGACGTGGTGTCGGTCGGGTTCGGGGTGAGCTTGGTCGTGCAAGCCGTCATGGTGAGCAAGAAAACTGTCGCTGGTAACAGGCTCAAAATCCTCCATTTTTGAATTCTCATCGGTAAGCCTCCATTCACTGGTCACCCGGCAGGGCTGATGACGTTCTGGGACGCATCTCATGGTAGCGAGCAAGTCAGTGGCTGTCAAGGAAGAGGAGTCGCAGCCTGTGCACTGGGCTTTCCAGCCTGCTATGATGCCGGGCTACGGCGTCGTCCGGTATGACACCATGACTCAGAACCGGCAGGATTGGATCGAGGTACGCATCGAGGCTTCGGTGGATTCAGGCGAGCTGCTGGCGCCGGAATCCTGCGAGGGGACCGGCGCATGAGCCGCGGCCGGCCGCAGGTCCATCAGATCAGCATTTCCAACGGCGGGGTGCCCAAGCTGCCCGTGCCGGAAGCCCGCATCACTGAAAAGGGGGTGGAGGGGGACCGGCAGAGGAGTCGCCTGTTCCACGGGGGACCGGATCGGGCGGTCTGCCTCTTTTCCCTGGAACGGATTGAAGCCCTGAAGGCCGAGGGCCATGCGATCGCGCCAGGAAGCGCCGGGGAGAACTTGACGATCGCGGGGCTGGACTGGGCCCGGCTCCGACCGGGAGATCGGCTGAGGGTCGGCAAGGACGTGCTGCTGGAGATCACAAGCTACACGGATCCCTGCAAGCAGAACGGCTGCTGGTTCAGGGATGGAAACTTCAATCGAATTTCCCACAAGAAACATCCTGGCTGGAGCCGAATGTACGCGCGCGTCCTGGCAGAAGGACTGGTGCGCGTCGGGGATGCAGTGACTGTAGAGCAAGAGCATATGGCTGATGGCATATAGCGTATAGCTTATGGCCAGAGAGATTGAACTCTTGCTATAAGCCATATGCCATACGCTCTGGACTCTTGATGGCCATAAGCCATATGCTCTTGATGCTCTTGTGGGTTCACGATGATGCCCCGCATACTTGAGCCGGAGGTCATGGACGAAGAGGAGCAGTGTCTCGCCTATGCGCAAGCCGACTTCGAGGAGGAAAACCAGGGCTTCGTGGATCGGTTCCGGGAGTATTTTCCGGACCTGACCGCAGGGCATGTGCTGGACTTAGGCTGCGGCCCGGGCGATATTCCGATCCGTTTCGTGCGAGCCCTGTCCGGTTGCCGGGTGACAGGCGTGGATGCCTCGCCGGCCATGATCCGGCTCGCCGAGGAAGCCGTGCGCAAAGCCGGCTGCGTGGATCGTATCACGCTCCGGTGCGAGCGGCTTCAATCCCTGGCCCTCTCCGAGCCGGCTGATGCGGCCATTTCCAACAGCCTGCTGCATCATCTACCCAATCCCTTGCAGTTCTGGTACGGGCTGAAGAAGCTGGTAAAACCTGGTTCGTATGTGCTGGTGATGGACCTGCTCCGCCCCGAGTCGCCGGAGGAAGCCCAAGCCATCGTGGACTGCTATGCAGCCGATGAGCCGGCCATCCTCCGGCGTGATTTCTACAACTCGCTCCTGGCGGCCTTCACCGAGGACGAAGTGGCGGCCCAGTTGGCCGAGCTGAATCTGAGCCGCTTGCTGATCGACGTGGTGGACGACCGCCACTGGGTCGTGGGCGGGCGAATTTACTGAGCGATGAGTGAAGTGAGGTCGGTGCTCGTCGGAATTTTCACGGTTGTGGTCGTCGTGGCGTGGATTCTCCCAGTTGAAGCGCAGCTCGACAAGTTGCGCAGCCGGAAGAAAGAGGTGCAACCCCGGCAAGGCGATGAGACGGCAATGGCCGTCGTGCCCGCAGGCGATTTCTGGATGGGCGTGGATGGGATGGTCGGGCTTGAAGACGAACGGCCCCGCCACCAGGTCTGGCTGGAGGCCTTTTCGCTGGACCTTTACGAAGTGGCGACGAAACACTATGCCCGATTCCTCGCTGCAACAAGCCGCCAGCCGCCCTGGCAATGGGAGACGGTGAACCTGGACATCCATGGTGATCGGCCGGTGATCGGGGTGGATTGGGCGGATGCCGAGGCCTACTGCCGTTGGGCGGGGAAGCGCCTGCCGACGGAGGCCGAATGGGAAAAGGCCGCGCGCGGGACCGATGGGCGTCTCTATCCCTGGGGCAACCAGGTCCCCACCGCCGAGCTGGCGAACTTCGCGGTGGGGGCGCGGTTTAGCTACAGCCAGGCCTTGATGCCGGTGGGCAAGTACGAGAAAGCCAAAGGACCCTACGGCCATTATGACCTGGCCGGTAATGTTTGGGAATGGGTGCAGGATTGGTACGACGGGAGCTACTACGAGCGGAGCCAGAAACGGAATCCCACCGGGCCTGAGGAGGGGCAGTTCAAAGTGCTGCGCGGTGGCTCCTGGTCCGAGCTGCCCAAGTACCTTCTGACCTACGGGCGGTTCAAGCTGCCGCCGAATACGCGGAACAGCTATACGGGCTTCCGCTGCGCCCAAACAGTGACGAGCGACAAGTGACGGGTGACGAGCAGTTAGGTCAGGCCTAGATACTTTTGTGACCTGTCACGCGTCACCTGTCACCCATCACGGTCTCAAGAGCAAGGCGGCGATGACGAGGACGGTGAGTGTGGTCAGGACCGTCAGATACACCGTCACGCTGCGGTCGCCGAGCCAGGCGGTCTGCCAGTCCTCCGGAAAGAGCGGTTTGCCCTCCAGGTACAAGCCTTCCTCGTAGAGTCCCAGCGTCCGCTCGATCTCGATGAGCGCCCGCTTGGCCATCCGGTGCCGGTCCCGCTGCTGGAGGATGAGGTAGGCGAAGATGCCGGTAAAGAGCGCCACGCCGGTCATGGCGAAGAGCTCGCCGGTGAAGCCGGGATGCGGGGCCGAAGGGACCGCCAGCATCGTGACCAGCAGCAGAACCAGAAAGGCGCTGGCAAAGGCGGTCAGCCGCATCATCTGCTCGCGTCGCCGGAAGACCTCTTCCTTGTACCAGGGGTAGAGGACCTTCAAGACTTCCAGTTGTTCTTCCCGCAGGGGCTGCGTGTTCGGCATCAGCGCGTCACCTTGGCTGTAGTCGAGGAAACGGTCGAACGTGGCGCGCCCTGTGAGTCGGCGAGGTGGCTGGTCATCCAGTCAACCAGCAGGGTGGTCATCGTGCGGAAGTCCTCGCCCTTGGTGAAACCGTGGTCGGCGCCGGGCAATATCTGAAGGCGCTTCTCTCCTTGGAAGGCTTCCAGCAGGCGCCGGCTCTGATGGAGCGGCACATATTCGTCTTGGTCGCCCTGCACAATCAAGGTCGGGACCGTGATGGATTGGGCCGCGTCGTACCCTTTGTGTCCGGCGCAGTCCTCGAAAAATCCAAAGTGGAGCTTCACTCGGTCGCGCCCGCCGGTCACGTCCGGGATCGTGCCGGTTCTTTTCCATTCGGCGATGCCCTCCGGACCGAATTCCAGCCGGAGCATCTCTTCGAAGTCCGGCACAGGACATTTCAGGCCCAGGCAGGCCAATGTTGCGCCGGCGGCGCGGAACTGCGCGGCGGCCAGGACCGCCACCAGCCCGCCGAAGCTTGAGCCGATCAGCCCGATCCGCCTGTAGCCTTGGGAGACAACCAGATCGAGGGCAGCCAGCGCCTGTCCCAGCGCGATCCCGACCGTGATCCGCTCGAACGGCCCCTCGCTCTCGCCTTGTCCGAAGAAGTCGAACCGGAACGTCGCGATGCCCTGTTCGACCAGCTTGGCGGTCAGGACTTTGTTCGTGGTGCTGTGCTTGTTCGAGAGAAACCCGTGGCAGAGGACGACCAGCCGGTCCGTCGGGGTTTCCGGTGCGGCCAGGATGGCGGCGACCCGATGACCGGCCGGATCGCGGAAGGTGAGGGATTGTTCAGGGCTACTCATGTCCTTGGTCTTGCGGCTGCCGGAGCAAGAGCCTGGCAACCTTGCTGCCGAACAGGACCAGTCCAGTAGTCAGCAAGCCGGCCGCGGTCCAGGTTGCGACCAGAACAGGAACCGAGATCAGGTTGAACTGCCAGACCAGGGTGGCCACAAAGGCCAGCCCGATCGTGCCCAGGCTCAGAGCCCACACCTGGAGCGGGCGCCATTGCTCGACGAGGGCGGTCAGCTCAGCCAGATAGGGCCCGCGTTTCTTGTTGCTCTTGACTCGACCCAGGGCCAGGCTGACCGGCAGCAGGTGGGACAGGGCGCCGATGATCGTTTGCAAGATGAACCCGACCATGGCCAGGTGCGTGTAGGCGACCAGGTGCAGGGTGCCGAAGGGCATGAGCGGAGGGTTCCACAGGGAGTTGACGGCCACCAGCAGTCCCGTGATCGCGGTGGCCAGCAAGAAAAACGTGGCCATCAGAAAATGGTCCGAGGAAACGGCTCGAGGCCGGCCGGCACCGATCCACGTGCGTACGATGTTCGAGGCATAGAGCAGCGTGCCGAGGATGAACAGCGCGCCGGCTGCGATCTGGAGGTAGAGATGCGCGAGCAGGAATCCGGTAATCAGCAGCAGGATGCCGGCCGGCAGGATGAAAAACGTCAGCCGGGCCAGGCGGGGGCTATAGAGAGAGGTGTTCAGCACGGTCGGGAAGAGGTTGTGCATCGTGCCGACGATCGTGAGCGTCACGAATGCCATGAGGTTCAAATGGACGTGGGCGAGCCGTTCCTGTCCGACGTAGGCCTGAGGGAGCAGCCGGAACGCCATCGCCTCGCCCATGCCTAAGCCCACGAGGAGCGCCAGCAGCGCGATCCCGTAAAACCAGAGGTTCAAGGGTGGCGAGACCAGGCTGGTCTTGGCTTGTCGGAACGTCTCGCCGGCGAGCGAGAGAAAGGCGAGGAGCACCAGCAGGCCAGCCCCGCCGACCAGCGCGGACTGTCCCAGGGCAAACCCGGCCAACAGGCCGATCGCGCCTCCGTTGATCGCGAGGTACAGGACCGGATGGGATTCGGGCCGGTCCCGACCGGTCAAGAGCAGGGGCGGGATGAAGGCCAGCAGGGCGCCCAGGATGATCTGGGCGACGCCGCCGACGAGGGCACTGTGCACGTGGAGGATGCGAGCCCCAGGCGGCAGCGGCTTCCCCATGACCATCCCGAGGAAGATCGCGACGCCCAGCAGGGCGGACAGGATCAGCCAACACAAGCCGGTCATCAGGAACAGCGGCGGGCGGAATTCCATGGCGTCATACTCCAGTCATGAAATAGAAATGATTCGTCGGCCCTCTGCCGTGGCCGATGGCCAGGCCGTGGCGGATGGCCTCCGTGATGTAGATCTTGGCGGTCTGGACCGCCTCAGGCAAGGCCTTTCCCTTGGCCAACTGCGCGGCGATGGCCGAGGCGTAGGTACAGCCGGTGCCGTGGGTGTGCGGGCTGTCGATGAACTCGCCCTTGAACAGATTGAAGAAACGGCCATCGTAAAGCAAGTCGGTTCCCTTTTCCTCCAGCAGGTGCCCGCCCTTGATCAGGACGTGCCGGCACCCGAGCTTGTGGATGATCTTGGCGGCCTGGCGGGCGTCGGCCAGGGTCTTGATCGAAAGGCCGGCCAGCCGCTCGGCCTCGTGGATGTTCGGCGTGAGCACCAGCGCCTGGGGAATCAGGGCTGTCCGGAGGTGATCCACCGCGTCCTGCTGCAGGAGCGGGTGCCCGCTCTTGGCGATCATGACCGGGTCCACCACGAGGTTGGCGGCCCGGTTCTGCCGGAGCTTCCGGCTGACCGCATCCACGATCTGGGCCGAGGCGAGCATGCCGGTCTTGACCGCCGCCACTTCGAAATCCTCGAAGATCGCGTCCAATTGTGCCTCGATGACCGGAAGCGGCAGGTCGTAGACGCTGTTCACCCCTCTCGTATTCTGGGCCGTGATCGAGGTGATCACGGACAGTCCGTACACCCCGTTGGCCGCCATGGCCTTGAGGTCCGCCTGAATGCCGGCCCCCCCGCCTGAATCCGATCCCGCGATCGTCAACACTTGTTTCATACGAATTGCTCCAGGACTCTTTTATACGAATATGGCCGCACAGTAAAGATGCTGGGGGGATTGTTGCAGCGCCGAGTGAATCCAGGTACAGGTATATGTCACGCTTGGCCGTCGGGGAGCCCCTATGATCAAAGCGCTGTATCCATGTGTTTTTCTCCTCTGTCTGGCCTGCGCGGGGCCGGCTTTTTCCACGCGCTCCGTGCACAGCGACCAGACCTGGCTGGTCCGCCTGGACACCTATGCCGATCCGGGCAAGGCCGCCGAGGTCCGCCATGACCATCCGGCTGAATGGACTGAAGCCGAGTTGAGCGCGATCCTGAGCCGGCTCCTCTTGCAGGAACGGGTCGGCCTGCTTGAAAAAAAGCCGCCTCCTCGACCGGTCTTCTCAGCCGACGAGGTCAGTCAACTGACCCCAAAGCTCCGGCAGGCCTTCCGCACGGCCCGCCCCACGGAATGGATCGTGTTCTGCGTTATCCGTTCCACCGGAACCGCTCAAGAGGTGACCTCCGGCGGCTTCTTCATACAGGAACGACACCTGCACGTGATTGTCGCCAACCATCGCGAGCCGCTGTCCTCAGGGCGGGATGGAACCGAGGCGGTGCAGGCGAACCCCCTGCAGGCGCTGAAGCGGACGGGACGGACCTTGACCTTTGACCCGCCGATGTATGCTCTTGCCTCGCCGGAGAACTGGATGGGCGGCTATGCCGGCGCCCCGGCCAGCGAGCTGATCCTGGACCAGACGACCTTCCTCGAAGCGGCGCGCCAGCCGGCAGTGCCCCTGGTTCCGGCCCTGGCGCCGGTCCCTCCCGTTCAGGCTTCTTCGCCACCCGCCAGCATTGCGCCGACAACCCCCGTGCCGTCACCTTCTGCGCAGACAAGCGAGTCGGTTATCAGTGGGTTGAAAGATCAGGTGCTCAGGCTGCAAGAGGAGACCGAGCGGTTGAAACACAAGCTTGAGGAACAGGCCGGAGAAATCGCCCGCCTCAAAGCCCGCCTGGCCGAGTCGGAAGGAGCCCAACGCAAACGGCTGCCGAAAAAGCCGACGCGCTAACACTCCTTAGGCGGCCGGCTATCACCCTGTTGATTTTTCTTATAGTTCGGCGTACTCCTAGGCCGGCTGAGAAACAACCAAAGAAGAGGTTCCTATGCTGACTGTCTGCATTTCGTTCCGGCATGGGTACTCCGTGGACGACCTCAACGATAGACTCCGCAGCAACGACCGCTATGTCTTCAAAAGCCGAAACGTGTCCAGACCCAAACACAGAAAAGCGTCTTACGCCTGGCACCATGCCAAATTCGGCAAGCTGGCCCTGAAAAAAGAAGACGGGGTGTCTTGGGCGCAGATTCCCAGAAAGGAAAACAGGCTGCTCGGCGCGTTTGTGTCCTGGCTCTTTTCCAATGCGGATGATTTGATAGGCTGGATCGAGGTCTACGAGGAGTAACAAGCGATGAAACCATTCACGACCATCGCCGTGGGCATTTTCGCGCTCGTTGCCGCGACGCACGCCTGTCGCATTTGGCAGGGCTGGGAGATCGTGGTCGCCGGAACCATCATCCCGATGTGGGCGAGCTATGTCGGCTTGGTCCTCGCTGGCGGCCTCTCCTTCATGCTCTGGCGCGAATCCAGCAAGGAGAAGAGCTGAATGGCGAAAGGGTTTCCAACACGTTTTCGAGTCCGCTTATCTCTTCTTGCGGCGCGATCGTAGGGGGAGCCCTAACTCCCTTCGCACGTCTTCGATCTTCGTGCCGCCTTCACGCTGGTACTGGCGACGGAGGGACTCGATGCGGGCGATGAATCTCGGATCGGACTCAAAGAGATAGTCCTCTAAGTCCTCGTCCGTTACCCCGTGGAGCACCGCCGCGGCCCGGCCGTTCTTTGTCACGACAATATCCTCTCTCTTGGACAACTTCAGATAGGCCGATAAACGATTCTTTACCTCGTTCAACGGGACGACTTTCATATTCATTCCCCCTTCTGGTGATCCTCAGTGGATCGTTGCAACCATTCCGCTGACTTGGCCTTGGGTACCACTCCAAAAACAACGACGAGCCGTTCGGACTCGATGACATCGTAGTAGACTCGAAGCTCATCCACCCTCAGCCGATAGGGCGGGAATGTTCCTGAACGCAACGCCTTTATTCGGCTCTTACTCTGGAGTGTCGGCTTGAAAGTCAGGTGCGCTTCTACCCTGTCCAATACTTTAACTTGATCGCTCTTGCGCAGTGACCGTAAGTCATCCTTGGCGGAGTTGACGAATTCAATCCGATATGCCATGTGGCGGTAGTGTAGCAGAATTCAAGCCAGAAATCAGGCCAACAATGAATTTGCCGAGATAGGCTGTCTATAAAGAGTCTCCCGCGTTGGTCTTTCTCCTCGGTAGGCGTGCTCCTAGGCCGACTCAAAAAGAAGTCGCCAGCCGGCCTGTCTTTCATGCTCTGGCGAGAATCCTGTCCGGGGAAAAGCTGAGGGGAGAACCTTCGTCCATCTCTATTGGGAAGAAGTCACGTGGAGATAGGGTTTTCGCTGAGGCTCAAGATGGAGCCGGGCGGCCGGCGCAAAAGGCCCGAACCGCCTCGATTCGGGTCGGCAGGGACGGGTGATCCCCCAGGTAGTCGGCCCAAAGCTGATCGCCGCTATGTTGCCGGAGGATGTCCAGCGCCTTCGCCATTTGCTCGCATCCGGCAGGCCGGTAGGGGCCGGTCCATGTCAGGCTCGCCTCTCGCAGGAACCGTGCCCCTTCGACGTCCGCCGCCGTTTCATCCTCACGGGTGTAAGCGTTCGAGACGGCATCGGTTGCCAGCGAGCCGACGTTGCCGACGGCGTAACCGACCCAGGTGATCTGGGACACGACGAAGAAAAAGGTCTTGAAGGCCGTTTTGATTTTATGCCGGCTGGCGTAGGCGTCCAGATGGCCGAGGGTATAGTGGGCGAGCTCATGGGCGAGGATGGCTTGCAACGGTTCGTCCGCCAAGGTCTGCAAGGCTCCTTCGGTGACGAGCAGGCTATGGGTGCAGCGCCCTTTGTCTTCATCTGAGACGAACCAGACGGCCGCGTTGATCTGCTCCGTCTGTTCGATGACCACACAGCCTTGTGGGCGGGGTGAGAGGGAGGCCCCGATCGGCGCGATCAGGCCGCTGAGCCGCTGTAATTCTGCGGCCTCAGGCGGCCGGGTCGTCTTCCCCGCACATCCCGCCAGCAGCACCAGCAGCAGTATTGCCATGCCACGCACAATCCCACGCATGGGCCGAAAGGTACCCCATTCCCTCCCCCTCCGCAATGCCACTCTCGAATGGAAGAAACTCACCCAGCGCTAGGAACTTCGCCAGCGGCCTCTCCTTCCTCCTCTGGCGCGAGTCCTGTCTGGGGAAGAGCTGAAGGCCAGGCTTCCTTGTCAGCCCGGAAGAAAACCTTTACACCGACTCCGTCTGACCGGGGAAGGTTCCGGATGAGCGCACAGCCTCCGAAACAGCGCCTTGGCGGGTTCGTTTACCGCGTCACGGATGCACAGATCCGTCGCTGGCGATCGTTACCGCCGGCAGCCAAGCTGCAATGGCTGGAGGACGCCAACCGCCTCCTGTGGCTCGCGCTCACGCCGCAAGCCAAAGCCATCCGCGAACGTTTCCGGCGCGGGCAGTTATAACCCTGATGGAAACCCATCCGGCGGGCGGCCCAGCCAGATGACAAAGTCAAGACCTGGCCCCGACCGTCTGAAGTGCAACGTTTATTGAACGTTTATTGGGACAGATTTATTTTTCATGTCCAAGGATACGGGTGGTCATTGTGCCGTCCTCTTTAACCGCTTCCGCGAAGCAAGCGGGCCAGATTTATTTTCCGTACAGTAGATCATGGCGGAGTCCGGCTCTTCTCAATCACGCTCACACTGCCTGCGTTCCATGACATCATCTGCCATCTCGAGCCAGCCCGTTTTCTGAAGCCAACTCTGGCGTCGCAGGAACACGTCGACCTCCTGGTTCCGTACCCAAGTGTTGGCCCACATGAGCGCTTGGATCAGGTGGACGTAATCCCAGAGATCTTGCAAATATGGGTCTACTTTATCGGATGGCTTGTAACGAACGGCGGCGGCATACAATGCGGCCACCTCATTTTCTGTCGCCGGAGCACAGCAGTAAAAGCTAGCTAGAAAGTCACCCACGATATGTCGGCG
>Ga0194125_10009003_pt1 | contig 13953 bp, 10 predicted proteins | sample TA2KigC250mmetaG_FD_148626 | JGI IMG/M metagenome (GOLD analysis project Ga0194125, IMG submission 148626) | Freshwater microbial communities from Lake Tanganyika, Tanzania - TA2015034 Kigoma Deep Cast 250m | ecosystem: Environmental > Aquatic > Freshwater > Lake | place: Tanzania: Lake... | reverse complement strand
CGTGCTGCAAGGCCCCGATCTCCCCGGCCCTAACAGTGACGCACCCGCTTTGTGATGTAAAACGACCCGACCCAACCCCCATTCCTGGGGCTCCATCCGCCCAAACTCTCAAAGTTCCGCTAGCGCCTACGGCGCGATGCGCACGGCGAACACGCGCCCCGTGCTGGTCGCGCAGTAGAGGTGCTGTGAGTCGATCAACAGGTCGCCGAGCGGCTTGGATCCCGGCCGCCAGCGCCACACCGTTCGTCCGGTTTCGAGGCTGAGAGCCTGTACGAGGCGATCACTGGTGCCCACGTAGACCCGGCGCTCGTCGGCCACGGCCGAGGTCGTGGGTCTGCCATGCAGCCTGCGCCGCCACACGTCGCGTCCGGTCCGCGCCTCCACGCAGGTCACCGTGCCGTCCGACGAGAACAGGAAGGCTCGGCGGTTGCGTACAACCACGGGTTGCCGTACGAGGAACGACAAGGCCCTCTCCCAGACCGTCTGACCCTTCGCAGCGGACACGCAGCGCACGAGACCGTTCTCGACCGCGATGTATGCCAGCCCTTGGTCCACCGTGACCCCGGCGATCACCGGCCCATCGAGGGAGATGCGCCAGCGAAGCGCCCCCGTTGCGAGGTCCACGCCGAACGCCTCTCCCTCGCAGGAGCCACAGACAACGGTTCCGCCCTCGGCCGCCGGGCCGCCCAGGATCGCCTCGCGGTCGGCCTGGTCCACCGGTGGATAGGCCCAGGCCAACGTGCCATCGACCAGCTTCAGGCAGTAGAGCCGTCCGTCATCACCGCCCACGTACACCCGGTCGTCGAGGATCAGCGGCCTGGAGCGCACGAGCGTCTGTGCGTCGAAGTTCCACGCGGGCTCGCCCGTCTTCAGCTCCAGGCACCAGACGACACCGTCGCTGCCGCCGAGCACGATCCGGTCGCCCGCAATCGTCGGCGGCCCGTCGAACTGCTGGGCCCGGTCGAACGGCGTACGCCACAGAGGAGAGCCCGTGGACGCCGCGTGGGCGGTCACCGAACCGTACTCCCAGGCAAGCGCGATGGCTCCCTCGCCCAGGCCGATGCGCGGAAGCCCCCGCGACCCATTGCCATGCACCCACGCGACGGCGCCCAACTCCGGTCGGTGCCGCCGAGCGGAGACCAACGCCACGACCAGCAGCAGCAGCACGCCCAAGATGACCAGCGGCAGCCGCCGCAGCCGGATCCGCTGCCGTCGCTCCCGCCACTTCTGCCGATAGTCGGTGAAACCTGAATCCATGCGCGTGCCTGCGGCGGATGCTATCTACCGATCTCAGCGCTCAGCCGCTCGGCCAGCCGCCCGACCTTCTCTCGCTGCTCCTCGATCACGCTCGGCGAAGTGGTGTAGTCCGTGTACGAGCGCGTGACCGGCGACACGTCAAGCAACTCCCGCGCGTGCCGGCGCAGCGCCGGGGCGCGGCCCTCGTCCTCCGCGCGCTGCACGAGCCCCTGGAGCAACGCGAGGGTATCGTAATCCTCGATCCCGTCCCGGATCGTCTCCCAGCGGAGCGAATCCACCGGGCCGTCTGCGCCGTAGTAGATGAGCGACCCGTCCCCGTTGCCGCCCGGATAGGTCAACGGTTCCTGCCACGGGTCTCTCTCCCAGTAGTCCGTCGCCCAGTACAGGAACCCGGTGATCCTCTCGGCCCAGCACTGCCAGAACACGACGCGTGGGTCAGTTCCGGGGAAGTCGATGCCCCAGATGTTTCCGTACGGCTTCTGCGCCGAGATGCAGACGTACTCCCAGACCTCCTCGCCCGCTCGCCGGCGTGTCTCCAGGTACTCCGGGTCGAAACAGTCGCTGTGCGGCACCCAGATGTCCACATACCCCTCCAGCAGCCGATAGCGGGGCGCGCCCGGGAGCATTGGCAGACTTGCGCCATAGCCGAAGGTGAGCAGCCGCTTGAGCTTCGGCGCGGCTCGGCGCACGTGGTCGAAGGCCTGCTTCACGTCGTAGAACGCCTCGGCGCCCGGCTCGTCGATGGTGTAGACATAGGCGAGGTCCAACCAGCCCTTCGACTCCAGGTGGGCCTCGGTCTGGCGTAGGATCTCTGCGGAGACTTCCAGCGCCTTCGGATCGATCGCGTCCACCGTCCCCCAGCCGCCCGGCACGCGCGCCCAGCCTACGTTGAGAGCGTTGAGGCCGTGATCGAGGTAGAACTCGACTTCGCGATCGAAGTTCGCCCAGTCGATGCTGACGCGCCCCTCTGCGCTCACTTGCACGTCCGGCGAGGCGGTATCCATGTCGCTGCAGCGATGCGCCAGGCTGTCCAGGCGGTAGGCGCGCAGGAGTCGCTCGCGGTCCTCGTAGCTGCCCCCCTGCTCGAAGCTCGGGTCATCGACCACGTTCGCCTCGGGGTGAGCGGTCGGGGCGAGGGACACGTCGTCGAAGTAGACTTCGCCGACCGCGTAGTTGCCGAGGTACACACGGGCCTCTTGCTGGTCGCCGCTGTTGAACGCGAGGCGGGCCTCTGTCCAGTCACTCGCTGCGGGGAGCGCCTGGTGCGCGTTGTGCGTGTGAACGTGGGTCTGCGCGCCGCCGTCAACCAGGCCTTCCGTGCGGTACCAGACGCTCAGTGTGTAGTCGGTGTTGGGCTGCACGGGGAAGAGGCGCTGGTAGCACGCGCGGGGTGACTCGTGCGTGCCCGCTTGCACCACTTCGCCCCGGATGCACAGCGCGCGCTTGCCCGAGTGCGGGCGGCTCGTATCGAACCGGCTGCGGAAGACCCCCGTGCCGAAGTAGTTCGGTCTCCCCTCGACGTCCGCGCCCGTCCATACACCATACTCCCAGCCGACCGGCACGCCCGGAGCCGGAGGCAGGTCGTGGTGCTTCCAGAGGTAGCTAGGGATCAGCCGGAAGCACGTCCGCAAGGCGGAAGCCTTCGGCAGCTCGAAGCCCCACACCGTGACCGTCAATGGCAGCACAACGCCGGGAACATCCGCCCCCTGCACGCTTACCTTGCCGGCATACGTGCCGGCCGGCTGGCCCGGAGGCGCGTGGACCGTGATCAGCCAGGCCGCCGTCGAGCCCCGGGCGATGTCCACCGGCGCGTTCGCCGGCAGCGGGTCGGGGAAGAGGCCCGACTCGGCGCCCGAGCGCGCCGAAGGCTCGGTCACCTTCACACAGCCGACCCGGCGAACGACGACCTCCTGCTCCGGGATCGAGGCCCCGGCCGGCCCCTTCAGCGGCCCCGCCGATACGCGCACCTCACGCAGATCGGTCTCGATCGGCACGACCACCAACTGAGTTGCCTCAGACTCGTTCGCCGCGAGGCTCAGGCGCAGCTCGCGAGCGGGCTCGCCCACGTACGGCCGGTCCGGGCGCACCCGCGCCATCGAGCTTTCGGCGCAGACGGCGTACTGTGTCGGCAGGCCTCGCTGCCGTAAGACCAGGCCCATGCGCATCTCGGGTAGCGCCGCCTGCATCGCCGCCAGCGCCTGAGCGCCTTCGGCCAGTGCCGCCTCAGCCTGCTGCAGTTCCTCCACCGTCGCCCTTGACGGCAGCGCTAGCGCTGCCGCCCGGTTCAAGGCCTCCTGCGCGATCGTGCCGGCGCGGACGGCCGCCCTCGCGGCGGCCAGAGGCAGCGCGGCCCGCGCCGCCTCCAGGCCCGGGTCTAGCTCCGCTCGCGCCGCCCTCAGCTTCAGCAGAACGCCCTCGCGCACGTATGGCGCGAGGTTGAGGTCTAGATCCGTCAGCCACCCGAAGCGCTCCGGCTCATGGAAGCCCTGCTGTGTCGGCGCCCAGGAACTCAGCTCCGCGTAGGGCCGCTCCTCGCGGCAGAGGTTGAGGCGCCACTCCCGTCCCGCCGTTGCCGGGATGTCGAGGTCCGCCAGGGGCACCGCGAGTTCCGCCGACCAGCCGTCAGGCGTTGGCCGCGCGGCGGCGGTCGCCCGGCTGTTCCACGTCTCGTCCTGCCGCAGCTCGTCCCGCAGCACGCCCGCTGCGTTGATGACGAAGTGGTAGTAGCGCATCGGGTCCGAGCCCGGCGCGACGAACACCTCGACGCAGTCATCGAGATAGACAGGCCCATCCGGCTCCCCGATGAGCGTCACCATCGCCCCGCGACGGCTCTCGTTGCACTCGAACCCGAAGTACAGGTTCCCGTCGTCGAACAGCACCCGAGCGACCGTAGCCTGCGACGGGGCCAGCGTACCCCCCATCAGCGTGAAGGGCGTGGCCGTGAACGCGCCCTGCCAGGAGGTCTCCGTCAGGCGCCCGTCAATGTGGACCGACTCGGTGGCACGCGTCGCGACGAGACGCGGTAGCTCCGCCCGCGCGGCCACAGGTACCCAGACACCGAGAGCAACCATCGCAAGCCAGCGCATGGGGCGCCTCCCCTCAAGCTCGCGGATGCTTCTTCTCGTACGTCTCCCGCAGGTGCACGTCGGACGTGTGCGTGTAGACCTCGGTGGTGCTGAGGTCCGCGTGGCCGAGCATCTCCTGGATGGCTCGCAGGTCCGCGCCGCCCTCCAGCAGGTGGGTCGCGAACGAATGCCGCAGGGTGTGGGGCGACACGTCCCGGCGGATGTTCGCCTCCAGCGCGTACCGCTTGATGATCTTCCAGAAGCCCACCCGCGAGAGCCTGCGCCCGCGGTGGTTCAGGAACAGCGAGTCATCATCTGCGCGGATCGCGAACCGCGGCCGGATGTCCTGAACGTAGCGCCGGACGAGGTCGAGCGCCGTCTTCGCCGCCGGCACCATGCGCTCCCTATCACCCTTGCCGATGGTGCGAACGGCCTCGGCCTCCCAGTGGATGTCCTGCAGCCTCAACGAGAGAAGCTCGGAGACCCGCAACCCCGTCGCCCACAGCAAGTGCAGCATCGCCGCATCCCGCAGGCCGAGTTCCGTAGACGCGTCCGGCGCGTTCAGGAGCCGGCGGCATTCCTCCTGGGTCAGGACATGAGGGAGGCGCCTCTGCTGGCGCGGGAGATCGATGTCGGCGGTGGGATCGCGGTCGGTGAGGCCCTCGCGGGCGAGGAACTTGTAGAGCTGTCGGATGCCGGACTGCTTCCGCGCGATCGACGACCGCGCGAAGCCGCGTTTCTTCAGTCCGTCGATGAACGCCCAAACATCGTCGCGATCGGCCTCGGCGAACGTCCATTTACCCTTGCTGCGTAGGTACTCGCCCCACTGCCTCACATCCACCGCGTAGGCCTCCGCCGTGTTGCGGCTCAAGCCCCGCTCGACGATGAGGCCCTCGGCGAACAGCTCCGTCTCCTCTTCGTGCCGCCGGCGATGTGGGGACATGATGGTGATCGCCGGGAGCGCAGTTTCTGGGAGCGCGGACATCTTGTCCGCACGAGCCGTGCGACGGGAGAGCGGAACGTCTTGCGGACAAGATGTCCGCGCTCCCAGAGGGAACCCGGCGTCCTGCGGACAAGATGTCCGCGCTCCCAGAAACTGCGCTCCCGGCAGCGGCATGTGTTAGGACGCCCTGACCGTCGCGCCGAAGTGCGCCGCCAACCCCTCGGTGATTCGCCCCATCGCCTCGTTGACCTCCGCGTCCGTGAGCGTGCGCTCCGGCGACTGGAAGGTCAGGGAGAAGGCGATGCTCCGCTTCCCCGCCCCCAGGCGCTCGGGGTTGACGAAGACATCGAACGGCTCAACCGAGACCAGCAGCTCGCCGCCCGCGTCCTGCATGGCAGCGAGGAGCTTCGCGGCCGAGGACTCGTCGTTGTCATCCACCACGATCGCCAGGTCGCGCAAGGCCGCCGGATACCGCGCCAGGGGCTGGTAGGGGCGGTAGAGTGTGGCCCGATCGAGAATCGCCTCGGCATCCAGCTCGGCCATGTAGGCCCTGCGCGGCAAGCCGAACTCCTGCTGCACGGCGGACGCCACCTCTCCCGCGTAGCCGATCGGCTCGCCATCGAGCTTCACCACCGCGCAGTGCCCGGCACGGAAGGTCGGGTGCTTGCCGCGCTCCCAGGTCACTCCCGTGACCCCCATGCCGTCCAGCGCCTCCTGGAGGATGCCCTTGAGCAGCCAGAAGTCGGCCTCGCCGTCCCGCACCGCCCAGCGGCCGCCCAGGTAGCTCCCCTGCATCAGCACGCACAGATGCAGGCGCTCTTCCGGTGAGGCGTCGCCGCCCTGCGGGATGAAGACACGGTCGATCTCATACAGCGCGACATCGGACACGCGCTGATTGGCGTTGTGTTCGGCGGCGTGCAACAGGCTGGGGAGCAAGGTCCGCCGCAACCCGCTGAGGCCCTCGTCGGTGGATCGCTGTAGCGTGAGCATCTCGCGTTCCGGCGCGTCGGCGGGTAGGCCGATGCGGTCCAGATCAGCCGGGTCGATCATCGTCAGGTTGATCGTCTCACAGAGCCCGCAGGCGCGCAGCACCTCCCCCAGCCGCGCGCGCAACCGCTGGCGTTCGGTCAGCGTCCCGGCCTCGTCGATCACCGCCGGCAGCGTTCCGGCGATGTTCTCGTAGCCGTGGACGACTCCGATCTCCTCGATCAGGTCGATCTCGCGTTCGATATCCGGTCGGAAGCTCGGCACCGTGACTCGAATCGCGGTGTCGGTCCTCCCTTCTGAAGCCGCGTTGTTCCCCCCTTCTGAAGGAAGGGGGGCAGGGGGGTAGGAGACGTCCATGTCCAGCTGCCGAAGGTGCTCGGCCATGTCCGTCGGGGGTATCTCCGTGCCCAGGATCGCGTTGGCGCGCTCCGGTCGCACACTCACGACCAGCGGATCCCTGCGCCCCGGGTACACGTCCACTTCGCCCGCCGCGAGTTCACCGCCGGCGGTCTCCACGATGAGCTGGGCAGAGCGCTGCGCGGCCCGCAAGGTGCCCTCTCGATCGACGACCCGCTGGAAGCGATAGGTCGCCTCGGTGTCCATGCCCAGGCGCATCGCGGTCTTGCGGTTGAGCACCGCGCTGAAGTGCGCGGACTCGATGAGCACGTCGAAGGTGCTCTCACCGACCTCGGAGTTCGCGCCGCCCATCACCCCCGCGATCGCGACCGCCCGCTGCGGATCGGCGATCACGACATCCGTGTCCTCCAGCAGGCGCTCCTGATCGTCGAGGCTCACGAAGCGCTCGCCAGACTCGGCGCGGCGGACGATGATCTTGGCGCGGCCCTGCTCGTCCTTGGCGAGCAGCGCAACGTCGAAGGCGTGCAGGGGTTGACCGAGTTCCCACATCACGTAGTTCGTGCAGTCCACCACGCTGTTGATCGGCCGCATCCCGGCGGCCAGCAGGCGCTCCTGCATCCACCGGGGCGACGGCCCGACCTTCACACCCCGCACGAGCAGCGCGGAGTAGCGCGGGCAGCCGACCGGATCGGCGATCTCCACGTCGATGTCGAGACTCGCAGGCGGCCCGACCGGTGGCAGGCTCACCTCGAAGGGCAGGCGCGCCGCCCCCGTCGTTGCGGAGGCGTGCCGCGCCAGCCCATAGACCGACAGCAGGTCACCCCGGTTTGCGGTCAGCTTGGTCAGCAGGACCTTGTCTTGGGCCGCCCCATCCGTCCAGTCCTGAATCTCCTCCACCTCCGCGCCCGCCATCGTCAGCCGGTGGGCCAGCTCCTCAACGGAGCCCTCCCACACCAGGTAGTCCGTCAGCCATGAGTACGGTACTCGCATCGTGCCGTCTCCTTGCCTTTGCCGTTCTCCGCAACTCCGCAACTCCGCCTCTCCCGCCGTCAGAACTGCCTCAGGAACCGCATGTCGCCGTTCCACAGGAGCCGGATGTCATCGATCTGATGGCGCAGCATCGCGAACCGATCGATGCCGAACCCAAACGCAAAGCCGCTGACCTCTTCGGGGTCGTAGCCGACATTGCGCAAGACGTTCTCGTCGATCACGCCGCACCCGCCGACCTCCATCCATCCGCTTCCCGAGCATGTCCGGCAGCCCTCGCCCCAGCAGAGCGTGCAGGTTACCGCGAACTCGGCGCTTGGCTCGGTGAAGGGGAAGAAGTCCGGCCGTAAGCGCACGTTCATCTTCTCTCCGAAGAGCGCCCGCGCGAAGGCGATGAGCGTGCCCTTCAGGTCGCCGAAGGTGATTCCCTTGGCGACCTTGAAGCCCTCGAGCTGGTAGAACGTGTGGTGGTGGGTCGCATCGACGCGATCGCGCCGATAGGTGCGCCCCGGCACGATGTAGGCCACCGGCGGAGGCTCGACTTCCATCGTGCGGATTTGCATCGTCGAGGTCTGGCTGCGCAGCAGCAACCCGTTGTTGAGGTAGAAGGTCATCTGCTCATCCATCGCCGGGTGCTCGTCCGGGTAGTTGAGCGCCTGCCACGCGTAGTAGTGGTTCTCGACCTCCGGCCCCTCGGCCACCTTGTAGCCCAGGCCCAGGAAGATGGCGATGAGTTCGTCCATCGTTGCCAACATCGGGTGACGCGCCCCCACATGCGGCGCGCGACCGGGCAGCGTCACGTCGAGACGGTCAGCCTCCGCCGCCGGACGTGCGGCTGCCCTCTTCGCCTTCTTCTCAGGTGGGGGAGCGTCGCTCACCTGCCCGGCCTTCGCGGTAAGAAGCTCCTCGATCTCCCTCTGCACCGCCTGCGCGAGTTGGCCGACCGCAGGGCGTTCCTCCGCCGGCACCGTGCCCAACGAAGCCATGATGCTCTTGAGCCGTCCGGCCTTCCGGCCCAGGAACGAGACCCTCACCGCCTCCAGGTCCTGCGGCGTCTGGGCCTTCGCAATCGCCTCGCGCGCCTCATCGGCAAGCGCCTGCAGCTGGTCCTTCATCGTTGTACCTCCCGCCGTCTGCGTCCCTGTGCTCGGTTCGTCGCCGCCGTCGTCGTGAACTCGAGACTCGAAACCCGAGACTCGCAACCGCCGTCAACACAAACCCCCGGCCTGTCCCGAGGGACGAGAGCCGGGGGCTATCGTTTGTAGACCACCCAATCGGTTGGGCTGCCCCGTAACGTGGGGCGAGCGGCGGCGCCTAGTGGGAGGGGACCCTCCGTTCAGCGCGCGGCTCCGGAGCGAACTTCGGCGGAACGCTGGCCGGGGCGGCTCTCAGCCGATGACCGCCCCTCTCTGCCGCCCCGAGGCCCGCCTACTCTGCTCCTTCGCAGCCTGTTTCCTATGCCGTCTCCCCTCTCCGGCACGGAGAGGGGCCGGGGGTGAGGCCCGCCGTTCCCCCCTCTCCCTTCAGGAGAGGGGCCGGGGGTGAGGCCTACGCCGGATGTTGCCGTCGGTATTCGTACATCATGAGCGCGGCGGCGACGGCGACGTTCAGGCTCTCTGCGCCGCCGGGCATGGGGATCGCGAGCTTCCTGACGCGCTCCCCCATCAGCTCATCCGGCAGGCCTTGCGTCTCGCCGCCCAGCAGCACCGCCGTCCGTGGCGCGAGACCGACCTCGTACAGCGACCGCTCCGTGTGGACCGTCGCTGCAGCGACCTCCACCTCGTTGGTCGCACACCACTCCAGGAACTCGCCCGGCTGCGCGCGAGGGATCACCGGCAGGTGAAACAGCGACCCCATTGTCGCACGCACGACCTTCGGACTGTATGCATCCACGCAGTTGCCGAGCCCCACTAGCGCCGTCGCGCCGACGGCATGCGCCGTGCGGACCATGGTGCCGAGGTTGCCCGGGTCCTGCGTCTCGAAGGGCGCGATGATGAGGCAACGCTCGCTCACCGAGACGTCCGCCAGCCGCCTGTCAGGGATACGCCCCTCGGCGGCAATCGGTTGCGGTGTGACGGTGCTGCTCATCTGTTCGAGGACCCGCTCGGAAACCTCGAACACCTCGGCCTTCGTTGAGAGAGCCTCCACCAGGGCCTGCTCGCGCGAGCCCGAGGCCCGCTCCGGACACCAGTACACCGCGTCGATCGCAACGTCCGCCCCGAGGGCCTCCTCAACGAGCGAAAGACCCTCCAACTGGAATCGTCCGTGCTCCCGGCGCCCCTTGCCCGTGGCGAGGGACTTGAAGACTCGGATGCGCTGGTTCGAGGGGCTCTCGATCCGCACCGGGAATCCCTGGGGCGGCCGCTCGCTAGGCGAGAGCCGCCTGCGCCTGCTGGACGACGCTGCCGAAAGCTGCCGGATCGGCAAAGGCCAGGTCGGCCAGTTGCTTGCGGTCGAGTGCGACTCCCGCCTTCTTCAGGCCGCCCATGAACCGGCTGTACGTCAGCCCGTGCTCTCGCACGCCCGCATTGATCCGCGCAATCCACAGCCGCCGGAAGTCCCGCTTCCGTTCGCGGCGGTGCCGGTAGGCGTACTGGTCCGAGCGCATCACCTGCTGCACCGCGACCGTGAACCAGCGGGACCGCTTCATGCGGTAGCCCTTCGCCAGTTTCAGTACCCGCTTGTGGCGCCTTCTGCCGACTGTGCCACGCTTAACCCTCGTCATGCTCCCGTCCGTCCTTTCGGCGCCCGCCCGTCCGTTTCCCCCCTTCTGAAGGAAGGGGGGTAGGGGGTAGGCAAGTACACAACGGCGCGCACGGAGGGTGCGCGCCGGCGATCTGCGGCAGGTGTGGTCGAGTCTACCCGTAGGGCACCAGGCGCTTGGCGCGCTTGGCGTCACGGCCCGTCAGCTCACCCAACTGCCGGAGGCTGCGCTTCCGCTTGCTGGTCTTCTTCGACAGGAGATGGCTCCGGCCCGCCTTCTTGTACAGGACCTTCCCCGTCCCCGTGATCTTGAACCGCTTCGCCGCGGCCTTCCTCGTCTTCGCCTTTACGTTTGCCATGCTGTTCGCTACTCTCCGCGGGCGTCTTCTTGGCGCTGTGAAGCTGCTCGAGGACCTCGGGCCTCGGCGTCAGGACCATCGTCATGTTCCGCGCCTCCATGCGCGGAGGCTGGTCCACGTCGGCCGTCTGCTTGCACATCTCAATGAAGTGCAGCAGCTGGTCGCGCCCGATCTCCTTGTGCCGCAGCTCCGGCCCTCTGAAGATGACGTTGAACTTGACCTTGTGGCCGCTGCGCAGGAACTTCTCCGCGTGTTTGGCCTTCGTCTCCAGGTCATGGTCATCCGTGTTTGGGCGAACACGGATCGTCTTCAGCTCGGCCTGACGGCTCTTCTTCTGCGAATCGCGTTCCTTCTTCCGCTGCTGGTACCGGAACTTCCCGTAGTCCATGATCCGGCAGACAGGCGGCTCAGCCTGAGGCGCCACCTCGATCAGGTCGAGGCCGCGCGTCTCCGCCTCGCGAAGCGCCTCCCCCAACTCCAGAATGCCGAGCTGTTGACCCTCTTCCGTGACGACGCGGACCTCACGCGCCCGGATCAAGCGGTTGACGCGCAACCGCTGTTCCGGCTTGCGTAGTGCCGGCTTCGATCGCCGCAAAGGCAGCTATCTCCTTTTCTTCGCCGACGCGCAAGCGTGAACGGCCCGCGCCGCGCTCGGTCGTGGGTGTCGGGCTGTCAGCCTACCAAATTCGGTATGCGGTGTCAAGATCGTCACGAAGCCGCTGGCCGCCTACGGGCTTTGCGGAGAGGCGCCCACTCTCAGGGGAGCGAACTGCCCCAGGTCTCGCCGGGTGCTCCGCTCCGGCGCGACACGGAGGGATGCCTGTGGTTCAAACGCCCTGCATTGCCCGCCTGCTCCCGCGCACCTGGCTTCTGTTGGCGATACTCGCCGTGACCCAAGTCATGTCCGGCGTCGCACCGGCCGCCCAAGGAGGAAACGCCCCCATGGTGTCCGACCCCCTGTCGCGCCACATCCGCATCGCATACCGCGTGCCTGACACCGCGTCGGCGGAGGTCGTCGTCCGCTGTACATGGTCACCTGCGGGCAAGGACGATTGGCGGCCGGCGAAGGTAACGCCCTTCGTCACCGAGACCGCGATTGAGTTGGTCGAGGAGGAGGAATGGCGCGGGTGGCTCGACGGCCGAGTGACGGAACGCAACGCAGCGGGCCTGGAGCGTTCGGTGGTGTTCGACCCATACCCGGAGGCGCAGATTGAGGGCCGGGTGGGCGTGGACTTTCGTGTTCGCGTCGAGTCTCTCGACGGCGCGGAACTGGCGACGCAGCGGACGCACCTGGAGGCCGACAACTCGGACGTCGTCTATCTCGAGGACTGGTCGCAAGTGCTGCAGAAGGACGCTCTCGCCGATGCCCCCAAGCCCGAGGACCGCCAGTGGCGCTTCCGCACCGACCTCGACCCCTCGGTCCAGACGCCGGGGAGCGGCCTCTACGGCCAGTCGCCGGCGGATGTCCCGCTGCCGGCGCTCACGTACCCGCTCGATCTGACCGGCTGGTACGCGATCTACGTCTGCACGCAGGCTCACTATGGGGTCGAGCTGCGGCTCACCGGCGATGAGCGCGCGGACCTCCTCGGCTCGGATCAGCCGCAGCAGGAGATCCTCTGGCGCTGGGCGCGGATGGATAGGCAGCACCTCGTGCTGCAGCAGGGGCAGTCCTATACCGGCTACGCGGCCGCAAACATCGATTACGTGAAGCTCGTGCCGCTCACCGAGGAGCAAGTCGCGGAACTGGACGGGCAGCTCGCCGGCAAGCGGGACAAGCTCGTCGTCGGCTACTGGGAGCCCTACTCGTGGGCTTTCGGCCGGCATGTCACCCAGACGCTCCAGCATCGCGAGCCGCTCGTCGCGTTCTCCGAGGCACGCATGGACATCGTGGACACCCAGGTCGCCCGCTTCGGCGACAAGGCAGTCTACGAGTCGCGGAAGACCGACCAGCTCCTCTACTCGACGATCGGCGATCCCATCGGCACCATCGCGCAGCCGAAGACCGACAACGTGGGCCGGATGCAGCAGTACACGAACACGCTCGAGGCCACGCTTCGGTACGCACGGGAGCTATATGGGAATCCGCGATATCGATTCTAGGGCGCCATGAATGGCGCCCCTACATGGGCGGGCGCGATGAATCGCGCCCCTACACGGGAACGGCCCGGACGAGAATCGCGGATTCCTATCTAGGAATGGTCTGTCACGCGAACTTCGGCGCGACGAACTGCTACCCCGGCACGCCGCTGCAGAGCGACTTCTCGAAGGCTCACCCCGACTGGATGCGCGGCACCGCGCTGCGCTACGAAGTTCCCGAGGTGCGCGAGTACATCCTGAGTCTCTGGCGGGAAGTGCTTGAGATCGGCGCGCCGGGCCTCTCGATCGACTTCTGTCGCTACCCGGAGGGCATCGACAAGGCGGAGACCTGCACCGACTTCCTGCGGTCGCTGCGCAAGCTCGCCGACGAGTTCGAGGCGGAACGCGGGGCTCACATCCCGATCCTCATCCGCTTCCCGGCGCGCGGCGTCCGGCTGTGCGACGTCTTCGACTACAAGACCTGGGTGAAGGAGGGCCTCGTCGATGTCCTCTGCCCGAGCAACATCCAGGGGCGGCACCTGCACTTCGACGTGGCGGAGTACCGCAAGGCGACGCGCGGCACGAGATGCAGGCTGCTGCCCGTGGTTGACGGGCTGGGTTGGGCCTGCGACTTCCCGGCGCCGTTCCTGTGGCGGGCGCAGCAGCTCTACGACGCGGGTGTCGATGGCATCTACGTCTATCAGGCCGACGGCCGCATCCTGAGCAAGCCGATGTACCGCCGCACGCTCGCCCTGCTCGGGAGCAGCCAGGCCGTCTCTCGATGGTGGAACCGCGAGGACGCGCTGAACTCTCAGCGGAGCAAGGGCATCTACCTCTCACGCCCCAATGAGCACCCCGGCTGGCACGGCTGGGAGCGCCTGCGCATCTGGACCGAGGGGATCGAGCGCGGCCCGCTGGAGGTCTACCTCGATGGGAAGCTCGTGACGACCTACCAGGAGCCGCCCTACCTGCTGGGCACCGAGGAGTACGCGTCGGACACCGTCATCCCAGCCGGCGAGCACGAGTTGAGGGTCCGCGCGAAGGACGGCGAGGGCTGGCTCGAGAGGACGTACAAGATCACAGGAGCGGGCTGAGACGAGCAACACGACAGGCCCTGTACCCCCTGAGCTACCGCCCAGACTGGCACAGGGCCTGTCTGCTGCATCACAGCCGGCACCCGAGGCGCGCCCCTCCCCTAGTAATACCGGGTGTCCCCGAA
>Ga0194125_10009001_pt1 | contig 13955 bp, 19 predicted proteins | sample TA2KigC250mmetaG_FD_148626 | JGI IMG/M metagenome (GOLD analysis project Ga0194125, IMG submission 148626) | Freshwater microbial communities from Lake Tanganyika, Tanzania - TA2015034 Kigoma Deep Cast 250m | ecosystem: Environmental > Aquatic > Freshwater > Lake | place: Tanzania: Lake... | reverse complement strand
CACCACCTGGTTCCCAAGTTGAACTTGGGAACCAGGTGGTGGGACCCCCACTAAAGGGGGCTGGGAGGGGGTGTGGGGGGAGGAACCACAGGCAAGATGCCTGTGCCACAGGAGCCACCGCTCCCCCGGTCCTCCCCCCACAAAAATATTTTCATGAATCACGGCGAGGTCCCCATGGCAACCCTGCTTTACCTGCAAGCGTCTCCCCGGCACGGCCGCTCCCACTCCCTGGCCGTGGCCGACGCCTTCCTGGAGGCCTACGTCCAACTACATCCCCAGGACACCATCGACACCCTGGATCTGTTCGCCCTGGACCTGCCCCCCTTCGACGGCCTCCTGGTCAACGCCAAGTACAACATCCTCCACGGCCGCCCCCAACCGTCCGAAGAGGCCGCGGCCTGGAAGCAGGTGGAGGCCCTCATCGCCCAGTTCAAGGACGCCGACAAGTATGTGCTGGCCTCCCCCATGTGGAATTTCGGCATCCCCTACCGCCTCAAGCAGTACCTGGACATCCTGGTCCAGCCCACCTACACCTTCGGCTACACCCCGGAGTCGGGCTATTTCGGCCTGGTCACCGGCAAACCCATCTTCGTGGCCCTGGCCCGGGGCGGCGCCTACCCCCCGGGCTCCCCCGCGGCCCACATCGATTTCCAGAAACCCTATCTGGACTTCATCCTGCGCTTCATCGGCTTCACCGACATCCGCTGGGCCATCGTCGAACCCACTCTGGAGCAGGGCCCCGAGACGGCCCAGGCCCGCCGGCAGGAGGCCATCACCCAGGCCCGGAAGCTGGCTGCGGATTTTTAACCGCCCTTCCACGTTATTTCCCTCGATCACTCCAAAAGTGGGAGGGACTGCAATCAACCCTTGCCACAGAGGGGTTCGCCCTCGCCTCACCTCCCGTAAGGAACGGACGGAACGCCTCTATTGGCTGGCGGCCCGTCACAGCAAAGCCCTCCTGCGCCACCAGGGGGTGGTGGCCGTGGGCGTGGGCCTGCCCCGGGGAACCCAGGCGCCCGTCCTGGAGGTCTATGTGCGCCAGGTCACACCGGAACTGCGTCGGCTTCTGCCCCGGACGCTGGACGGGGAAACGGTGAACCTCGTGGAAACGGGGCCGGCCCGGGTGTGGTAAACCCGGCGACCAGGGCCGGCCCACTATCCGGAGGAACAGGAGGTTCGGCGGTTCTCTAAAACCTCTGCCCCCGCCTGATATCAAAGCGTGATGAAGAGGACCAGGCGGTTCTTGCGGTCGGTGGTGCGGTAGTAGATGAGGCTGTCGGCCAGGTGTTGCAGGTCGGCCAGGGGCGGCGAGGAGCCGTTGGCGCCGGCCGGGGGCTTGGCATTCAGGGCGACTTCATCTCATGGTGTCAAACTGGGCAGCACCAGTTGGAAAAGACGGCCAGCATGTCCAATTATTTATGACTCTATGTATAGTATAGATGAAAGGTTCTATCCATGGCAATTGCCTGTTCACCATGAAGTCACGGCTCGGCATGAGGGGTGACCCGGGGTGTCAAGGGAGCCGGTCAAGGTCTTGAGGACCGGGCCGCAAGGCCAAGCTGGAGCCGCAAAGTATCTGTAGGGTGGGCACCGCGCACCATGATATTTCGATATTTCGGAAACCCTGACGTTGCGGCGGATGTTTTGCAAGAAGCTCATTATTTTACGTTATTTACCGCATAACCTAAATATGATTCCACCAAAAATAAAAAACCCCTCCTCCGTCAAGGGGGCGGGGTTGGGGCGATAAATCAACTCCGGCCGCGTCCTATCTTGCCAGACAGGAAGTGTGCAGTATTGTCGGCGCTGATTGGCTTAACTGCCGAGTTCAACGATGGTTAGCCCGTGGAAATGGCGTCAACATATCAGAAAGAGCCGCTTCTGCCAAGAAAATTATTGTCTGTCCCTCTAACAGCTTGGGATAAGTCTTCTCGAAAATAATGGCGGGGCGTTTTTCGTTGGCCTCTGCCAGAGTAGAGCGTTTTACCAGGGTTTGCCCAAGATGGTAAAGCTTTCTGACTTGCTGGTTGAGACTGAAAACCAGGTCTCGCAGACTTTTCCGGCCGCTGAATTGAGCGTATAACATGGCAACAAACTGGGCCCCATAGGTCAACTTTCTGGGCTTGGGACCCTGCCAGGAATGGGTATCGCCAATGTGTTCGAAAACATGTCTCGGTAAAAGTTGTAGCATCTGCGAAAGAATGGTGTTAACATGTGCCATAGCCCTTTAACTCCTTTCGGCGCTTTGATTTTGCCTGAATTCATTATATCACCAAAAGGCTGTTATTGGGCTTTTTATTTATAATTTCAATTAACTTCTACCGGACAGCAGTGTTCTGTTATACTTTCCGGCGTTGGTGTCATTGTCCACTGCCATAGAAAAGAGGATATTCCATTAAATTCCGGGTGATCGTCGAGCAGGACGAAGACGGCGTTTTTGCCGTGCATTGTCCCAGCCTGCCGGGGTGTATTTCCCAGGGACGGACCAGGGATGAGGCCCTCAGCAACATCAGGGAGGCCATCGCCGGTTATCTGAAGAGTTTGGAGAAACACCAGGAACCCATCCCGCCCCCCATCTCCGAAGAAATCGTTGAAGTGGCGGTATGACCAGGCTTCCGGTGGTTTCCGGCCGACAACTGGTCAAGGCCCTGGCCCGGGTCGGCTACCGGTTCGACCATCAGTAGGGCAGCCACATCACTCTGCGTCATCACGGCCCACCTCACCGCCGCCTGACCATTCTGGACCACAAGGAAATCGCCAAAGGCACACTCAAGAATATCTTGAGGGAGACCGGCCTCAGCGTGCAGGAATTGGGTGACTTGCTGCGTTAAGATAAGGGCGGGTTCAACCTATCATCCGTTTCTGGAAAGACTTCAGGGAAAATAGCGATAGATCTCTTTGCGGTGGAGAAAGCGGACCAGGGTGACGGTATTGCCTGTGGTTGTCAGGCCCAGACGGTAGTCACCCAGTTTGAGGTGGGAATGATTCCTGGACGGGGAGATTTTCTTGAGGTGCTTCAGGTCGTGGAGGCCGGCGGCGGCTTCCATTTCTTCGATTAACTCCTTCAGCTTCGCCAGGATGGCCCGATCCTAAACCTGCCGCAGGTCTTTGGCGAAACTGGCGGCAAAGGAGACGATCACGCCCGGCCTGCAATGATATTGAGGATGTCCTGTTTGTCCGCCAGGCCGTTGTCCTGCCCCTCTTCGATGGCCCGGGACAGGGCCAGGTCCTCCAGGACTTCCAGGAGCAGGGCGGCCAAATCCTCCCGCCGCTCCTCGAATACCTCCAAAAGACTTTCTTTCAATAATGCCTTCAGTCGGTCGTCATCAAGAGTGGCTGCCATCAGGTGTCTCCTCTTTTCTCTCCTGAACCCAATCATATTTTAGAACAACATAAATGGACAAGAGAAAGAAAGGCGACAGGCCGGCCAAGCCCACCATCTCGGGCGCCAATTTTTTCCTTCCCTCCCCACCGCCGGGACGCCGGCGCCGCCGGCTTGGTGGGACATTTCGGGCTTGTTGCCCTGGCCGGGGTTTCGTCTCATGCCAAGTTGCGGTCAGGGGGGACTTTTTCTAGCCGCAGGTTTTAGACTGCGCCCGCACAGGCTGGAAAGCCTGCGCCACCGTTTGACTGTAAAGTGGTATCAAATCCTGCTGCTGTATGGTCGTTGCGACCGGAGGGCCCGGGTCCTGACACCCGAGGGCGGGCGCACCGCACCTTCTCACCATGAATTTTCGCCATATAATCATACCTGTACCTCAGTGCTGTCCGGTAGGGATTTTGCAAGTGCCTGGTTTATAAGCCCCCTCCCCACGGTGGGAGGGGGTTGGGGGAGGGGGGTGAATTACCTCGATTCACCGTCAAAAAAAGGAAAAGACCTCGTTGATCCTGAGAAATCAGGGAGATATAATGCGTTTGCGAGAAGGCATCTATCACCAACGGGGTGAAGTTATTATGCCACCAGAGTTGTTGGGTTACCAGTACGAGGAGGAAAAGAATAAAGGCGGAGCGACGGCATTGGCGGGTTTGCCTCTCTATCTGGATTTGGCCCATGTTATGGGTCTATCGGCCTCAGTGCAGCGCCATGTCAAGGTAAGGGAGGGTTCCCAGGAATATACAGACAGCCAGAAGGAAGAAGAGGTTGCCGCGTTAGATGTGGATGCGACCTTGTGGAGACCAGCAAGCAGAAGGCGCTGAGAAGTTATGCGGGTTTCAAGGCTTATCAACCGCTCAATGTCCATTGGGCAAAGCAGCAGACATGACTACAAGCCTTAGCTGTTAACAAGCTCACAAATTGACTGCAAACAACTCGGAGACCTTTCGCCAAAATATGGCGGTGGATTTGGGCTTTCCGGAATAGTTGACAAGTACTTTAAAGATATGTAATTTTAAACTGTTAAGGTGAAGGGCAAAATGTTGGCGACAAGCTCCCGGCGCCTCCCCCGGTGTTTGATTCTGGCTCCGGCCACTTGGGGCGGCGCGGGCTTCCTGCCCCTCATGCCCGGCACCTGGGGCACCCTGGCGGCCCTGCCGGTATGGTGGCTGCTGGCCCGGCAGGGGCCCTGGGTGTATTCCCTAGGCACGGGCCTCCTGTTGGCGCTGGCCCTCCTGGTGGCCGGTCCGGCCCAGGAACTGCTGGGTCGGCATGACCACCCGGCCATTGTCATCGACGAAGCCGTGGGGCTGATGGTCGCCCTGGCCGGCGTGGCGATCGACTGGCCTCAGGCGGCGGCGGGATGCTTTCTGTTCCGGGTCTTCGACGTCCTCAAACCCTGGCCCATCCGCGCCCTGAGCCGCGGCACGGAGGGGCTGGACGTGGTGGTGGACGACGTCCTGGCCGGCGTTATGGCTCGCCTAACCCTGGAAGTGTTGCTCCTCTGGTGGAGAAGCCCTTGAGACCATTGCCGACTTATCCGGATAGCCTATGCACGGCGAAATCATCACCACGGGGACGGAGTTGCTCACCGGGCAGGTGGCCGACGCCAACGCCGGCTATGCCGCCCGGCGTCTGCACCAGTCCTGCCTGAAGCTGACGAGCATCACCATCCTGGGCGACGGCGGCCCGCTCCTGGGAGAGACCTTGCAGCGGGCGGTGGGGCGCTCCCGCTTCGTCATCGTCACCGGCGGTCTGGGTCCCACCGACGACGACCTGACCGTGGCTGCGGCGGCGGAAGCCCTGGGCCTGCGCCTTTTCGAGGACCCCGCTCTGCTGGCCCGCATCCGCCGCTGCCTGGGGGAGCGGGGCCTCCCTTGGCGGGAGCGCTACACCCGGCTGGCCCTCCTCCCCCAGGGGGCCACGGTGCTGGACCCGGGGGGCGCGGCCTGCGGCTTTTCTTTGAAGTGCGGCGACGCCTGGCTCTTTTTTCTCCCCGGGGTGCCCCGGGAGATGCGCCTCCTGTTCGACGCCTACGTCCTGCCGGCCCTGGTGGCCGCGGCCGGGGAGGGCGGCTGCCTGGTGGAGCGCACCTTGCGATTCCCCGGCATGCCGGAGCTGCGTCTCCAGGAGGTGGTTTCCCATCTCAGCCCTCGCTTTCCGGACGTGCAGGTGGGTTTCTATCCCGATTTTCCCGAAACCCGCCTTACCCTTACCCTGGCCGGGGGGGACAGGGAGGCCCTGGAGCACCGTCTGCGCGAGTTTCTGGCCGCCCTGAGGTGTCAACTGGATGACCCGCATCTGGGGACGGAGGACGCCCCCCTGGAGGCCCTGGTGGGAGGGTTGCTCAGGACCGGGAGGCTCACCCTGGCGGTGGCAGAATCTTGCAGCGGCGGCTTCATCTGCCACCGGGTCACCAACGTTCCGGGATCGTCTGACTACTTCATGGGGGGCGTGGTGACCTACAGCAACCGGGCCAAACAGGACCTGCTGCGGGTGCCCTGGGAGATCCTGGAGGTGGCCGGCGCGGTGAGTCCGGAGACGGCCCGGGCCATGGCCCAGGGCGTACGGGCCCTCTTCCACGCCGACCTGGGCCTGGCGGCCACGGGCATCGCCGGGCCCACCGGGGGCAGCGCCGCCAAACCCGTGGGCACGGTGCACCTGGGGCTGGCCCGGCCCGGCGGGGTGGAGACCGAAAGCCATCTCTTCCACGGCGGCCGGGAGCAGATCAAGGCCCTCACCGCCCAGACCGCCCTGCACTGGCTCTATCGGGAACTTGCCTATGCTCAGGACCTTTCTCGCCATTGATCTGCCCGGCAGTGTGAGGCCGGCCCTGGCCCAGGTGCAGGAGGAACTGCGCCGGTGCGGCGCGGACGTGCGCTGGGTGCCCGTGGGGAACATCCACCTGACCCTGAAATTCTTCGGCGAGATTGCCGAAGCCCGGGTGGAGCCCCTCTGCGCCGCGGCCGGGGAGGTGGCCGCCCGCCAGGCCTCCTTCCGCCTCCAGCTCACCGGGGCCGGGGCCTTCCCCAGCCTTAAAAATCCCCGGGTGGTGTGGATGGGGGTGGGGGGCGACCTGCCCGTGGTGGGGGCCCTGCACCGGCAACTGGAGGCGGCCTTCGAGGCCCTGGGCTTCCCCCGGGAGGGCCGGCCCTTCGCCCCCCACCTCACCCTGGGCCGGGTCAAGTCCCCCAGGGGACGGGAGCGCCTCACCGACTGCCTCTCCCGGCTGGTGGACCCGGAGACCCCACCCTTCCCGGTGAGTGAGATCATCCTCTATCGCAGCATCCTCTCCCCCCAGGGGGCGACGTATGTGCCGTTGAAAGTAATCACCCTGGGAGGTTAAAATGAGGCACGGACGGAGTTTTTTATTCTGGTTCTCAAGCTCCTGCTTGGGAACCGGGTTGCTCGCCAAGCTCCCGCTTGGCACATGCACTACTTCATATGAGCTGAGGCCGGGGGAAAAAAGGTCCCCAAGCAGAGCTTGGGGGAAAAATGGCGTTCCCAAGCAGGAGCTTGGGAACGAGGGTGGATAGTCTCACGAGCGAACAGGCGTTAAGAAGGCATGGGAGAAAAGCAGATGGCGAGAGAATATACCGCAGTTATCAAACAAGAAGATGACTGGTGGATCGGCTGGATTGAAGAAGTGCCGGGGGTGAATTGCCAGGAGCGGACCCTGGAAGAATTGAGGGAAACGCTCCGACTCACCTTGCAGGAGGCGATTGAGTTTAACCGGGAGGAAGCTCGGGCCGCTGCCGGGGCTGATTTTCAGGAAGAAAAAATCGCGGTATGAACCGCAAGGAATTTCTCCGGCATCTCCGCTCTCAAGGGTGCAAGATGCTGAGAGAAGGGAGCCGACATTCCTGGTGGCATAATCCTCAACTCAATAAGCGCTCCGCTGTTCCCAGGCATACTGAAATACCAGATACGCTCGCTAAGAAAATATGCAAAGACTTGGCGATAACATCGGTGAAATAAGCCTTTAGGCCTACAGCCCGTAGGGCGGGAAAGCGCCGCGCCTCCCGCCGTTAGCATGGTTCCCAAGGTGAGCTTGGAAAAGAGAGTTGGTTGACAAAACTACGGCTTGGCCGTATATTATTGGAGTGATACTGATAGCGAATGGGATGAAATCAATAGATAAGCGTGACGTTATGCTTTAAACAGATGGGTGATATTTCGGGCGCTGTGGATAATGCGCTCCACCCGGACGTGGTCGGCATGGACGGTGTAGAAGATCAGATAACGCCCAAAAGGGGCCAGGCGAATGCCTTCTCCCAGTTCCGGGCGCAGCGGCGCAGCTTCCGGGTGGGCGGTGATTTTCAGGCAATACTCCAGGATTTCCTGGATAAAGGAAACCGCCCGTTCGGGGTGGTCCCGGGCGATGTAGTCGCCGATTTCCTCCAGGTTTCGTTCGGCAACAACGGAGAACAGGCATTGCATGGGGCGTTTCAGGGCTTGGGCATGAGTCTGGTATATTTGGCTGCAAGCCGGGAGAACACCTCCTCAGCCGGCACTCCGGGGCCGCTGTGGACGCCCTCCTGAACCTGCTCACGGAGAATTTGCAGTTGGGCTGCTCGCCATTCCTCCCGCTCTTCCAGGAGGCGCAAGGCGTCTCGGATGACTTCGCTGGCGCTGCTGTAACGCCCGCTTTCCACCTGCTCTTTGACGAAACGCTCAAAATGCGGGCCGATGGCATAGCTGGACGGCATGGCAAGCCCTCCTGGTGTTTCTATCAATTTTTATCTAAAATTGATAACATGGTGAAGGGTTTGATGCAAGGCTTGATTTTGGCCGGAGGAGCCGAACCCTATGAAAGACGCCGATACCACGAAGAAAATTTCTCATGAGTCCGATTGGCGGAAATTCGATGCCATGACCGAAGCGGAGCGTCATGCCGCCGCGGCGAGCGACCCGGAGGCGCAGCCGCTCACGTCCGACAATGTAAAGCGGATGAAACGGACGCCCCAGGTGAAAGTCATCCGCCGGGCGCTGGGCCTCAGCCAGGAAGCGTTTGCGGCCCGGTTTCAGATTCCGCTGGGGACGCTGCGCGATTGGGAGCAGAGCCGCAAAGAACCGGACGCCGCAGCGCGGGCCTATCTCAGGGTGATTGCCCGGAATCCTCAGGCGGTGAGCGAGGCCTTGCAGGCAACGCCATGAGGCAAATCCCGAGGCTGTTTCAAGTCAAGGAAATAATGTATATTTTTAAAATATTATCCATAAAGGAACCGTTATGAGCGAGCAACCGCAGACCGACAAGGCCAAGGCCCTGGCCCAGGCGTTAGGGCAGATTGAGAAGCACTATGGCAAGGGCGCCATCATGCGCCTGGGCGAGCATGAAAAGCTGGAGGTCCCCATCATCTCCAGCGGCTCCATCGGCCTGGACACGGCCCTGGGGATCGGCGGCTTCCCCCGGGGCCGGGTCATCGAGGTCTTCGGCCCCGAGGCCTCGGGCAAGACCACCCTGGCCCTGCACGCCCTGGCCGAGGCCCAGCGCCGGGGCGGGGTGGCGGCCTTCGTGGACGCGGAGCACGCCCTGGACGTGGCCTATGCCCGCAAGCTGGGGGTGCGGACCGAGGACCTGCTCATCGCCCAGCCCGACTCCGGCGAGCAGGCCCTGGAGATCGCCGAAATCCTGGTGCGCAGCAACGCCGTGGACGTGGTGGTGGTGGACTCGGTGGCCGCGCTGGTGCCCCGCTCGGAGCTGGAAGGCGACATGGGCGACGCCCAGATGGGCTCCCAGGCCCGCCTCATGTCCCAGGCCCTGCGCAAACTCACCGGGGCCATCAGCCGTTCCCAGACCATGCTCTTCTTCATCAACCAGATCCGCATGAAGATCGGCCAGCTCTTCGGCAACCCCGAAACCACCACGGGCGGCAACGCCCTGAAGTTTTACGCCTCTCTGCGCCTGGACATCCGGCGTCTCAGCGCCATCAAGCAGGGGGACGAAATCATCGGCTACCGCACCCGGGTGAAGGTGGTGAAGAACAAGCTGGCGCCGCCCTTCCGGGAGGCGGAGTTCGACATCATCTTCGGCCAGGGCTTTTCCCGGGAAGGGGAAATCCTGGACCTGGCCACCGACGCCAGTCTCATCAGCAAGAGCGGCGCCTGGTACAGCTACGGCTCGGAGCGCATCGGCCAGGGCCGGGAAAACGCCAAGAATTATCTGCGGGAGCACGGGGAGGTGGCCGCAGACCTGGAGCGCCAGCTCCGGGGCCTGCACGGCCTGCCCGCGGAAACCGCGGCCCCGGCGCCCGCTCCCCAGGAGGACGCGCCATGACCTCCCGCGAAGTCCGGGAATTGTTTCTGCGCTATTTCGAGTCCCAGGGCCACACCCGGGTGCCCAGCTCCTCTCTGGCGCCCGCCGGCGACCCCACCCTGCTCTTCACCAACTCGGGCATGGTGCAGTTCAAAAAGGTTTTCACCGGCGAAGAGCACCGGCCCTACAGTCGGGCCACCAGCTCCCAGAAGAGTGTGCGGGCCGGCGGCAAGCACAACGACCTGGAAAACGTGGGCTACACCGCCCGGCACCACACCTTCTTCGAGATGCTGGGCAACTTCTCCTTCGGCGACTATTTCAAGGCCGGGGCCATCGAAATGGCCTGGGAGCTCTTGACCGAGGACTACCGCCTGCCCAAAGATAAGCTCTGGGCCACCGTCTTCCACGAAGACGACGAAGCGGCCCGCCTCTGGGAGAAGATCGCCGGACTGCCGCCGGACCGCATCATCGGCATGGGCGAGAAGGACAACTTCTGGGCCATGGGCGACACCGGCCCCTGCGGCCCCTGCTCGGAGATCCTCATCGACCAGGGTCCGGCCATGTCCTGCGGCCCGGACTGCGGCATCGGCGTCTGCGACTGCGACCGTTATCTGGAGATCTGGAACCTGGTCTTCATGCAGTTCAACCGCAAGCTGAGCGGCGAGATGGAGCCCCTGCCCAAACCCAGCATCGACACGGGCATGGGCCTGGAGCGCCTCTGCGCCATCGTCCAGGGCGTGCAGTCCAACTTCGACACGGACCTGCTGCGGCCCGTCATCGCCCGGGTGGAGGACCTGGCCGGCGTCGCCTACGGCCGGGACGCGGCGCAAAATGTGGCCTTCCGGGTCATCGCCGACCACGCCCGGGCCCTCACCTTCCTCATCGCCGACGGCGTGCTGCCCAGCAACGAGGGGCGGGGCTACGTGCTCCGGCGCATCATGCGGCGGGCTCTGCGCTTCGGCCGGCTGCTCAGCCTGAAAACGCCCTTCCTGCCCGCGGTGTCGGAGCGGGTGGTGGAACTGATGTCCGACATTTACCCCGAACTGGAGCAGGCCCGGCCCATCCTCACCCAGGTGGTGACCAACGAAGAGGAGCGCTTCGCGGACACCCTGGACCACGGGCTGAGGCTGCTGAGCGAGGAAATGGCGGGGCTCAGGGCCAAGGGCGGCGCGGTCCTGCCCGGCGAAGTGGCCTTCAAGCTCTACGACACCTACGGCTTCCCCCTGGACCTGGTCCAGGACGCCCTCAAGGAAGTGGACCTGGGGCTGGACTACCAGGGCTTCGAGGAGCACATGCGGGCCCAGCGGGAGGCCTCCCGCCAGGCCTGGCGGGGCGGCGCGGGGGAAGAGATCCCCGCGGTTTACCAGGAGCTGGCGGAACTGCCCGCCACCCCCTTCCTGGGCTACCAGACCCTGAGCGCGGAGAGCACCGTGGAGGTGCTCATCAAGGGCCTGGAGAAAGTGGACGCCGCCCAGGCGGGGGACGAGGTGGAGGTCATCACCGCGGCCACGCCCTTCTATGGCGAGGCCGGCGGCCAGGTGGGGGACGCCGGCGTCATCACCGGGCCGGGGTATGCAATCGAAGTGACCAACACCCAGAAACTGCCCAACGACCTCATCGTGCACCAGGGCGTGGTGAAGGAAGGCGCGGTAAAGGTGGGCGACCCGGCCACCCTCACCGTGGACGGCGAGCGCCGGGCCGCCATCGCCCGGCACCACACCGCCACCCACCTCTTCCAGTCCGTGCTGCAGAACCGCCTGGGCAAGCATGTCAAACAGTCCGGCTCGCTGGTCACCCCGGAACGCCTGCGCTTCGACTTCACCCATTTCCAGAGCGTCACCGCCGAGGAACTGGAGCAGATGGAGCTGGACGTGAACCGGGCGGTGGTGGCCAACCTGCCCCTGGAGATGACCCGCCACTCCATGGCCGAGGCCCTGGCCATGGGCGCCATGGCCATCTTCGAGGAGAAGTACGGCGAAGAAGTGCGCCTGGTGAGCGTACCCGGGGTCAGCCGGGAACTCTGTGGCGGCACCCACGTGGCCCGCACCGGCGACATCGGCCTGGTGAAGATCGTCAGCGAAGCCTCCATCGCCGCGGGCATCCGCCGTCTGGAGGCGGTGTGCGGCCCCGAAGCGGTGCGCCTCACACAGGCGGAAGAGGAGGAACTGGCCCGCATCGCCGCGCTGCTGAAGGCCTCACGGGGCGAGCTGGCGTCCCGCCTGGAAAAGCTGCTCAAGCGCAACCGGGAATTGGAAAAGCAGGTGGAGACGCTGAAAAGCCGGCTCACCACGGCTCAGGCCGGGGATCTGCTGGACCAGGTGCGCCGGGTGGACGGGGTGGCCGTCCTGGCCCTGGAGGTGGACGCCCCGGATCCCAAGAACCTGCGGGAATTTGCGGTGAAATTGCTGAACCGCCTGAAAAGCGGCGTCGTCGTCCTGGGCAGCCGGGCCGACGACAAGGCGCTCCTGGTGGCTCTGGTTTCCAAGGACCTGACCAAACGCTTCAACGCCGGGGCCATCATCAAGGCCCTGGCCCCCAAGGTGGGCGGCAGCGGCGGCGGCCGGGCGGACATGGCCCAGGCCGGCGGCCCGGATAAGGAGAAGCTGAGCGAGGCCCTCAAGGAAGCACCCGAGATCATCGCGGGACAGGGGAAATAGCCCGCCCTACGCGCTACGCGCTGGTTCCCACGATCCTCGTTCGAAAGTTATTCATAATCGGTGGCGCAGGCTTTCCAGCCTGTGCTGGCGCAGGCCGAAGCCTGCGGCTACACCTCATTGTTCTTTGACGACAACCTGCTGCCAGGTTTTCGGCCCCCAGGGCGGGGAAAATCCGCAGGTACAGTCATCTTACGGTGTCCGTCATGAGTCAGCTAAAAAAACACTATGTCGTGGATGACCAAGGCAACAAGGTGGCGGTGTTCCTGGAAATTTCCGAATATCGCCGCCTCCTGGAAGCATGGGAGGAATTGGAATCCTTGCGGGCTTATGATGCCGCCAAGGCCTCGGGGGATGAGGCCCTTCCTTTGGAACAGGCTCTCAAAGAAATCGAAGCCGGTCGCACATGAGATATGCCGTCTCGATCCTGCGAACGGCCCAGAAGGAGTTGGCCCTCTTACCGGTTAGGGACTTTGAACTGATTAAGGAGACTATCCGTAGCCTGGCCCTTGACCCCAGACCACCGGCATGCCAAAAATTGAGCGTCAGAGAGGGTTGGCGGTTGCGGGTGGGAAAATACCGGATTATCTATGAGATCGACGATCGGGAGCAGACGGTGGTAATCCTCAATATCGGGCATAGGCGGGATGTGTACCGGTAAAGAAAGATCAGTGCTACGAAGGCCGGCGGGCGAAAAAGATGAAATGCCCACATTGCGGTCTGATGAGACCTGATAGCCAGAAAGATTGTGATTGTCAAATAGAAGCCAAAAGAGGTTCTCCAGAAAAGTTAACACCGACTGCTGATATTAAAATAAGTTGGAAGAGCATAATAGGAGTGGTATTCTGGTTATGGGTATTATTCTATTTTCTGCCGACAATATTTGAACCTTTTATGGATAAAAATGCAACCACTCAAACTAATCAGACTAAAATTGAAGAGAAACCAAAAGAGCCTTCGTTAAAAGAAATAGTCATTTCATCCGTGAATAATAATATATTTTAATTATAAGGGTGGGTTGACACAGTCATGATTGCAGATTTTATAATTGACAATGGAAGTCAATACAACATAAAGGATATAACTATAACTTGCACTCATTTTGCTAAAAGTGGTACGAAGATAGATAGCAATACTAAAATTGTCTATGAATTAATAAAAGCAGGTGAAAAAAAGAAAATTGATGGATTCGTAAAAAGTAAAAAAGGCCGTAATATCTCCAACAGGTGGCTCTCGCTGCCATTGATAACTGATTGATTTGCCTCATTAACCCCCTCTCCCCCTTGGGGGAGAGGGCTGGGGTGAGGGGGTGAATGGACTTTTTGCGAGGCCATCAAAATTAAGAAATTTATTCACACCCAAGCCGAAAAGTCCTCCCCCAGAATTATTGATCTCGTCATGGCTCAGTAACCATGACAACGTTTATCAGCAAAGCACCATTAGACGGGGTTTCCCGCCCTACGCGCTCTGGCCGTCCCCCTGGTGGAGGGCCGCATTGCCGCCGGGCATGCCGGGGCCATCCCGGGGGATTGCGTGGATGACCTGGTGTGGGTCTATAAACCGGAGCTCGGCGCCCGTCAGCACCACAACCTGAGGGCGGTGCGGTTGCGTCCGGACGCCGATTCCATGGAGCCCACCATCCGCCGGGGATCCATCGTCATCATCGACCCCA
>Ga0194125_10008998_pt1 | contig 13956 bp, 14 predicted proteins | sample TA2KigC250mmetaG_FD_148626 | JGI IMG/M metagenome (GOLD analysis project Ga0194125, IMG submission 148626) | Freshwater microbial communities from Lake Tanganyika, Tanzania - TA2015034 Kigoma Deep Cast 250m | ecosystem: Environmental > Aquatic > Freshwater > Lake | place: Tanzania: Lake... | reverse complement strand
CTGGATCTCTTATCATTGGGGCTATTTCTGCCAGAAGCTGTCCTTTCGCCAACTGCAAAATCTGATTCACCATACCAATCTTTCCCTATCTTATGCTAATAGCTATCTACTCGACTTTCACCTCTATCTACTCGACTTTCACCTCTAAGGTGTTATCCCCTTGACACCTTTGGTATTTTTTACTATGTTGAAATTATGCCAGGAAGAATAATACCGCTGGTTACCGAACAGATATATCATGTTTTAAATAGAGGGATTTCCCTCCAGCCTGCTTTTAAAGGTATAAGGGATTTGACTCGAGCATTAGAATTAATAAGATACTACCAAAATAAAAGAACATCCTTGCGCTATTCTCAATTCGTCATCCTTTCCCGCGAAAGAAGAAGTCAGATTTTGGAAGATCTAGTCAAGAAAAAGGAGGTTTTAGTTGAAATAATCTGTTTTTGTCTGATGCATAATCACTTCCATTTTCTGTTGAAACAAAAAGAGGAGGAAGGGATCTCAAAATTTATAAGTCAATTTACCAACAGTTATACTCGGTATTTTAATGTTAAAAACAGAAGAAATGGCCCCTTGTTTCAGGGCAAATTTAAAGCAGTGAGAGTAGAAACAGAAGAACAACTCCTTCACCTCTCAAGATATATTCATCTCAATCCTTATTCTTCTTACACGGTTAAAACTCTCAAAGAACTGGAGAACTATTCCTGGTCTTCTCTGCCTGAGTACTTAGGAAGATCACAGATTGGTTTTTGTCACAAAGAGATTGTTCTTGGTCAATTTAGGTATCCGAAGCTCTATCAAAAGTTTGTCTTTAACCAAGCAGATTATCAAAGAAGCCTTGAAAGGATAAAACATCTCGCCTTAGATGAATAAAATACCCAAGGTGTTATACCTGTAACACCTTAGAGGTGTTAGATATAGATAATGAAAAAAACTGTGTATGTATTGGGTAATCCTGTTGTTCCTTCGGACGGTTTACCATTGAAAATAGTCAGCAAGCTGCAAAAAAGATTGCCTGAATTTTCGTTTGTGCATTTTGATCCCACCGAGGAGATAAACTTGGAAACCCAACAGGAGTTGATTCTTATTGACACTGTCATAGGTATTAAGCAGGTAACAAAATTTGACAATTTAAAGAAATTTCTGCTTTCTCCAAGAGTGTCAGTCCATGATTTTGATCTGTCGGTAAGTCTGCGACTGCTTGAAAAACTAGGTAAGATCAAAAAGGTGACGATTATTGGGATGCCGACAAAAGGAAAATTACCTGCCATCATAAGCCAGGTAGAAAATATTCTTAAATCCATTTGATTTTCAGAAAGTGAGAAGCGCAGCTCATGCAAGGATCAAAGGCACGGACAACTCTTTCTATATTTTGCTCAATTTCCTTTTTGGTGTTTAATTGGGAAATATTAGTTTCCAAATATTTCTTGAGGCAATTTTCGATACCAATTTGATTCTGTCCAGTAGGAACCACAATTTTCCCATTTTCTATCTTACCGTTTATGTCAATATTTAGCTTGTAAAACAATATTCCTCTGGGCGCTTCAATAACTCCGATGCCGACACCGGCTTTTCTTACAACTGGAATCAGTTTCTCTTCTGTGATTGTTAAATTTTTCAAAATATCAACAGAAGAATCAATTGCATGAAGTATTTCGATCGCCTGAGCCAGATTATTATGAAAAATATTGATTGAAGGAAAATTTGATAAAGCCCGAGCTGCACACTCTTTTGTTTTAGGATGTAATCTTTCTTTGGCTAAATTCATTCGGGCCAACGCCCCAACCATATATAGCTGTCCGGAAAACATATATCCAGAAGCGTAAGAATAGGGGATTATCACTTGATGTAAATATTTATCCAAATCACCCTTTTTTATAGTCTGGTCATCTGAAGTCAATAATTCTCCATCTAGAAATGAGTAGTCCCTGTCTATCAAAGCAATATACTTAAAGTCATTTTCCAGTCGGAATTTACTGTCCTGAAATATGTGAATCAATCTTAATACCGCTGGCCTGGCTTTTTCCAATTGGGTAATTAAATCAGGAAAAACTTTCGCATCGGGTAATTTGGTAAAGCCGCCGATAGTTGGGAAGGGTGCATGTACACTTCTTCCACCGATGGTTTTGCTCAGCATATTTCCAGCAGCTTTGACGGTAAAAACATCGTCAAGTAATTGGTGTTGTTCTGGAATATTTTCATCAAGTTCGAGGATATTGTCTATTTCTAAAATATCGGGTAGGGCAAAGACATAAAGATGCAGAGCATGATCGCGGATATTAAGTCCAAAATTTACCAGTTTTCGAAGTTGAGTAGTTTGTCCGGAAGGGATAATCCCCAGGGCATTTTCTATAGCAGCAATAGCGCAAAGGAGATGTGCATTGGAGCAAGTGCCGCAGATACGTGAAGTCAGGGAGGGCAAAGCTATAATATCCTTGCCTTGTATTGCCTGGGTATAAAATCTTTTATATTCAGCGATAATAAATTTTAAATCTTCTACTTTACCTTTTCTAACTTTGATTGTACATGATGCTTTTCCTTCAATCTTAGAAATATCAGAGATAGAAAGATCAAGATTGTGCATAGTAAAAACTCAAAACGCAAAACTCAAATCTCAAAACCAAAACTTAAAACCTTATAACTTTTTAATCTTGAGTTGTAGTTTTGACTTTTAAGTTTAGATTATTATCCATCTAAACTACGATCTGACTATACCAAATTCTTTGAAATATTTATTTAAAATCTGCATAAATGTATTCTCCTCCATAGGACATCCCGGTACTTGATCATCGACGGTAACGACCTCGGAAATTTTTTTTACTTTTTTGGCATATTGAAATCTGATAAGTAAAGTCTCAATTTCTTTTCTGGATTTTTCCTTAAATATATTTCGTTGTCCGGATGGCATCCCTACACAGGCGCATGCCCCTACAGCCACCAATTTTTTGGCTGATTTTCTTATTTTTATCAATTTATCCTCTTGTGCGGCAGAGGTAATGGCTCCTTCGACGAAAGCAACGTCCAGATTCTTTAATTCCTCTCTTTTTTGGAGCGGGAGAATAGCTTTGAAGTCAATCAAATTTTTCCAGGTTAAATAATGATCATTTAGAAGTTCGGTAAAAATTATAGTTGAATCCTCACTGCAGGAGAAAGAAAACCAGCCGACGCGCAATTTCTTCGACATATTCATACAATAGCGTCAATTGAGTCAAGAGTCAATAATTTTGATTTTTGCCCCTTAATTGATATAATTTATATAGTCTACGGGAGCCGGATAATCGCCCGCCTAAATACTTCACTTCCGTGAAGTGAATTTTTTGGCGGGAGGAAAGTCCAGACCGCAGAAGGCAGGGGACTCGCGGCAACGCGTGACCAGGTACCATACGGTACTTGGCTGGTGTCCTAAGAGCGAAAGCTTGAAGGAACGATTCCCGAATCAACGGGATGAGAGAGCCACAGAGACGATCCCTTCGCTAACGCTCAGGGCAAGCCTTCATATAAATGAGGTTTACCCCGAGCTATGCTAGGGGGATGAAACGTTGGCAATCCCACCTGCGGCAATCTCCGATTGGACCGTTCTCAGGATGCCTTCCCGAAGTCCCGCTTAACAGCGGGGCACGGTCCGAAGTTTGAGAGCACCCCGTACCATACGGTGCGGGGCGGTAGGGTGACATAATCATCAACCGAGAGAAATGGTTATCTTAAAACAGAATCTGGCTTACGAGCTTCCGTAGACTATTTTAAAACAGGAAAAGACATTAAGCATTAGCGGTGTTCACCGAGTTTGAGATATTCAGAAGTAATTGTTTCTACCAAAACAACTGCCGGTATTGCTAAAAGGACTCCGCCAATACCTGCCAGTTTTGCTCCGATAAGCATAGCTATAATTGTTACCAAAGGTGGCAATCCGACTACCTTTTTCATTACTATCGGTACGATTAAATTGTTTTCCAACTGATGAATGATAAAATAAAGTATGATTACTATAATTGCAGTTGTCGGAGAAATGGTAAGCGCAATCAATACTGCAGGTATCGCGGAAATAATCGGTCCAATATTCGGAACAATCTCCAGAACTCCTGCTAAAAGTGCTAAAGGCAGGAGATAGGGAAAACCAAGAAATAAAAGCCCGATAAAGGTCATTATACCGATAGAGAAAGCCAGAGTAGCCTGGCCACGGACCCATGTTCCCAATCTTTCTTCAACCTTCTTGACAATTTCCAAGCTTTTTTTCGTTGCTTCTTCACCCATAAATCCAGAAAGGATAGAGTCAAGATTTTTTCTTTCAAGTAAAAGATAAAAAGAGATTACAAAGATAGTAAAAAGGGCAATAAGATTATTGAATAATCCCAATGTTAATTTTACAAGATTTTCTCCCAATGGGGCTATCTGTTGGATTAATAGCTGCCAGTCAAATTGAATAAACGGCAGGCCAGCTCTTATGTAATCAGGCAATCTTTCAATTAGATGAATGGATTGAGTTATAAAAAGCGGCAAAATCGAACTGATGATAAAAATCAAGGAAAGTATCAGAAAGATATAAATTATTAATATTGAAACTGTTCTTGGGATGCGCAGTTTCTCAAAATACTCAACAGCTGGTTTTATAGCAGACATCAGGATAAAAGCAATAAATATCCAGAAAATTATTTCTTTTATCTGGACTAAAACCCATAGAAAGATCAGGAAAAAGACGGTAAACAGAATTGTTTTAGATGATATTTCGACTTTTGCTGGCATTTTATTTAGCTTTTTTAACTACAGTCTTTTGTTTTGATCAAGGGTAAACAACTAAAAGCTAATGTGAAGTATACCATTTCTTGACAGTCTTCTCTATTTGTTTTTGATATCCTTCTTCTACTATATCAAACCAGATGATTTTTTTCTCTTTTTTAAACCAGGTGATTTGTCTTCTGGCATATCTATGTTCTCTGAATTTCCAAGCCTGAATTGCCTCGGATAAAGTTATTTTTTTATCGATAAAGTTATTAATTTCAGAGGCCCCAGTGCTGGTTAAAGCCGGCAGAATCCATGAATACTTTTTTCCCCGTAGTCTTTCAACTTCTGCCACTGCGCCGTTTTTTATTCTTTCCTCAACTCTATTATCGATTATTTGGTATAAATTTTTGGTAGAAGTTACTAATCCGATTTTGAGGATAGATTCCGGAAAATTAAACAGGAGACTGGGGAATTTTCTGGAAAAATCTTCTCTGAATGCTGAAATTTCTATCGCCCGAATGATTCTTCTGGGATTTTGTTGATCCGAATAATTCATTGTCTCCCATTTTTTCAGGTCTAAATCAATCAGTTTTTGTTGCAGAATAGAAAGATCAGAGTTTTCCAGTTCTTTCCTAAGAAGTTTATTTGGAGGCAGTAAAATAGTGTCAATGTACTCCACCAGCGACTTAAGATAAAGACCGCTGCCTCCAACGGCAATTGGCAGTCTGTTTCTGGACCAGATATTTTTCATGACTGTATGGGCTAGCCTGGCAAAATCGGAGATATTAAAGGGATAATCTGGATCAACAATATCTACTAGCCAGACAGGGATTCCTTCTTTTAATCTGAATCCTGCAGTAAACCGCTGATTTTCCACTCCCAAATCCGAATTTTTAATTATTAGTTCCGAGTTTACATCAAGATCCTTGCCGGTGAGAATATCCATCTGTCGGTAAATCTGGCGGCTGTCAGCAGAAATTATTTCTCCATCAAACATCCTGGCAAGTTGTATACCCAGTTGGGTTTTCCCCGTTGCTGTCGGACCACATATTATCAGGAGTTTCTTCATGGTTCGATTTTAGGTTTCGACTGAGCTCAGCCGAAGTCCTCACCATGATCCTGAGCAAAGTCGAATGGATCATGTTACAATTATACTCTATGAAAAAAGGTTGGGCTTGTGGCAATTATCCAGTTAGAGGATTAACGGTCGATGCATTAATAATAGAAAATAAAGAAATACTTCTGATAAAAAGAAAAAAATACCCCTTTGCTAGACTTTGGGCACTTCCCGGTGGACATCTTGATTTCGATGAGACGCTGGAGGATGCCGTAATTCGCGAGGTAAAAGAAGAGACTGGATTGGATGTTATTTCTTTGAGGCTGTTTAAAATATATAGCAGTCCTTACAGACATCCGCAACAGTCAGTGGCAGTTGTCTATCAGACAAAAGTGAAAGGAAAATCTAAAGCCGGAGATGATGCGGCAAAAATCAAGTTTTTTTCACTTAAGACTCTTCCCCAAAAACTGGCTTTCGATCATAGCAAGATTATCACTGACTATTTGCGTATTTTTAGATTTGGCTGATTGATAAGGTCTTCCAATATCCGCCAACGGCGTTTTTTTTCCTTATAAAAGACATCATCTTTGAAGGCTCTATGAGCCGCTGTCATCGGCCGGTCTGAATACATGGCAATATAGGCTTTGTAAAAACCAACTTTCTTGGCTAGATCCACAGTTTCCTGAAACTCCTCTTCAGTCTCACCGCAGAAACCAACAATAATATCCGTTGAAATATGGAGTTTTGAGATTTGACTTTTGAGTTTTGAGATCAGAGCAAGATATTGCTCTGCTGTGTACCACCTATTCATCCTTTGTAGGACCGAGTTGCTTCCTGATTGTACAGGCAGATGGATCAGGCGCGTAATTTTGGAATTCTTTGCTATTACATCAATTAATTCATCAGAAAAATCCCAGGGATTACTGGAAAGAAAATCAATATGCTCTATACCTGGAATTTTACAGATATCTTTTAACAAATATGGAAATAAAGTGGGGATTCTTAGGCGATTGAGATGTTTCACTAAAACTGGTTGAATTATCTTTCCGTTTGCTAGTCTATATACCTTCGATAACTCCCCCTCGCCCCCTCTTAATTTAAGAGGGGGAAGGGGGGCGTTATTTCTAAAGTATGTTTTATCTAAATCTCTCATAATCTGCACATTATTTACTCCTAATAATAAATCTGCTCCATAGGAATTGACGTTCATTCCCGAAAGAGTAATCTTTTTATAACCTGATTTTGCCAACTGTTTACATTCATTGATAATTTCTTTATAGGATCTGCTTATTTCTCTTCCTCTGCTGAAAGGCACCACACAGAAAGTACAAAAGTTATTACAGCCGTTGGAAATCGGGACTAAGGCGTGATTTTTATCGCTTCGCAGCTGGGGAGAATCAAACCCAATTTCTTCAATTGGCAAAAACTCATCAACTTCCGGCATTCTTTCTTTTAATAACTTTAAAAACTTTCCGCTTTTTTCTTTTACCGCCATCCCTACCATACACCCGGTTAGCACAATTTTTAATTTACAATTTTTAATTTTCAATTTGGATAAGTTGTTTATTAATCCATAGACTCTGTCTTCAGCCATTTGTCGGACCATGCAGGTATTGATTATTATTTGGTCGGCATCGTAAACGGTTCTTGCCTGTGCCATTCCTTTTTGGGAAAGATAAGCGGCAATTCTTTCCGAGTCAGCAGTATTCTGGGCACAACCGAAGGTTTTTATGAAGTAAGCCTGTCTACCGGCAGGCAAGGTCTGTGGCATATTTCCCGATTTTAGCAGATATGTGCGGAGATTTTAAGAGAGCCTCTTAAGCAATTCTACAAAGAAAATCTTTTAAGATATTTTTATCTCTAATTAAAACAGCCTATTAAGGGCGCATTTTTATTGGAAGGAAATACTAAGTTTGGCACCAAGTGCGCGTGCGATTTTTTGCAAAAATTTAAATGAGGGATTATATTCTCCAGATTCCAACCGAGAAATAGCAGATTGGCCTGTACCGATTCTACGAGCAAGTTCTTTCTGCGACATTTTTTTCTGAAGCCGTTTATCAATTACTGATCTTATGAGTTCATATTCAGGTTCTAACTCGTCATAGTATTTTTTTACTTCAGGATCTGTCAGAAGTTCTTTTTTCATTTCAGAAAATGGTTTGAAGTTTTTCAGGTTCATATGCTGATATTATTACATATATGTAATATCTATGTCAAGAGCTGGATACGCTTCTTGGCTGTTTCAATTTCTCGACGAGGAATTTTCTGCGTTTTCTTCAAAAAAACGTGGAGAAGTATTGCCGTATCTTCCTGTATTACATAAAAAATTCGCACTTCTTGTGTACCGCGGATACGCAGTTCATAAAGAAGATTAGTTACCTTTTTCGCATGAGGCATGCTTAAATTTTGCCCGTACTGTTCCAACAGTTCAATCGCACGTAATACTTTTGGTTGGGTAGATTTTTGCAGTTTTTTGACAAATGCCTTTACAACTTCATAATATAATACAAAACTTGCATAGCAGATTTAATTATACTTTCTTATCACACATACTACTACTCCCTCGATAGTCAGATTATCTTCAATTTCTCTTTTCTATACTAAACGATCGTTTAATTTTCAAGGGTATGTCGAGTGTATTAATTGAGTAGAAATGAGCCAAAAAATCGTTGGAGAAGTAATTCAGAAAGAACAGGAAAATAAATACGTATCTTATCAATATGTCATCCAGGTTACTGATCCGCTCTGGGCACAACCGAAGGTTTTATACCAATCTTACTCCGGCTTGCATCTTTTAAGTTGCAATAGCGGATTAGATTGGTATATACCTAAAAAACATAAGATGCAAATCTATGTTTGTTTGGTATAATGAAATATTTTCGGGGCATATAACGAAATATTTTATCCGCCTTCGCAGAAAACCACGGATGTAAATCCGTGGATGAATGCGATCTTGCGGATATCCTGAGCGAAGTCGAAGGATTATGCTTCGGCGGATTTCGCTCGCCGAAGTATTTGAAGATACCACGGGCATAAGCCCGTGGAGCTTCATCAGGTGGAATCAGGAATTGCACTTAATCCTTTTTTACTAAATCCGAGGCTGGGATTAGAAAATTCTTAGCTTGATATTCCAAAATAATAAAATGCTCACCGTCGCTGTCTCTTTTTAGCAGATAATCATTTTTCCCCTGAAAAAAAGAAAGAGTTTCTTTCCCGGCTAAGTGTTCTATAGCAACAGTCACTACTGCGGAAATTGGATATTGGGAAACAGTTTCTTTATCTGCTAGTTTTTGGGCTTGTAGTAAGGAAAGAGATGTTAGTATTGGGCTTAGCTTGTTGGTATCAATTTCTTTTTTACCGTCTTCAAGCTTCCATTTATTGTCTTCCTTAAAAAGTGTAAATCTCTCTTTTTCCTTCACGAAGAGAATTTTATTGATGTTTTTTTCCTCTATTTTTACGATAGTTTTGTCATACCAATCATCGGGATTCAGGGAGTAGCTTTGACTTGATAGATTTTTTACCAGATATACCTGGTCGGTCTTTTCAAAACGGACATAAGTTCCATCCATTGTTGATTTGCCAATCAGAAAAACCAATTTACCATCCAATGAAATTTTCTTGGCCAAATCATCTGTCAACTCAAACTCTTGGTGTTTTTTGTCAGTTTGAGCAATTACTTGTGGTTCTGTCGCTGTTACAAGATTGTTGATCAACTCCTCAATTTTTACCTCATTTCCTTTTTTGCCGTTTATCTTCCAAATATTCTCCCCTTTTTTTATTGTTAGTGATTTCTCTTTTGAGGTAATTTCCGCTATGGTTACAGATTTCGGATCGATAGATTTAACTTTCTCATGGTAAGGCGATGGAGTTTTTAAGAACTTAGGAAAATATAATTGAAATCCAACCAGAGCAATAAGAAGAAAAAGAATAATGGCGAGTATGTATAGACTTTTAGCCTTCATAGACGCGTGCCGTTAATTTTCTCCTCCGTGATAGCCGGAAAAAGGCAAAAATAACTACGATGATTGGTGGTAGCAGCAGGTTGGCATATTGGAAAACAACCGGTTCAATTGATTGGCGGAATCTGAAAACCGCTCTGACAGCCGTTTTTCTTGAAATAGAGGCCAGATCTTTATCTGCCACCAGATAGTCGACTGTATTTGTCACAAAAGCAACATTTTCAGAAAAACTTTGTAAAAACTGGTCGCTGGCAAAATCACTATTGCCCACAACCACCAGCCGGAGATTCTCTTTATCCAAAGATACAGCCAGTGGAATTTTTTCTCCTAGAGCATTAGATAATCCATCAATCTCTGTCGGTGAGATATTCAGATTTTCTTCTTGTCTGCCTGCATTGGGGCTGGTTGTTAAAATTATATTGTAGTTGATGCCCTCCTTTTTGTTTATCTCTATTGAACTGGGCCATCCCAATGTAACGCTTTTTATTCCGGACAATGGAGAAAAGCTGTTGTCAGCGGGAAGCGCTCGAAGCCAGAAAGGATAAGGAGTTGCATAACGCATCATCTGTCCATTTCCTCCAAAAGTGAGAATCTCGTTCAGAAGCAGATCGTAGATTAAGTCGTTTTTGATCGTTACTCCGTATTCAGTCAGAAAGCTTGTCAGAGTTGACCGGCTCTTGTTTGCCGCGAGTGACTGCAAATTTTTTGCCACTCCATTTGCCAATATTAGAGCTTTGCCATTTTCTGACAGGTAATCCTTTATAAGCGCAGAGGCAGTGCTTTCAGTATTACCGTCATCTACAACTATCAACAGATCCAACTCTTTTCTTTTATCTATGGAGGAAAGAGCAGCCATATCTACACTCGTTACACTGTATTGGGTTTTGACTATTTCATCCAGGAGTTGGTATCTGCCAAAGGAGTTATTGTAAATACCGACTGTTTTTTCTTTTTCAGCCGTAAGCCTGCGTATTCTTCTGGTCAACTGATATTCCAGGTCGGAAGTATCCTGCAGAAATGGCAATGTTTCTGTTTTTTCTCCATAGCGGATGGAAATACCCAAAAAGCCGGACTGGACTTCAAATTTGCCGCCTCCGATTTTATTGAATGTTACTTCCTGTATGCCTGCTTTTCTTGCTTCATCGGCTGCTTCAGGGTCGGTTTCCGGATATAGAGTTCTGACAACGATTTTTTTACCGACGCGCTGGTAATCTTTTAACAAATCGGAAGTTTCTTTGAGTGTCAGCTGCATATATCCCGGCAGATTTCTCGAAGCAAAAACACTGATGGTGACAATATCCGGTAAAGTAGTCAGCGTCTGTCTTGAACCGGCAGAAAGAGTAAAGAGTTTTTGTTCGGTTAGATCAAGTCTTATTGGATAAAATGACATAAAAATATTCAAAACAACACCAATGCCAACGATCAGAGATAAGGCAATTGTCAACTTTCTTTTCTCACGTTTGTCTTCCTGGAGTTTCCGTTGAGCCAGTTTCATTACCGTGGCAGTTAAAAATAGGGAAGTTACGGTGACAAAATAAAGAATATCTCTGATATCCAAAAGTCCCCGGGCAATATTATTCATGTGGTTTAGTATTGCCATTTCCTCCATAATTCTGGAAAAAGGCCAGGGGAGCATCAGGGTAACAAACTCCAGTCCAATCAAAATCATTACAAAACTGACTGCACAGGATAAAAGAAAACTGCCGATGGCATTCTCAACATAGGCTGATGCTAAAAGTCCGATTGATAAAAAGGTAGCGCCCACAAAGATTGCACCTATATATTGGGCTAAAATAATACCGGGATCAGGATTGGCAAATATAATTAAAGAGGCAGGTAATCCTAACGTTGTCAGTAAAATAAGCAGAAAGAAAGAAAATACTCCGAAAAACTTGCCCAAGACAACGTCTGCCTCTGAGAGAGGATGAGCAAAAAGCAGCTCCAGCGTACCGCCCTTTTTCTCATCGGTAATAAGTTTCATTGACAAAGCAGGAGCAAGCAATACCAGAAACCACGGCAGGAGTTCAAAGTATGGCCGCAGCGAAGCTTCACCGACTACCAGGCTGGTTCTCAGATAGATGAAAGTAGAAATCAGAAGAAAAGGAACGATAATCACAAAAGACAAAGGTGTATTTAGAAAAGAAAAAAATTCCTTTTTGGCGATGGTAAGCATTGCTTTTAAATTCATGTTATTTATTGACTTGTCAGCTGGCTGAAAACATCCTCCAATTCTGCCTCCTTCTTCAAAAGCGTCAGCAGAGTCCATTTTTTGGAAACTGCAGTTTTAAAAATTTCACTTCTGGGATCTGTATTTTTTTCACATTCCAAAATAAAATATCGTTCTTGTTTCTCGGAAACTCTGGTGACTCCCTTTAAACTCCCTAAGGTTTTGACTACGTTTTCTCCCTTGATTTCGGCTTCGATAATCTGTTTTCCAGTATAAGCGTGTTTGAGGTGATCCGGTCTGTCATCAGCGACAATTCTGCCTTTATGGATGATTACAATTCTGTTGCAGATCTTCGCTACTTCAGAGAGAACATGAGAGGAAATAATAACCGTCCGCTTTTTTCCGAGGTTTATGATCAAGTCCTTTATTTCCCGGCGTTGATTCGGGTCTAACCCTTCTGTTGGTTCATCTAATATTAAAATCTGCGGTTTTGTCAGCAATACTTGCGACAGGCCTACTCTTTGGCGGAAGCCTTTTGATAGCTGGCCAATCGGCCGGTAAAATACTTCCGCTGTGCCGGTATTTTTTACAGCAAAATCAACAGCATCTGTCATCCGGCTTTTATCGACTCCTTTGAGTCTCGTCCAAAAATTCAGATATTCTTCTACCGTCAGATCATCATATAGGGGATTGTTTTCAGGTAAAAAACCGATAAGCTTTTTAAGAGTTTTGTCCTCCTTCTTCATATCCATATTGTCGATGACTACATTTCCTCGGCTCGGGGGGAGGACGCCGGCAATCATCCGCAAGGTCGTGGTTTTCCCGGCACCGTTTGGTCCAAGTAAACCCACTATTTCACCTTGGGAGATTTTCAGATTAATTCCGTCAACAGCGGTGGTGCCGTTGAATCTTTTGCCTAAGTCAGTCAAAACAATCATATCAATTAATTCCCAAAAATAAGGAAGATAAAATAGAAAATAATAAAAAAATCACCGCTTGTCAAGAGAAAATAATCTTAACTTTCGGCTGCCATTGCTTCCTGTTTAGTTTTGTGAATAGTACCGTCCGGATGGTTGGGCGGAGCATAGATGGTATAAAGCTTAAGCTCTTCACTTGCCGACGTGTTGATGACATTATGTTTTGTTCCGGCAGGAATGATTATGGCATCTCCGTTTCTTACTATATGTTCTTCACTGTCATTTATCACTATTTTTGCTTCACCTGCTTCAATTCTAAAAAACTGATCAACACTGGAGTGAACTTCAGCACCAATTTCTTCTGCCGGTGCAAGACACATTAATACCAACTGGCAGTTGGATCCGGTAAAAAGAACCTGCCGAAAGAATGAATTTTGCATGGTCAAGTCTTCTATGTTGCCAAAATATGCGTTCAATATAATCACCTCCTTGCTGAAATATTTATAACATAGTCTGTTAGTTTTTTTAAAGAGATCAAAATAGAAAATTAGATTTAATAACTTAGATAAGACTTTTTTGTTCCGGAGGTTTAACTAGCGGTTTTATTAACTCCTCATTATCCAGAGAAATATTATTTACATTTCTTGACACCATATAGCTTGCCATATTATCCGCCGGATAAGGTTGAAGAAGAGGTAATAATTTTTCTGGCTTATCAATATCTGGATTTAACCATTGTTCCTCATCCTCTTTTTGCAGAATTACCGGCATTCTCGGATGTATCAAAGCAACTATTTTGTTTGCCGCAGTTGTAATAATAGTATAGCTGTATAGTTCCTGACCGAAATCCGGATCTTTCCATATGTCATAAACTCCGGCAAAAGCAAAGGGCAATTTATCTTTCAGCTGAAAATAGTAGGGGATACTGGGACTGACTGTTTTTTTCCATTCATAGAATCCTGTTGCCGGGATCAGGCATCGCTGGCAACGTAAAGGTTTTTTAAAAGTTGGTTTTTTGTCGATATCTTCAGCCCGGGCATTTATGGTATGGAAAGAAATAGATTTGTCTTTTGCCCAAGAGGGGATTAGTCCCCAAAACATTCTTTGAATTTTGTTCGGGCTCTGTTTTGTAATCAC
>Ga0194125_10008994_pt1 | contig 13961 bp, 10 predicted proteins | sample TA2KigC250mmetaG_FD_148626 | JGI IMG/M metagenome (GOLD analysis project Ga0194125, IMG submission 148626) | Freshwater microbial communities from Lake Tanganyika, Tanzania - TA2015034 Kigoma Deep Cast 250m | ecosystem: Environmental > Aquatic > Freshwater > Lake | place: Tanzania: Lake... | reverse complement strand
AAGAGCTTAGAGAACTACCTCAAATAGCCCTTGTGAGTAACTTGAGAAAACTTACTGCGTGATCAAATATGAAGTTGGCATATTACCCTGGATGCACATTGAAGGCAACTGCTCGAAACTTTGAGGTCTCAACCTTAGAAAGCTCAAAAAAACTAGGAATAGATCTTGTAGAACCTGAAAGATGGAATTGCTGTGGAACAGTCCATGCTTTATCAAAAGACGACGTCATGCATCACTTAGCCCCAGTACGCAATCTCCTCAGAGTTGAAGAGATGAAAAAATCGGGATTAATTGAAGAAAACCGGGTTGTTACACTCTGCGCAATGTGTTATAATACTCTAAAAAGAGCTAACCAAGTCTTCAACACTGACTCAGATAAAGCCAAGAAAATAAATGAAAACATGGAGAACGAAACTTCACACTATGAAGGAACTGTAACTGTTGAACACATACTTGAAACATTAAAATCGCTTAGTTGGGACGCACTACATAGTAAAATTGTTAAACCTTTATCAGGGTTAAAAGTTGCACCGTATTATGGTTGTTTATTACTGAGACCTCGAGGTATTGGCATCGACAACGCTGATAATCCTACAATAATGGAAGAACTGTTGAAAGCCCTCGGTGCTGAACCAGTTGATTTTGCATACAAGCAGAAATGTTGTGGAAGCTATCACACTGTATATATGAAGGAGGTTGTAGCTGATTTAAGCTACAAAATATTAGATCATGCTCAGAGAGCTGGAGCAGATATTTTGGTGACTGCTTGTCCTTTATGTGAGTATAATTTAGGTCCAAGGCAAACTGAAATTTTGAAACGTGTAACTCGATTTAATCAAATTCCAGTAATTTATTTTTCACAGTTATTAGCGTTAGCGTTAGGATTAGGTGAAGAGGCAACAGTTTTTGGTGAAAATAAGCCAGATCCTAGACCACTTCTAAGAAGTAAAGGATTGTTAAAGGAGAAAAACAGTGATGATAGAGAATAATAATTCAATGGTAAACATTTTTGTGATGGGAAAGAAGCACACGGTCCCAGCAGACCTAACCATAATGAAGGCGATGGAGTTTGCTGGCCATCAATTCAAACGAGGTTCAGGTTGTCGTGGGGGTTTTTGTGGTGCTTGTGCAACAGTGTATAGGAAAAAGGGTTCCTATAAGCTTCAAGGTGTCTTAGCATGTCAAAAACAAGTCGAGGAGGGAATGATCATTGCACAGATCCCGTTCAGTCCCTCTGAGAAGAAGACATATAATGTTGACAAAATAAATGCGAATGCTAATACCTTCTTGGAATATTACCCGGAAATTGCACGCTGCCTTGCATGTAACACCTGTACGAAGGCTTGTCCTCAAGACATAATGGTTATGGATTATGTTCAAGCTGCATTACGTGGCAATATAACCTTAGCAGCGAAATTAAGTTTCGATTGTTTAGGCTGTGGCCTCTGTGCAATGAGATGCCCTGCAGAGATAGTACCCTATAATGTGGGCCAATTAGCTCGAAGACTCGAATCAAAGTATATTGAAGGCCCAACCGAACACGTTTTGAAAAGATGCGAAGAGATCAAAAACAGGAAATTCGACGATGAAATCGAAGCGCTGAAAAAAGCTGAGAAAGAAAAACTTACGAAACTATACAATTCAAGGGAGATCATCACAAAATGACTGAATATAAAAGCGGTTACCCAGATTACATGCAGGAAAGCCTCCAAAAAGTCGCAGACTCCCGAAGCAGTCGGTTTGGTAAGGAATTTACGCCAATGACTGCAGAGCAACGTCAACAGATTCTTGAGAAATTTCATCCCGACTGGAAACCACAGATGAAACGTATCTTAAGAATTGGCCCCAGCAAGGGCATGAACATCCCCCATGAGGTTGCTGACATAATCGAAGCCCATCCAATGATCAAACCAGAGGAAATTGACCTAAGTAAAATCGATTATGACGTAGACTTACTAATCATTGGTGGGGGAGGAGCAGGCCTCAGTGCAGGAATTCTGGCAAACGAGAACGGCGTAGCAGCAGATCAGATACTGCTCATCCAAAAACTAAGATTAGGCGACGCAAACAGCAAAATGGCTCAGGGGGGAATCCAAGCCGCAGACACCATAAACGACAACCCAGCAATCCATTACCTCGATGTCATAGGAGGAGGCCACTACGCAAACAAGCCTGACCTTGTAGAAGCCCTTGTTAAAGACGCTCCCAACGTCATTAAGTGGCATGAATCACTGGGGGTAATGTTCGACAAAAACCCTGATGGTACAATGCAGGAGATCGCTGGTGGCGGAACCAGCAGGAACCGCATGCACAGCTGCAAGGACTATACAGGATTAGAATTAACCCGCGTCGTCCTAGACGAATTTATCAACAAAGAAATTGGATATAAAGAGTTTACAGCCGCTGTAGACTTGATCATGGATGATAAAGAACAGGTCTCCGGAGCTGTGCTTTATGATCTAGAAAACGAAGAATACCACATAGCCAGAGCAAAAAGCACCATTCTAAGCACAGGAGGCTTCGGTAGACTACACATTCAAGGCTACGCCACAACAAACCACTATGGTGCAACAGGAGACGGAATAGTCATGGCTTACCGGACAGGAGCAGTACTAAGAGACTTAGACTCCACACAATACCACCCAACAGGTGCAGCATACCCCGAACAAATTGTGGGACAACTAGCAACTGAGAAACTGAGAGGAAGAGGAGCACAACCAGTCAATAAACAAGGTGAACTTTTTGTATACCATCTAGAACCTAGAGACGTTGAATCAAGCAGCTACATACGAGAGTGCTACGAAAGAGACAACTGCTTAACAACCCCAACAGGAATGAAAGCCATCTGGCTCGATACCCCAATGATAGAGAAAGTCAACGGACCAGGCACAATAGAAAAGGAGTTTGCAGCAATGCTCCGAAACTTCAACAGGTGGGGAATAGACATAAGAAAAGAGCCGATGCTGGTCTTCCCAACACTCCACTACCAGAACGGCGGAGTCGAGATAAACGCCAACACAGAAACAAACGTACCTGGACTATTCTGCGCTGGAGAAGTATGCGGAGGAGTCCACGGCAAAAACCGCTTAATGGGAAACAGTCAACTCGACATCTACGTGTTCGGACGAAGAGCAGGCAAAGCCGCAGCAACACACGCCAAGAAAGCATCCTCAGGGAAACTGACCCTAAACCACCTCAAAAGATACGACCGCTGGCTAGAAGAAGCAGGAATCATCACCGACAGAAAAAGCCCGATCATTCTACCAGAATACCGTGGAAAAAGAACCCTCGAACACAGATTAAAGATCATGTAGGGAAAAAAAATGCCTGACACCCCCCGAATTGGAGTCTGGATCTGCGAGTGCGGAGGAAACATAGGAGACGTAGTAGACACCCAGAGAGTTGTAGATGAATTAAAAGACGAGGCCACCTACGTAAAACGTGAACGCTATCTATGCAGTAAACCCAGCACAGACGCCATCAAAGAAGCGGTAGATAAAGAGAAACTCAAAAGAATCGTGCTCGCATGCTGCACACCAAAAATGCACAGAGAAACATTCCTAAAGAATCTCACCGAAAAAGGCATCAACCCAGCCTACTTAGAGATGGTGAACATAAGAGAACAGTGCAGCTGGGTCCACAAAGACGATCATGAAGGAGCCACTCAAAAAAGCATAGACATGATAAAAGGCGCCATAGCCCGTGCCAGAGAATCAACCTCCTTAGAACCCAAAAAAATGCACTCCATACCCGAAGCACTAGTAATAGGAGGAGGAGTCGCAGGCATAACAACAAGTCTAAGACTCAGCGAATACGGGATGAAGGTACACTTAATCGAAAAAAGCCCCAGCATAGGCGGCCACATGATCCAGTACCCCAAAGTCTTCCCAACACTAGACTGCAGTCAATGCATACTAACACCAAAAATGGCGAGCATATCACAAAGCAGCAACATTAACCTGAAAACCTACGCTGAAGTAACTGAAGTAACCGGTGTCCCAGGAGACTTTACTGTAAAAATTTGGAACAAACCACGCGGAGTCGACGTTCAAAAGTGCATAGGATGCGGAGAGTGTAGCAGAGTCTGCCCAACCGAAGCACCCTCAGAATATGATAAGGGAATAGGAAAAAGAAAAGCAGCCTACATATCCTTCCCACAGAGTGTACCAAGCGTGTACACAATCGATTTTGACCATTGCATAAGATGTGGCGCATGTGCAAACATCTGCCCAAGAGAAGCAATAGATCTTAATGACGAAGGAAAGATAGAGGAGATTAAAGTCGGGGCAATAGTCTTAGCAACCGGGTTCGAGTTATTCGATTTAAAAAAGCTGGAAAACTATGGCTACGGAACCTACCCCAATGTCGTAACAAGCCTCGAGATGGAAAGAATACTCGATGTCAACGGGCCAACCCAAGGCCAATTAATAGTACCTAAAACCGGTAAACAGGTCAAGAGTGTTGCTTACGTATTATGTGCAGGGAGCAGAGACACAGAAGTCGGAAAACCCTACTGCAGCAGAGTCTGCTGCCTATACAGCATGAAACAGGCCCAGCTTCTAAGGGATAGAGGAGTAGATGTCTGGATACACTACATCGATATACGCTCACCAGGCCGAAGGTACGAGGAGTTCTACCGAACAACACAGGAAAAAGAAGTAAACTTCGTAAAAGGAAAAGTAACGGAAGTCACCCCCCAGGGAGAACAGGTGCTGGTAAGGGGAGAAGATATGATGCTGAATAAAATGTTGGAGAACAACATCGACCTAGTTGTGCTTGCTCCCCCCATCGTCACAACCGATGAAACCCTAAAATTAGCTGAATTGCTAAGGGTGCCAGTCGACGAAGACAACTTCGTCTTAGAACGCCACCCCAAACTAGATCCGGTGGCAACAAAAAGAGACGGAATATTCGCTGCAGGAACAGTAATAGGCCCAAAAGACATCCAGTCAACAACCGCAGAAGCTGAAGGAGCAGCAATGAAAGTGGTGAACTTCCTCAGTACCGCAAGAACAATCGAGCCAAACAAAGCCTACCTAGCAAACCAGGAATCATGCAACGGATGTGGAGAGTGTGAAAAAACATGCCCAGAAGCAGCAATCACAATAACCGAAAACAAGGCAGTAATCAATGAGGTAGCATGCTCAGGCTGCGGCGCTTGCATCCCCTCATGCCCAAATAATGCACTCGATCAACAGGGATTAACAGAATCACAAATAAAATCCCAGATAAAAGGTGCTCTAAAGGGAAGCAAGGCAGAATTAAAAATAACCGCTTTCGTTGAGAAAGAAGTAGCCTACACCGCAATCGACCTCGCCGGATTAGCCCGCTTAAAATACCCAGCAAGCATAAGAATAATCCCCTTACCCTCATTAGCTAGACTAAAGCTAGAACACTTACTCCACGCGTTTGCATATGGAGCAGACGGCGTGATGATGTTAGAAGCACCAATCCACGAAGGACCATACGGAAAAGCCCATACAACCGCAGAGGAAAGAGCAGACGAATACAAGTGGGCACTAGAAGACCATGGAATCGACAGCAGCCGAGTATGGTTCAGCAGAGTATACGTGCCAGACTGGAGAAAGCTGGAACGAGTCTTCAACACATTCCATGAAATAGTTGAATCAGAAGGCCCAATCGATGAAGCAAAACGGAAAAAAATTTTACAAGATTTAACGAAGTAATCTTTCGTTTATAAGTTTTTTAGGAAAACTCCTTAATAAAACAGGTTTTTCTAGAAATCGTTATAGGAACAAGTGGATTCAAGAAATCCATGGTAAACTCTACGGAAGAGTTACTTAAAAAAGCAGAAAAATGGAATGCACTTGCATCCCCAATGCATAGATTCTATTCAGGCAAAGTCGAAGTCATGCCAAAATGCTCCATACAGACTCTGAATGACTTCAGCGTCTGGTATACCCCTGGCGTAGCTCAAGTCTGCAGAGAAATAGAAAAAGATAAGGAACTCGCCTATGAGCTGACCAGTAAATGGAATTACGTAGCGGTTGTAAGCGACGGATCCCGCGTATTAGGCCTCGGCGACATCGGTCCCTATGGCAGCATGCCCGTAATGGAGGGTAAAGCCCTACTATTCAAATATCTGGGTGGCGTAGATGCCTTCCCAATCTGCTTAGGCACTAAAAACCCTGACGAGTTGATACAGGCCGTTAAATGGATTGAACCAAGCTTCGGCGGAGTAAACCTTGAGGACCTTTCAAGCCCTAAATGCTTCTACATCCTAGATTGCTTGAGGAAAGACTTGCCTATACCCGTGTGGCATGACGACCAGCAAGGCACAGCAGCAGTCACACTAGCAGCAGCAATAAACGCATTAAAGTTTGTGGGAAAAAAGCTGAACGAAGCCCGCTTCACAATAGTCGGAGCAGGAGCAGCAAACACCAGAACCTTCTACGTGCTACAAGCAGCAGGAGTCAAACCCAAAAACACCCTCATCTGTGACAGCTCAGGAATAATAAGCCACACACGCGACGACTTGAAAGGAAGCTACAAGTGGGACATGGCACTGAAATCCAACCCAGACGGATTAGAAGGAAGCATAAAAGACGCAGCGGAAGGAAGCGACATACTAATCGCTGCCAGCAAACCAGGCCCCAATGTAATAACGAAGAACGACCTCAAAGGCATGGCATCGAACCCAATAGTCTTCGCATGCGCCAACCCAACCCCCGAAATCTGGCCCTGGGAAGCGAAACAAGCCGGAGTACGAGTGATGGCCACAGGCCGAAGCGACTTCCCCAACCAAGTAAACAACAGCCTCGTATTCCCAGCAATATTCAGAGGAGCCCTCGACGTAAGAGCAAAAACAATCACCGACCAAATGTGCATAGCCTCAGCAAAAGCCCTAGCAAAATACGCAGAAGACAAAGGACTACAAGAAGACTACATTATACCCAAAATGGATGAATGGGAAATATACCCCCTGCAAGCAACTGAAACAGGAATAACAGCCATCAACCAAGGAGTATCAAGAAAAAACGTTTCCAAAGACGAATTATTCAAACACGCCGAAAAAATAATTAAAAGAACACAAAAAATCGTTAAACTCCTCATGCAGAACGAGTATATCCTATCATACCCAAGCACATAATTTCTCTTCCTTTTTACAAAAAACTTTCTAATTAATGAAACAAAACCACATTTTTCTCACAATCTAAAACATCATAAATGCTCTAAATTATTCTATTTTTTTCTAAAATATTTTCTCCATTTCTATTACGTTCTATACTATTCTAAGCTATTTTTCATTATTCTAAGTCTAAATTTTATTCTATCCTTTTTTTCTATTATTTTAAAAATTTTAAATCAACCCCTTGGAACTGGTTGATGGCATAGTAGCCATCATACCTTTCAGCTTAGTTAGTGGGGTATCACAGCCTCACAGTTCAAGAGGAACCAATAAAATTAGAATAAACTCATACCTGTACACATTTATTTAAGAAACCTCAACCAATTCAAAAAAATATAATTAAATTAAAAAATGGTTGTTGAAACAATTTTATTTTAGGAATCTCAATTAAAAGAAGATAAAAGGTACAGTTGCCTATTTGAGAAGTAGAATTGGTGCACGTAGAAGATTCCCCTGTTGCGTCTACATTTGATGAGCATAGGCTACATGATACTCTAATGAAAATGAACGCTGAAGTCTGTGATCAGTGTGGGAAGTGTCCCTCAGCTTGTCCTGTTGCTTCTCGAATCGATGGCTTCAATCCTCGGCAGATAATAGCTAAGGTTTGTTCAGGTAAAGAAGGGGAATTAATTAGGTCGGGTGTGATTTGGACCTGCACCAGCTGCTTGAAATGTAAGGAAAGGTGTCCTGAGGAGATCTCTCCCTATGACATCATCCTGGCTTTGCGTCGTCAAAGCATTAGGGAAGGGCAGCAGCACCCAGCAGCGTATGATGATATGGTGAAAGCAGTAATTGAAACAGGAGTAATTACGCAACCTCAGCCAGTGAGGACAAGGAAACGTGAGCGCAAGGATCGTGCATCTCTTGGGCTTCCTCCAACTCAAAAACCAAAAGACCAGACCAAGTATGCTGAGGCTCTTCAAGGTCTTTTGAAGGAGGCTTAAATTTGAAGGTTGCTTTCTACCCTGGCTGTACGGTTCAGGCGGATCAGATTGGCTATGAGGCATCCGTTAGAAACACCATGCCAAAACTGGGCGTTGAGCTCATCGACGTGGAGGGAGCGAGCTGTTGTGGTTATCCACCCTTCAGCAGTGTGAATGAGGCTGCATGGTATTATTCTAGTGCACGTAACATGGCGTTGGCTGAACGGATGGGTTTACCAATACTCATTCTCTGTAATGGATGCCACCTCAGCTTCACTGAGACCAAGCATTTTCTCGCAAATAACCCCATAATTAAAGCAAAGATCGATGAGAAGCTCTCCATCGAAGGATTAACTTATGTTGGTGACGTGGAACTGATTCATGTTTTTGATCTTTTTCATAACAAACTCGGTGAAGAAAAAATAAAACAAGCTGTCACTAAACCATTAACCGGTTTCAAGTTTGGTGCTCATCCTGGCTGTCACGCTATCCGCCCAAATAAGCTGATTCGCCCAGACGATTCTGAGAACCCGATTAAGCTTGATGAGCTTATCCAGTGGCTTGGGGCTGAAACCATGGACTACCCTGGGAAGATTGATTGCTGTGGGTCATCGCTTGCACCCGCCTCAGGCAAAACCGTGATGGAGATAGCTGGTGACAAGCTCAGGATGGTTAAGGCTCTGGGTTTAGATGGATTGGTGACCACCTGCCCTTTCTGCTTCAAGGTCTATGATAATAGGCAACGTGCGATTCAATCAACTGTTGGTGCTTCAGTTGAGTTCCCTGTTTTTTACTATACACAGTTGCTCGGATTAGCCATGGAGGTTAAGCCCGATTTTCTTGGTCTTGACCTTAACCAGAGTCCTGTTGACAGTGTTCTCGCTAGGATAGGAGGATCATAAATGAAACCAGTTCTCGTTGTTGGTGGAGGCATTGCTGGTATTCAGGCTTCCCTGGATCTCGCTGACCGTGGTATCAGGGTTCACCTTGTCGAGAAATCCCCGAGTATCGGTGGCGTGATGGCGCAGCTTGATAAGACCTTCCCAACAATGGACTGCAGTATCTGCATTTTGGCGCCAAAAATGATCGAGTGTTTCAGGCATCCCAACATTACGATTCATACCCAAAGTGAGTTGGTTAGCCTCGAGGGGACTGTTGGTGACTTCAGTGTTAAGGTGTTGCAGCATCCACGCTCGGTTGATGCCCAAAAGTGCACGGGCTGTGGACTCTGCTCAGAGAGGTGCCCGGTGAAGCGTCCAAGCGTCTTCCAAGCGTGTCTGGGGCAAAGGAAGGCTATCTATTTGGCTTTTCCCCAGGCTGTTCCTTTGATTGCTACGATCGATCGTGATGCTTGTCTATGGTTTACTCAGGGAATTTGTAGAACCTGTGAGACGGTCTGCTCTGCAAATGCTGTTGAATATGAGCAGAAAGAGAACACCATCGAATTGAATGTTTCAAGCATAATTTTAGCTACAGGCTTCGAGCAGTACAACCCTAAGGATATTGGCGAGTATGGTTACGGACATTACAGAAACGTTTTAACCGCTTTGGAGTTCGAAAGGCTCGTTTGTGCTTCTGGGCCGACGGGTGGGGTTCTCACTCGCCCAAGTGATGGTAAGGTCGCTCACAACATTGCTTTCATTCAGTGTGTTGGAAGCCGCACCCAGACCACCGGGTATCCGTACTGTTCTGCTAGCTGCTGCATGTACGCGACTAAGGAAGCTGTACTAATCAAGGAGCATGAGCCTTCCAGCCACGTCACCATACATTATATGGATCTCCGCATTTTTGGTAAGGGTTTCCAGGAGTTTGTGGATCGTGCTCAAAGCAACTGGGGAGTCAGGTATGTGCGTGGTCGACCCGGTGAAATTACTGAGGACCCCGCTTCTAAGGACCTTACAATTCATTACGAAGACACTGAGGTCGGAAAAGTCGAGAAGAACACTGTTGAGCTGGTAATACTCTGCACAGCTGCTGTACCTAACAGTGATAATAATAAGCTAGGGGGCATCCTTGGCGTAAAACTGGATGAGTATGGCTTCTTCAGCACAAAGGATCCGATTAGTTCCCCCGTTGAAACCAGTAGGCAAGGCATCTATGTGTGTGGTAGCTGTCATGGTCCACGTGACATTCCGGAATCAGTGGCTGAAGCGAGTGCAACCGCCGCGAAAGCTGCTGAGGATGAGGCGAGACTTGAGGTGAAAGGATGACATCTACACCAAGGATAGGGGTATTTGTTTGCCGATGTGGCATCAACATTGGTGCTTATGTAGATGTTCCCAAGGTTGTGGAGTACGCAAAAACCCTTGCTAACGTCGTCAACGCTGAGGAGAACATGTACACTTGTTCCAGTGACGGTTTAAACAAGATAAAGGAAGCCATTAAGAAGAATGATCTTAACCGCGTCGTCGTTGCTAGCTGTACGCCACGTACCCATGAGCCTCTTTTCCAGGAGACCTGTGAGGAAGCAGGAGTCAATAAGTATCTTTTCGAGATGGCGAACATCCGTGATCAGTGTAGTTGGGTTCATATGAGGGAACCTGAGAAGGCAACTAAGAAGGCGAAGGATCTTGTTAGAATGGCTGTGGCAAAAGCAGCGTTACTTGCTCCAGGAGATGAGCCTGAGATTGACGTTAATCCGTCATCACTCGTAATTGGTGGAGGTGTCTCCGGAATGCAGGCTGCCTTAAGCCTTGCAGACCAAGGCTTCAATGTTACACTTGTTGAGAAAGCGCCAGAGCTTGGGGGGATGCTTCGGACACTCGACACGCTTTTTCCCAGCAACATTAAAGCATCAAAGGTTTTGGAACCCCTTCTTCAGGAGATCAAGGCTAATCCCCGTATTAGAGTGATCACCAACTCAAAAGTAAAAACAGTCAATGGATTCATCGGTAACTTCGACATCGGAGTCGAGGGGGATGGCAAACAAGAGAGGTTTAATGTTGGCACAATAATCGTAGCTGTTGGCGCTGATTTACTCAAACCTGATGGCCTTTATCTTTATGGACAAGATGCTAGGGTAAGAACCCAAGCCCAATTCGAAGAACTAGTTAAAATGAGTAAAATGGATGCAAAGCGTATCGTGATGATACAGTGTGTTGGAGCAAGAAATGAGGATCGTCCATACTGTAGTCGTATTTGCTGTAACGAGGCTCTTAAAAACGTGTTAAACGCTGCTTCACCTGGTAGAGAGATCTTCATACTCTATCGTGATCTGCAGACCTATGGCGTTCATTACTCAAGATTGGAGCAGGATGCAAAAAGGAAAGGGGTTAAGTTTCTCAAATACCAGCCAGATAAACCCCCACAGGTTACAGCGGAAGAGGATGGGCTCAGGATCGAGTTTTATAGCCCGACTTTCAACGAAAAAGTTGAGTTGAACGCGGATCTTCTGGTGTTAAGCACGCCACTTGTTCCAGTTATGGATGCTAAGGAGCTGAGTCAGCTGTTGAAAGTGTCTCTGAACTCAAACGGCTTCTTTATGGAGGCCCACATTAAGCTCCGGCCCATCGACTTTGCTACTGATGGGATTTACATCTGTGGTACGGCTCATAGCCCCAAGGACATAGGAGAGAGTGTTACTCAAGCATTAGCAGCTGCAAGTAGGGCTGCCATCCCCATGGCGAGGAGGAAAGTTAGAGCTGCAGCGATAATTAGTGAGGTTGACCAGAAGAAGTGCAGTGGGTGTGGTACATGTATCGAGGTTTGCCCCTATAATGCAATTAGGAAAAATGATAAAGGACTGGCTGAAGTCGTTGCTGCGGTCTGTAAAGGTTGTGGTATCTGCGGGGCAACTTGCCCAGAGAAAGCAATAACGATGCATCACTTCACCGACGAGGAGATAGAGGCTCAAGGTCTCGCAGCTTTGAAGGAGACTTAAAAATGAGTGATTTCGATCCCAATATTATCGGCTTCCTCTGCAACTGGTGTAGCTACGCTGGTGCCGACCTGGCTGGTGTTAGCCGAATACAGTATCCTACCAACCTGCGTGTCATCAAGGTGATGTGTAGTGGTAGAGTCGAGCCTGGGATGATCCTTAATTTACTTGAAACCGGTGCTGACGGTGTTTTGATCACGGGATGCCACATCGGGGACTGCCATTACATCACAGGTAACCTTCATACAAAAAGGAAGTATTCTCTTCTACAGAAACTGATCAGCAAAACAGGCCTTGAGCCTCAACGTGTTAGACTTGAATGGAATAGCGCAGCTGAAGGGCAGAGATTCGCCAATCTGGTGACCGAGTTCACGGAGCAGATCAGGGCAATCGGGCCAACCCCGCTTAAAACACATGACACTAATTCCAATCTTCTTCTTAACATCCGCGCAGCTAAGGAGGCTTCTGATAACTTCCGGCTCCGAGCCTTGGTAGGGAAGGAAGAGAAAATGGTCACGGTTGGCAACGTGTATGGTGAAAAGATCTCTCAGGAAGAGTTTACAGCCATTATGGATGAAGCTGTTGAAACCGAGTTCCAGATCCACCGTATCTATTTGATGCTACGGGAAGGGCCAAAGTCGGTGAAGCAGATTTCACAGACGCTCGGAATGTCCTCGAAACTCGTACACAACTACGTTGTAGCCTTGAGGCAGAGGGGATGGATCGATGTTAAGGAAGCGGTTGAGGGGACGCCACTCTACGCTACGCTGTTAAGGTGACATAAATGGAAAAGATTGGCAGCACACTGGTTATCGGTGGAGGCATAGCAGGTATCCAAGCTGCACTTGACCTCGCTGAATCAGGTTTCAAGGTCTACCTGCTAGAAAGGGAGCCAAGCATAGGTGGAGTTATGACGCAACTCGATAAAACTTTCCCTACCAACGATTGTGCAATGTGTATCCTAGCACCAAAACTCGTTGGAGCTGGAAGACACCCAAACATCAGCCTCCTCACATACAGCGAGTTAAAGGAGCTTGAAGGGGAAGAGGGCAACTTTACCGCTAAAATACTTAGAAAAGCCCGGTATGTGAACCCTACAAAATGCACTGGATGCGGTGACTGTGCTGCCAAATGTCCCTCCTCCGCGATAGACGCATATAATTCAAGCCTTAACGACCGGAAGGCGATGTACATCCGCTTCAGTCAAGCTGTTCCACTTGTTTATACAATAGACAAAGCTAGGTGTATTGGCTGCGGAATATGTCAGGAAGTATGCAAGGCTGATGCAATAGATTACGGTGATGTGGATGAAGAGTTTCAGATAAAGGTGGGGTCGGTGGTTCTTGCCCCGGGATTCGAGTCCTTTGATCCTAGAAAGTTAACTGAACTCGGTTATGGGCTATACCCCAACGTTGTTAGCAGCATCGAATTCGAGCGCATACTCAGTGCAACTGGACCATACAGGGGTACTGTTCTCCGTCCAGGTGATGGGGACATGCCCAAGAAGGTTGCCTTTCTGCAATGTGTAGGCAGCCGAGATGCCCGTGTTGGCAACCCATACTGTAGTGGAGTTTGCTGCATGCACGCGATTAAGGAGGCTATGATTGCCCAGGAACATAACCCCGGTTTGGAAGCCTCAGTCTTTTTCATGGATATTCGGGCGTTCGGGAAAGAGTTTGATGATTACTATACTCGTGCTCAGCTTGAACATGGTATCAAATTCATTAGAAGCCGTGTAGGCCACGTGGAGCAGGATCCGAACACGGGAAGCCTGGATGTATCCTACGAGGAGGATGGCGATGTAAAGAAGGATCGTTTCGATATGGTTGTCTTAAGCGTCGGTGTAACTCCTCCACAGGGATCAGAGACGCTTGCTAAGACTGTGGGGATTCAGCTGAACAAGTATGGTTTCGCTGAGACTAAACTCTTCTCCCCTTTAGAGACTACCCGAAAAGGGGTCTACGTGTGTGGGGCTTTCAGCGGTCCCAAGGACATTCCGGATAGTGTGGCA
>Ga0194125_10008990_pt1 | contig 13966 bp, 11 predicted proteins | sample TA2KigC250mmetaG_FD_148626 | JGI IMG/M metagenome (GOLD analysis project Ga0194125, IMG submission 148626) | Freshwater microbial communities from Lake Tanganyika, Tanzania - TA2015034 Kigoma Deep Cast 250m | ecosystem: Environmental > Aquatic > Freshwater > Lake | place: Tanzania: Lake... | reverse complement strand
GACGCTGCGTTCTTCCACCTCTACGGCATCGAGCGTGACGACGTCGAATACATCATGGACACGTTCCCGATCGTCCGCCGCAAAGACGAAGCCGCTCATGGCGAGTACCGCACCAAGCGGCTCATCCTCGAGCGTTACGACGCGCTCGCCGCCGCGGCCGCAGCGGGCACCGAGTACCAGACGGTCCTGAACCCACCACCGGCTGATCCGAGCTGTGCCCACCCCGAGTCAACCCGCCCGGACTGGGCCACCCCGTAATCCGTGAGAAATAGGGTGCTCCTAAGACTAGACCGTTAAGTGCGAGGTCTTTCGCCCTGTCCGGAGCATCATTAACGTCTCGGGCATGGATAGCGCGAAGATTGCCGAAGTCTTTATCAGTGTTGATGAATGGCAGAATATCTGTGACTGGATGTACCACAGCCTTGGTGCTTCCGAGAAAGATGCCAAAGGTCATTTCCTCCTGGAAATTGTCGGCACCAGACGCACCTGGGTGACAACTGACGGCGCGCAGCTAACGGTTCTTCAGTCCGAAGGTCCGGTACCTCGGGGAAGTCTGTACTCAGGCGACGGCCTCACCGTCTTGGTCAATTCACGTCTCTTCCGGGGCAAGACGCCCGAAGACGTCACGCTGGTGATCAGCGAAACCGAGGGCCGGAGGGCTCAAAGCATGTACGGCGACGGCATCGAAATCTCCCTTCCCGAGCATCCTGGGCCATTTCCCGATTGGCGAGAAGCGGTCGAGAGCATTCAAGGAACTCGGATCGAGGTCGAAAGTCATCGTCTTCTGGAGGCATGTTCCTACGCCGAAACCGTTCCGTACGGAGTCGAAAACGATATGGGAATTTCGGCTTGGCTCTACGTCCGTGAGCAGAGACTCGCTATCGACGCTCCGTGGATCGAGTATCCCCACACCAAAGTGTTCATTGAAGCAAGCGGAGACTTGCAAGACTCTGTCCCGGTCCTCATCTCTCCAAGGCGACTTCGCAATCTGTTGCTTGCGATTGACCCTGCGGTGGTCACTCTCGTCCTCCCAAACAATCCACTGGGCATACTCGGGATTGAATTCGACTCCTACAGGGCGCTCCTACTTCCTATCGACCGATGGGGTGGAGAAAAGCGACGCCTGGAAGAACTCCTGTGCGAGTACTTGAGATCACAATCAATTGAGCCCGACGATGATGGTGACTACGCCATCGCGACGCCAGACGGCAACACACTATGGGTCCGACTTCAGACGGACTTTCGTCCGATCGCAGTGCAAGTCTTCAGCGTTTTGGCTTCTGGCGTACCATGTTCCAACGAACTCCTCGTTGAGCTCAACTCCATCAACGCCAGCGCGCCACATGTGAAAGTCATCTGGGCCAGTGATGCGATTATGGCCGAAGTCGACATTGTTGCCGAAGCACTAGATATTTCGGAACTGGCCAATGCTTTGGATGTCGTACAAGAGACTGCAGACCGGTACCGCCCGGTTCTCGGGGTCTTTTTCGGTGATTCTGGAGAGTGAACAAGATCGTCCAGGGGGCGAGCTTCTTGCCAATTCATCGAATTTCGTTTAGGTTCTAAAGGGCGTCGACCGTTAACCGGGGCTGGGGGAGATGAACATGTCGGAGCCGTTGTTTAGGGCAAGTCCATTCAACGTCCGCCAACTGGTAGACAACATCAAACGTGGCGACATCGCCCTGCCTGACATCCAGCGCCCTTTCGTCTGGCCGAACCGTAAGGTACGCGACCTGTTCGACTCCATGGTCAAGGGATTCCCAGTCGGGTACCTACTCTTCTGGGAAACGGGGTCCGATGGCGGGGTCCGACAAATCGGAGTTGACCATAAGCATGAACGTGTGGCGCGCTGGCTCATTGTCGATGGCCAGCAGCGTTTGACCAGCCTGTTCTCGGTGATGACGGGCACGACAGTGGTCAGGGAGGACTACTCGGAATCACGAATACGACTGGCATTCCGGCCCCAGGACTGCAGCTTTGAAGTTACCGACGCAGCAATCGAGAAGAATCCCGAATACCTCCCTGACATCACCCCTCTGTTCGACGACTACCGCAACACTGTCCGCGGATACATCAAGAGACTTGAAGAGGCTCGTGAGGAGTTGTCGGAGTCCGACAAAGACTTCCTTGATGAGCAGTTTGATCGGGTCCGCGATGTGGGCGCATATCCATTTCAGGTCATCGAGTTGGATGCGGCAATGGACGAGGAGCAAGTCGCTGACGTCTTTGTGCGGGTCAATTCAGAGGGTGTGCCGTTAAATCAAGCTGATTTCATCCTTACCTTGATGAGTGTGTTCCGCGACAAAGCCCGTCGTGAACTTGAAGATTTTTCGAGAGCGGCAAAGCAACCCTCGATATCGCGAGCGAGCCCCTTCAATTGGTATCTCCAACCACAACCGGATCAACTCCTGCGAGTCTCAATCGCCCTCGCATTCCGCCGGGCCGTGCTCAAGCATGCTTATACGCTTCTTCGAGGGCGATCGCTCGAGACCGGAGAGTTCTCGGCAGAACTTCGTGAGATCCAATTCGATCGATTGCAGAAGTCTCAAGATCACGTTCTCAACCTATTGCACTGGCACGAATTCTTGCAGTGCATAGAACGGGCCGGGTTCAGGAGCTCGAAAATGATTGCGGGCTCGAATGCCGTCCTGTACACCTACGCATTGTGGCTGATCGGGCGAATCGACTACGGAGTCCCGATAGACAAACTGCGTGAGGTCATAGCGCGCTGGTTCTTCATGGCCCACACCACGGCCCGGTACTCCGGATCGTTCGAATCAACGTTCGAATCGGACATGGCTCGATTGAACGAAGTAAAGCCAGGAGATGGCAAGGGTTTCATCGACGTTCTCGACCGCGTTATTGAGGATCGATTGACGTCGGACTACTGGAGCATCAGCCTTCCGAATGAGCTGGGAACCTCGGCGGCCAAATCGCCGTCCCTGATGGCGTACATTGCGGCTCTAAACATCCTCGACGCAGATGTTTTGCTCTCCACGACGAAAGTTCGCTCACGGCTAGATCCGGCTATCGCCCTGAAGAAGGGAATTGAACGCCACCATCTATTCCCAAAGGGACACCTGAAGAAGCTCGGCATCAGTGACGTCAAAAAGGTCAACCAAATCGCCAACTTTGCAATGGTCGAGTGGTCGGACAACATCAAGATTTCAGATGGTTCTCCATCGGATTACTGGCCGACGAATATTGCCGAGAAGAAGATCGAGGCCTCGCGTCTAGCCAAGCAGGTTGAGCTGCATGCACTACCAGATCGCTGGGAGACGTTGGAGTTCGAAGCATTTCTAGAAAAGCGGCGCAAACTCATGGCGGAAGTCGTTCGACAGGCGTACGAGGTCCTGAAGTCTGATTCGTACGTCCCACCAGCAACCGAGCGTGTCTCAGTTACTGGTGAAGAAATTCAGGGCGAAGTGGGGCTAACCGAAATGCTCGAGGAAGGTCACATCTTCCCCGGAGTTGAGCTCGTAGCGAATACGGAGAATGGCGAGTTACTAGCGAGTGTCCTACCGAACGGCAAGATCTACTTTGACGAAGGCACATACTCGTCATTGTTAGAGCTGAGCAGTGCAGCAGCCCTGACCGGCTCACCTTGGAATGACTGGTATGCAAATCTGGCTGATGGACGCGTGCGGCTGGCAGTGCTTCGAGACCAGTTGGACAACCGCGATCGGCAATGACACGTCGTCCTGGCTCTGGGCTAGCCAACGTTACAACGAGGGCCATTGAGGAGATGTGGGCCGCCTCTTTGTTGTTGGACCAGGATGAGTTTAATCGAGCTCGCCGAGAACTGGAGACGCAACGTGAACGAGGACGTTGTGGGGTGGATGTTCAGAAACTCGTCGTGTGCATTGGGCGGGCTGTCCGTTCTTTGGGACTCAACGTGCTGTCGGCGATACCGCACCCGTTGGATGGGCTTGGTGACGTAAGGTGCCAGCTCCGATCAGGTGAGTACATGTGGTTCGAGATTAAGGCCCAAACCACGAAGCCTCGATTTAGTGACATAACGCAGGCCGACTGGGTTCGTGATGACACTGACTTCGTGAAGCATCTTGCCGCATCGCACAAGACGATTCATACGACACTTCCGCCGTGGGCCGCCGAGCAACTCCACGTCGCAAATCCCACCCAATACTTCGGATCCTGGACATCTAGCCAACTCTGGGCGGCAGACATGTGTCTACTGTCAAGTCGTACGAAGCGCGAAGTAGCGGGCGTTCAGACAGCGTCCGACCTGATGTCCTTCGCACGCCGCAAGATATTGGTACAGATTGCACAACCGGGAATTCGTCTAATTCGCTTTTACGAGATTGCGCCCATCGCGGCTGCGTTGAGCGGCGCACCTGTCGACATGAAGATGACCAAAGCGAATCACTCGGCGATATCGATAGCGATAGCGAGTCCGGGGCGAATTGGTCGGGGCGCGACGAACTTTACGTACCACATTGCCTATCCATCGATGGTCTTAGGTCGACACAAAATGCATGCTGTTTCGTTGGACACACCCACCAAGTACAAGGAGTACTCACTGTGAACACCGTGAACTACACACCCGCCCAAAAGAAGGTGATTGAGTCACCCGAGTCAAACCTTCAAATCATTGCCTGTGCTGGTTCGGGAAAGACGCAGGTAATGGCGGCCCGGATTGCCGATCTCCTAAATCGACCGCCGAACATTCCAAGCTCGATTATCGCCTTTACGTTCACCGAGAAAGCGGCCGCGGAGCTCAAGGAACGCGTCCACAAGGTTGTTCAAGATCGCTACGGAGCGTTGAATGGAATGGCCGAGATGTTCATCGGCACCATGCACGGCTTCGCGTTGAACATTCTGCAAACCCACATGTACGAGTTCCTGAAGTACTCGGTCCTAACAGAGCCACAGACAAAGCTGTTTATCGATCGAAGCAGCAAGCTGTCGGGCCTAACCACCCTTACTGTTACCAGTGGCCCCAGCAAAGGCGCACCGCTAAAGAGATATACGGACACCAAGCTATATATGTCGATGCTCAACATTCTTCGTGAGGACGACGTTGACGTAAGTGTTGTGCCATCGGAAGTTATGGAAGCGTTGAGTAAATATCGGAGCCTTCTGAAGTCGTCTCGGTATCTCGACTACGCAGAGATTCTTAGCGCTGCTGTTGAGGCTCTTGAGGGTACAGACGACCGTTCTGAACAACTTCGGACACATATTCGGGAAACTGTGCGGCATGTCATCGTTGACGAGTTTCAGGACGTCAATCCTCTTCAGGAACGCCTTGTGCGCGCCCTCCATGCATTGGGAGCAAGGGTTTCTGTAGTTGGAGATGATGATCAGACCATCTATCAATGGCGGGGAAGCGACATATCTGGAATCACCACCTTCGCAAAGCGCTTCGAGTCCGTAGAGACGATCACCCTCGATTCAAATTTTCGATCGTCGGCAGGCATTGTCGAATTCGCACAGAAAGTCGCCGAGCTGAACAATCCGAATCGCTTGAAAAAGCACATGATTTCTTCCGGACATCAGCAGTTTGAGCGCGGCGACATTCTTGCGCTGGATTTTGCCGACCCCTCGGAAGAGGCCAGATGGATTGCCGATCGAATTGAGTCACTTGTCGGCTCGCCCTATTGTGACCAAGCCGGTCAGGCAGAGCGAGGATTGTCGTGGTCCGATTGCGCTGTTCTCCTCCGAAGTGTGAAGAGGTCCGCAGGTCCAATCGTTGAGGAGTTCCGGCGACGGGGAATTCCATTCGTTGTTACTGGCCTTAACAATCTCTTCGATCATCCGGAGATTCTTGCAGCTGTCTCGATCTTCAAATTTGTTGTTGGACAAATCGACAAGGCTGATCTGAAGTCGGCATGGCAGGCCGCAGATCTTGGAATCTCCGGAAAAGACCTGGATAGGGCAGTACAGCGACTTGATGAGGCCCGTCGGTTCGACCCGAATCAACGTTGGGGTACCTACAGCATCCAACGCGTATTCCAGTCGTTCCTAGAGACAATCCAGTTACGCGAGGAAGGCATTCCCAGTCCCGGGGGGAAAGCTGGGCGAGGGGAGCTCGTGTATTTCAACCTCGGGAAGTTTTCGCAGGCAATCTCAGATTTCGAACAGATTCACTTTCATTCGAAGCCACAGGATAAGTATGAAACTTTCGTCAAGTGGTTGACCTACACAGCACCGAAGGATTACGAGGAAGGTGGTGCGGATGCTGCGTATGCGGTTGTGGATGCGGTGCACATTTCAACGGTCCATGCGGCGAAAGGGCTTCAGTGGCCCGCCGTCTTTATCCCTGCAATGCAGGCCGGACGCTTCCCCGCAGCCAAGAGTGCCGGCAGAAGCGTGTGGAATCTCCTCCCAGAAGACGCGGTGAAGAACTCGGCCCGCTATAAGGGCGGCATCGAAGATGAGCGTCGACTGTTTTACGTAGCTGTTACCAGAAGTGAAAAGTACCTCTACATGAGCCATGCGCCAGAGACGAAGAAAAAGCCGTCGGAGTTCTTCGTTTTTGCGACTCGTCAGCCGACGGTACTCACTCGTCCGACAGCCATTGGTGCAACCAAGATCGTCCCGAGACCTCGATCTCTTACCACGGACGTAGTTTTGAGTTTTAGCGAGTTGAAGTATCTCTTTGAGTGTCCGTACCAATTCAAACTGCGATTCTTGTACGGCTTTAACGCGCCAGTGGACGAAGCGTTGGGATATGGAAAGTCGCTACACGATTGCATGGCTGAAATCCACAAGTCGGCCATGAACGGCGTCATACTCATCTCATCCGATGCAGAGCGTTTGGTGAATGACCACCTTCATGTACCCTTCGCCTACCCAAAACTTCGAGAAGATCTGGAAAAATCTGCGATTCAAGCTGTGAAGCGCTACCTCGAGCGAAACGCCGAATCGCTCCAGTACACCCAATTTTCGGAGAAGGGAATTGAAGTGACTTTGGCCGACGGTGTGACAGTCGTCGGGCGTATCGACCTTGTGCGTCGCACTGACGCCGATGAGGTCGCCATTGTGGATTTCAAGTCGACAGAGCGAGCCCAGGCAGAGAATGTCACTTTCGTGCAGCTACAGATTTATGCGATTGGGTATGAAGATCTCACTGGGCAGAGTGCAGATGTGCTGGAGGTCTTAAACCTCGACGAAAAGGGACTAAATGTCCGAGAGGTAGTTGATCCCTCTGCTCTTGACATTGTTTCTCGCCAAGTGGCCAATGCTGGCAAGTCGGTGAAGAGCCGTGAGCTACCGCGTTTACAGAAGTGGTGTTCAAGTTGCGACAGCTGCGATGTACGCGGGATTTGCAGATCCGCGGAGTAAAAGTTCGGTTGTAATCAAAAAGGAGGCAAAATATGAGAGTTGCAACGTGGAATTTGAAGCAGGCAGTGGCACCCAGAAAGCCGGTTCCAGAACTATTGGAGTGGGCCGACACCAATATCAAGGCCGACGTCTATGTCTTTACTGAGGCGAAGGTGCCGCTGGATATCGATCCGCGTTGGCGCTACCAATGGAACCCAGAAGGTATCTATTCCGGTAAGGCCAACAAGTGGGGAACGATTGTAGCGACTAGGTCCGTTGAGATTCGAGAAGTCACGGAGGCTCGAACTCGGTTGAAGACACGCCGGCTTGAGTTTGAGTGGCCGGCCGCTGTGCAGGTATGCGATGTGCTCCGAAGCGGTGAGCGCTGGGCGACCGTCGTTGGACTGTATGCAGTCACGCGAGATCGACGAGGAGAGAACAACGGATCCGGCTCGTACTCTTTTCCCCGACTGATGTCCCAACTAGAAACGCTCTTTGAGTCTGACCGAGGCGAACGCTTGATCCTGGCTGGGGATTTCAACTTGTGGCCCGGCGACGTTTCTGGCGTCCTCAAAGACTATGGGTTGGTGGACCTGGTTGAAGCAACGGCGTCAAGCCGGCCGCCGCTGGAAGGCTGCCATAATTGCAAGTACTTCGCTGGAACTCGGCGACAGAGTCCGAAGTGCGGACATCTCTTTACCCATCGAAATGGCATGAAGCCAAGGCCTGGAAAGAAGTTCGGTGGGATGATCCAGCAAATCGACTTCGTCGTCGCGTCGCCCAAATTGGCGAAGAATGTTCAACGTGTCTATGGAGGAGAGTCCGCATTCCTAGGAATTTGGGATTTGAGCGATCACGCTCCAGTAATCGTGGACTTCAAGGATTGAGGGACACGAATTGGACGACAATCTGTTGACGAGACGTCCAGATCCACCTCAGTACGCTTTTGGGTCTTTGGCTCGGATCATGTGGCAAATCGAAGTGGGATGTTGAACGAGAAGGGCTAACAAAGTCGCTGGTCAGGGACTGAGCATGTGAGACAAGTCATCATTGCTGCTTGGGATCGATACCTCTCCACGTGCGATCTTCGAGAGAGCTGACGTGCAAGCTTCCCCGAATCGGGTGACGAACTTTGTGCCACCCCTAGCTTGACTTGTTGGATGGGGGAGTGCGCAGAACGGCATAGAGCGGCGGTCATTCAGTTCCGTTACAAATGTCGAATTGAGAGCGGCTTCGATTCCTCCCTGCTCGATCGGGCAAGCAAAGTCTGGATGGAGAGAAAATTGCGTGATCGCCCAGTTCCGCGCATGGCTCCCAAGTAGTACAACTAGCCGAACATTCACCGCCGTGGAGAGGATCTGCTCCATCCACGTTGATCCGCAGAATGCCAGCGCCTCAGGAACGCCCACAGCAGCTTTGCTCTTGCAGTGGACTACTTCGGTGAGGGCATAGTTAGTAAATGGAGACGCGGATTGACCTAGAAGTTCGACAGCTCGCTGATGAACACCGTTCCAGCTTGGTTGTGGCGATAGAGGTTTGGGACCGTCATTTCTGTATTCGCCATTTTCGCATCGGACCAAGAAATTCTTGAGTGGAGGCCTTCCGAACGTCACAGGTACGGCGTCCCAACTCTGATCGACGCGGCGCAGTACCCATTCGCCAATGGCGTCATCGGGCCAATCCGCTCGGGGGTAGATCTCCGCCCAGGGTCCCGTCTTCGTGTTGATTGACGGGTTCGATGCGATGAAGAGGATCTTCGCTTCGCTTAGGTTTCCGAACCATGGTTCCGGAACCTGGTGATCGGATGGATCAGGCTGAAGTTTGACAATCTTGCTGCAGGGATGGTTTGTGCTCGATCGCGCGGTGACGACCTCAGCACAACGAGCGATACTGATTGCAAGTTCTCTTTCTTTCATCGGTAAATCCTCTTCGCGGTAGTTGTTCGTTGACAGACTTAGCGGGCGTCTGGTGGGGCCATGATTTGTGATTCAGTTCGGTGTATAAACACAGATGCCCTTACTGGCGACGGAATCCCTTCTTGAGTAGGTACTCATCAACCGCCTGGGTATGTCGCTTGAGGTAGTAGCGTAGAAGCTCGGCGGCGGCGAGGGCGTCGTCTTCTGCACAGTGAGCAGTGATTCGACTGATTCCGAACTGCTTAATCGCGTCGTCTAGTCGAAGTTGCCCATAACCAAGATACATGCCCAGATACATCGTGCACACGAGTTCCGGCAAATCTGGCTTACGAAGAAGACGAAGCTCATAGTTCAGGCGTGCTCTATCAAACTTTGCGTTGTGTCCGATCACGATTCGACCCTTGAGCGCACGAGACACCGCCGGAGCAATGGATGCGAAAGTAGGAGCTGCGTGAAGTTGATGATCATAAATCCCATGAATTGCGCGCACTCGGCTGCCACCAGAGGTGCCGTCACCTTTGACAAGTGTGGTCCATGAGCGCTCAATCCTTCCTGCTTTGTCTGTGAAGACGAGGGCGAGTTCGATAACTCGAGCGGGATCATGAAGACCAGTTGTTTCGGTATCTATGATGACAAAGCCGCCAGGTCCGACCTTGGGGACTTGTGTTGAAATCTGCCGTGTCATGGGTGCAGATTAGGTCCCGCGTCTCGTATGACAAAGACTAAAGCCAAATGCTCTCTCGGTTGAAGTGTCAACTTGCTCGAGTCTCCAAGGTTTGAGTGAGCCCATGGTCATGTTAGGTCTGAGAGCAACGAGGGCGACACTCCAGTCTTGGAAAGTCAATCACAACAGAAAATCAGTGAGGGATCATCAACATCGAGATCGCAGGACAAACAGACGCTGAAATCAGATTCGTTCAGACAAATCGCCCGTCTGCTGGAGGACTTCCTCTTCGGTCAATTTCACGATTTCTGAGTTCCAATAATTTTCTACGAATTGCCAAGTCTCGTCAAGGGTCTTGATTTTCACCGTGATGGTGTCTCCGTCAGTCCCGACGATTTCGAGCGATAGCGACTTGACAAGACAATCGGCTACTTCGTTCCCAATTTCCTCATTCTCGACAATCTCTTCTTCCGTGAGAGTGCCGGTGTCGTTGAGGTCTTGATACACCGACGAGATGTGCCGGATGATTTTCAACAATTCCAATTCGTGTGCCATGGCGCGTCCTTTCGTAGTGAACGAAACCTAGCCCATGTCGGGTTCGAAAAGGCGCAAACTGCGACTACTCTCCGCTTTTCGGTTTTGATAATCAGTATGAGACCTGCGACTACATTGGCGAATGCATATGTACTGACAGCTGCTCTCAACCGCCAAGATTGGATTTATCGTAGTAAAGCCGGTTGATGTCGTGGCGAAATTCTGAAAGAATTGAAATCGGATAGCTAGCAATGTGCCGCATTGTCGTGGCCTCGGGGGATGGCTAGGTGAGCGAAAAGCCAGAAGTAGATCTGAGTGCCTCGGAATTCCGTTTTAGGATCAGTGGTGAAGACATCCGACGTTTCATGGGAATGAACTACTACGTTGCAGTGAATCGAGGGATCCCGCAGGCGTGGGTAGATGAACGATTCCCGGGAGTCGATCGTTCTGACTTGCTCGAAATCATTCGACTTAGCGGCGCACTTATCGGTCAGACTCGCGACGTTTATCACGGGATCGGTGCGATCTATTTCAGTTCGCTCGAGCAATACATGATCGAATGGGATCAAGATGTGTTGTTCGCCCGGAACGAGAGCCAGTGCCCTCAGAATTCGCTAGTTGACTGCTCTCAATTCGTGGTGAAGTCGGTTCAAAGTTTTCGTGAGGCATGTGTGCTTGTTGAACAAAAGGATCTGGAGCTGGCGTCGCAGGTTCTTCAGTCTCTTGATTCGGAGAGATTGCGTCAGCACTATTACTCATCGTGGCCTGAGTATGACCGACTTAACTCGCTCGCTGTTCGAAGTCTTCGGGAGTATCCGAGATTACGTAGTACGGAAGAGCGAATGCCTTCGAAAGGGCTCGCGAGGATGATTTTTCAACGCGACTTTTGGTCCTGTAGGTGGTGCAATTCTCCGGTCATCGATACCCAAGCCCTCAAAAGGATGAGTTTGCTGTTCCCTGATGTATTGCAACGTGGTCCAACCAATGACTTGAAACACGGGCTGATCCTTGCCGCAAGTGTAAGTCTTGATCATGTGCGACCGCATTCATTTGGTGGGGGGAACGACTACCCAAATCTTGTGACGTCCTGCTGGCCCTGCCAGTTCGGGCGAGGGAATGATCTCATTGAGCGGCTAGGTCTCAATGACCCGAGGCTCCGCAATCCAATCCCGAGTGACTGGGATGGTTGCTCTCGAGTTTGGATGTGAGGCCAAACATCATGGGGACCAGGTCTATGACCGTAAATCCATCAACGCGGAGATTTCTTTCAACAAGTAGTAGAAAGTAGGGGCAAAATGTTTGCGGGCACAATCTTTGTTGGGTCCTCGGAAGCAACTCAAGTTCGTGAGTTCGACGCTTCTGACTTCGAAATCCTTCGCGAGATTCTTGGTTCTATTTCTGGCCGTCCGTCCATTACAGCAAGTGATATCCCTGTTGTTGACCTCCTCGAACTACTATCGCCGTTGTTTGGACCATATGTGGATGAAGCTTCGATTAATGGTGTAACAACTCACCGTGCCGACACTCCAACTGGTGAGGCTCGGTTTGTGCCAGATGAGCAAAGTGAAGGCGTGGAAGTAGTTGCGTGGGGTTCGGCCGGATGGGTTGGAGGAGGTCCTAGCTCCTTTGAACAGGAGGAACAGATACTCCGTTTCGGCGATTTCTACTGGATTCGTGCATGGGGGGACGGTGTTTCTGGCCATGTGGCGGTAGGGCGGCACAAGAAGGCATCCGATGGCAGGAAGGTTTCAGTTAGTGCGTCAACCTTTTTCAGTTTGAGAAGAAACGGACGAATCGTCAGTGCCCTCAGGAGCTGGGGGAATTCAGAATGAAGGGTATGTAAGTGCAGAACTCATACCTGGCTCGTGGTCACACCTCGCTACCTATTGAAGTCGCGATAGATATTTGCCAATCGAGTTCAAAAAGAGGAGTCGAAGAATGGCATCGTGCGATTTGCACTCACTGCATCCATCGGGCCGCTGCCCTATCTGCGACACGAAAGTAACAACGGTTTACTTCACTAGTGGTGGTCACGCATTCCACGTCCGGGAGGATTGCCCATCGATGCTTTCCCGATCAAAGGGAATGATCGAGTCGTCGAAAGTTCAGGTGGCGGAGGGCCGTGGCAAGCTTGGTTGCTATCAATGTGTTAACGGTGTCTGTGTGAGGTGCGCTGCCGGAAGGCACGAAAAGTGTGATCCTGAACGAGCGGGCATCGCGTTCTGTGAGTGCTCCGCCCATCAGCACACGTACTGATCGCTCACCCCAGAAACCCCGCTCGGCCAGGAATCATTTGCACGCATCTTCAATCATCCATAGGCTTATCAGGCTTGGCAAATTGGGGGTATCTGATGTCGGAGTTTACTGGGGAAATCAATGTTGCGGAGGGCGCGCTTAAGGTCTCAGAACCCTACGAAGTAGTTCTTGAGTTCAATGGTGTTGGTCCAGGCGAAGTGCCGAGTTTCTGCTACGCCCTCGCGCACAATCGCGTGCCAATGCTGTCATCGTTGAAGATTTCTGGTGGGCCCGTTGAGTCGAAGAAGATCACCGTTCGGTTTCGAGGTGAGTGGGCTGCGAACGAGAGATCGCCGATCAAAGAGAATGAGGTTGTCCTTGACGCGCCTCGGATGGGCGCAGCGGTTGAGTTGGCGCCTGTCCATGCGCTCCAGTTGAGTGATATTGCCTTAGCCGAATTGGAGGAGCTTGCGCCAGCGACGGTCATCATTGGGTTGGAAGATGATCTTGGCAACACTCAGGAGATTCGATACGACGTCAACATTTACGCTCGTGATCAATGGCTTATCCGCAAACATGCGGTCACGGCGGCCTTCGTTCAGCCCAACCATCCCGATGGAAGCCAGATTCTGGCTAAAGCCTCGCAGATACTTGAACGCAACGGCACCCCGGGGCTGAGTGGATATCAGGCTGCGGGTTCCGGACAACAACATCGCGTAGCCGAAGCTGTTTTCTTGGCAATGCAGGAGTTCGGAATTGCCTACATCAATCCGCCGGCTTCATTTAATTCGCTTGGCCAAAATTTGCGACCACTCGATCGTGTTTTGTCAGAAAAGAACGGTACGTGTATTGATTTGGCATGTGCTTATGCGTCGTGCCTCGAGCAAGCGGGTTTGCACCCAGTTATCTTCGTTGTCAAAGGTCATGCATTTGGCGGATACATCGCGAATGAACAGCTGCTGAATTCGAGTGTTACCTATTCCTGGAACGCCGTGCAGAGTTTGATTGATTCGCGCCTGATTGTTCCAGTTGAAACAGTCTGTCTGACCGACGGATCAACGTTCGCACGTGCGAAGACCAGCTTTAGCGTTCCTCTCCTTGAAAACACTTTTTGGTCCCTGATAGATGTGAGCAAGGCGCACCGCGAAGGAATCCGGCCAATTCCCGCTCGCATTGTCCGTGACAATGTCCTGACCGTTGTCATTGATAATGGGCCATCCACCCCACCAGTGATTGAGCGACGCGATACCGCAACGCGAAAGCTGTTGCCCGAGTCAGTGCCCGGACGTATCCAGTCCTGGAAGAACTCCCTTTTGGATCTGTCGTTCCGCAA